>SXGR01349105.1_pt1 | contig 19395 bp, 16 predicted proteins | sample 3174711 | NCBI WGS metagenome assembly SXGR01 (sample SAMN11356860, study PRJNA531348) | freshwater metagenome | isolation source: freshwater sample F1-60 | place: China: Fuxian Lake, Yuxi | collected 2017-12-25
CAAGAAGATCGTCGAGGTCGACTTGCGTGCCAAGGGCACTGACCTCCACGCGGCCACCGTCGTGGGCGACACCGTTGGCGACCCCTTCAAGGACACCTCGTCCGTGGCGCTCAACCCCGTCATCAAGTTCACGACCCTCTTCGGCCTCCTCGCCGTCGAGATCGCGATCGCGATGAAGGACAACCCGGCGAAGGTTTGGATCGGCGTGGCGTGCTGCGTGATCGCCTGCTTCTTCGTCTGGCGCTCCTTCGACGGCATGCGCATCCCCGCTGACGGGAAGTGATCCGGCGGCGCGGCGTGGATTCACGCGCCGCTCGCCTGACCCATCTGACTCATCTGACTCATCATGGGCCGCCTTCGGGCGGCCCTTTTTCATTGGTGGAGACCGCGGCGGTCCGGGGTGGCTGAGGATCGGCGCGGGCCGCCCCTCGTTAGCATGGCTTGCATGGCGACTCCCCTCGTCCCGCACCTGGTCCGTGGCGCGAAGTTGGACGCCAGCGGCTCGACCCAACACGCCATCTCCAACCCGGCCACGGGTGCCGCGCTGGGGAATGTCCCGCTGGACGCCCTGGATGCCGCCGAAGCCGCGGTGGCCGCTGCGGCAGCCGCATTCCCGTCATGGTCAGAGACCCCCGTCGGCGAGCGCGTCCAGTGCCTCTTCCGGTACAAGGCGATCCTGGAGGCTCGGGCGGACGAGGTGGCGCGCGTGCTGGTCGCGGAGCACGGCAAGACTCTTGGCGAGGCCCGCGGCTCAGTCCGACGCGGCATCGATTGCGTCGAACATGCCTGCGCTGCGCCCGTCCTGATGATGGGTCGAACCCTTCCGCAGATTGCGGTGTCATCGTCGTTTTGCCGCACAGCCGCGGAGGGCGGCGTGGGGATCGACTCCTGCGTGGATCGACTCCCGCTGGGCGTGTGCGTCGGGATCACCCCATTCAACTTCCCAGTGATGGTGCCGCTGTGGATGTGGCCGATGGCTGTCGCCTGCGGCAACACCTTTGTCCTCAAGCCCAGCGAGAAGGACCCGCTTTCGGCCGTCCTCATGACGGAGTTGGCCTTCGAGGCCGGCCTTCCCTCGGGCGTCCTCAACCTGGTCAACGGCGGCACGCCTATGGTGGAGTTCCTGCTCAAGGACCCGCGCGTGATGGCGGTCTCCTTCGTCGGCTCCACGCGCGTGGGCGAGATCGTCTACCGGACCGCGTCAGCGCACGGCAAGCGAGTGCAGGCCATGTGCGGCGCCAAGAATCACTCCATCGTGATGCCCGACGCGGTGCGCGAGGCGGCGATCGACGGCATCTTTGGTTCGGCCTTCGGCAACGCCGGGCAACGCTGCCTTGCAGGTTCCGTGGTGGTGTGCGTCGGCGACAGCGCTGGCTGGCTGGTTCCCGGCTTGGTGGCACGGGCGAAGTCGCTGCAGGTCGGCCCCGGCGATGCGGCCGGGTGCGGCATGGGTCCGATGCAGGATGCCGATGGACTGACGCGAGTGCACGCGGCGATCGAGGCAGGCGTGCGTGACGGCGCGACACTGCTGCTGGATGGTCGGGCAGGTGCGCTGCCGGAGCGCGGCTGCTTCGTCGGCCCCACCATCTTTGACCATGTTCCGCCGGGATCGACGCTGGCCACCACCGAGATCTTCGGCCCCGTCCTCTCCATCATGCGGGCGCCCGACCTGGATGCTGCGGTGGCGCTGGTCAATCAATCGGAGTACGGGAACATGGCGGTGCTCTTCACGGATTCCGGCCACGCCGCGCGTCGATTTGAACGCACCGTGCAGGCCGGGATGCTGGGCATCAATGTGGGTGTCCCCGCGCCGATGGCCGCCTTCCCCTTCGCGGGATGGAAGAAATCGTTCTTTGGCGACCTGCACACCAACGGCGAGGACGGAGTCCGATTCTTCACCAAGTCGAGGGTCACCGTGCGGCGTTGGATTTGAAGAGGTTGCGCACCCGGTCCATGTGTCCGGCTTTTTGCCGGAGGAGACAACAGCACCAATGTCACGCATCACACGAGCCGCATTGATCCAGGCCGGCAACGCACTTCCCGGCGGAGATCCCAAGGCCCAGCGCGATGCCATGGTGGAGAAGCACCTCGCACTCTTGCAGGAAGCCGCTGATCGAGGAGCGCAGGTGTGTTGCCTGCAAGAGATCTTCGCGGGGCCCTATTTCTGCGCCGAGCAAGACACTCGCTGGTATGGCCTTGCCGAACCCGTGCCGGATGGCCCGACCATCCGCCTCATGCAAGAGCGCGCGCGCAAGCACGGCATGGTGCTCATCGTTCCCGTCTACGAAGAAGCCATGGCGGGACTGCTCTACAACACCGCGGCGGTGATCGATGAGACAGGGGCCTACTTGGGCAAGTACCGCAAGCACCACTTGCCGCACTGCCATCCCGGCTTCTGGGAGAAGTTCTATTTCCGCCCAGGTGACTTGGGATTCCCGGTCTTCCAGACTCGCTTTGGCAAGATCGGCGTCTACATCTGCTACGACCGCCACTTTCCGGAGGGCGCGAGGGAACTGGGGCTGGCCGGTGCGGAGATCGTCTTCAATCCAAGCGCGACGGTCGCTGGCTTGAGTGAATACCTCTGGAAGCTGGAGCAGCCAGCGCATGCGGTGGCGAACCAGTATTTCGTCGGCGCGATCAACCGCGTGGGGACCGAGGCCCCTTGGAATATCGGCGAGTTCTATGGGCAGTCGTACTTTTGCAACCCTCGTGGGCAGATCATCGCGGAAGCGTCGCGCGACAAGGACGAGGTGCTGGTAGCCGATCTCAACCTTGACGAGATTGAAGAAGTACGCCGCACCTGGGCCTTCTATCGAGATCGACGACCCGATGCGTACACCGCGATTGCGTCGCCGCTTGACCGGGCGGGGCAGCGGCCAAGCACGGGCGAGGGGTGCCGGTGACGTCGACCGAGGGCGACGACACGGGCGCGGGCTCCGATCTGAGCCACCTCTCAAACGCTGACCTCGCACCCGTCCCACCGTCGGCCCGGACCTGGTCCCTCTGGCATGTCGCGGCGCTGTGGATCGGGATGGCGGTGTGCATCCCCACCTACATGATCGCGGCGGGCATGGTCTCGCAAGGCATGACCTGGTGGGAAGCGACGCTCACGGTGCTGGCGGGCAATGTGATCGTCGCGATCCCGATGATCTTGAACGCGCACGCCGGGACCAAGTACGGCATTCCGTTTCCCGTCATCGTCCGCGCCAGCTTTGGCATCTCCGGGGCGCACATTCCATCGATCGCCCGCGCGCTGGTGGCGTGTGGTTGGTTTGGCATCCAGACCTGGATCGGCGGTTCGGCGGCGTACATGGCACTCGCGGCGATGGGTGTGGTGAATGCCGCTGCCGACACGAACGTGCTCCCCTTTCTGGGAATCACGGCCACGCAGCTCGCGTGCTTCCTCGCGGTGTGGTTGCTGCATGTCGTGATCGTGGTGCGCGGGATCGATTCCATTCGGCGGCTGGAGGCGTGGGCCGCGCCGTGCCTCATCGTCTTGGGGCTTGCGCTGCTGGGCTGGGCCGTGATGTCGGTCCCGCGCGCATCCGACCTCTTCGCCGCGCCCACGCGATCACCCGACTTTGACTTCTGGGCCGTCTTCTTCCCGCAGTTGACCGCGATGGTCGGATTCTGGGCGACCCTGAGCCTCAACATTCCGGACTTCTCTCGATACTGCGCCAGCCAGCGAGACCAATCACTGGGCCAGCTCCTCGGATTGCCCCCCACGATGACGCTCTTCTGCCTCATCGGCGTCCTGGTCACCAACGCAACCGTGATCCTCTACGGGAAGGCCATCTGGGACCCCATCGAACTGGTGGGCCATTTCGGCTCGGCCACGGCGACCGTGATCGCGATGGCCGCGCTCATCCTGGCCACCGTCACCACCAACCTGGCCGCCAATGTCGTGAGCCCCGCGAACGGGTTCAGCAATGTGTCGCCACGCCGGATCTCGTTCCGCACCGGCGCACTGGCCACCTGCGCGCTGGGCATCGTCATCATGCCGTGGAAGTTGCTGGCCAACCTCAACGACTACATCTTCACCTGGCTGATCGGCTACAGCGCGCTACTGGGCCCGATTGCAGGCATCATGCTCTGTGACTACTTCGTGATTCGTCGGACAAGGCTTGATGTCCACGCGCTCTACGACCAGCGCGGCCCCTGTCGAGGCGTACGGTGGAGTGCCATCGCCGCACTGGTGCTGGCCGTGCTCCCCTGCATTCCCGGCTTCGTCAACGCTGCGACCAACTCCATCGGGAGCCCCGACGCGCGCTTCGGCCCGATCTGGGACTCGATCTACTCCTACGCCTGGTTCGTCGGATTGGCACTCGGGGCCGGTTTCTATTGGGCCTTCCAGCGACTCGGCGCACCACCAGAGACGACGCGAGCACCTCACCCATGACCACCTCCCCAACGATTCCACTCCCCCCCTGTTCGCACGCGCCCAAGGCCTGGAAGGGGGACTCGCGCGTCGACACGCTGGCCCGGCGGAAGCAATACCTCACCCCCGCGCTCTTGACCTACTACAAGGAGCCGATGATGGTGGTCGAGGGCCACATGCAGTGGCTCTTTGACGAGACGGGACGGCGATACTTGGACTGCCTTGGCGGGATCGTGACGGTGAGCGTGGGCCATTGCCACCCGCATGTCACTGCCGCGATGGTGGAGCAGGTGCAGACATTGGTGCATTCCACGACGATCTACCTGCACCCCAATGTGGCGCGATTTGGCGAGCGGATCATCAAGTCGTTTCCCGCCGACAGCGGCCTTGAGGTCTGCTACTTCACCAGCTCCGGCAGCGAGGCCAACGAGCTGGCGATGCTCATGGCGCGGCTCTCGACCGGGAACAGCGAGATCATCGCACTTCGCAACGCCTATCACGGCATGACCAACCAAGCGATGGGACTCGCTGGCCTGGCCACCTGGAAACAGCCGCTGCCGCAGGGATTGAGCGTCCGCCACGCGCGCTGTCCCGACCTCCTGCGCGGGCCGTGGGGCGCCAATGACCCAGACGCCGCCGCGAAGTACGCCGATGAAGTCGCCGACGTGATCCGGTTCGGCACGACCGGCTCGGTGGCTGGCTTCATCGCCGAGCCAATCCAAGGCGTGGGCGGCGTGGTGGAGATGCCGATGGGCTATCTCAAGGCAGCGCACGCCCATGTGCGCGCGGCCGGCGGCGTCTGCATCAGCGATGAGGTGCAGACCGGCTTTGGCCGCACCGGCGAGGGCTTCTGGGGGTACGAACGGCACGGCGTTCGCCCCGACATCGTGACGATGGCCAAGAGCATCGGCAATGGCGCGCCGCTGGCAGCGTGCGTCACCACGCGCGCGATCGCCGAGTCCATGACCAAGCGGCTCCACTTCAATACCTACGGCGGCAACCCCGTCTCCGCCGCCGCCGGTCTGGCCACGCTGGATGTGATTGAGTCGGAGGGCTTGCAGGAGCGCTCGCGACGAGTGGGTGGTCGATTCCGGGCGGGGCTGGAGCGGCTGATGGAGCGGCACGCGATCGTCGGTGATGTGCGGGGACGAGGACTCTTGCTTGGCATCGAACTGGTTGAAGATCGAGCCACCATGGCTCCATCCGGCAAGCGCGCGGCGTTTGTGCATGAGCGCGCCCGCGAGATGGGCCTGCTTGCGGGCAAGGGTGGATTGTCAGGCCAGGTCTTGCGCATGGCTCCGCCGATGTGCGTGGACGAACACGATGTGGACTTCGCGCTGGCCGTGCTGGACCAGTGCCTCACCGAGGCAGCGTCATGCCCGGCTTGATGCCCCGACCGCGGACCTGCCTCATTCGAGGCGGGGCGGTGGTCAACGCCGATGGTGAGCGTCGTGCGGATGTCCTCGTCGAAGGCGAGACGATCGTGCTCGTTGAGGCGGAGCTGGACGCCCGCGCACTCCCACCCAACACGCGAGTGATCGACGCGAGCGGGAAGCTGGTGTTTCCCGGGTTCATCGACCCGCATGTGCATGTGCACCTCCCGTTCATGGGGACGAACGCGGCGGACGACCACGACAGCGCATCGCGCGCGGCGCTGGCCGGCGGGACGACCACGATCATCGAGATGATCTGTCCGGGTCCCAAGGACGAGCCGCTGGCCAGTTTTGAGGAGTGGCACACTCGCGCGGCGGCCAGCAGTCGCTGCGACTTCGCCTTTCACCAGGCGGTCGTGCGGTGGGATGACTTGGCCAAGAGCCAGCTCCGGGAACTGGTCGACACGCAGGGCCAGACCAGTGTCAAGGTCTTTCTGGCCTACAAGGGAGCACTTGACCTGCCGGATGCGCAGCTGCTTGAACTGCTCGACTTCTCGGCGCAGGAAGGCGTCATCGTCACCGCGCATTGCGAGAACGCCGACGCCGTGGCGTACATGCAGGCTCGATTGCTGGCCGAGGGCAAGACTGGTCCCGAGTGGCACGAACCCAGCCGCCCCACCTGCGTGGAGGCCGATGGCGTGCAGCACTTTGCCACCTGCTGCCAGCTCACCGGCGCGCACGGCTACGTCGTCCATACTTCCTGCCGCGCGGCGCTGGAGCAGGCGGCACGCGCGCGCAAGCGTGGTGCGAACATTCAGGTGGAATGCGTCGTGCCGCACCTCGTGTTGGACGATTCATGCACGCATCGGCCCAACTTTGAGGGGGCCAAGTTCGTGATGTCGCCCCCGCTGCGCACGTTCGCGGACCAGCAGGCGCTGTGGGAAGGGCTCGCCTCTCGCGAGGTGGCGACGATCGGGACTGACCACGCTCCCTTCCATTTCGCCACTCAGAAGGTGATGGGACGCGAGCGATTCACCGCCATTCCAAACGGCATCGGCTCGATCCAGGAGCGGATCGACCTGGTGCACACCTACGGCGTCTGCGCGGGGCGGCTCACCTACGCCGCGATGGTGGATGCTTGCAGCACGCAGGTGGCTCGAACCTTTGGGCTCTTCCCAAGGAAAGGCACGATCGCCCCAGGAAGCGATGCGGACATCGTCGTGTACGACCCCGCACGCCGAGGCACCTTCCGCCACGCCGACAACCAGGGCGCGCTGGACTACTGCGCGTACGAGGGGATGGAGCGAATCGGTGCGACTGAGACCGTGCTTCGTCGCGGCGAGGTCGTGGTGGAGCATGGACGCACGATCGCGCCTCCCGGCGGCGGGCGGTACCTCAGGCGGGAGAGGCGCACCTCATAGTTGGCCACGGCGCCGCATTCCCCGGACGACGGACTTGAGCGAACTCCTTGGCTCCTTGCGGCGCGTGCGGCTGACTTCCAAGTCAGCCAGATCCTCCTGCAGCGCGCGATGCACGATCTCGTTGACCACCTCAGAGAGGTTCCTGTCGCGCGCCGCGGAGTACAGCCTGAGCGCACGGTGCACCGCTGGATCAAAGTAGACGGTCGATCGACGGGTGGTCGCCATGGATCAATGATAGCCGCGAAACGCTTTGACGTCAAAGCGTTTTCTTGGATTCCATGGCCCGCATGCCAGGCTCCTCCGGAGGCTCGTAGCGCGGTCGCCCCCTTACCTAGTCATTCGACACCAATCGATTGGACTGCTCGACAAACTTGTCGGCGGTCCACGTGCCGTCCTTGGTGACGACGCCAGCCTTCTCAGCCCGTTCGCGCGCCTTGATCGCGGCCTGGCGCCTGACCAGCTCCGCGTGGGTCGTGAAGTACCGCAGCGCGTGGCCCCGGAAGTCTTGGATCGACTGGAATCCATGCTGGTCCATGAACGCGGACAGCCCGTCGCGCAGGCGGTCGATCAACCCGTAGCCGTGGATCATGACGCCGGTGCACACTTGCACGGTGTCGGCGCCCAGCAGAATGAACTGCGCAGCGTCCTCGCCACTCTCCACGCCGCCAATCGCGGAGAGCGAACGATCCATGAACGGCCCGGGCGGGGAGAATCGAGCCACCGGCACCACCGCCGGCGACGGGTCCGCATCCAAGTCCGGCGGAATCGCCTTTCCTGTGGGACCGCCGTACATCATCGACGCCAGTTCCATCACGATGCGAAGCGCGATGGGCCGCACGGCGCGGCAGGAGTAACCACCCGGCACGGAGAAACCCTCCACGCATGGCTCTGGACGCAATGTCTTGAGATCCACACCCATCACGCTGAGGATGGTGTTGATTGCAGAGACGCCCTCGCACCCAGCCTCAAGCGCCGCGCGCGCAGCTGGTGCGACCGCCGTGATGTTGGGGGTCATCTTCGCCCAGACGGGGACTTGAGCCACCTCATTCACCCATCCGCTCACCTCCGACAGCATCGGGACGTTCTGGCCCATCGCTGCACCCATGCCTCGCTCGGGAAGCCCGTGCGGGCAGGAGAAGTTGAGCTCGAAGGCATCCACGCCGGCGTCCTGGCATCGACCCACGATCTCCTGCCACGGCCCCTTGGCATACTCCTCCATGACCGACGCAATGAGCGCACCGGCGGGGCGGGCATCCTTGATCCGCTTGAACTCGTCGATCCAGGTCTCGAAGGGGCGATCGGAGATGAGTTCGATGTTCTGCCAGCCGATCACCTCGCGCTGGGCGTCGCGCATGCGGGCGTAGCGAGGCACCACATTGATCACCTTGCTCGCGTCCAGCGAAATCGTCTTGGCGATGACGCCGCCCCATCCCGCCTCGAAGGCCTTGAGGATCACATTGGCATTCGTCCCCGGAGGTCCCGAGCCGATCACGAATGGGTTGGGAAGCCGGAGCCCGTTGACGGTGACGGAGAGGTCAGCCATGGCGTTCGTGAGGGTACCAATCGCCCAGGCGCACCCGCAGGCGATGCCCGCTGCACCTAGACTGGCCCACCTGTGGTCGACCCCGAGCCTGCGCAACACCTTGGCCGCATATCACAGTGGATCCACGAGAACTGGACCACGCTGCCATTGGTCGGGCACTTCGCCCCTGCGTTCATCTTGCCGTGGGCCGTCTTTCTGGCGTTCTTTGTCTCGGGCATCGGCCTGCACCTGACCGAGGACCTGATCCTCATCCCAGCGGGATTCCTAGTGGCCGAGACATGGGCCACCGGCGACGGCGTGCTCCACTTCTGGCCGGTGTTCGCGGCGGGCGTGCTGGGAATCATTCTTGGCGACGCCGGGTGGAACTGGATGTGCGGGCGATACGGCACGCGACTCCTTCACACGCGATTCTTCCGCCGGTTCTTCCATCCCCGTCGACTGCTCGAAGTCAAGTACCAAATGGAGCAGAAGGGCGCGTGGGCGTTGGTGGCGGCGAGGTTCATCCCCGGCACTCGGACCCCTGTCATCACCATGTGTGGCCTCCTCCACATGCCGTGGTGGAAGTTCCTGCTCGTCGAATTCCTCACCGTCCCCGTCACCGTGCCGATGCAGATGCTGATCGGATACGCCACCTATCACGCGCTGAGCGGCATCAAGGACACCGTCCATTTTGTGACGATACTGCTGGCGATTGTCGCGGGAATCACCGTGGCGCTGTTCGTGTTGCACGCCTGGATCACGAGGCGGCAGGCGCGCTCGCACCGCCCGCGCGCCAGCGTCAAGTGGCTGGAGACGTTTGAGGAGGGTGGGACGCCGGGGACCAGGCGAGGTTCGCCGCTGCGGGAATCGACGAGATAGAGAGTGGAGGCGCGAGGATGGATGCAGCAGGCGCTGCGGCAGGCTGGCAGCGGGCCTAGCGCACCGGCTGCGGACCGCCGAGGATGATCGCTGAGGGAATCATCGCTTGCGCGACCTTCTTCGCATCAGCCTGCGAGATCGCTCGAACGACGATCTCTCGCGGCGTGCGGACCTGGTCGCCGGGGAGCTTGTACTTCACAACCCATTCGGATTCGCTCGACATGGTGTACCGCGAAGCCTAGGCCATCCCAGCGGATGGCTTCGCAGGAACTGCGGAATCCCGAGGATTCACCTTGGCCCGGTCGTCTCCCCCCGCTGTCGGGCAGGCCGCGCACTTGACGCCGCCAGAATGCCCAGTCTTGCCGGTCCGCCTTCGGTGCGGTAGATTCCCCAACCCGCTGAGCGGGCGACTCCTGGTGCTGGGATCGGCAGCGCAGCCCCGACTGCTGCAGGCCCTAACCCCCGAACCACGGAGCCGCCCACACGGCGCTGACAAGTTGCTCAATGGGGCGGATACTCAAGTGGCCAACGAGGGCGGACTGTAAATCTGCTGGCAAACGCCTACGGGGGTTCGAATCCCTCTCCGCCCACTGAAGCCGCCCGTCAGCTTTGGTCATGCCTCCTCTGGCGTGGCCTAAGTTGGCGGGCGGCTTGCGTTTAGGCTGTGTCGGCGCCACGCCAGATTCCCCCCGACCACCAGAGACTGCGATACAAGATGCGATACGTGCTTCGGTCGCGATAGGAAACGAGCCTCGCGGAGGTTCTCCGCGAGGCTCGCTCGATCTTTGAGGTGGTCGTGGGCTGGAGGCGCTACCAGGAGGTTGCCGCCTGGAAGTTCCTCCCGAGCGGCATGAGGTAGTGATCCTGCGCGACGCCCGGCGAGTGCCCCAACCAGCAGGCGACGTCGCACTGAGGGAACTTTTGGCTCCACTCCGTCGCCGCACTCGCGCGCAGGTTCTGCATCAATCGAGGCCAGACGTCAACCTTCTCACGGCGCAGGATCTTGAGGAAGCCGGTGCGGAGATTCGAGGTGGCAACGACGCTGGGGAACATCTTCGCCTGACCCGGGGCGGCGTGCGCCTGGAGTTCAAGCAGCGCACGCAACAACTTCGGACGGACGGGCACGACGCGTGTCATGCGGGTCTTTGGCGCGAAGACACGGAGTCGTGGGGCCTTTGGATCGCTCGTGTCGAGGTCTGTCCACTCGAGCGGCGCCAGTTCCGAGGGCACCCTGAGCCCGCCGTACCTCCCCAGGGCGATGATCGCCTTCCATTCCGGCGTGGCCGCTGCGATGAGCTTGTCCACCACCTCGGCGCTCACAAAGTGCAGCCTTTCCGGGTTGCGCTGGCATCCAGAGACGATTGATGCGAACGGGCTGGCCCCAATCCAACCCCACCCGGACGCCTTACGGAACATGCACTTGAGCACGTTCGTCCTCTTCGCGCAGGTTGCCGCGGCCAGTTGGCCCGCAATGGCCTGACGCCAGGCCGCCGCCCTGTCCGGCGTGATCGCGCCCAGTCCAGTTTCAGCAGGGATGTGCTCCAACAGGCTGTCGCAGGCCTGGTTGTATGTCGCCAGAGTCGCGGGAGAAACCGACTGCGTCTCGCGGAAACGGGCGACCAAGTCGGCGAGCGTGCGAGGCGGCTGCTTCGGACGGCACAGCCCAAGCGCGTCGTACTTTTGGCGCAGTCGAGGCGGAAGCGCATCGAGCTGCGTCAAAATCGAGTTCGGGAGCTGGAGCTGCGGTGACCAGAACGCGAGGATGCGTTCCACCAAGTTCTTGTGCGTCTCCGCTTCTTCCTTACTGCAGAAGCCCAGCCAAAGCGCCTTCCGGGGCATGCCTGGGATAGCGGACGAAAACTGAATGCTGTAGTAGTTTTTGATGCGCCCGCGGTGGCGGCGCTTCGAAGCGCTCAAAGACGCCATGCCTGCCGCCTTTCCCCGCCGCGGGTCATGAAGGCTTCGATGTCGTTCTGGTGAATGCGGATAGCCGACCCCACCTTCGAGAACGGCAGCTTTCCGCGCTTGAGCAACCGGCGCACGGAGCTTTCGCTGACGTTGATCGAAGCGGCCGCCAGGCGGGGGGTAAGCCAGGGCGTATGGCCGGGGGACGTTGGCATGGCGACGCTCAGTTCAGGCGGCGGATCGCCGGCGCCGTAGTTGGTGGTCGGCGACTGCGCGCCGGTAGTCGCAGGCTCGGGCTCGATGAAGTGACGCATTTCGGTGATTCCTCGGGTTTGAATCTGGCATTCGGTAACGGACGAGCTCGACCCGTCGACTGATCGGCTCAACGCGGCGGACTACAACCGCGCCCAAGGCCTTCGGGAGCCGTCGGTTCAGACGTGATCTGAACCACTGAACGATTTTGTCGCGGCTTGTGCTGAGGCGCGGCTTTGCACGGCGTAAAGTTGTTTGCATGCCAGTGACGAAGCCAGGCAAAGGCCGCCATAGTCAATCGGGCAGAATCGGACTGCTCGCGCGTATGCAGGCGATGAAGTCCGAGTTGGATGCGCTCGTGTGGTCAAGCGCGGCCCCCTCTGTAGTGAGGCTTTACTTCGCCGAGGTCCACGGCGGCGCCCGGGACCTGTTGAGTGCCTCCGCTGCGCCTGGTCAGCAAAAGTCGAAGGCCAGAACCGGTACCGCGATTCCAGCGAACGATCAGCGCCTCGGATCGCTGTCCCAGCTGAGCGCGGTTGCCTTTGAACTCCAGTCGTACGCCGACTTTCCGAAGCGGAGTTGGCTACGGGCCGCACTCGATCAGACCACCATCTGGAAGGGCGGCAGGATCGGCGTCGAGCGTGTCAGTGTCGCTGAGCTTCCTGCGGTCGAGCTGCAGAACTTCCTTGGTAGCGCGATCCTGGCAGTTGCGGATGCGGAAGATGCTCCGGCACTGCGTGCGGGCGAGGTCTTGCAGCGCGACTTGCGAGACCTGCTGAGGGCCGCGACGGATGCGCTCAAAGCTCGAGCGAAGGCTGAGGGTTGGCCGCGTGGACCTATTCACCGTGGAAAGGAGTTCTCTCGCCGCGAGTTCGGGCTAGGAAGGAACAACGAGGGGGCTTGTGTGGGCGATCCACCACGGCCGCTTGCCGAGGAGCGGGTAAGGAACGGAATCGAGGAGGCGGTAAAGAGGAAACTTCTCCGCTCGAACGAGAAGAAGACGAGCCAGCGAAAATACGAGGTGACAGACTTGGGCTGGGAGCTGGCTCACGGGACAGTGCAAGTCCAGCAGGCGTGCCTGCTGTTGAGGAGTTCGCCCCTGCGTATTCGCTTGGTCCAAGGTCGCTTGGAACTGACCGCGGATTCAGGTGCTCGAGTGGTGTTCGAGCCGGTTTCGTAGCCGGGCAGGATTCTCGCTGCGACGGCCGAAGAACATTGCGTGTCGTTCCGTGTTTGAGCGTCACGAACCGTGACCGGCGATTTGCTGGCCACGGAGATGAACGCGAGGCACCACCTCCGCGTCTAGGGAGAGTCCGTCATGAGTTTCGGTAATTTGCGCAGCAGCCAGTCTTACTCAAGCCCCAACGCGCCCCAGCGCATCGCCGCACATCTGGCCCCGGAGCTTGAGGTACCGCGAGACCTTGCTCTCCGTCGGAGCCTCGTGCAACCGTCCCACTTTCTGAGCATCGCACAGGCACTCCGAGAGGCAGCCGACCGCCAGCGAGGACGGCTGTTCTTCCTCTCGCACAACTTGCACACCCCCCGCAGCACCGCCAGCTTCGCCATGAAGGCCGCGAATGAGGCAGTCTGCGCGCTGGCGACCTCTCTATGGCGGCAGGACCGCCGGAATGTCGGCAGCTTCCTCCGCCGCCATGCAGCGGGAACGCGACCACTGTGCGCTCATGTTGTTGAACGCGACAGCCATGAGTGCTGGCACATTCATGGATTTCTTTTGCTACCACCGATCCATGGTCAGTCGCGGCGCTGGATCCTTCGCCAGCTGAGGCAGCTTCCGGATTCCATTCACTTGCGTCGGGGATCTGAACTCAAGGATGCAGCCGTCCACTTGGATCAAATCCACCACTGGCAACCTCTTCAACCGTTCGTCGATTACGCCTGCGGAAACTGGTACTCCATGCCGCTCATAGACCGCATCATTGACTTCGCGCCTCATGGGCGGAACGTCGCTGAAGACTGGCGACCGATCCTGCAGCGCGCTGGCGACCTGGACCAACAGCGGGCGATCCAGCAGAGGCACGCGGAGCACAGCCGCGCTGAACAGACCAAGGCACTGCTCCAGCAGGGACACGTTGCCCGCCTTCGAGCCGCCAAGTCGATCCGCGCTGGCAAAGGGAACCGCGACCAAAGGCGGCCGCCATATCGATTTGTAAAGCACGTGGACATGCCGAAGCAGGCTCCCCAGTTGCCGCGTCACAGGTGTCTCACTGGTTGGACCGATTGGTGACCGGTGTCACGGCCCCGCGCGCCGGTGAAACCGCCCGCACCCGTCCCTCAACGGAAACTCAGATCCCGTAGCATGATCCCGCTCGGCCCCCGCACCCGAGCTGGTGGATGTGAGTCGGGATCGGTGGACCAGCGCGCCGCGCTCAACCCGGGACGAGAGCCGTGTTTGAACAAGCCTTCCGCAATATCGACGACGCCCTCCGCAAAGAAGCAGGCTGCGCGACCGAGTTGGACTACTCCGAGCAGACCTCCTGGCTCATCTTCCTCAAGTACCTCGACGGCCTTGAAGCGGACCGGGCAGCGGAAGCCGCCCTGACGGGCAAGAAGTACACCTATCTCCTCGACAAGCCCTACCGCTGGGGAACTTGGGCCGCCCCGAAGGGCAAGGACGGCAAGCTCGACCACAACAACGCCCTGACCGGCGACGATCTCAGGGACTTCGTCGACGACAAGCTCTTCCCGTACCTGCAGGGGTTCAAGGACAAGGCTTCAGGCCCCAACACCATCGAATACAAGATTGGCGAGATCTTCGGCGAGCTGAAGAACAAGATCACCTCCGGCTACAACATGCGGGAGATCATCGACCATGTCGATGTTCTGCGCTTCCGCTCGCAGGCAGAGAAACACGAGCTCTCGGCGCTCTACGAAGAGAAGATCAAGCGGATGGGAAACGCGGGCAGGAACGGCGGTGAGTACTACACGCCTCGACCGCTCATCCGCGCCATCATCGGGGTCGTCAACCCCAAGATCGGCGAAACCGTCTACGACGGCGCATGTGGATCGGGGGGCTTCCTATGCGAGGCCTTCGACCACATGCGCGAGCAGAACCCGAAGCGCAGTACCGCGCAGGACAAGAAGCTCCAGGAGTCGACCTTCTACGGCAAGGAGAAGAAGGGCCTCGCCTATGTCATCGGCATCATGAATCTCGTCCTCCACGGGATCGAGGCGCCGAACATCATCCACACCAACACGCTCGCAGAGAATCTCGCCGACATCCAGGAGAAGGACCGGTACGACCGCATCCTCGCGAACCCGCCGTTCGGCGGCAAGGAGCGCCCCGAGGTCCAGCAGAACTTCCCGATCCGCACGGGCGAAACCGCGTTTCTCTTCCTGCAGCACTTCATCAAGATCCTGCGCGCCGGCGGCCGTGCAGGCGTCGTCATCAAAAACACATTCCTCTCGAACACCGACAACGCCTCGGTCGCCCAGCGGAAGATGCTGCTCGAAAGCAGCAACCTGCACACCGTGCTCGATTGCCCGAGCGGCACCTTCCAGGGTGCAGGCGTCAAGACCGTCGTCCTCTTCTTCGAGAAGGGGAAGAAGACGCGGAAGGTGTGGTACTACGCGCTCGACCCGGGGCGCAGCCTCGGCAAGACGAACCCGTTGAACGACGCGGACCTCGCGGAGTTCGTGAAGCTGCAGAAGACATTTGCAGACTCGCCGAAGAGCTGGTCCGTCGATGTGAAGGACATCGATGCAGAGACCTTCGATCTGTCGGTGAAGAACCCGAACGGAGGCGAGGTCGTCTCGCACCGCGCGCCGGCTGAGATCCTCGACGAGATCGAGGCGCTGGATCAGGAGAGCGCAGAGGTGCTGAGAGGCATCAGGGAGCTGCTCAAGTGAAGGCGGGGTGGACGACCGCGCTGCTGGCCGAGCTTTGCGAGTTTCAGCGAGGCCTAACCTACGAGAAGGCCGATGAGGTCGAGAATTCGCGAAACGTCGTCCTTCGGGCGAACAACATCGATCTGGCCACCGGGCAGTTGAATCTCGATGAGCTGAAGTTCATCGGCAACTCGATTGAGATACCTCAGAGCAAGCGTGTTCGTAGGAACTCTCTTCTGGTTTGTACTGCGAGTGGCAGCAAGGCGCACTTAGGTAAGGTAGCGCTCATCGACAGAGACTATGACTATGCGTTTGGCGGTTTCATGGGGCAGATTACCCCTGGGGAGAGGGTGCTGCCAGCGTTCTTGTTTTACCTGATGACTTCAGATGGCTATCGAGATTTCATTGCCTCATTGGCTGATGGCGCCAATATCAATAATCTGAAGTTCACGCAGCTAGGGCGGTTCCAAGTCCCTCTTCCCCCTCTCCCCGAGCAGCGCCGCATCGTCGCCATCCTCGACGAGGCGTTCGAGGGGATCGCCAAGGCCGAGGCGAATGCGCAGAAGAACATCGACAACGCGAAGGCCGTGTTCGAGAGCCACCTGTCCGAGGTCTTCACCAAGCGCGGCGAAGGGTGGGTGGAGCGGAGGTTGGACGAGTTGTGCGCCATCACCTCGACGCTGGTAGATCCGATGGATGTCGAGCACCGTGGGCTTGTGCACGTCGGTGCCGCGAACATAGCGCAAGATACTGGCGAACTTATCGAACTAAAGACCGCTGAAGAAGAGAAGCTGATCTCGGGTAAGTTCAGGTTCGACTCATCAATGGTTCTCTACAGCAAGATTCGCCCCTATCTCCGTAAGGTGGCGCGACCTGGATTCAGTGGCATTTGTAGCGCTGACATCTATCCGCTTATGCCGAGGTCGCGATTGCTGTCACGCGACTTTCTGTTTTTCATGCTGCTTTCGCATCAGTTCACGGAGTACGCGATTCAGGGGTCAGCCCGCGCGGGTATGCCTAAGGTGAATCGCGAGCACTTGTTTGCATTCAGTTCGCGGGTTCCATGCGTTGAAAGGCAGGTGGAGCTTACAAAGACCCTTGACAATTGCGCATCCCGCTGCCAGCAACTTTGCCGGCTCTACGAGCAAAGGCAGGTCGCCCTAAGGGATCTGAAGCAGTCGCTCCTACATCACGCATTCAGTGGGGAACTGTGATGCAACAACAGAACATCTCGATCAGCACGCTCGTGGACATGTACAAGCGCGGCGAGCTCCGGCTTCCTGAGATTCAGAGGCACTATGTCTGGCGGGCGACCCGAGTGCGCGACCTTCTCGATTCGCTCTACCGCGAGTATCCAAGCGGCTCCATCCTGATGTGGGAGACGGACGAGCCCGTGCCGACCCGTGACGGCGCGGTTGCCCAGGACAGCAGTGCATTCGCTGGGAGGAAGCTCCTCCTCGACGGCCAGCAGCGCATCACATCTCTTACGGCGGTGCTGAGCGGCGAGCCGGTCAAAGTCCGTGGCCGAACCCGTCCGATTGAGATCCTCTTCAACCTTGACCACCCAGACGGTCCGCCTTCGGAAGTGGTTGAGATCGAGAGCGACAGCGACTCGCCGCTGACACCCGAAGACGAGGAGTCTGACGAGACGGAGGACGGAGACTCGGAGTCCGCTATCACGGATCGGTTCAAGAACTTCACGTTCGTCGTGGCCAGCCGCGCGCTCCGCGCACAGCCCAACTGGGTTTCGGTGAGCGAAGTTTTTCGAACCAACAACGATGCCGTCTTCGCGCGACGAGCCGGCGTCACATCAATGGACGACCCGCGCCTCCAGCGGTATACCGAGCGACTGAGGAACCTCAGAAAGATTCGCGAGTACAAGTATGTGGTGCATGTGCTCGAGCGCTCGATGAGCTATCAGGAGGTCACCGAGATCTTCGTGCGCGTGAATTCGCTCGGCGCAAAACTACGTTCGTCCGACCTGGCGCTGGCGCAGATCACATCTCGATGGCCAAATCTGCTTCGAAAGCTCGAGGAGTTCCAGGAAGAATGCGAGCAGAACTGGTTCACCATAGATCTTGGGCAACTCGTACGCGCCATCGTCGTGTTCGCGACGAAGCAGTGTCTTTTCCATACCGTCGGCAAGACACCGGTCGCCGAGCTTGAGCGCGGATGGGAGGAGGCGAAGGAGGGCCTTCGATTCGCGATCAACTTCCTCCGCACGAATGCGGGTATCGAGGATGAATCGCTGCTTTCCTCACCCATGTTCGTGCACGCTCTGGCTGCCGTCAGTCGTGTGAAGGACAATCGGCTTGCGGAAGGCGAGCAGCGTGCGCTTCTTCATTGGCTGCTCGTCGCAAATGCGCGCGGCCGATACTCCCGCGGTTCAACAGAGACGCTCCTCAACGAAGATCTCAACATCATCTTCCGAACAGGAGATGTAGCAGCGCTTATCGAGCCGGTACGGCGGCAGTTTGGCCGATTGCACATCGAGCCGAGCGATCTCGCAAACCGCGGTTCCAACAGCCCGCTCTTCTCACTCGCGTATCTCGCCATCAAGGATGGAGGCGCGAAGGACTGGTATAGCGGGCTCGGTCTATCCCTCACCCATCAAGGAAGACTGCACTTCATTCAGTGGCATCACATCCATCCAAAGTCCCTGCTGAAGGATCGAGGCTACGAGACGGGCGAGATCAATGAGATTGCCAACATGGCCTTCATCACTGGGCAGACAAATCGGCGAATCAGCAATAAGCCTCCATCTGAATACCTCCCCGAGATCGTGGCACGACAGGGCCGGGGAGCGCTGAACGCTCAGCTTGTGCCTGCTGAGCCTAGCTTGCTCGAGTTGGAGAACTACCGCGATTTCCTCCGGGCAAGGCGCGAGGCGCTGTCCGCACGAATGAACGAGTTCATTCGGTCAAAGGCAGGCATCGCATGAATGAATCCGAAACCAGAGCCGAACTCATCGACCCCGCACTCACCGCGGCCGGTTGGGGCGTGGTTTCGGGAAGCCGTGTGCGGCGTGAGTATCCGATCTCTCCAGGTCGGATCGAGGGTCGCGGGCGTCCCCGCAGCGCGGTGAAGGCCGACTATGTTCTCGAGTACAGGAACACAAAGCTTGCCGTGATCGAGGCGAAGGCGAAGGACGAGCCTGTCTCACTCGGCGTCGCGCAGGCGAAGCACTACGCAGGGAAGCTGGCGATTCGCCACTCGTACTCGACGAACGGGGTTGGGATCTACGCGGTCGACATGCAGACCGGCGCGGAAGGCGAGGTGATGGCGTTTCCGACGCCAGACGATCTTTGGGCGAAGACCTTCGCGGAGGCAAATGCCTGGCGCGACAGGTTCGCCGCCGTGCCGTACGAAGACAAAGGCGGCTCACATCCGGGGCGGTACTACCAGGACATCGCCATCGAACGCGTCCTCAATGCGGTGGCGGAGGGGCGAAACCGCATTCTCCTCACCCTTGCAACCGGCACAGGAAAGACCTTCATCGCGTTCCAGATCGCGTGGAAGCTCTATCACTCCCGCTGGAACCTGACAGGCCAACCTAGCCGCAGGCCGAGGATCTTGTTCCTCGCCGACCGCAATCTCCTTGCGAATCAGGCATTCAATGCGTTCTCTGCGTTTCCTGAGGACGCGCTGGTCCGCATCAAGCCGGAGGAGATGCGCAGGAAGGGCGCTGTACCGAAGAACGGGAGCGTGTTCTTCACCATCTTCCAGTCGTTCATGAGCGGCACCGAGAAGGACGGCGAGTCGAAGCCGTGGTTCGGCGACTACCCAGTCGACTTCTTCGACTTCATCATCATCGACGAA
>SXGR01150925.1_pt1 | contig 19383 bp, 21 predicted proteins | sample 3174711 | NCBI WGS metagenome assembly SXGR01 (sample SAMN11356860, study PRJNA531348) | freshwater metagenome | isolation source: freshwater sample F1-60 | place: China: Fuxian Lake, Yuxi | collected 2017-12-25
CAAGCAGGAGTATGTCACACCGATTTATTTCTTCAAATGCAATCTGACATTGATCGTATCGGAAAGATAAGAGCCATAGAAGTTCCTTTGTGGTCTAAACAAATTGGAATGGCAGGCCGCACCGATTGTATTGGAGAGTACGATGGAAAGGTGTCGGTTATTGATTTTAAATCTGCATCCAAACCAAAATCAGAAGACGGAATCTTGGAATATTTCACACAAGCAACCGCATACGCTCTAATGTGGCAAGCACGAACAGGACAACCTATTCCCAATATTTCAATTATAATTGGTGTGGAAACAGGAGAATGCCAAGTATTTCAAACCAACACACGAGAACATGTTGCAGATTTAGTTGAAGCAATTGCAGTCTGGCGAGCAGATCAGCAATTTTCCGTTACTAAATAAGGCAATGATGTACCAATTTATCGAATATTTAAATGAGTCCCTTGAAAGCAAAAAAGGAAAGAACACTCACCTAGAACACCTAGAAGACGAAATTATTAATTCGGGATATGCAGGATTTAATTCTGCCATTAAATCTTTACGAGGAGTTATGTCTGCTCTTCGTGGAAATGCTCCTAGTTCACATGATATCACCGTTAAGTGGGATGGAAGTCCTGCGATTATATGTGGTATTGATCCTGCATCTGGAAAGTTCTTTGTAGGAACAAAAAGCGTTTTCAATGTAACATCAAAACTTAATTTTACAAATGCAGACATTGACTTAAACCATCCTGCTCCAGGATTAAATGAGAAACTTCGTTCGGCACTTCGATGGTTGAAAACATTAGGAATAACAGGAATTCTTCAAGGAGATTTGCTTTTTACAAAAGGAGATCTTGTTGCAGAAACTATTGATGACGAAAAGTATATTACTTTTCAACCAAATACAATTAAGTATGCAGTTCCTGTGGGATCTGCTCTTGCAAGAAAAATGTCTGCGGCACAAGTAGGAATTGTTTTCCATACGGCATACACAGGCGATTCTATTCAGAATCTTACTGCTGTTTTCAATCCTTCTCTATCTGGTCTTTCGCAAACAAAAGCAGTATGGTTTGATAACGCTACCTTGCGTAGTGTAAACGGATCATTGCTATTTTCTAAAGGAGAAGTAGCACAGATTCAAGCAGCAATTGCAGGATGTATGCGACAAGCACTTGCATCTAAAAGATTTATGGATACTCTTTCTAAAAATTCATCTGCTAAAACATTGGTAAAAGAATATATCAATTCTCTTGTTCGTTTGGGAACTCTTTCTCCTGATGCAAATCAAATGATTGTATGGATGAAACAAAAAGCAGGAAGTAGTCCTAAACCTCAAGCTTCCGCCACAATTTCATGGATCGAATCACATCGAAATGAAATCAATGCGGTGTTTACTGTACATAGTCGTCTTACTCACATAAAACGATCTGTGTTAGCAAAATTAAGCGCAATAGAATCGGATGTTTCAACATTTGTTAAATCAGGGAATGGATATAAAGTAACCGCTCCCGAAGGGTTCGTGGCAATAGATCGTTTGAGTAATTCGGCACTTAAATTAGTTGATCGTTTGGAATTTTCTAAAAGTAATTTTAATCGTAACATTAATCGGTAAGTTGGTGTCCTGAATACTATCGAGGAGGTGATCGAAGTGGCAAAACAAGTTTCAAAAACCCGTTTACGCAAAGCAATCGTGGTTGCGTTTGGAAGGTTTCAGCCGCCTACTTCGGGGCACCAACTACTGATTAATACTGTAGAGCAATATGGTGCAAAACACAGAATTGATCACGCAATGTTTAGTTCTAGATCACATGATTCTGAAAAGAATCCTTTGTCTACATCTAAAAAATTCTATTGGTTAAAGCGATTCTTTCCTAAAGCAAATTTCATAAATGATAAAAAAATTCTTAATCCAGTAAATATGTTAGAATATCTTGCAAGCATTGGATACACAGATGTTGTTATGATGGGAGGAGAAGACCGAGCAGCTGTGTACACAGGATTTAAAAGACTTATAAAGAGTACAAAGAATAAAGATGGTCTTGCTTTAAACTCTATTAATTTTGTTCAAGCAGGAGTCAGAAGAGATCCAAATGCCAAAGGAGTAGAAGGCATGAGTGGAACTAAATTACGAGAGGCAGTACGACAGAATAAAAAATCTCTATTCATTAAAGGACTTCCTAGTACTGCTTCTAAACTGGACGGAGAATCATTCTTTGTAGATTTTAGAAAAGGAATGGGACTCTCGGAAAACTATAATGGAATATTTAAATCTGCAGCTCTGCGCTTGACGGAATCAGACAAACACAAAAGAAGACCAAAAACTCCTGGACAAACAGGAGGATTTTCCAAACATAACACAAAGTTTCCGATTCCTCCGTGCAAAATTGACGAAAGAATCAATAGATGGTTGATCAAAAGATGGAATCTTGGCAATTTCTGATGTATAAATAAGAAAAAGGAGTTAATAAATGAGTCAACAAATGGCAGCACCTTCTACTATTACTTCAAAACTTACTGCATTGTTGCGACTAGGACTTGTCAGCAAAAACAATGTAGCACGAGCAATTACGGTTTTTAAAAATCCTGAAAAAGCAATGAAGAGTGGAGCAAATAGAATGCTTGTTCAAGATCTTCTTGTTGATATTATTGATCGCATATTAAATAATAAAATGCTCTATAACACTATCAGACAAAGTTTGTCGAAAGAATCTGCTGCTTCTAGTGTATCAGAAGGCAATAATGTTGCAGACGAACGAGCAAAAACACTATTTCGTTCTGGTCTTGTAAAAAAGAAAGATATTATGTTAGCAAGACGAGCAATATCAAATCACAACAACCTTAAATCTATGTCGGCGGTTGGGGTGTATCGTGACATGATGATTACTATGTTGGATTCTATGGTTAAAAAAATTACAGGAAATCCTGTTCTTTTCAACGCATTCAAAAGAACACTAGGAACAGAACAAGTCCAAGATTCTTTTACTTCTCCTAATAAAGAATCAATTGTTGAGTTGTTTATAGATGTGGATAGTATGTCTATAAGAGAAAACAACAAACCAATTAATCCTGTTCTTTGGTCACAGGCGAAAACTCTAGCAAAAAATAAACTACCAAATTGTTCTGTGGATTGCACGGAAGGATGGGCAACAAAATGGTACAACGAAAATGGCGGAGATTGGCAATCCATAGAAGAAGGAAAAAACTTCTTTACATTTATGGACAACCTAGAAGAGTTAAATACAGAAACTCTTCGTAATTACACATACGCATCTCGTGATAATGCAAAAGAATTAAAGTCGTGGGGCAAAAAGTACGGATCAAGTCCTAAAGATAAACTTAAAATTAAAAACAGAGAAAAAGGAATCGCAAAGGCAAATAAAAAACTAGGACAGAATTTTATTGAAACGACACAGACCCATACAAAGGATAAACCTGTTCTTGCAACAGGAATGAAAGAATGGACTGAGGGAGAATCTCAAAAAGGTGTTCCTGAAAAGGCAAGAGAAATTTCACGGGAAATTAATGACAGAATAAAAAAAGAAGACGAAGAAAACACTCGTCGAAAAGGAAAGTACCTTAAAAATATTTTAAGAAAACAAAACCACAGTAAACTGCTGAATAAAAAACTTGGACAGAATTTTATTGAAATGACACAGACTCCTGATCGTAAATTGGAAACGAAAAAAGAAGACCAAGAAATTTCTCGTCGAAAAGCAAAACACCTTAAAAATCTTCGAAAAAAACAAAACTACAGTAAACTGATGAATAAAGAGGCTCGAAGGGTTATCGATAAATTGCAGTCGGAATTTGGATACACTTACGCCGAAGCAGTTAAGGCCTTCCAAGCGGTTAGCATCGTTACTATGCACCCGATGGAATTATGAAATATTAAATACAGGAAATAATTTAAAATGCACGACGAAACCGCTAAAACATACAAGACAAAGGAAAATATGAAAGAGAACAAGACATTCAAATCGTTCCGTACCACTCTGTTCGAAGGCAAAGATGACATCTCAGAAGAGAAAAAGATGGTAAAGATTAAACTAAATCCCAAGAAAAAGATTGGATATCAGATAACTGATGTCGGTCCTGGTGGAAAACAAACCGTAAGTAAAAGCGAAAACTTTCCAAAAACAAAAACAGTTAAAGAAGACGCAGAACACCATACATTAATTGAAGCAGGACAGGCCAAACTTGAAAGAATGCGAAAATCACACCGTCGCGCTTGGGTAAGAGGAGACACAGAAAAGAAAGATGCTATGGGAGTTGCCACATACGACAAGCAAACTAAAGAGGACGAAAAAGACAAGCAAAGAGTAGGATCTATTTTCGGAATGAGAAAAAGCAGACTATTGAAGAAAAACCGAGTTAGTGAATCAACAATATCGGAGAAAAAAGTTTTGAGTCCAATATTGCCTGTATCACATTCCAAGGTATTGGCTAGTTCAACTCCTATGCGATTAGGCAAGGGCAGACCAACTGGTGATGTGAGCGAAGAACTTGTTGGTGGTCAGAAACGACTTGATGTCAATAAAAATAAGCGTCTTGATGCACAGGATTTTAAAATTCTACGAGCAAAGAAACCTGTGAAAGAAGAAAGTGATCGTGAGGCCGAGGCTCGTCACAAGCGATTACTAAAAATGGATATTCTTGGTACATTCGGCGACCGAGATTTGCGAGACAGGATCAGAGCAAATCGAGAAGCTAAAAAGGCTAAAAAGATCAAAAAACCATAACAACAAAAGCCTGTTTTGGTATTCGTTATGGAAATTAAAACACTAACAAAAGAAAATTTCTTAATATACGCAATAAACAATTATCAAAATTCTGATTGTCTTGGAATTTCCGAGTTCACAGAAGATTTATCAAAAATAAAACATATAAAACGCCTTTTAAATAAATATACACGAACAGGAGAAGTTCGTGGAATATTATTATTGAATCATATTATTATATTGGCAAATGTATTTGGTTCTCGCGCTGCATCTAGAATGCTGTTCTATAAATTAGAAAAGAAAGTTTATCCTGCTCTAAAAACTATATTGTTGTATTTAAACTACATAGAAGATAACGAACAAATAGATCTTGTTTCTATACAAGACATTCCTATGGACGCAAAACTGTATATCTTACTAAGAAGGACAATAGAAAATGAAGCATAAACCAAAAACATTTTCGCAGTTTTTAATGAAAGAAGAAGGAATCGCTCCTATTAATACAGCAGGATCAGGGGCCATTGCAGGAATTCCTCCTGATCCTACCGTTGTTGTGAAGAAAAAAAAATTAAATATTATGAAAAGGAAATTGCCTAAAGTATAAATATAACTAATGATACCAACCGAACTAATTACTCTAATAGCAGGATCAGCCACGGGATTTATTTTCCGTCATATGGCAGAGAACAGAAAGAACGCACAAGAGAATTTTCAGAGAGCGATGGCTTTCAAGAAACAAAGCGAATCGTCACAAAATTCTGCCTCAAAAAGAGTTCCAATAGATGTAGGAAAAGGAGTACGACAAACAATAGTTATAGCAATTCTATTCGGAACAATACTTGCTCCGTTTATTTTGCCTTTCTTTGGTATTCCTACCATTGTTGAAGTAGAGCACAAGTCGCCCGAATGGTTGTTTGGTCTTGTTCCCTCAAACAATAGTGTTATATTTCAAACAGTAAACGGATATCTGTTTACAACAGAAAATCGGCAAATATTAGTTTCAATTGTAGGATTTTATTTTGGTTCTGCTGCAGCGTCTAACAAATCATAAGGAAAACAATGAGTAATATATTTCAAAAAATTAAATTATTAGCAATAAAATGCTGGAATTGGATTAAAATAGTTGGTGGTAGATTGTATGTTAATACAGATAAAAGTTTTACGAACCCGACCAACGCAAGTATTATTACTCGTTTAGAATCTCACAAAACAAAAATCAAGTTAAGAAAACCAAAGGTAAAAAAGAAAACAGCATCCAAGAGTAAAAAATAAAAGAAAGAATATTATGAAATTGATTTCCTTATTGTTTGTAATGTTGTGTATTGGTTGTTCTCCTTCTATTACAATGCCGAGTCTTACTACACAGACTCCAAATGTTTTAACACAAGACACAGAAGTTGCTGTGGTATCTGGGGTGGTAGGAACTCTTGGAAGAGGATCAACTGTTAAAACAGAATCAGAAGATAAACCTTCTGTTGAGGCAACTCTTTCGCAATCCACCAAAACAAATGTTGAAGGAAAAGAAATAGAACTTCCAAAAAATACAAAAGTGATTTTGCCTCCAAACACATTTCTTACTCTTAAAGATCCCACAACTGTTCGACTTGAAGAATCAACAGATATTACTTTGAAAAAAGGAACTGTTGTAACGATGTCTAAAATTAATTGGTATGCTATTTTGTTTTATATGTTTCTTGCTGGTTTTGTTGCTGTCTATCTTTTTTATATTAAAAATCAAGAACCAGATGAAAATGGGGATGGTTTTGTAGACGCACCAAAAAGAAAACGAAAAAATGTATGAGTACTCCTCCACTCTTTTAAAAATTGTTGACGGTGATACTGTTGATGTTCTCATTGATCTTGGTTTTAATACCACAAAAAAAGAACGAGTCAGGTTGTTGGGTATTGATACTCCCGAATCTGTCACAAAGGATTTAACAGAAAAAAAACTAGGTATCGAAGCAAAAGAATACATCACACAATGGTTTACAAAGAATACTCCATTTCGCTTGCAAACGACTAAAGACGATAAGTACGGAAGAATATTGGGAGTCTTTACAGGATTAGATGGAAAGACTTTAAATTCTCGTTTGGTAGATGAGGGATATGCTTGGGCATATAACGGAGGAACAAAGGTAAAGGACTTTGCCTTGTTGTTAGAAAAAAGGAATCATAAATGAAAGAATTTAAACAATATCAGTGAAGAAAACAATGCGTCTGTGAAAGCTATAGGAGATTCATCAGCATCCGAATCAATATTTAACAAGTATAAATATGATCAGTGATTGACATTTTACATTAACAGGAGAACAATATGACATTACCACTTTTTGATCTACACCTAGGCGATTGTCGGGATGTGATGCGCTCAATGGATGCGGACAGCATCGACTCCATCGTGAGCGATCCACCGTACGGATTGTCGTTCTTGGGCAAAGGTTGGGATAGGGGAGTTCCGAGTGTTGAGTTTTGGGCTGAAGCGTTGCGCGTTGCAAAGCCAGGCGCGCACTTGCTTGCGTTCGGCGGGACACGGACATACCACAGACTTGCTTGCGCCATCGAGGATGCAGGATGGGAGGTGCGGGACATGATCACTTGGGTGTCAAACAAGACCTTCCCAAAGTCGCTCGATGTCGGTAAGCAAGTGTCAAAATTAAACGACAAAACAAAGCAATGGGACGGATGGGGAACTGCACTTAAACCCACTTGCGAACCGATATGCCTTGCCCGCAAGCCGTTGATCGGAACGGTTGCCGAGAATGTGTCGGCGCACGGCACGGGTGGCATCAATGTCGATGCGTGTAGGGTGAAATATGTCAACGAGAAAGTGCCTGATTTGGAGTCTTGGAAAAAATCGAACGGAGGACGGACAATAAGACTAAATAAAAGTACAGCGGGTGTTGTGCCGAACGACAACAGTAAAGGTCGCTGGCCAGCCAACTTAATTCACGATGGCAGCGACGAGGTGGTATCAGAGTTTCCAGACAATGTTAAAGGAGGAACATGGTGTCGCACGGACGGCGCTCGACTTTTTAACAATGACGGCAAGTTAACCAACCATACGATGAGCGGCGTAGATTCGACAACAGGCTCTGCCGCCCGCTTCTTCTACTGCGCCAGAGCGAGCAAGCAAGATAGGGAAGACGGCAACACTCATCCGACCGTCAAGCCGACCGCATTGATGCGCTACTTGTGCAAACTCGTCACGCCTTCGAATGGCATCATCCTGGATCCGTTTATGGGGTCAGGCTCAACAGGCAAGGCGGCGATTCTCGAAGGATTCCGATTCTACGGCATCGACATCACGCCTGAATACATTGACATTGCACGAGCAAGAATCGAAAGAGCAAACAGGCAGATCAATGGCGGGTTGTTTGTTTAATTTTATGATATTTTTATGAATGGTCCAAAAGTGTCATAACTTCTTATATTTTTCTTTTGTGCTAAAAATGCCATATCTGTTATTAGAGCTGCCATTTGGTTTTTATCTATGTTCAATAGAAAATACAAAAATTCAAAACCCATCAATTTACAAGTAGCGTTTGTCGCAATAGCACCTTTTTTATCAAAGGCCGCAGACACATTTAGAACAAAATCTTCATAAGAAACACCAATGTCTTTAACATTATTTTTTACCAAATCAAACATTTTTTTGTATTGTTTGTTTTTAGTTAGATTATTAGTAAACTCTTTTGAATTTTTAGGATACTCGTTCCGATTGTTGACAAAGGCTCCTCTTTGAATTTTATTAACTAAAGATACAACCAATTCGACTGGAACTTTACCACCTCTTGCAGAACCTTTTCCTACAATCGTTAATTCAAATTTTAAATTACTACCAGTTTTGCTTTCCGATGAATTGGCTTTAATTTGAAAACTATAACCATCTCCAGTATTAGCGTCTTCAGCAAATATTTTTACATCTTGTGTGAATGTTCCTTTTGAAGAAGAACCTTGCGTTATTGCAAAATTACAAGTAAAATCTTGTTTCGGATTCACGATAAAAGGATTAGAAACTGTGTCTATTAGTGTTTTGTTTTCTTCTATTTTTTCTCTAACCTTTTCAAAGTTTACCTCTTCAATATAAGCTCCACTATCTGTTAGTTTTAATGATATGCCAACAACTTTTGGATTTTTACCAGTTAATAAATCAATTAGTAAAGAATTCAATTTGAGAACTCCGGCTCTAATATAATTGTCCAATTTATCATTTTTAAATTTTTGTGATGCAACTACATAATCGTCAACCCCTTTCATTCCATTTTCGATAAATTGTTTTATTTGTTCTTGTGTACCTCTTATTGCCCATACATCCGCTGGATTCCATGTGTCTTTTTGAGTAATACCAAATTTTAATTTTATGTAATCAGTAATATAATCCATAAATCCACCATCTCTCTCAAATTTTTGAAAAGATGATGACGAGTATTTGGCCAATAAAACTTTTTGACTAAAATAAAAAGAATTTAACCAATCACCATAAGGAAATTTTGAACTGGTTTTAACCTCAAAAATAGTTTTTAATTTTAATAAATCATCTTTAAATGCTTCTAGTAATACTTCTTCCGGCAAAACCTTTTTAGTCATTATTACAGAATTCATTTTAAATTTAACTATTGCGTCTTTTAATTTTTTTTCATAATCTACATTTTTGACCAACGCTTGTTCAAAAATATAAGCCGCTCCTTTTTCTTGATGAGCAGTTTTGGCCTTTGGTGGTTTGCCAGGTTTACCAGAACTTTTAGCCAATACAGCAAACTGTCCAATCATAACCCGACCAACACTTGAGTCCCCACTTTGTCGTTCGTACTTTCCTCCACTTTTTTTGGCAAGTTTTTCAAGTACATTGACTCGATTTTCGTTAGATAGAACCGCCACCTTCTTACTTGAAATCTCTTTCACTTCGTATCCAAGACCTTTCAGATATGTAATGAGCATAGAAATATCTTTAATTGTAACCTTTTTTGCCATAAAAGTCTCCTTTCACTATAAGTGATGATTTAGTCTTCGGTAATAATCTTGATATCGTCCGCAAGACTGGTATACAACTTCTTGCAAATATAAAATGAATCCACGATATCAGAAACAGGAGAAACGGATTCTTGTTTCTTTGGAGTAAGTATGCTTTTCAAATCAATTCCTGTGTCTACTATCCAAGCAGAATACATCACATCTTTGTCGCAGTTTCCTTTTCCTGTGGCAAACTTCTTTACCTCTGATGGTGGAATAATAGTAACAGGAATACCTAATTGATACAATTTATATTTTAGAATACCAGTATTTTCTGCTATCTGAAAAACTCTTCCGTGAGCTCCGAAAGCGTATCCTTCTACTGCCACATGAGTAGCGCCCATAACAATGTCTATTGCCCAATCTGCAATACTTTCGTATCGTTGTTCGTCACTTGTCCAATCTGTTATTCGTTCTCCGAATATGTGGGTGTTTGTTATTTCTGATTGTCGTTTATTGTCTGTGAGAAAGTAGAATGAACAGTTCGCATAGCAGAACTTTTTGCCTTGTTCTGGTTTGAACAGACATATTGCAGGTCCTCGAAGAGAGTAATCAATGCCGGCGAGTATCATGTAAGTATTTAGATTAGAGACCACAGTATCTTGCCAAGATAATCCCAACACAAAAACCAAACACAGCAACAAGTACTTGCTGTATTTTATTCAGTTTCATTGTGGTGTCTCTGATGTGACTTGTGTAATCCACGGCAAAAATCTATCGACACGAATTGCTGAATTTTCAAAGAGAACTCCGTGGTGTCTTTTCATCGACGATACAATTCCCACAAGAGTTCCTGATGAATTTACAATTGCTCCACCAGAATCTCCGAACCAAATAGTTCCATTTGTTGGTATCATCTTAAAACTTATTGGTTCTTCTTCAAGAGTTCCATAGTACCATATAGTTCCGTAATCACTTTGTCTTCGTATTCCTCCACCGTATCCAATTGTTTTTAGGTGCATCCCTTGAAAGAAAAACACTTCTTTGGTGGGCATCTGTAGGGGAGTTTCTGCACACTCTGTTTCCAAAACTCCTACTGCTAGATCAACAAATATTATTCCTGCTATTTTAAATAGAGGGTGCATTATTTGTTTGGAAATTTTATATTCTTTGCCGTTTGTAACAAACCAATACGCATTGGTTTCGTCAAAGCAATGTCCTGCTGTAAGAATGTGAGTTTTTCCAATTAAAACAGCACTTCCAATCAATTCGTGCTGTTCTGTCGTTAAACAACCAACGCCTGTCTCTTCCGAGTCGGGAATCGGCGAGAAACCTCGCATAAAGGGAGGCGGAGGGGTTTGAACGGATGCTACAGGTGGGGTAGAAAGTGTTGTGGGTATTCCTACGACACACGCCTGAGTGCAGACAAGTGCAATCGCTAGCAGAAGAGTGAGAACAACATTTCTCTTCATACTATTATCTATGATTTATTTTTGTTCTAAATCAAATATTTAATATATTCTTTAAAATATTTGCGAGTAGATTTACTCGTCTTCTTCGTCTTCTTCGTCTTCTTCGTCTTCTTCGTCTTTAAAGGACAAGTCATCGTCTTCGTCAATCTCATCATCGTCTAGCAACTCAAAACTATCAACATGTACCCCTGTAGAATCTTCTGCATACTCTTGTGCTCTTTTGAGTAATTTGTTATCTATTTCTCCAATATACTGTAAAGCACTAAAGCAGTAATTCAGTAAATGTTCGTGGTGTGTTTTTTTTCTATCCATTATCGTATCCTCCATTTTGTAAATTTTATTTTAGCAACTAGACCATTACAAGAGCAATCATTCACAATTTCCTGAATCTGTTTAGGAGTTTTTCCTGCCAATACCATATCATTTATATCTTTTTCTACTACTTCGGGAGACCACACACATACTGTATACCCTTGATCAATGGCACTCCCCACTTTTGCGACAATTTCGGGATTACGAGGCTCATTATCGTAAACAATAACACAATCAGAAAATAATCGTGTTGCTTCAGAGAGTTCGCACCCTGCCAAAGCAATACCATTATCCAAAAATACAGAATCAAACGGACCTTCGACAGCATAGACTCTCCTAGAATAGTCTACTCGATCTTCTCCAAAAATTACTCTGCCTTCCTTGCGAAACTTTACCGTGATGTATCGAATAGAGGAATTGCCTAATGCTCGTCCTTGTGCAGCAATCATGTTTCCGTCCTTGTCAAAAAAAGGAATAACGATACGCTCGTCATTAGAAACGGATGTGTACTTTGAATCAATGGATCTCACCCAATCTCCAAAAGTTTTAGTATAATAGAAAATGTCTAAACAACTTATTTGTCTGTTTTCTAAATATTTTCTAGCAATATGATCTGTTGGTAGAGTAGATATGGACGGCAGTCGTATGTCGTGTCCTTTTATCATTTCCTGAACAGGACTTGGCTTTATATAGTTTGATTGTCCGTTCTCTCCGTTTCGCCATCTTTCTAAAGAATACTCTGTTGCAAGAACAGGTGATATTGCTTCTAAAAAACGAGACATAGAATGTCCGATTCCACAATTATGACACTTAAAAAAGAAGTCATTTTTCTTTTTAAAAAAGAATCCACGAGCTTTAGATTTGTTTTTTTGGGAATCACCGCAAAGAGGACATCGACAGTTGGCAACATCTATTTTTTTCCACTTAAATCTTTCTAGTTGCGGAGAAACAAGATTAATATATTTTTTGTCAATATATTGACTCATACTGTCCAATCTTCTGTGTTTGATTTTGTAAACTTCTGTGCAAAGTCTTGTTTACCGTATCCTGATCCAAATCCTTCTGTTTCATCACTTTTAATATTTGCATTAATAAGTGGTTCAAATTCCGAATGCTCTACATCAAAGAATTTCATTTTAGAATAATTGAGACCCACAATAAATTTCTTATTAGTTGTCCTAGTGTTGTATCTGTTCTTTAATTGTTTTACAAGAATGTGTCCTGATCGTTCTAGCTCTTCCGTTGTAATGAGTGCAATCATAAGATCAGCAGTTGCAGGAAGTCCAAATGATTCTGCTGTATCTGTCAAATCCACATCTGTAGAAGAAAATCCTCCACGATTCGTTTGTGTGGCACTAATAATAGGAATGTCTCGTTCCATTGCTAGACCTCGTAATTCTTCTGCAATCGCTTTAATGTAAGAATAAGAATTAATGGTTGAGTTTCCAATCTTATATCTTGAAGAAGAACAAATATTGATATAATCTACGAATAAGATATCGGGTTTGAATTCCTTTTTAGACCACAATTCATCCAACAAAACCCGGAAGTGATTTGTATTTGCAGAGGATGTGGGATACTCTTTTACAATAAGTTTACCACTAATTCCTCTTGTGTGCGCCTGTAATCTTTTCTCATACATTTCACGAGAAAGATTACTGAGATCACTCATTGTGATATCCATAATATTTGCGTCAATTCGTTCTGCTATTCTTTCTTCTGCCATTTCAAGAGTAATGTATAGAACATTTTTGTTTTGCAAAAGACACGACGCTGCGTGATGACACATAAATGCACTCTTCCCCACTCCAGTACCTGCCATAAAAATATTAAGAGTCTTGGAAGCTATCCCTCCGTTTGTTATGGTATTGAACATTTCCAAATCAAACGGAATGCGTTTTTCTACACGATGATAGAAGTCAAATCGCTTCTCATAATCTTCCAAATAATCGTGACCAACATCCGTATCAAAAGATACCGCAAGTGCCTTTGAAAGAATTTCTGGTAATGCTGTTGGACTTCTAGTCTTATCCTTTCCGTCAATGATCTTTATGGATTCTAGTATTGCATTGTACACTGCTTTGTCTTTGCAGAATTTTTCTGTTAAATCAACAAGCCATTCTGCATCTTGTTTCGGGCAACGATATATTTCTACTACAGCATCCTTACAACGAGAATATTCTTCTTCTGAAAATGTTTTATCTGATTCTAGAGAAATCAATACCGCTTCTTTAGAAGGAAGTCCTCTATACTCATCCATAAAAGATTTTATACATCGAAAGATTGCACTTTCGATTTTTTCGTGAAAATACTCTTCTGCAACAAAAGGAATAACTTTTTTAGAAAATTCCGAATTGATAAGAAGTCCCGAAAGAATAGTTCTTTCTGTTTGACCCAATGGATTACTCCTCTTCTGGTGCAATTATATCGTTTGATCCATAACAAAATTCTTTCTTAACTGCAATTTCTAGTTTTGCCATAACATCTTCGGTAAAAAACTTTTCAGGGTTCTTCAAAACTTGATTTTCAAAAACAGGTTTTCCTGTTCCCACATCAATTTTAGTACTGACCTTTGTCCATATTCCGTACTTAATAGCAATGTCGAGAAGTCCATAATATTTGTTTAATCCTGTATCGTAATTTAATTGAACATCAACCATTTTATCCTGTTTGGTTTTTCTGCTCTTATAGGTCTTACAGTGAATAATACTTCCCACAACTTCATTGTCCACTTTGTCTTTCTTTTTAGACAAGTAGATAATTGTTGATGCCGCATACTTCAAACCTCCACCACCACCCATTTCCTTTGTGGGAAAATAAGAACCAACAACATCGTAAGTGTGGTTTGTCATAACTAATGGAATGTGTGCATGACCTAATTTAATTGTGAGTACACGAAAAGTTGCCTTAACTGCCTGTGCTCTTGTCATATCTCTTGTATCTTTTCCTGCTGCAGTATCTGTCATTTCTTTTGTTGTACTCAACATTCCCAAAGAATCTAATACCACCAACATAGGAGATCTGTTTTCTTTTTCGGTTTCCAAATACTTATCTACTATAGAAATACATTGAGCACGAAAATCTTCTACTGTTGCGACTGGCAATACCGCAACTCGTTCACAATCAACGCCTCGACTCACAAGCAAATCTTTGGTAACTGCTTGTTCCGAATCAAAATACAAAACCATTGCTTTAGGATTACTTCCAAGAAACTCTCGTACAATGTTCATAGCAAAGTAAGTTTTTCCTGTTGCTTGTTCTCCAGCAAGAGCAACAATTTTATTGTCTGGAATACCTCCATACAATGAACCACTCAATAAAGCGTTAAACGCAAACGATCCTGTTTGGATATATGTGTCTGTGTCGCTGCCTTCAAGTCCGTCCGATGCAAGACTTGCGTATTTGTTTCCTGATGCTTTTAAGATATCACTCAATTTCATAGAATCTCCTTTGGGTTAGATTATACACAAAAACAGCAAAAGTCAAGTAGAAAGTTTCAATTCAGGAATAATAATTCCTTGAAATGCTTCATTGTATTCGTTATAGAGAGAAGTAATTGGATCTGCTAGAAACAAAACAGCATCATTAGGAATGTTTAATCCAGACTCTTGTTTTGCTGTAGGCATCCACGGAATCATTGCCATATTTCCAGAGTATCGTCCAGTCTTATCTGGAACTGGAACAAGGGAACATGGATTTTTAATATGATACGATGTTAACTTCTCGCCTGTAAATTTTTCAGTAATAGACGCGATGATTTCTTCACCTGTACGCATTTTTAATATTTTAATAGACATATTGCTCTTTCTGTGTGGTCACCTATAGATAGGTGGGTTTAAGGAAATAAAAAATAAAACAACTAAATAAATAATGAATCTAAAGTATATGTTTTTTCTGGACTCCATCCAACAGAGTCTGTAATAGTCCGTAACGGTTGCATAAAAGATTTTTCAAATTGGTGCTTGTAATCAATGTATTTATGGACTCCAAATTCTTTTGGAAGAGTGGACACAAAACCAATAACAGCATCTCCGGCAGGATTAGGAATTTTTAAATGAAGAAACTTCATTTTTTCGCCTTCTCCAATAAATCTATATTTCTTTTTTAATTTCATTGATCTGATAAATTCATTGTGAATAATTGCTGCCTTTACTGCTATAGGAGTTCCTTTTTTATATCGCAAAGAAGTGTCTTCGTATTTCTTTAATTGCGAGACAGAACGAGGAAATGCAATATCTTCAGGAGGCAACTCGTTAAATGTATCCTGTGTTTGTTTTACAAACTCCTGAAGACTTGCCTCATCCGAACACAGTATCATATTAACTGCTTGCTTTAATTGTTTTCTTACAAAGGCAGGAGTAGAAGACCGAGCAGTTTCTATTCCCATTATCTTTATCTTTGGTTCTTTGTATCTGACTCCTTCAGAATCCCACACAGAAAGCATATATCGCTTCTTGGCTGTCCATACACCCTTTTCGGCAATTACTTCACGACCCATCACCATTTTATTTTTATACGCATTCATACACACAGACAATTCGGCAAATTGCTTGTCAATGAATGGTTCCACGATACGGTGGGAGAAATCGTTTAAGAATGTCACAACGGCATCTGATGTTTTCTGTCCTTTGAACGATTGTCTAACAACTTCGCCCATTCTCAGATACACAGAATCAGTGTCTGACGCAATCACATAATCCTGATTTTGTGTTTTCAGAATTTTGTTTAGAAGTCGATTGAGACGATTGGCAATCCATTGAATGCTTAACTGACCCGACAGAGTAACAGATTCGGCGAGTGCATCGTCATAGAATCGAAACCATTCGTTGCCGATTGCACCATACGCTGAATTAAGTTGAATCTTACGAACCATTTGGAAGTTTTTATATTTGGAAATCTCAAACTCAATTGACTTGCGAATATGAGAAGGTGAATCGGATGGTAATTCTTCCAATCGCATCTGTGCGTTAATCATAAGATTCTTGTATCGCTTGCGCTCCTCGTACATCTTTTCCATAAGTTCGGGAAGAAATCCTTGTCGCTTTCTGCTGAACGCCATTCCGTTTGCCGCAACAGAAACATCGTGCGTCTTGGCAGAGTTAAGATACTCGGCAAGATCAATGAAACTTTTCACAGAGTCTCCGTTGTCACGGTGTAGAATTGCCTCTGAAGAAATGCTGCCTCGTCGCCAAATAGGATTTCTCTCCACAGTTTCAGGACTAATATTGTATCCTGCAATCAACATAGGATACAGCGAATTCAAATCGTAACTCACAACCCAATCGTGGATACCCACAATTGGATCTTTTACATACGCTCCTGCGTACTGCGTATCCTTATTAACCGTTTTCTTAGGAGGCACAACAATTCCTTTACTCATAAGATGATGGTGAATAATAGCATCCCAAGTTTTAACCTGCGAGAACACATCCTCTAAATTAACATGAGCAGAATACGCCATTGCCACCGCAAGCTCTAGAAGTTTTAATTTTTCTTCAAGACGATCAACCAAAGCAACATCTTTCATATTATACTCCATGAACTTTTGAAAATTCTTGGTGTAAAAGTCTTGAAGAGTTTCATATTCGTCGTAAGATAATTTTTCTTCTCCCAATTCCACTTGAGAAATATGATTAAGACTATAAGATTCTTGGTTTGTGTATGTGAATTTTTGGTAGAGTTCTAAATAATCAAGGGTGGCAATTCCGTAAATCACATATATTTTTTGATCTCTTCCCATACGATTAACAATCATTTCTCGTAGTTTTCCCCATTGAGAAAGGGAATTTGCCCATCCTTCTTCAATACTATTCATGCGAGCAACCAAATAGGGAATATCAAAGAAACGAATATTCCATCCTGTTAGGATGTCGGGATCTAATTTTTTTAGTAATTCCACAAACGACATTAGTAAATCTTGCTCGTTGTCAAAACAAAAATATTCGACTCCTTCACCAGTAACACAAAACTGACCAAGACCGTAAACATACACTTTTCCCGCCATAGAAGTTGTAATGGCAATTATTTTTTCCGTTGGAGAATCTACAGACGGAAAACCACCATCGCAAGAAGTTTCAATGTCGATGTTTGCAATGCGTAATTTAGAAAAATCGTATTCTACTTCTTTGGGAAATTCAGTATATAAATATTGGTATATAAAACTGGTGTTGCCGTACACCTCAAAATCATTTACATCTTTATATTTATCAACAAAATCTCTTGCCTCATTCACTGTTTCGAACAACATAGGTTCAACAAATTGTCCGTGAATGGTCGTGAACTCTGTAGGTTTACTGCTCTTAATATACAGCGTAGGAGAAAATGGAATGACTTCTTGCACTCGAACGCCATTCTCGTATCCACGATAAAGAACATTCTTGCCACGCAGAGATATATTTGTGTAAAATTTCATGTAGGTTACATTATACTATAGATCGTACCAAAGTCGATTAGATCGTTTCATAATTTCTGAGTTATTAATATTTTCTTTTTGTTCTCTCCTGTAGGAGCGACATACTTTTCTTTGATATTAGCTTTATTGTCCCACTTCATGGACACAGATTTACGATTCGGAGGCAATCCTGCTGTTTCGCCTATGTTCTTCCAATTGTCTGCTAGATAAACTGCCCCATTATGAGAACCGCCGATAGTGGTCACTATTGCAATGAGTTCATCGCCGTATTTAGCTTTCCAATCGTATGCTGCTCGATTTCTTATTTTTTTCAGTATCTGACTGCCAATATTTGGAATTCTTTCACACATACAAAATCTTTTGTTGTCTGCCACGGTGTTGAACAAAATGTCATATTGCTTTTGTCCTATATTAAAATAATTTAATATTGCTTTGGGGGTAGGTTTAAATCCTGAACCTATCCAAAATGTACCAACAATACGATCATTGAAATAAATAAGATATTTAATGCAACGACCAACGGTTCGTGCCGAAGCAAGATAACTGTGGTGAGCAACTACAATTCCATCTGCAATTTTTTTCTCTGTTGGAGTTTCTGCAATGCTTATGGTTATCATACTTCATCACCCCATCCACGATAAAGCACATTCTTGCCACGCAGAGATATATTTGTGTAAATTTTATGTGTGTTCATTGTATAAACTCCTGTAGTGTGTTAGGAACTTCATCGGCAATTCTTGCTTCTGCAATTTTAATATATTCAGAATTCAATTCTGTACCAATAAAGTTTCTGCCGTGGTTCATTGCTACAACGGCGGTTGTACCGCTTCCTGTGAACGGATCAAATACTGTACAAGGTGTTATTGTGGCATCTACACACTTGCAGGAAGCAACCCATCCTAAAGTTTTAGTAGAATTGTAACCTGCATCGCCCTTGCCGTTGATTTCCTCATACGCACCTTTGTATGTATTTGGACGATACCGAGGATCTTCGGGAGGCAATTCGTTTCGTGCAATTCGTGTACTTTCTATATGTCTTTCCCACGGAGCACCACAATTAGAACAACATCCGTGTTCACTGGTTCCTGCCAACACACAAGGTGTAATCAGGTCTTTAGGAAATGTAGCGAAGTGTGCGCCGCGAAATGGTTTGGTTGTAACCGTCCATACGGATCGTTTGTTTCGTTTGCCTGTGTCAACAAAAGTGTTTCCTATATCTCCTCGTTTAGTTCCTTCTTGAACCTTTGCACCAAACGCTCGTGCGTTTTTCCTTGATTTATTCATACTATGTGGTGTTTGTCCTGGCGCACCGTTAATATTTTTGTGGGTGTCTGAAACTCCTCGCAACATTCTAGCGGCAGAACTTTCTGCTGTTGGTTCTCGTATTGCTTCGTGATCAAAGTAATACTGTTTGTTCTTACTTAACAAGAAAATATACTCGTGTGATTTAGTACAGCGATCTGTTACCGATTCAGGCATTGGATTTGGTTTGCTCCAAATAATATCCTGCCGTAAATACCATCCGTCTGCC
>SXGR01285046.1_pt1 | contig 19380 bp, 18 predicted proteins | sample 3174711 | NCBI WGS metagenome assembly SXGR01 (sample SAMN11356860, study PRJNA531348) | freshwater metagenome | isolation source: freshwater sample F1-60 | place: China: Fuxian Lake, Yuxi | collected 2017-12-25
AGGATCGTGTGGAAGCGAGGCGTCGTTCTCTTTAAAGGGCTTTTCAGTCTGGGTTGTGTTTCCATTTACTCCAATGGTGCTGAGAAAGATGAACCGCCGAATACCAGTCGCTGCTGCTTGGCGCGCAAGATTTAGCGTGCCATCTGTGTTCACGCTACGAAAATTCGCCAAGGGATCGATTGCGGTGTCTCGCATGACATGAACGCGTGCGGCGAGATGGACTACGGCGTTCACGCCTTGGAGTGCTGTGGACCAGTTTGTACTTGCGTCGATCTCGCCGACTACAAATGAATTTGAAGATGCACTGGAGTCGCTTTGGGAGCGCGTCGTCGCTGAGATTTCATGTCGCTTCGTACGAAGCGTTGACATTAGGGCTTTGCCTACAAACCCAGTTGAGCCAGTTAATAGAACATGCATCAAGCAAGTGTAATCGTCATTAGTTCACAACTGGGTAGTGGGAGGTTTAGAATATCTCTGGAGTAAGCGAGAGACTATTTTTTTAAATGCGAAACCGATAGTCGAAACGGTTACTCCGTGAAAACGAAGACACCGGAGGATTTCTTGATTTTGACGAATGATGTTTTTAATAGATTTATTTGTGGCGCCACCCGTTCGCATGCTGGTAATTTCAAATGGCAAGTACGTCGAATTATATTTTTTTATCTCGAGTGCTCGAAACATGAGATCGAAATCTGAAGCCAATGAGTAGGAAAGATCAAATCCTCCCAAGCCAACAAGTAATTCACGCTTCATAAAAAAAGTGGGGTGCGGAGGCGGAAATCCATTCGTAAATGATCCTTGCTTGAACGCTCGGCTTTTCCAATACCGAACCCTTTGTTTGGGATTCTCCCTTTGAACATAAGAAAGATCGCCAAAGATCACATCAGACGCGTTCTTTTGAATCGCTGCGACGACTTGTTGAATAACAGTATTGTCACAATAAAAATCATCAGAATTTAGATACGCCACGTAATCGCCTGTCGATAGCGCAAGTCCTTTGTTCATGGCATCGTAAATACCTTTGTCTGGGCCAGTCACAAATTTATGGACATGCCCATGGCGCTTTACGAGATCAATCGTGCCATCATGGGAGCCGCCATCAACAATAATGTGCTCAATTTCTTTGTACGACTGACTGGATACGGAACGCAGTGTGTCCGCAATTGTGGATTCAGAATTGAAGCAAACTGTAATTATGGAAACGCGCATAAAACAACTCAATGTATGATAGTGACCTGTACTCGACTGCAGGGCTCACTTATAATTAGTCCCTACACTGATTCCAAGACCAGAAGTGAGAGTTATCTGAAAAACTGTCATCTCCAAAATTATTTGAGATAAGCATAAAGAAGCGTCTTTAAGGTAGCAAATCATATACGTATTGGCGCAAGAATTGACCGGCGAAACTATACGAGGACCTACCGTGAGATTATCAGTTTCGATTTCAGCCGGCTAAGCAAGCCGACAGACAACGCATTTATCGAGCCGTTCAACGCGCAAGTTCGCAGGGAGTGTTTGAACGGGCGCTTATTCGAATCCCTAGAAGATGCGAAGAATGTCTTGCCACACTGGAGAAGAGACTATAGTAATTTGGTCCGCAAAGCGCTTTAGGTATATTTACGCCCGAGGAGTTTGCTGCATTAAGTCAGAAGAATGAGGTCCCAGTCGCCCAAAGTATCTACGTTTGAAGGTGGATCTGATTTGAGTTCAAGACTAATCGCGCCAGGTACTAAATCCTCGGGCGTGGTTCAGTATTTACATTTGCAATCACGCTATAATAGTTTTGATATGATCGATGGAATTCGTGTATTAGCAATCGTTCCGGCACGAAAAGGCTCGAAAGGGCTTCCTGGTAAAAACGGGCGCGTACTACTTGGGAGGCCGCTCTTGTCATGGTCGGTCGCCGCTGCTCTTGGTTCGCGTTGCGTTGACCGGATCATTGTCTCGACCGATGACGCCGTCCTTGCAGAGATAGCACGAGAGGCGGGCGCAGAGGTTCCGTTCATGCGACCCATGCATTTGGCTGAGGACCGCACGCCTAGCGCGGATGTGATCCTGCATGCTCTCGATATGTTGGCAGAGCTTGGCGACTCGTTTGGGTACATTGTGCTTCTCGAGCCGACATCGCCCTTGACGGAGGGTGCTGATGTGGACGCTGCCCTAGCTCGCCTACACGGCGCGCGAGATCGGGCCGACGCCATTGTTGGCATAGTCCGTACCGATGCGGACCACCCATCGTTTGCCGTGGCGATGGCTAACGATGGCACAATTCTGCCCATTGCTGGAGGCGGGTTCGCAGGCCTTCCTCGTCGGCAAGACTTAATCGCAGCCTATCGTCTTGAGGGTTCGCTCTATGCCTCGGACGTGCGGACCTTCCGCGCAATTAAATCATTCTGCCATGCGCGTACCATCGGCTATCTTGTTCCTCGCTACAAGTCCCTTGAAGTTGATGATTTGGTTGACTTCGTCTGCATCGAGGCGATCGCTAGATCCCTTGCAGAACTTCGCGCGGACTTGGGCGTCAGCAACTCAAACGGAGAAGTTGGTAGACAATGAAACAATGCACCAAATGCCTCGTAAAGGAAACTGTCGACAGCATCACTTTCGATGATCATGGTGTGTGCAGCGTATGTCGACAGATTGAGTTTAAAAAAGAGTCTATTGATTGGGCTCAGCGCATGGAGCAACTGGTAGACTTGGTAAGTAATTATAAGAATAAAGCGGATTATGATTGCATCGTCCCTTTTAGCGGTGGTAAGGACAGCGCTTACCAACTCTGGTATGTAGTAAAAGTGCTAGGACTTAAGCCGTTAGTGGTCCGCTATAACCATTGGGGCTACCGACCCCTCGTTGCAGAAAATAATATGCGTGCGTTTACAAAACTTGGTGTCGATGTCGTCGAGTTCACCACCAATTTCCGCGTGGTACGCGAGTTAATGCTTGAGTCACTACGCCGGCGGGGCGACTTCTGTTGGCACTGTCACACGGGCATCTACGCGGGTGTCATGCACATGGCGGTGCGCTTCGGCATCCCGCTAGTTATCTGGGGAGAGTCCACGGCTGAGTACCACAGTTGGTACACGTTCGAGGAGATGGAGCAGGTTGATGAGCGTCGCTTTAACCGAATCATGAACCAAGGGATCACAGCAGATGACATGTTTGAGTTTCTTGGCGGACGCGTCGAGAGACGCGATCTCTGGATGTTCGACTATCCAAAGCGAAAGGATCTACTTGACTTGCGCGTGCATTCGATCTGCCTTGGTAGTTATATCCAGTGGGATACCAAGCGCCATGTGGAGATAATCAAGCGCGAGCTCGGTTGGGAAGGTCAGCAAGTTGAGGGCGTGGCGCCCGAATACGACTACGAGAAGATTGAGTGCGCGTTTCAAGGGATGCGTGATTACGCCAAGTTCGTAAAGCGTGGTTATGGTCGCACCAACCACCTAGCTAGCATTGATATCCGCAATGACCGGATCGGACGTGATAGAGCGATCTCGCTGGAGCAGTTGCATGATGGAAGGCGTCCAGCATCAATGGATTGGTTCCTAGGAATACTTCAGATTTCTGAGGAGGACTTTTATTTCATCCTTGAAAAGCATCAAGTTTTTCCTTGGAAGTTCGACCGTACCGCAGTTGAGGACGGCATACCGCTGCCAGACATGCCGCAATGGTTTGTTCCAAATTCCGACGGGCCAGTCGGTCCGCCACGCGACGAGTCAGGTCGCGTCAATAGTTACTTATGATCGCAATAGTCGACTATGGGATGGGGAACTTGCGCTCACTCTCTAACGCGTTAGTAAACGCTGGCGCAGAGGTGGTCATTACGTCCTCGTCAGCCGACCTGCGCCGAGCCGACAGAATTGTGCTGCCCGGAGTTGGTGCATTCGGCGATGCGGCTCGTGCGCTTCGCAAGAGTGGTCTCACAGAGACGCTTTCCGCGGAGGTTCTGCGGGAGCGAAAGCCCCTGCTCGGAATCTGCCTAGGTATGCAGTTATTGTCGCAGACTAGTACGGAGCACGGCTCCCATGAGGGACTCGGATGGATAAACGCGGAAGTGGTTCGGCTTCCGTCTGCGACAGGCATCAAGGTGCCGCATGTAGGCTGGAATTCGGTGACATTCGACTCTGGAGACTGGCTTTTCCGCGGCATTCGGTCTACGGAGTCTAATTTCTATTTCGTTCACAGTTATCACATGGTCTGTAGCAACTCCGCCGAAGTCATCGGCACCGCAAAGAACGGGGTTACTTTTGCTGCTGCGGTAAGGGTAGGCAGCGTGGTGGCCACGCAGTTTCACCCTGAGAAGAGCCAAGATAATGGAATTCGCTTGCTATCCAATTGGCTACGGTGGGACCCCACGTGCTAAAGCAGCGGATCATCCCCAAGTTCCTTGTCTCTGGCGGTAGACTCATTAAAGGTGTCGGCTTTCATGGCAACATGCGCCCAGCGGGGAATCCTGTCTCAACCGCGCGCGTCTACGATGCCTATGGCACTGACGAACTGATGTTCCTTGACATCGACGCCACACCGGAGTGTCGGCCCGCTTCAGGTTCGGTAATCGAGCGCGTCTCTGAGGAGGTGTTTATGCCATTCACCGTGGGTGGAGGGATCCGGACTCTAGCGCACATTGAATCGCTCCTCCGAAGTGGCGCGGATAAGGTGAGTATTAACACTGCGGCTGTAGATGATCCTTCATTCGTGCGCGAGGCGGCGGTGCGTTTCGGAAACCAGTGCATCGTGGTGGGAATCGACTACCGCATCGACTCGAATGGCAAGCGCCGCGTGGTGTCAGGTTGCGGTAGAAACGAGACAGGCATGGATCCCCTCGAGTGGGCGTTGCGTGTCCAGGATCTGCACGCGGGAGAGATAGTGCTTTGCTCCATCGACCGCGATGGCAGCATGTGCGGCTACGATCTTGAATTTTTGGCGGAGGCGGCCTCGCTTCTTGATATCCCCTTGATCGCGTCAAGCGGTGCTGGATCACTGCACGACTGTGCGGAAGTGCTGCGCTGCGGCGTGTCTGCCATTACTGTGAGCAGTATGTTTCTTTTCTCTGACCATAGTCCAATCAAACTGCGCACGTACCTTGCGAGTAATGGGTTTGCGGTTCGGTCGCAACAGGGAGGACACAGTTGAGTACTCGCGTCCGATCATCGCTCACCTCCGACGAACTCTGCGCGCTAGCGGTGCGGCAGGCGAATACTCTCATCCCAGATGGGGATGATCTTCAACTGGACGACCTACTGGTGGCCGCGCGTGGTGCGATCGTGCGCATTGAGCACTGCTTTCCCCACATTAATAATCGTTACTTTTTCGATGGTTCAACTGCCTGCTTCGATCATCTACACGGTGATCAGTATGCCATGTGGCTCTACTTTCTTGCGCGAGAGTTGCATTTAACCGGCGGCGCAGTGTCGGCCTGCAAGAAGCTCTTCATCCTGAACAAAGCACTGCATGGCTGCGACATCTTCTACGAGGTCGAGCTTCCTTCTGTGTTCCTCTTGGTGCACCCAATCGGTACGGTGCTCGGTCGCGGCCGCTATGGAGAGCGTTTTGTTGTCTACCAGCGCTGCGGCGTCGGTAGCAACCACAATGTGTATCCAGAAATAGGCGCAGGCGTCACCATGCATCCGGGCAGTTCAGTGCTTGGCCGTTCGCACATTGGCGATGGGTGCACTATTGCGACCGAATCATTAGTTTTAGACCGCGAGGTGCCTGCCGGCTCGCTATATATTGGATCGCCCCGAGACTGCTCTGTGACGCCGCGTGCTCCCGAACGCCTAATATGGCGCAAACAAATATGACAAATTCTAACTCTGAAGCATTACGTGCACGGCTTCACCGTGCGATTCCTGGCGGTGCACACACTTATTCACGCGGCGACGACCAGTTTCCTGCGATCGCACCACCAGCACTTGTACGCGGTAAGGGTGCATATGTTTGGGACGCCGAGGGAAATCGGTTCCTCGATTACGGTATGGCACTTCGTTCCGTCACGATCGGCTATGCCGATGATCGTGTCAACGCATCCGCTTTCGCAGAGATGGGGAAGGGGGTTGGACTCACCCGCCCGTCGCTTACGGAACTAGAGGCCGCGGAGACGCTGATTGGGCTCGTACCCTCTGTCGATATGGTGAAGTTTGCGAAGAACGGGTCTAATGTCACCACCGCCGCAGTAAAGATTGCCAGAGCATTTACGGGGCGTCGCTATGTATGTGTCCCGCGCCAGCAACCGTTCTTTTCTTTTGACGACTGGTTCATAGGCACTACACCCGTTAAGCGCGGGATCCCAGCCGAGTTCTACGCCTCAACCCTGCTATTTGATTATGGCGACCTCGCATCGCTTCGCCGATTGTTCGATGAGCATCCTGGCGAGATAGCAGCGGTAATGCTTGAGCCTGCGACCGCGCTTGTTCCTTGTCCGACGACTTGCGTTGGCCGGCTTTTCGAATCTGGACATTGCGCGGGAGCGTGTCAGTTTTCTTCTGGTAATTTTTTACATCAAGTTCAGGACTTGTGCCGTGCTGACGGTGCACTCTTCGTTCTAGACGAAATGATTACCGGCTTCCGTTGGCACCTTTCTGGCGCTCAGGCGCTCTTCGGTGTTACTCCAGATCTAAGTACATTTGGCAAGGCGATGGCCAACGGATTCTCGGTGGCCGCCATCGGAGGTCGGCGTGAGGTGATGGAGGTCGGAGCTATTGACCGCCCAGGTATGGAGCGCACCTTCCTACTTTCGTCGACACATGGGGCAGAGATGACAGGTTTGGGCGCACTTATCGAGACGATTCGAATCTACCGCGAAGAGAAGGTGGTCGAACACCTCTGGGACTACGGTCGCCGACTACAGCGGAGCATTACTGAGGTTGCTCAGGCGCGCGGCGTAGCGCACGCCGTCCGTATCGAAGGACCGCCGGTCGCACTCAACTTAATAGCTTGTGGCGCAGATGGACTGCCATCACCAGCCTACCGCACACTGTTAGTGCAGGAACTTCTGCGCCACGGAGTAATGATGCCGTGGGTTGCTGTTTCTCAATCTCATGGTGCATTAGAGTTAGATTTGACGGTATCTGCGTTTGACGCCGCATTAAAAGTTTATTTACAAGCGCTTGAGTCTGGTTGGGAAAAGTATTTAGTGGGAATCCCGGTCTGTCCCGTATTCCGAGCGAGGAACTGATATTGGCTCTACCTGTGCTGCCGAACGTCCCGCCAGCCTCGAGCCTCGATGGCCGCGTTGTTGCGGTCACGGGTGGCGCAGGCATTCTTGGAACACACTTCTGCCGCGGCTTCGCCGAAGCTGGCGCAGCGGTCGTAGTGATTGATTTGGATTTGGGCGCTGCGGAGCGCGTTGCGAAGGACCTCGGTGGTCGAGCTCGCGGCTTTGCTTGCGACGTATCTAACCCGTCCTCGGTTACCACCTGTGTGGATGGTGTGCTCACGGAATTTGGTCGCATCGATGCGCTGCACAACAACGCTGCCACTAAGACGGACGATGTACGCGCGTTTTTCGACCCCTTCGAAGAGTACTCACTAGAAACATGGCGCAAAGTGATGGCGGTCAACGTCGACGGCATGTTCCTCATGGCACAGTCAGTCGGGAGGCATATGGTGGAACGTGGCGGTGGCGGCGCGATTCTGCAAACTGCGTCGATCTACGGCCTCGTTGGTCCCGACGATCGGATTTACGAGGGCTCTGAGTACTTCGGTGGGCCGATCAACACCCCTGCTGTCTACGCGGCTTCGAAGTCCGCCGTGATCGGGCTGACGCGATGGCTCGCGACTCACTGGGCGCGCCACGGGATCCGAGTCAATACCCTTGTTCCGGGCGGGGTCTCAAGCGGCCAAAACAGCCGATTCTCCGAACTCTATTCGGCGCGGGTGCCGCTTGCCAGAATGGCCCATGCTGACGAGATGGTGCCCGCGGCGGTCTACCTGCTGTCCGACGCCTCGTCGTACGTGACTGGCCAGGCGCTGGTGGTGGATGGAGGCCTGACGTGCTGGTGACCGCGCCGTGCGGTGGACTGCCGCCCGGAGCGGCGGTGTGATGAGGCGCTCGATCGCCTCGATCAAGGTCGCTGAGTTCGGCGCACGCTCGCTCCTGATGCTGCTGTGCATGTACCTGCTGCCGGCTAGCGAGGCTGCGCTGTTCGGCTCCATCATGCTGTTCGTCGGGTTGTTCGGCTTCGTGGTGGGTTTCGAGCGGTACATCGACATACAGCGTCGTATGCCTGCCATGTCCGACTTGGACTTGCGCGGGGCCATCGCATCGTTCGCGAAGCTGGTCGCGGTCGGCTACGTCGCGTTGATTCCACCGCTGTACCTATTCCTGGTGCACTTCTGCGGCGCCACCAGGGACCAGGCGCTTCTGGCCGTGATGGTCGCGGTGGTCGAGCATGCCTCGCAGGAGTGCTACCGCATCGTGCTGGTCACGCACCGCCACCGCATCTTGCTGGTTGGCAGTGCGGTCAAGACGATGGCTGTCCTGCTTGCGGTCATGGCAGGCGGGTTTGTCCGGCGGGAGCCGCTGTCGATCGACGCGGTGCTGGCCTGGTGGGCCGCGATCGGCTGCGTCTGGCTCGTCCCCACTCTCTTCGGCATCCAGCCCATCCTCCGTTCCGGTCGTGCGGGCGAGATCATCAGCATCCGATCCCAATTGAGCCGGTCGAGACGCCACTTCGCCATTGGCCTTGTCGCGCTCCTGGCTATCCAGGCCGATCGGCTGGTGGCGATCAGGATGCTTGGCGCGGAGGATCTGGCGCAGTACTTCCGGGCAGTGATGACGGCCGGCGCCGTCTACCAGTTGCTCACGGTTGTATCATTCAACCGGATCGCGGGCGATGCCTACCTCGGCCTTCAGCGCGGCGCATGGCAAGCCGTCCGCGAGACCTTTCGCCGTGAGCGAATGGTCTATGTCGCAGCACTGGTTCTGATCCCGCCCTGCATCGAGATCGTGCGCAGATGGTGCGGCATCCCATGGCTGCAGGCAGCGCTCCCGCCGCTGCCCGCGGTTGCCCTCGCTAGCGGTGCGGTCCTCCTGCGCGGCATCTCGGACTTCGAGTCCATTGTGCTCAACCATGCGCACCGCGAGTCGAGGGTCTTCCTGGCCAACGCTGTTGCCACCACCGTGGCGATCGCTGCCACGCTGTTGTTGGGCGCTGTATTCGGGCTTGAGGGTCTCCTTGCCGGCGCCGTCGCGGGTTCAGGGGTGGCCGCACTCGTGCTTTGGCGTTCCGCAGCCTCCGTGCCCAACCAGCTCGGCCCTCAACGGTATACCGACGAGTTTCGCGCGTAGTCGAGAGCCCGCTCCGGCCGGAAGAACGCCTTCTCGAGCCGGAGCGGGGAATATTCGCGGACGAACGCGATGTCGATATGGGCCATGGCACCGTCGAGCGACCTGAAGTGCCCTTCGAGCGCCTCGTAGCACCGGAAGCCCAGCCGCGACATCGCTGCGATCACCTCGTCGATCTCGGGCTCACCCTTCCGGAACCGGTGGAAGCTCGTCTCGATGATGGCCACGTCCACCTAGTCCAGCAGCCGCTGCGCCGCAGCCAGCACGTCGAGCTCGGCACCCCGCGTGTCGATCTTCCGCAACTAAGGGCTAGGGCCGGGCGATGTCTGACGGACTGATGCTGTCGAGGCGCCTCATGGGAACCAGAACTCGGGGTCCATCAAGCGCCTCGCCCCCCACTGGCGCTACGTACTCGCGCCGGAGACATCTCCGTGCACGAAGAACTCGATGTCGCCGTCGGTTGCGCATGCCGCAACGTTGAAGCACGCGGCACCGATCTCGCGCTCGAGGCGGTCTAGCAGGGGGCGGCAGGAAGGGACTGGCTCGACAAGGAAGAACTTCGCCCGCGGAAGCGACGAGTACAGCTTCGGGGTGTCGAACGCGATGCCGACATCGACGACGGTCCTCGGCATCATCGACAATCGCCCTGGGTGATCAATGAATGCCCCGGAGTCACGCGTGGGGGCCGATCGCGTCGCGATCCTCAAGCCGATGGGTGCGAGTGCGGCATTTGCGGTGGCAAGGGTCTTCGTCATGAGACGTCGCATGGTTCCTGTACCCACCTCATCTGCCGTTTCATTCGACACTATGCCTTGGCCCGCCGCGGTACACCACCGGATATCTCGCCCCGCACGCTATCGATCCTGAACCCTGGCCGAGCCTGATCACGGGCTCGAGATGTGTCCTGCCGCCCATTACGGTGTCGCCCTTCGAGGCACCCGATGATCAGGGACCCCATGCTTGGATCCGGTACGACGAGCACCCCGCCTACGCGGGCCATGCCGCTGGCTTGATCGGACGGATTCGTGCGACGGCCACATTCCTCAAGTACTTCGCTGTCATCCTGTGCAAGCGGACCATCTCGTACGAACTGATACCCGCTGACGTCCGCAAGCATGGAGGCATGCCGTTCGCGGCGGCGGCCTTCGCAAACGTGAGGCGCAGGTTTCTTGGCGGCCGTCCCGCGCCGGTCACGCCGGACTCGCGTCCGGTCACCGATGCACTGGTCCGCGACGGTATCTGCGTCCTCAGGATCGAGCCTGCCGCCTTCTCTGTGATTGCCACCGAGGCGACGCCTGTCCTCGAAGGGCTACGCAAGTCCCGTGGAGAGCGGAAGGCGGGTGGGCGTGATTTTGCGGAGTCGCGTGCCTCGGCGCTGCGAGCCACGAATCACGAGTTGTTCCGCGCCGTTGACTCGATGCTCTGGGAGAGCGGAGCGCTGGCCGGCATCCCGGCGTACATCGGCCGTGAAGCCCGGCTCATTGACGTCAATCCTCAGATCAACGACACGACGGACGACTTCTGGGCCCGGATCTTCCCGGACCTTCCTGCTGAGGAGCGCCCGTGCAGCTTCGTGCACAAGGATGCATCCAGGGGCGACATCAAGGCGATGATCTACCTTTCGAACGTGAGCGACCACTCTGGTCCGTTCGCGGTCGGATCTCATCCGCCACGTCGTACCCGACTCACCGATTTGGTCGAGGAAACCAACGACCAATCGGGATTCTCCGGAACTGGCCAGGAGGCACGCCGAGGCTTCATGTCGCTGCCGAGGATGGTGCGCCGCAAGTGCGCCTTTGGGAATGACGTCCGTCCCGGCACGGAGCTCGCGGAGCGGATCGTGCCTTCGGAGTGGCGCATCACCGCATCCCGCGGTCACCTGGTGATGTTCGATACCAAGGGGTACCACCGAGGCGGGATGGTGACCCGAGGCGAACGTGTGGTCATCACGTGCGTGATCGGGTGATCGCGCTTCGATTCGTCTTGTAGGTTCGGGTCCGGTGGTGTCTCGCTCTGCGTGTGGCCTCCGGGTGCTGCAGCGCCAGGTCGGTGACGCCCGTCCGGTTCAGTGCAGCGAGATATCCCGGCTGAAGCTAGGGTTCGCTGCGATCCACTCGACGGTCTGCCTCACGCCCTCCTGTCGCGAGAAAGGCGGTGGACCGCAGAGCGTCCTCAAGTCGCCAGCGGGGATCACCATGTCGGCCATCAGGTTCTTGAGCCTGTAGGAGTGGAGCGGGAAGCGGAGACCAAGCGCCATCAAGGCGTCACCGGCCATCGCCACGGTGCGCAGCAGAGGAAGCGGGACCTGCCTGATCGGTGGCGCTCCCCACGCCGCCCGGATCTCCTGGGCGAAATCGAGGAGGTCGTACGGTTCCGGATCGGAGATGTAGAGCGTCCTGCCTGCGGCGCCGGGGACGAATAGAAGCCTGCCCAAGTCATGGGCGGCATTGCCGACGAATCCCCATGCCTTTCGGATGCGGCGGCCACGCGGGTGGAGGTAGATGCCGCGCCGGACGGTGCGGAAAAGCCCTTGGTACTTCACCCCGAACCAGGGTCCCCAGATCGAGGTGGGGCGTGCGATCGTCCACTCGATGCCCTCGGGCGCGGAGCGGACGAGCCGCTCTGCCTCGACTTTGCTGGCGCCATAGGCGTTGGGTGGGCGGACATCGAGCTCGTTCGCCGCGACGCGATCGAGCGGATTGACCAGCTGGGTCGATGCGAAGAGCAGTCGGCGGGCGCCCGCAGCCCGCGCTGCACGGAGGACGTTCGCGGTACCGACGGTATTGACGAGATAGTCGTCGAGTGACTTGCCGTCGATGTCCGTGCGGGCAGCCAGATGGCACACCGCCTCGGGACGGAGCCTCGCGAACGCGTCCTCGAGACCACGGTAATCCATGATGGAGACATCGGCACGCCACGCCGCGGTGGCGGGATCGCGGACCTCCGAAACGTCGAGATTCGTGGCCTCGTGCCCCGCTGCGCGCAGTGCCGAGACCAGTGCGGTGCCGATGAAGCCCGAGCCGCCCGTAACGATCACCCTGGCCATCGGGATTGGTCCATGGATGGGCGAGCTGGGACGATCCTGCCTTCGGCGATGGCGCGCATCGTACTCCCGTAGCCGTGGGCGAGCCGCTCGACGTTGTCCGGAGCCAGCCCCACCGGATTTGTGATGCGATCGACGATCGTTCCCTCGAAGCTGTTGCTCAGGAGCCACGCCACGAGGCGGATGTCGCGTTCTGGATCGGACACTGGCGGTGGCATTCGGAGCAGTGTGGCCACGTCCGAGGGGTGCCGGACCAGCGTGACCGTCGAGAGACCGTCCATGAAGGTCGAACCAAGCACGGCAGCCGGCTTGCCGTAGGCGGCGGCTTCCATCGCGATGGTGCCCGTGATGCAGACCACCAACTCGGCTGCTTGCAAGAGTTCGTGGCTGTCAACGCGCGGATCGATCAACCGGACACCGGGAAGGCGCTTGAACCGCCTCAATGCCGACGGTCCGCGAAGACCGAGGGCGCTCGGGTGCTCCTTGATGTAAAGCTTGACACCGATGGGCAGGCAGCGAGCGATCGCCTTGGCGACCTCGTACTGGTTGGTCCAGTGCGGTGCCTCGACGTCGATCGAATGCTCAGGCTGGTAGTTGAGCGTGAAGAGCACGAAACGCTCGCCGTCCACGGGCAGGTCGAACAGGCGATCCCACTGCATGCGGTTTAGCCTGTGGTTGACCGGAATCATGTGATAGCGATGGACGGTGAACATGTCCCAGAGACCGTACATGTGGCCGTCGTGCCGTAGTCTGATGAGCGATCGATACGCCGCTCCGCGGAGGATGCTTCGGATGAAACGCGTTCCGAATCCGGGCGCCTTGGCCTTCTCGGCAAGGAAGGGCATCCTCTTCCGCTCGCGGATCTGCCTCCAGACCTCACGGGCGGCCTGGATCTCCCCCTCGGACACGTCTGCGGGGGTCCGCGCGCCGGTGCACAGAGGAGAGATCTCGACATCGGAATCCCAGATGGCGAAGCGACGGACCGGGAAGCGGATGTCGAATGGCGCGCCGTAGTGCCGATCGGTTGCGCGACAGATGAGTAGCGCCACCAAGTCGTGCGTGCAGGTGGGCTCGCCGCTCACAAAGTCGATGTGGTGGCGATCTAGGAACTCCTCGATTCGGCGGAAGCAGTACGCCGCGTAGTGCAACATCTCGTTCCACGGCCGTTCACGGAGGAAGCGGTCCATCATCAGGAAGTGCTTGAGCGAGAGCCCAGTGCGCTCCTCGTACTCCGCGATTCGGCGCACGGCATTCTCATCTAGCGGTTGGGCGAGCGCTTCGTCGATGCGCAGCCACAGGATGTGGTCCTTTGGCACGCCGCGGGCGAGGCACAAGTCGAGATACTGTTTGGGGGTGACGATGTGGAAGACGCGCAACCCGCGCTCGGCAAGTTGCTCCCCGATTGCGACCCACGACTCGGTCCGTTCCCACATGGAGCAAAAGCAGACCGATGATGTCGACTCTTGATTGCATTGAATCATTATAACGGCAATGCTAACATACACATCGCTTGCGCATCGTTTAGGATGTCGGCGACTCTACCCATGGCTGGGCTAACTTTGCAACCGCCGCCACGCACCCGTCATTGGGCTATTGTTTCACCATGGTTCCTGCTGCTCGCGGTGTCAATTGGAGGTACAACGCTCGCGCTCATCGGTCCAGTCGCTCAGTTGCCTTCCATCTCTTGGTCGGGAGCAGGTCTGCAGGCGTTGTGTCTCGTTGTGTTTTGGTTTGCCTACGGCGTTGGTAAGCGAATCAGTCCTCGAGTCCCGACTCGTTCGCCGTCTGGGCTAGAGCCCGCACACGGGTGGATCACGGTATTACTCTTGGTTGGGATTGTCGGTGCCGCGCTGCAAGTCGCGACCAAACTTGATGTGCTTGATGGCTACGACCTCTCTAGAATTTTTGCATTACGTAACCAGCGGGCTATGCAACTTGCAAGCGCGGAGCGCCCTGGGTCCGCAGGATGGGCGGGGGTCGGGTTCCTCACATATCCAGCCGGGGTTGTCGGTCTGTGCGGAATTTTTCGGTGGTACGAAAAAATGTATGTGGGCCGAGTGGTCCTCGCCGCCACGTTCGGCGCGAGTTTGATGCTAATGACGCTGCTCATAGGCGGCCGGAGTCCGCTGATTTCGTGCGCAGTGCTATTGGCGGGGGCCGCCGTGCTACGAGTCATCGATGGTCTACCCGTGTTTCCACGATCTCGGGCGCTGCGATGGTCGGCGGTTTTGGCCGTCATAGGGTTCTTGAACTACAGCACGGTCATCTGGATGGTTCGTTCGGACGCAGTTCAGTTAGACGCGGAGCAGTTCTTGGTCCATGCAGAGAATGCATGGGGAATGACTGTGAGGTCCGGATTTCGCGATGTCGTTGAGCCGATTCTTGGGATCGATGGTGTGCGTGCCCTAGCCGTGACATCTTTTTACATCAGTCAGTCGACAGCCATCCTTGAGCGAATCATTGCGGCCCCGGCTAGCGCGCCGATGTTGGGCATGTATGAAGCAGATGTAGTCGCTGCGACTTATCGAGTGATGGCGGGAGCTGATGCGAAGCTCCTTGCAGACGGCAACCAGAGGCTCCTCGAGGCGAACATTTATGGTTTTTTCTCTGGAGCGTGGGGCGGTTTAGTCATCGACTTCGGCTACGCGGGTGCGATGGCAGCGATAGCGGCATGGGGATGGATGGCCGGGCGCGCCTGGGGCGTTGCGCTCCGCGCTCCGGGGGCACCCGCCGCGCTGATGCTCGCCTTCTGGCTTGCAGCGAGCATTTGGAGTTTTGCAACGCCTCCGCTTGGGTTCTCCAATGCTGCAGTGATATTCGCTTGGTTCATAGTCTTCGCGGTTTTCGCGCGCCCCTCCCCGAACCGCCAGAAAAGCGCTAAGGTCGTTGCAACGCAGATTCAGATCCGTTCCAGACAGTTAGCAGCGCAAAATCCATGAGCAAGACATTCATTATCGCTGAGGTCTAAATAAACCTATTTGGTAGCCGAGAACCTGCTCGCACAATATCTGCAAGGTCTTGCAATACGCCACCTGATTTGGCAAGCCATAAAATTAATCAGGATTGTGATTCCTCTTGGTAACGGAACAGAAGTTGACTGACTTGAGATGTTTAATTATGTCCATTATGTGTGGCTCTGTTATTTTGCGGGCCTAATGTTTTAATGATTTGCCAAAGCCAGATCCTCGGGCCTTCCCACATCAAGCCAGGGTTCATGCATTGGATAGGCCACAGTACGGATTTGTTTTTCGTGTAGGCGTCGAAAAAGCGTTGGCATATCGCATCGTTCATCTTTGGAAAGTTCGGTCATTGCCATTGGATTAAGAGCGTACACGCCAGCATTAATGTGGCTCTTTGCAATTGGTTTTTCTTCAAAGCCAATAATTTCAACGCCATTGGTTTGAACTACTCCAAATGGGTGTTGCCACTCATGTACTCGCACCGCCATGGTGGCGGCCGCTGTGTGCCTGATATGAAAGTCGAGCAACTCGCCGTATCGAATGTCGGTTACAACGTCGCCATTGGTGACTACAAACGGCGCGTCGGGTAGTGGATTGAGCAGGGCAAGAGCGCCCGCTGTGCCCAGCGGGGATTTTTCCTTCAGGTAATTAATCTGAATACCCAATCGGTTGCCATTGCCAAAGTGTTCCTCGATCAGGTGCCCGAGATAATGTATTGCCAAGACAAAGTGATTGAATCCTTCAAGTTTGGCGCGCTCAATAATATGCTCAAGCATGGGTTTGCCCGCAACGGGCAACATTGGCTTGGGGCAATTCTCCGTATATGGACGTAATCGTGTGCCCATTCCACCAGCCATAATCACCATGATATTTGGGCGCAGTAGCGGAGTAGTAATTTCATCCCAAAGATGCACGCCAACGACATGGTGATTTTCATCCACCACAGGAACCTGAAGAATTTTGTTTGCGGTCATGAGTTGCATGACCATTTCACGCCCCATATGTGGAGGTACGACAAACGCGTTGTGGTGAACAATGCTTGCGATGGGACTGCTGAGATCGAGACCTTTCAGCAAACCCCTGCGAATATCACCGTCTGAGATTGTGCCAAGAAGGGCACCAGCTTCATTCACTACAAGAACAATTTTGATTGCTACTTGATCAAGGTTACCAATTGCTTGTTGAATGGTTGAATCCAAGGGCAGAATGGCTTGGCGCCAAATGGATTCAGCCGAGGTCATTGAGATATTCCTTGCATAGGTAAGTCATAAAATTGTTTTTTCACAATGGTCTCTAGAGGATAACCCTTAATTGTTGCAATTACCCTATCGCTTGCACCGCCATCGCCATAAGGATTGCACACTTGAGAAAGAGTTGCTTGAAACCTATTCGAATATAGGCGCTCAATGGCACTTGCGATACCTTGGCGTGTCGGTTGGCACTGAATCACGCTTGCTGCTTGCAATCGACCTCGCTGCCGATCGCCAATGTTGACGGTGCCTTTATGAAAACTTGGTACTTCTGTTAGTCCACTTGAGGAATTGCCAATGACTCCATCAACTTTGGCAATGCACGAGAGATACCGTAAATGCCCAAGAGACGGATATGCGCGAGCGTTCTCGTGCTGGTCGACAAATCGTTCGACCATTTGGATTAATGCCCGTCCATCCGTATCCGCATTTGGAAAGGTGAATATGAGTTTTGTGTCCTGAAGGTCCGCCAATACGCTTAAGAGATCGTTCATCTGATTTGTGGTAGTGGCCGCTTCCAACGTGACTGGATGAAAGGTAACCAAAAGATTTTTCAGGCCCAGTTTAAATTCAAGCGAAGCCTCGAGTTCTGTTCGATTCAGGAGTTTAAGTCGTTTGATATTGTCTATACCCAAGCCCCCGACCAAAAAAACCTTGTCGGGTTGCTCGCCCAGTTGAATGACACGCTTTCGGTATTCCTCAGCCGCAACAAAATGGAGATGGGACATTTTTGTTATCGAATGTCGAAGCGCCTCATCAAATGCGCCTTCAGTCGCTTCGCCACCATGTAAATGGGCAACCGGGATACGGGCTACGAGGGCGGCAGACACCGCAGAAAAAATTTCAAATCTGTCCCCTAGTACCACAATCAAATCTGGTTGCAATTTGTGCAGTGCATCAGCAAACCCAATCATTCCGTGCCCCATCGACTTTGCGATTCCGACAGGAGTGTCGGAACTGGTGAGTATTTCAACCTTACAGTCAATTTGAAAGCCGTCGTTCTCAATTTCTTTATATGTCATGCCAAATTCGGGTGCGAGATGCATGCCAGTTGCAATGGTCTGCAGTGTGAGTTCTGAATCATCCTTAATGCCTTGCATGACCCACCGCAGAAGCCCATATTCCGCGCGCGTGCCTGTGATAACGCAGATCTTGCGATTCATAGTTGAATCAACTCGTCAGGTGCGTAGTTGCGGTTTGCTTTAATGCCAATAATTTCATCCCATCGCATAGGCGAAATTCCAGTCCCCGGCCGTGTGGTCGCGAGATTCTCTGTCGAAAATTTCTCTCCGATCTGAATGTCTTTGCTTGCGACGATCGACTTTCTCGCTACCAATATATTTTTTGCCTCGCTTGGCGCAAGTTGTTTCACACCATCGCCAAGGGCGAGTTCAATATTGCGGATGGCAGACACCATAGTCTTTAGTTCTGTTGGTTCTAAACTTGCTTTGTGGTCAGGTCCAACAAGATTTCGATCAAGTGTGAAATGCTTTTCAATCACGGTCGCACCCATGGCAACTGCGGCAACAGCTACTTCAATGCCGAGTGTGTGATCCGAATAGCCGACAGCAACGCCAAGTTCTGTTTGAATACTTTGCATAGCGTGCAAATTAACATCGCACATGGGCGTTGGATATTCGGTGGTGCAATGTAGAACAGTGATTTTGGAACGTAGGGTTCCTGCCTGTTCAAGCGCTTTAACTGCCGACTCAATCTCGGGCATATTCGACATGCCTGTTGAAAGAATAATTGGCTTTCCTAGTCTTCCAATATGTCTTAGGTATGGAAGATTTGTGATTTCACCCGATGGAATTTTAAAGAGATTTTGCCCCAGACTTGCCAGGAAGTCCACGCTTTTGATATCAAATCCAGTGGAGAAAAATCCAATCTTTCGTATTTTGCAATGCGCAATAAGTTCATGGTGCATTGCGGGCGTAAGTTCTAGGCGACGAAGCATTTCATGCTGGGTTTCGTTGCGGTCAGTGGTTTGTGCTTGATAGTCCGCCTTCTTTGCGGCGTGTGTAGCGAGGCGGCCAGCATTAAATGTTTGGAACTTTACAAAATCCGCACCAGCATTTACGGCGACATCAATCAACTTTTTAGCCAACTCAATGTCGCCATTATGATTGACGCCAGCTTCGGCGATGATAAGAGTTTGGGCTGACATTAATTTCCCTTGCCAACAAATCGAGAATGATCTGCCAAGTCATGCCTTACGGAAAGGCCCATACCCAGAACACAATTCTTCCCAATCGTAACGCCTTCCTTAATCACAGTGCCGCTGCCAATGAAACTGCCCGCGCCAACGCGCACGCTTCCGTTGAGAATGGCGCCGGTGGAGATATGGCAATGATCTTCCACAAGCACATCATGTTCAATAAGCGCTTGATTGTTGATTATGCAGTTTTGACCAACTTTTGCGCCAGAATTCACGATTGCGCCGTGCATAACCATTGTTCCGAAGCCAATTATTGAGTGGCGAGAAACATATGCAGTGGGAGCGATGATGATAGGCATTTGAAATTCATATTTTACAGCCAGCGCCCAGAGATGAATGCGAAGATTCGGTGTTTGAAGTTGCCCAGTGGTGACAATCGCAAACGGATTGTCTTTGGTCAGTCGCGAAAGATCCGTGTCGTTTCCAATGACGCAATATCCAAAATGTTGCGAATTCAATTCGCTTGGTAGTCCGACCAATCCTGCAATTTGGAAATTTCCTTGTTGCTCTATGACATCGATACACGCGTTTGCATGTCCGCCGGCACCAATTAAGATAATTTTTGGTTTGCTCATGATTCGTTACGAACCACTGACGAACTACTGGGAATATTGATGATTGAT
>SXGR01381309.1_pt1 | contig 19378 bp, 13 predicted proteins | sample 3174711 | NCBI WGS metagenome assembly SXGR01 (sample SAMN11356860, study PRJNA531348) | freshwater metagenome | isolation source: freshwater sample F1-60 | place: China: Fuxian Lake, Yuxi | collected 2017-12-25
CGCCGCCGGAAAGCTGAGCCGGTAGATGCGTCGCACGCTCCGCCAACCCCACGCGCGCGATCAAATCCTTGGCCCGTGCCCGCTCGGCCGCGCCCGGCGCTTTGACCATTCGAGCCGCCATCAGGACATTCGCCAGCGCGTCGATTTCGGGGATCAGATAAAATGACTGAAACACGATCCCGAGAAACGTCGCGCGCCGGTTCGCCTGCGCCGGTTCTCCGCCCCATGCGAGGGTGCCGCCGTCGGGCGCATCCAAGCCCGCCAGCAAAGTAAGCAACGTGGATTTCCCCGAGCCCGACTCACCGCGGATACTCACGCTTTCGCCCGCGCCAAGGGCGATATCTACACCGCGCAACACTTCGATCTCGAGATCACCGCTCTGGTAACTCTTGCGAAGCCCCCTCGCCGCCAGCACGGCCTCACTATGGTGCGCCTCCGTGGCAGGAGCCTGCCGGCAGGCAATTTTTTTCGCGTCACTCACTGCGCAGTGCCTCCACCGGTTTGAGCCGCGCCGCCCGCCAAGCTGGGATCAATCCCGCGAGCGTGGAAATCACGATGGCAGCCACCACGGTCATCACCAGATCACTGGTCAACGTGTGCGACGGCAGGTCTGAAAATTGATAAAACTGCCGGAGCGTTTCTTGGCGTTGCATCAGCCGCGCAATCCCGTGCACCAAATCATTGCGGATCGCCAGCACCCCGAAGCCCATCCCCACCCCAATCGCCGTCCCGGTCAGACCGATGATGAAGGCCTGCGCACAGAAACACAGCGCCACATCCCGAGGACGCGCGCCCAATGCCCCGAGCAGCCCGATCTCGCGCGTCTTCCGCATCACAGAAATCAACAGCGAGCTCATCACCGAAAATGCCGCGATGATTACGATGAAGAGCAGCAGGAAAAAATTAATGCTCTTCTCCAAATTTAACACCCACAGGAAATCCGCCCAACTCTCCATCCACGAATACGCCTGCGTCGTGGCACGCGGTAAAATCGTATTCAGCTGGGCCACGAAGGCATGCTCATCCATGTCTGGTTTCACCCGAACGTAGATACCGTGCACGCTCCGCCCTAGTCCGTAGAGCTCCTGGGCCGCGCGCAACGTCCCGTAAATCGTGCTGCTATCGAGTTGCTGGTGTCCAATGTAGAGCTCGCCCACGACCCGAAACTCCCGGGGCAAAAACACCTCGTCGTTCTTGAGTTTCTCGATGAGCAACGGCGAATAAATTTCGATCTTGTCGCCCACGTGAACTCCGAGCGACGTCGCGAGTTGGGAGCTCAAGACCACCGAATCATCATCGAGGTTCGCAATCGCGCTGGGCGGGTTGGTGAAGCGCGCGAGATTCGCCACGCGCTCGATCGTGCCCACGTCGACGCCACGAAAAATCGGATACGCCGGCCGGCCGTTCGCCTGCACACCCACCACGCCTTTCACGTAGGGAGTCGCTGCCGCCACCCCGGGGGTTGCGCTGATCTGTGTCAGCACGTCCTGCGGATCGCTCAGGTAGCCAGTCGCCTTAACATCCACTTCCCCCTCTGTCTCCACGATCATTCGCCGAATCTCGTAGCCAAATCCCCCCATCACGCTCGTCACAATGACCAGCACCGCCACGCCGAGCGTCACCCCCAGCACCGAGATTGCCGTGAAAAACGGAAACCGCCCGCTCGGGAAGAGCTGTTTACAGGCGAGATAAAGATACCAGGGCATAGCCAGTTGAAGTCAGCAGTTTAAGGCGAAGTGAGCATCATCTCGTCCCGTGCCATCACGCAGCTCTTAAAATTCAACTTCCCGCTTCAACTCACGCAGTGCTCCCCGGCCTCAGCTGCGGAAACAAAATCACATCGCGAATGCTCTCCGCCCCCGAGAGCAGAATGCACAACCGGTCGATGCCCACCCCCATCCCGCCCGCCGGCGGCATTCCATACTCCAGCGCGAGCAGGAAATCATGGTCGATGTTTTGCTTTTCCTCGCCCGCCTGCGCCTGAAACATCGCGCGCTGCACATCCGGATCGTTTTGCTCCGCGTAGGCCGGCGCCACTTCCATCCCGCCGATCGTCAGCTCGAACACGTCGATCGTCGTCGGATCATCGAGACTGATCTTCGCCAGCGGACACAGCTCCTTCGGCAACTTCATCACAAACGTCGGCTGGATCAGCGTCGGCTCGATCTTCTTCGAGAAAATCTCGTTGGTAATCTCAAACTCCTCCCACACCGAGCTCACCGCGAGCCCGAGCTTTTCCGCGCCCGCGATCTTCTCCGCCTTGCTGCGCGCAAACCACTCCGCGTCGCCCGTCGCCTCGCGGATCAGGTCCTTGTAATTCACCTCGCGCCACTCGCCCGCAAAGTCGATCTCCTGCCCGCTCGCCGCGTGTTTGATTTTGGTCGTCCCGAGCACGTCGCGGCACAGCGTCGTCAACAGATCCTTGCTGAGCGTCATCATCCCGCGGTGATCGCTGTAGGCCTGGTAAACCTCGAGCATCGTGAACTCCGGATTGTGCTTCCGCGACACCCCTTCATTACGGAAGATTCGCCCGATCTCAAACACGCGATCAAACCCGCCCACCAGCAGTCGCTTCAGCCGCAATTCCGTCGCAATGCGCAGGAAGAAATCCACATCGAGCGCATTGTGATGCGTCTTGAAGGGCCGCGCCGCCGCGCCGCCAGCCATGTTTTCCAGCACCGGCGTCTCCACCTCGATGAATTGCTGAGCCTCGAGAAACCGCCGGATGTGCGACACGATGCGCGACCGCAGCATCAGCCGCGCGCGCGACTCCGCGTTCACGATCAGGTCCAAATACCGCTGACGATAAACCTGCTCGGGATCGCTGAGGCCGTGCCACTTTTCCGGCAACGGATGCAGCGCCTTCGCCACGAGCGTGTAACTCTCGACCCGCACCGTAACTTCGCCGGTCTTCGTCTTGAACAGCGTGCCCTTGGCGCCCAGAATATCCCCCAGATCGAGCTTCTTGAACGCCGCGTAAGCCACATCGCCGACCACATCCTTCTTCACGTAGAGCTGAATCTGCCCCTGCTGATCGAGAATCTTGACGAACTGGCTCTTCCCCATGTCGCGAATCGTCACGAGGCGTCCGGCGACCGTGACGGTTACCGCATTGTCCTGCCCATCGACATGCAGCTTGATCGCATCGCCCGAGAAGTGACTCGTCGCGACGTTGGCGCGAAACGGATCAAAACCGCCCGCGCGCATCTCCGCGAGCTTGTTGCGCCGCACCGCATGTTGGTCGTGGGAAATATCCGGCAGAGGTGTATCGCTCATGGAAATGAAGACCAAGCCATGCGCCCCGCCGTTGCGCAAACGGAAACTCCGGGCCCTCTGGCCGGCGGGCGATCTTCCGGTTGGCTGTGTCCGCCGCGATCATGCGCCCGGCGGACTGGCGACACTCCTGTCGCCGTGCACTTTTCGGAACGGCAGTTTCCCAACCGCCACTGCTTCGGCCGCAAACTGGACACGTGGAAAGCACCCCGCCGTCGGCCCGATGCCCCCTCAACCGACGCGCCCTCAACCGACGCCCTGAAAAAGCGCCGACCTCCCGCCCTGCCCGCGTCCGCTCATTACTTCGGCAGCAAGAGGAATCTCGCTCTCCCGCGCGCCCTCATCATTTTCCAAAAAAATCCGTGTTCATCCGTGCCAACCGTGGTTAGCTGTGCTTCCTACTCACGCCTCTTTGATGGACACCACGCGCAAACCTTCCTGGCTCCGTGCCAAGCTCCCTTCCGGCCCCGGCTACCTCGCCACGCGTAAACTCGTCGACGAAAACAAACTCCACACCGTCTGCCAAAGCGCCCAGTGCCCCAATCTCGGCGAATGCTGGTCCCGCGGGACCGCCACCGTGATGATCCTCGGCAATATCTGCACGCGCTCCTGCAATTTCTGCGCGATCCAGACTGGCCGCCCCACGGAGCTCGACCTCGGCGAACCCGCCCGCGTCGCCGACGCCGTGGCGAAGATGAATCTCCAACACTGCGTCATCACCAGTGTCGCCCGCGATGAACTCGCCGACGGTGGTGCCGCCGTCTGGGCGATGACGATTCGTGCCATCCAGCACCGCTGCCCCGCTACCGCGATCGAAGTTCTGGTGCCCGATTTCAAAGGCAACTTGGAACACGTCGATATCGTACTCGACGCCAAGCCCGATATCTACAACCACAATCTCGAGACCGTCGAACGCCTGCAAAAACCCGTCCGCGTGCAGGCCCGCTACGACCGCTCCCGCTCCGTCCTCCGCCACGCGAAGAGCCGCGGCTTCGTCACCAAGACCGGCATTATGCTCGGCGTCGGCGAAGAGCAGCACGAAATTGAACAGACGATCCGCGACATCGCCGCCGACCAGACCGACATCCTCACCATCGGCCAATATCTCCAGCCGACCCCGCAGCACTTGCCGATTTCGCGCTGGGCTCCGCCGGAAGAATTTCTCCACTGGAAAAACTTCGGCCTGAGCATCGGCCTCGGCGTCGTGGAAAGCGGCGCTCTGGTCCGCTCCAGTTATCACGCGGACGAACAGTCGCAGAAATACACCGGCGTCGAGCACCTCAACACGGCGAACGCGCTGGCCCGCGCATAGCCCGCGCGTAGCCAGCGCGTAGGGCCGGCACTCCTCCCCGTGCCGCCGGAGCCCCCGCCCCGCCACCCCTCGCTCCAAACGGAGCGGCGGTTTCCCAACCACCGTTTAGTCCCCTCACTCGCTTTCCGCCCCAGCCCCCCACCCCGCATCCAGCGGGCTCGGCGCCTCCGGCCCCGGCTCCGCCGTGACGTGCGTGGAGATCTGCGTGGTTTCGACGCTTTCGCGCCCAAGCAACTCCCGCAACCGGGAGCTGCGCCCAACGCCAAGCTTGCCCGGCTCGCACCGCACCGCCTTGTTCCTTGGCTCATGCTGTTTTGGTTGAAAAAATTCGTCTCGTTCTGGCTGATGCCGCTGCCGTTTTGCCTCACCCTGCTGGCCATGGGACTGTGTCTGCTCATCTGGAGCCAGCGCGCGCGCCTCGGCCGCGGTCTGCTCCTCACCGGAACGATTTTGCTCATACTGTTCAGCAATAAATTTGTCAGCCACACTCTCGTGCGACCGCTCGAAGCACGCTATCCGGCCATCCCCGAATTCGTCGCCGGCACCCCCCTTCCGCCCGAACTCGCCGCTTGCCGCTTTGTCGTCGTGCTCGGCAGCGGTAATGGCAACGCACCCGGTCTTTCCGCGACTAACCAACTGTCCGTTTCCGGTCTCGCTCGCCTCACCGAGGCGGTCCGCCTCCTCCGCGTGTTGCCCGACGCGCACGCGATCATTAGTGGCCCGGGCTATCTCCATCAGCCGGATCGCCCCACCCACGCCGCCATGGTATTGCGCGCCGCTGAATCGCTCGGGTTCGACCCCCGCCGCGCCACGCTCATCGAAAATGCCGTCGACACAGAAGAGGAATCGCTCGCCGTGAAGCGCCTCGTGGGCACCGCGCCCTTCGCGCTTATCACCTCCGCGTGGCACCTGCCGCGCACGATGGCCTTGTTTCGGCACGCCGGCCTCACGCCACTCCCGTGCCCCGCCGACTATAGCGCACGCGCCGGCGATGAGCTCGAATGGCAGGACTTCCTCTGGGACACCGAATCGCTGGGCCGCAGCACGTGGGCCGTCCGCGAGCGCATCGGCTACCTGTGGATTTGGCTGCGCGGTCGCGGCTGAGTTTGCGTAGGTGTGAGCCAACATTCGTCTGAATCAAAAAATGAGCCGGGTTTTATGGCCATGTTAGCGAGCAGTCTGGTTTCCGTATGATCCAACGAGATCGACAACGGATTCTCCGGAAAATCGCCGGCATCACGACCGTGGAGCGCGGCAAGCTCTCGACCGTCTCGCTCGAAATAGGTCCCGACACTCGGGGTCACCAGTGACGAAATTCCGCTTAAAGTCTCGGATCGGACTAGGCTTGTACCTCTGCAGCATGTACGCTGACTCCGAGGTGCGCACAAGGTGCCGCCACCCCCGATGAGACACCCATGAAACTCTGCCTACCACCAAAACGGCTGTCTGCCAGCCTCGTCGCCTTCGGCCTCCTCGTCGCCTGCTCTGGCTGCACGACGGCGGCAAATTCCCAACGCAATGCCGCGGCTCACCCGAACAACCTGCCGACGTATGCACTCGCCGTGACGGTCCGCGGAGGCGTTGAGCCCACTGCGGCGCAGTGGAACGCGACGTATTAATAGTTTTCTCGCTCACTCGCCGCCCGGAGAATGCTTCTGCTTAACGACCACGCCAAAGCCGACATCATCATCTACGTCGGGTTCTTGTCCGATCCGATCAACCCGACTATCGCACCGTACTCGTCAGTAGCATCTCCCCCCAACACTGGAATCTACGGTCGCACGGTGCCCATCAGCAATACCACCTACGCCAGCAGCTCCTCATCGTCCTTAGGCTACGCTAACAGTTCGCTGGGGAGGACGAACTACGACTACGACGATTACCATCGATACAACGGCCACGACACTGCGGGCTCGAGCTCTTCACCACCTCTCTCGTTTGGCTCCGGCGCCAAGCCGCCTGCCCCCCCGTTGCGCCGCCTCCACATCACCGTCCAATCAACTCCGCAGACTGCCCGCCCGGCACCTCGCCCTACCAGCCGCCGCCCAGCTACGTGGGAAATTACCCGCGCCACCAAGGCCCGCGCGAGGGCGGCTACACGCCTCCGCCTTGTTCCTCGCCACGGCCGGCACCGGGTTCTGACGGCTCACTCAGTTACTCCTCCGCCAACTCTTCGGGCCAATCGCCGTATTCATCGTCATCGAATTCGTCTTCGTCCTACAGCTCGTCGTCCCCATCCTCCCATTCTCCGGCGCCCTCCCCAACTTGCTCCGCGCCGTCCTATTCGTCCCCGGTAAGTTCGTCGCTGTCCTACTCGTCGAGCGCTGATCCAGCGTCTTCATCGTCGTCCTCCTCCTCGGCCGGTCCTTCGTCATTGTCGTCAGGCTCTTCGTCATCGTCGTCCCATTCGTCCGACAATTCGTCGTCGAGCGCGAACCAGCAGCCCCACTAACTAGATTTTCCGCACGGTGCGGCGGTGCACCGGAGATCTGTTTACTGCAGCATTCGCACGCGGCGATCCTTCCGAGGAAACTGGAGCGACACGATGGTGCCCACGCCTTCCTTGCTCTCGATGCCCACTTGGCCGCCATGGTCCCGCATGATTCGCTGGACGATCATGAGACCGAGTCCGTGGCCACCGATCTTGGTCGTATGGTAGGGCTGAAACAGTCGCGAAAGATCCTCTTGTTTGATGCCCGTGCCACTGTCACCGAAAAGCAAGAACACGGAATCGTCGTCGGCGCGTGACTTGATCTTCAGGTTCCCGCCGGGCTGCATCGCCTCCAACGCATTCTTCGTGAGATTAAAAAACACCTGCTTGAGCTGATTGCGATCGGCCATCACGGCAGGCAACGCGTCGAGCGTTTCGGCTTCGACCACGATTCCGCGGTCCGCGAATTCCCGCTGCTGAAACCGCAGCACGTCCGTGAGAATCTCGGCCAGATTAGTCTCCGCCAGATCGGGCGGACGCGGCCGAATCGCCTCCAAAAAGTTACTGATAATCCCATCAAGCCGGGTGACTTCATCGGTACAGACACGCAACGATTCCGCCAGCGAATCGACTTCCTGGGAGGCTCTTAGTTTCTTCAACTTTCGCTCGATCAGCTGGAGATGGATCGTGAGCGAGTTGAGCGGATTGCCGAGCTCGTGCGCGACGCCCGCAGCGAGCAACAGCACCGACGAGGTGCGCTCGTCCTCGATCCGACGCTCGGTGCTTTGTTTCTCTTTCGTCACATCGCTCAAGATCACGGCAAACCGCCGGGGGGAACCGCGGCCGCCATCGCGAAACGGAACCATGTAGAGCCGCACGCTGCGTGGCTCCGGATAGGTCAACTCGAACTCCCTCGCCACGACCGGCAGCGCGCCGCGCACCGGACCATCGTCAAATGCGGCGTCAATCGATGGGCGCAAGCCGGGCACGAGGCGCCACAGCGTTTGGCCCGCGAGCTCATCGTCACCAATCCCGATGAGACGATGCGCGGCGGCGTTGGCATACTCGATCACGCCATCGGCTGAAATCACGAGCACGCCTTCCTGCAGTACATTGAAAATTTCCTCGAAGAGCCCGCGCTCCCGGGCGAGGCGCTGCACGAGATTTGCGAGGTTCACCGAGTCCAGCGTGTCGAGCCGGCCCAGCACGCGATCCAGTGAGGAATGTTTTTTGACCGCCATCGAAGAGGTGAATAAATGATCGAGCGTCGCTGTTCGGTCAACGGCGCGTCAGCCTTCCGTGCTGAAAAAATCCATCTGGTCCGGGTCCACGCGGCCCGCGAGCAGTTTGCGCAAGAACATCTCCCGGTGTTGCGGCGTGCGACCGAGGCGGAGCACCGCGTCGCGATGCTCCTCAGTGCCGTAGCCTTTGTGCTGCGCGAATCCGTAGCCGGGAAACTTGCCGTCGAGTTCGCCCATCAACCGGTCGCGCGTGACCTTGGCGATAATCGACGCCATCGCGATGCACAGGGAACGTCCGTCGCCCTTCACGATACCCGTGTGCGGGTAGGGAAACCCGCGCAACGCGAGCCCATCCACGAGCACGCGGCACGAGACTGTAGGCACGAAATTCGCAACGACTTCAGGGGTCGCGAAAAGGTCCGGTTCTGTTTTCTGTTCAAACGAGCCGGGCAGATAAATGCCCTCGAGCGCGCGGCGCATCGCGAGCTTGGTCGCGCCGAGAATATTGAGCTGCTCAATTTCGATGACATCAGCCACCCCAAACTTGACGCGGATGTGCCCTTGCTCCGCCAACGTCGCGAACTCCAACCAAAACTCCTCACGCTCGGCCGCGGACAGCTGCTTCGAATCGTTCACCCGGCTTGCCCACCCCAGCGCCCAGCGACTCTCCAGAAACGCTTGGTTCACCCACACCGCCCCCGCCACCACCGGACCGGCGAGCGCCCCGCGACCCGCTTCATCGACGCCAATGAGCTCGGCCACGCCCTCAATCTGCTTGAGATCGAATCCGCGGAGTTGTCGGCGTTTGGCCATGAAATGGCGGATTTAGCGGGCGCACCGCGCTCGGTGCAAGCGTGTGGCGCGACCTCCGGGCGGCGTGCCTGCTCGCCCTCGCCATTCCGCAGGACCACCGTCCCATGCCCGAGCGTTCGCCACGTCAAGGGCCTAACCGCAACCGCTGCTGCCGCCGCAATCATGCGAGCGACCGACGGCGGCCGATTCACCAAAACGGATGGCCAAAGTCACCGTCGCCGCGACCGCGCTTACCATTCCATTTTCGGTCCCGGCTCCTTGAGCGGCAACTCGTCGAGCTTGCCCGCCGCCGACACCACTTCGTAGGCCGTGCGAAAATGCAGCTTCGCGAATTCACCGAGCGACTTGGCGCCGAACTGCTGAATCATCTGGTTCGCCTGCTCCTTCACCAAGGGGCCGGCGCCTTTTTGGAGTTTGGCCCCAAATTTTTTCGAAAGCAGATTCATCTGCCGCACAAATTCCGCCCGCGCCACCACAGACGCAGCCGCCACCACCGGATCGGACTCCGCTTTCGTGCGCATTTTCAAATCGAAATTTTTCACGCCCTTTTTCGCGAGTTCGCGCTGCACGAGGGGTTGCTCGGTAAACTGGTCCAGCAGACCCCACGGCACGTGTTTTGCCACGAGCGCCTGCTCCAGCGCCGCGGCGTGCTGCCACGCCAGCAGTCGGTTAAGATTAGCCCCGGGGCGCGACATCAGGTCGTTGTATTTCGGCATCCCGCAAAAACATGTCCGCACCACCGCGCCTTTGGTTTCGCGGATGAGCTGGTCGAGCAGCAGAATTTTCCCCTCCGCGATTTTCTTCGAGTCTTGGACGCCCGCCTTGCGCCACATCTCGATGGCAGACTTGTCGGCGATCACCGTCGCCGCGATCACCGGTCCAAAAAAGTCTCCCTTGCCGCTCTCGTCGAGCCCCGCGTGTGATTCGAACCAATCCGGGTGCAACACCTCGTCGTAGCCGAGCGTCGCCGCACCGATCACTTCAGGCTCCAGCACATCGCGCACAAAATCCTCGGTGCCCTTGCCCGCAATCACGACCTTGCCACTCGTGTAGGCGCTCACGTTCGTCTTGAGGTGGTCGGCCTTGTAGGCAAAGCGCGTGTAGGCGACTTCGAACGGCGTCCACCCGCGCTCCACGCAAATCGCGCGCAGTTTTTCAATCTGGGCGTCGTCGAGTTTTGCGGTATGGGAGGCCAGCTTCTTGGGCGCTTCGGGCTCGTCGTTGAACTGCGTGGGCATGCCCATAGATGGCCACAAAAAGCCCCGAAAGCACAAAGGGATTCTGCTTCGCAGCCACGGTCTTTTGCGCCTTGTGTGACGGCGTGGCCAAAAAACTGATCACCCGACGCACCGAATTCCAACGCGCCCTGCTCGCGTGGTATCGGGTTCACGCCCGCCAACTCCCGTGGCGGGAGGCCCCTTCGCTCTACAAGACCGTCGTGAGTGAATTCATGTTGCAGCAGACTCAGGTGAAAACGGTCCTCCCCTTCCTCGCCCGCTGGCTCGCCGAACTACCCGATTTCGCCACCCTCGCCGCCGCCTCCGAAGCCCGCGTGCTAAAACTCTGGGAGGGGCTCGGCTACTACTCGCGCGCTCGGAATCTCCATCGCCTCGCCCAGCAAGTCGCCGCCTGGCCCGAATTGCGGCGCACGCCCGCCGCGTGGCGCGAATTGCCCGGCGTTGGCCCCTATACCTCGGCCGCGATCACGAGCATTTCCTTCGGTGCCCCCGCCGCGTGTGTCGATGGCAACGTCGTCCGCATCCTCGCTCGCCTCACCGCCGACGCCACGGAGTTTCGCGACTCGGCCAGCGCGTCGAAAAATTTCGCCCCTCTGGCTGAGGCGCTCCTTCCCGTCGACACTCCCGGCGACCACAATCAGGCCATGATGGAGTTGGGTGCGACCGTCTGCTTCCGCCACAATCCGCTGTGCCTCACGTGCCCTGTGCGCCCATTCTGCGCGGCCGCAAATCGAGGCGAGCCGGAGGCGTTTCCCCGGCTCGCCCCCAAGCAAATGGAACGGCGCGCCGTCGCTCGCGTGTGGTGCCAAAAAAACGGGGCGCTCCTCCTCCATCGCTCCGCCGCCGGCGCCCGTCGCTTGGCGAACATTCACGAACTGCCCACTCCTGAGCAGGCCGGCCTAGATCCGGCCAAGGTTTCCCGCGGCGAACTCCTCGCGAAAAAGCGGCGCGGCATCACCCGCTTCCAAATTACGGAATCAATCTACGCCACCCCTGAGCCCCGCGGGAAACTCCCGGCGGAATTGGTCTGGGTACGGCTGTCCGATCTCGAGACCCTGACCCTCTCCGGTCCGCATCGTCGATGGGTGGCCGAGATCGCGGCAAAGCCAGCCGTATCGCCAACAAGCTAGCCGGGGGTGCCTTTTTAGCCGTCCCACGCCCACACCTCCCTCCATCAGCGCCGCCCCAACATCAGCGCTTCAACCCGCGCCTTCGAAATTTCTACATCATCCAACGTCATCCGGGGACTTAGCTCCAACGTGAGCAGATGCTCGGGCCTCCAGAATTCGCTCACCATTTTAAAATCGATATGACCGGAACCCACCCCTTGGTGGTCACTGCCCGTGGCACTCACGTCATGCAAGTGAAACCCAAGGAGGCGCGGGGCGTTCTTCGCGAGGTGCTGGCGGTGATTGAGCAGTCCCATTCCTTCCTTAATGTCAGCGTGTCCGGTATCGTGCCAGTAGCCGATCGGCGCGGTGGGTGGCTGCCCCATAATGAAATCCGCATAGTCGGCGTCCAGCGGCAGCTCATTAAACTTCTCCCGATTCTCTAGACCGAGTTTGATTCCTTTCTGCGACGCATAGTCATAGATTTCATTGAGACTGGCCTTGGTTTGCTCCCAAAACGGCCCCATCCGTTTGCGCAACTTCGTGACGGATTTCGCCAAAAGCGCCTGATAGGTCGAATCGTCGCCTCCCCGGCCCGCGTCGTGGTGATCGCGCAGATAGTTGCGGATGTTCCGAGCAGGATCGAACCAAAAAAAAGTCACACTGCCCAAGTGGCAAACCAGCACCCGCGCTTTCACCTGCGCGGCAAAATCGATCGATCGCTTGGTGTGACGCAACCATTGGTCGTGTTCCCGGTGCTCCGACACTGAGGGCTCAAACAAATTAGGGGCGGCTTGCACGACCCCGGTGGGCAACGGACAAAAATTGTGCGTCGAAGAAATCTTTACGACCCCCTCCTCCACCGCTTTGAGAATCCCCGGCACCAAGGTAATCCGAATCCCGTGACTGAGCTCGACGTATTCATACCCGAGGTCGGCCATCTCGCGCAGCATGACATAACCGTCCCTGTGGCGGTGCGAACACCAGCTCGTCGAAAGGGCAAGGATTGGCTTCGTACGCATGGGTTACTAGACGAAAAAAATTTCGGCAAGTTTCACCGGCGAAAACTACTTACAAAAAAATGCCGTGCCACCATTTGGTCGGTAGCACGGCAAAAATTCTACAGCGGTCGCTCAAGAGCAACCGTGGTCCTCACTCCGCGTAGCGACGGCGGAGCATCTGCGTAAAGGCCTGCACCTTGTTCTTGCGGCGGCGCTTCTCGCACGGCTTCTCAAAGTAGCGTTTCGCGCGGGTACCTTTGATGATATTCTCACGTTCGAGCTTCTTTTTCATGCGGCGCAGCGCACGATCGATAGGCTCATTTTTACGGATTTTGATTTCGATGGACATGTAGGCGGACGTAGTGGTGAAAGGAAAAGCTCACCAATAGGCCAAGCCACTCGCCGCGCGTCAATGGCTTTTTTCCCTTCTTGCGCGGAGACGCCGATGCCGTTCCCTAACGTTCTTCTGTGCCGTCCGCCGACCAAAATTTCGTCCACCTCCACGTCCACTCCGACTACAGTCTGCTCGACGGTGCGTGCCGGATAGACCGGCTCATGGATCGTGCCTCTGAGCTGGGCATGAAGGCGCTCGCCCTCACCGACCACGGCAATCTCTACGGCACGATAGAATTTTACAACCAAGCCAAGGCCAAGGGCATCAAGCCTCTGGTCGGCTGTGAACTTTACCTCGTCGAGACATCCCGCCTCGAGAAACACGGCCGCTCCGACGAGGACGGCAAGAGCATGTTTCACCTCGGCCTCCTCGCGAAAAACCTCACGGGCTACCAAAATCTGCTCAAGCTGGTCTCCGACGCACACCTCAAGGGTTTTTATTACAAACCCCGCACCGACCTTGAAACGCTCGCGAAATACGCCGACGGCCTGATTGGCTTCACCGGCTGCCTCGCGTCTCTCGTCCCCCAGCACCTCCTTCACGACCGCCGCGAGGAGGCGCGCCAAGCCTGCGGACGCTTCGTCGAGATCTTCGGCCGCGAGAACTACTTCGTCGAAATCCAAGACCATGGCATCCCCGAGCAGCTTAAAATCATTCCCGGGCTCCTGAAGCTGGGCGAAGAGTTCAACCTCAAGATCATCGCCACCAACGACGTTCACTACGTCCGCAAGCATGACTCCGGCCCCCACGATGCGATGCTCTGCATTCAGACCGGCGCGAAGATCGATGACGAAAAACGCATGCGGTTCACGGGCCAGGAATTCTACCTGAAGTCCCGCGAAGAGATGACGAAGCTCTTCAGCGAGGTGCCCGAGTCCGTGACGAACACCCAACTCGTCGCGGAGATGTGCGACCTCACCATCCCTTTCCCCAAAGGCAGCGAGCGGTATCCAAAATATCCCCTCACGCCCAAAATCATCGCCCGCACCGATCGCGCCGGCTATCTCCGGGAACTCTGCCTCCTCGGCCTCACCCAGCGCTACGGCTTTGACGCCACCGCCCCAGAGAAATTCACCGACCAAGCCCTCGCCAAGACCCTCACCGAGCGCGTCGACTACGAGCTCAGCATCATCGGCAAGACCGGCTTCATCGATTACTTCCTTGTCGTTTGGGATTTCATCGATTGGGCCCGGAAACAAAACATCCCCGTCGGCCCTGGCCGCGGCTCCGGCGCAGGTTGTATCGTCGCCTACCTCCTCGGCATCACCAATCTCGACCCGCTGCGTTTCAAACTTCTCTTCGAGCGATTCCTGAATCCCGAACGCGTTTCTCCCCCCGACTTCGATATCGATTTTTGCATGCGCCGCCGCAGCGAGGTCATCGACTACGTCCGCCAGAAATACGGCAACGACTGCGTCGCCAACATTATTACCTACGGCACGCTGGGCGCGAAGATGGTCATCCGCGACGTCTCGCGCGTCCACAATCTACCTTACGCCGACGCTGACCGGCTCGCGAAGATGATTCCCGACGAACTCAACATCACGCTCGAATCCGCCCGCGAAAAATCCGAGGAGCTCCGCCAAGAAGTTACCCGCAATCCGGTCGCCAAACGAATCTTCGACCAAGCGCTCGTCCTCGAGGGCATGGTCCGCAACACCGGTAAACACGCCGCCGGCATCATCATCACCGACCGTCCACTCGACGAATTCGTCCCGCTCACAGAGCAAGAAGGCGACGTCACCGTGCAGTTCGACATGAACGCCGTCGGCAAGCTCGGACTGCTGAAGATGGACTTCCTCGGCCTCAAGACACTCACCGTCATCGCCGACGCCGTCGAAAACATCCGCCGCACGGTCGATCCGAAATTCGACATTGAGACGATTTCCCTCGAGGACGCCCGGACCTTTGCCCTGCTCAACTCGGGTCGCACCACGGGCGTGTTTCAGCTCGAGTCCGGCGGCATGCAAAATCTCTGCCGCCAAATCGGGCTCTCCTCCATCGACGAAATCGTCGCCCTCATTGCGCTCTACCGCCCCGGTCCCATGGAGTGGATTCCCGACTACGTGCGCGGAAAAAAAGATCCGAGCACCGTCACTTACCCGCACAAGCTCCTCGAGGATGTCTGCCGCGAAACCTACGGCATTATGGTTTACCAAGAGCAAGTCATGGAGGCCGCCAAAGTCATTGCCGGTTACTCCCTCGGCGGCGCCGATATGCTGCGCCGCGCCATGGGCAAGAAGGACGAAAAAGCGATGGCTGCCGAGCGCATAAAATTTGTCGAGGGCGCCAAACGCGTCAACGCGATCGAAGTCAAAATCGCCGACTCGATCTTCGACATCCTGAATAAATTTGCCGGCTACGGCTTCAATAAATCCCACTCCGCTGCCTACGCGATTCTCAGTTACCAGACCGGTTACCTGAAGGCCAATTTCCCCGTGCAGTTCATGGCCGCCATGCTCAGCTCCGAGCTCGGCAACTCCGAAAAAGTCTCCCACTTCGTCGCCGAGTGCGAGGCCATGGGCCTCAAGGTCCTCGGCCCCGATGTGAACGAATCGCGCGACATGTTTACCCCGGTTTTCCGGCGCGGAGGGGCGTCACTCGCCGACGCCCGGGTGCCGGCAAGCAGCACCCCTACGCTCTCCGACGATCGCGTCGCCGTTCCGATCAATCGCGATGCGACGCCCTCGTCGCAGTCCGCCGCCATCCGCTTCGGCCTCGCTGGCGTGAAAGGCGTCGGCGAGCTCGCCGCGCAAAAAATCATTGCCGAACGCGACGCCCACGGTCCCTTCAAGAACTTTGACGACATGGTCGCCCGCGTCGATGGCCGGGCCATCAACAAGCGCGTCCTCGAACATCTCTCGAAGACCGGCGCCTTCGACTTCAGCGGCGCGGCGCGCAAGAAACTCTTCGACGGCATCGATGCCGCCATGTCCACCGTCGCTGCTAACGCCCGCGACAAAGCCTCCGGCCAAAACACCTTCCTCGACCTGCTCGCCGAGGACAAACCCGCCAAGAAATCCGCCGCCCCCGCTGCCGTCCAACGCGCCGGTCAAGTCGCCGCCATCGCTGAAGCGACCGACGATTTTACCTCCGCCGAGCGCCTCGTATTCGAAAAAGAACTTCTCGGCTTCTACGTCTCCGGACACCCGATGAACGCCTACGCGGGCCTCGCCGACGCCCTCGATTCGTTCCCCATCGAGGCCCTGCTCCTCCAGCCCGACCGCACCGAATTTCGCCTCGGCGGGATCGTCAGCAACATCGCGAAGCGTCTTTCAAAAAAAGACAATCGCCCCTGGGCCTCCTTCACGCTCGCCACCAAGACGGCCTCGGTCGCACTCAACATGTTCGCCGACGGCTTTGCGAACTACGGCACGCTCCTCACCGAAAACGCCACCATCGTGGTCCTCGGTAATATTATGGTCGGCGCCGAAGGCCCGCGCATCAACGTCAAAGAGGCCTCCGCTCTCGATAACTACGTCTCTGCAAACGTCCGCAAGGTCACGTGGCTCCTCCACTCCTCACACCCGGAGCTGCCCGCGTTTCTCCGCCTCCTCCGCGACACGCTGAACAAGCAGGGCGGCGACACTCGCGTGGAATTCGGTTTTCTTTTCGAAGACCGGGTTGCCTCCATCGCCGAAGTCAGCGGTGCACTTTCGTGGAAGCTCAACGCCCCCGCATTCCAAACCCTGCGCGCCCACTCCGCCGTCGCCGGCGTGCAAATTGAGACGAAGCGCCTCGAATTGAAAAACGACCGCAAGTGGTCGAAGCGGGCGTAGTTTTCTTTGTGCAGCTTTGGTATCGGCGTGTTTATCATGACAACTCACCTGCACGCTGACGCTACCCTCCTCCGTCGTTAGGTCGAAAACAGCTCCGCCGCCGCCATCCGTCGCACCGTCACGACCAGTCCGGAAAAATCCACGATTCACCCGTCCGGAAATCAGCGCGGAAATCCTCCGCCACGGAAGGACCGCGGAAAAAATCTAGCGCGCTGCCCGCAGCAAAAAATAGCCCTTCGCCAGCTTGCGACCATCGGAGATTTTACGCCTGCTCGCACCATGCTCCCGCGCCTCCGCCTCCTCGTCGCCGTTCTCGCGCTCGCCGCACTCGCCCACGCCGCCGCACCGACCGGCGAGCCCGTCAAACTCGGTTTCTTCATGTCGGTCACCGGCCGCGACGCCTCTTTCGGCGAAGCGGCCCTCCGCGGTTCCCGCCTCGCTGTCGATGATCTCAACGCCGCCGGCGGCATTTTCGGTCGCCCCGTCGAACTCGTCGTTGAAGACAACCGCTCCCTCCCCGGTGAGTCTGCCACCGCCGCCAAGAAACTCATCGCCCGCGACAAAGTGATCGCCCTCATCGGCGAATGCGCGTCGGCCCGCACCCTCGAAGCCGCACCCATCGCCCAGGCCGCCGGCATCCCGCTCGTCACGCCGGCCTCCACCAATCCCAAAGTGACCGCTGTCGGCGACTGCATCTTCCGCGTCTGTTTCGCCGATTCCTTTCAAGGCGCCGTGCTCGCCACCTACGCGTGGAAAAACCTCGGTCTCCGCCGCGCCGCGCTCCTGATCGATTCGACGGCCCCCTACTCTGTAGGCCTCGCCGACGTCTTCGCCAAGACCTTCACGACCCTCGGCGGCGAAATCGTCGCCTCTCAAAAATACAGCGGCGACGCCAAGGATTTCCGCGCCCAACTCACGGCCATTCGGTCCACCCAAGCCGACACTCTTTTTCTCCCCGGATACTACGTCGCCGCCGGGCTCGTCGCCCAGCAAGCTCGCGAACTCGGCCTGCGCTCCACCTTGCTCGGCGGCGACGGCTTCGAAGCCCCTCAGCTCATCGAAATCGGGGGCGCCGCCCTCGAGGGGACCGTCTACTCGACCCACTACTCCGCCGAGAGCAAAGATCCCGCCTCACGCCGCTTCGTCACGGCCTACCGCGCCCGCTATGGTGCCGCACCCGTCGGCCTCGCCGCACTCAGCTACGACTCCGTGCAACTCATCGCCGACGCCGTCCGACGCGCCGGCAGCACCGAGCACGGGGCCCTCAAAAAGGCACTCGCCGCCACTCGCGATTTCCCCGGTATCACCGGCCGCACCACCCTCGACGAGCACCGCGACGCCATCAAAGACGCCGCCATCATGATGGTGAGCGGGGGCCAGTGCGTCTTGGTCGATTCGATCCGTCCCTGAAGCCAAGCCCACGCGCCGCCTTGGAGCCGATCCACGAAACCCGACCTTTCGGTCAGGAATCTTGGATACAGTTTTCCCCGCCCGTGCCTCCAGCAGGGTGATGAGCCCCCCAACTCCTGCGTATTCTCGCCCCAGGTCGGCCGGGCTGTGCTGACTTGGATTCGAGTCCACCCACGGTCGCCATCCGCATGGCCACAGTAATCGAGCAAAGGGCGACCGCCATTCTGCGTCGGGCGTGGCCTGACCCGCCCCCAGAGAGCCAACGATCGTCATTTTTGGTAGAAGCGCCGCCGCCTCGGACGCAGCGCTTTTTTAGTCGCAAGAGCAACGACTCCGCGACCTACCGCGAAGCAGGTCGTTTCTGGATCGCCCCACTGGCTTTCGTCGGCTCCTTGAGCCGAATCCCGCTCTTCTCGATCACAATTCTCTCCGCCTTGAACAGCACCCCGATCGCCTGCTTAAACGCTTTTTTACTCACCCCGAACGCCGCCCGAATATCCTCCGGCAGACTGTTGTCGTGGAGGGGCAAGCGTCCACCGGCACTCGCCCTCAGCGTTTCCACAATTTTATCCGTGACCGGCACGATGCGCTGGTAACCCACGCGCACCCGGTCCAGGGCCAAGTCGAGCTTGCCGTCCGGGCGCACCAGCCGAACGAACCCGCCGAGCGACTGACCAATCGTGAGCGGCCCCGGCAAATCGCCATGATAGAGCAGACCGCGATGCGTATGGTTCACCGCCGCGTTGTAGCCGAGCGGGGATTCTCCGATCACAAGGATCTCCACGGCTTGGCCCTCCGCATACGTGGGCACCGTCAGATTGAGATACCGGTTGAGCCGCGCACTCGCGATGATGCGATCCGTTCTTTGATCCAGCGCTACATGGACCACGAGCCAATCGCCCACCCTGAGCGGTGCCGACTGCTCACGAATCGGCAGCAACAGGTCCTTTTCCAATCCCCAATCGAGAAACACACCGATTCGCGGGTTCACGCTCACCACCCGCAGAAACGCGAACTCGCCCACGGTCGCATAAGGAGCCTCGGTCGTCGCGACCAACCGGTCCTCGGAGTCGCAATAGACGAACACGTCAACGCGCGCTCCTACGAGCGGAAGTTTCGCCAGATAACGCCCGGGCAGCAAAATCTCCCCGTGGTAGCCACCATCGAGGTAATATCCCGGAGTCGCCTGGCGCACGAAAGGGAGTGAGTTGCGTCTACCAATAAGAGCCATGTGTCGGCGAAAGGTGCGGGCGATTGCCAGGGATGGGGAGGCAATTCGCAATCTCGCCGGCAGGAGCACCACCCGGAGAAAATAAAACCCCGGGAGTCCGCCACCCCCTGATCGACGAACATAGGCAAAAAAGAGCCCGCAGTATA
>SXGR01413122.1_pt1 | contig 19375 bp, 20 predicted proteins | sample 3174711 | NCBI WGS metagenome assembly SXGR01 (sample SAMN11356860, study PRJNA531348) | freshwater metagenome | isolation source: freshwater sample F1-60 | place: China: Fuxian Lake, Yuxi | collected 2017-12-25
GTCAATATGACGATCCCAGTATCGTCCACCATAATTGCTTAATGAGTACTAGATTCATCTATCCACCTCCAAAAGATGGGAAACCATTTCGATTAAGCTTAGGATTGCGTGAATTAGATACCACAAATTGGGTAGAGCTTGGATCAGATTTAATTGAGCAACTAAAGCAACGTAATGAGCTACTCGATACAAAGCGAAGCATTGTTTTTCAAGAGATAACAGGATACGAAGAGGCCGCACTTACCTTTGCAAGAGCAATCAAAGAAAACCTAAGAAAATTTCATCCAGACTATCTGATTGATGGTGATCAGATAAGCCATCAACCCACAGGTATTTCTGTTAACTTGTTAAAGGATCATCCCTTTGTGCAATTAGCACGAGTTATTGCCGAAGATTTGTGCCTGCTGTCCTTTGAAAAATCAACTTGGAAGTTAGTTGCTGGCGTTGTGATATTTCCTTCCCGGTGGAAACTTCTTGAAAAAATTGGGAAAAATATTGATGCAATACACCAGCCAGTGCCGGGATATACGGGATCACTACAACCATTAATGGTTGATACATTTAATAAAATAAGAGCTGAACGGCCTGTTTGGCGGCGCAACTGGTCACTGCATGAAACCGAGGAGTTACATGAGCCCTCCTATACTCAACATGATGTTGCAATTTCTGATTACTGGTGGCGAACTGAACGACAAACACTGACAAAATCAGAATCTGGCCAGTTTTTGCTTTTTACAATTCGAAATCGCAGTGAACCATTTAAATGGATTAAAGAAGATCCAGAAGCTACTCTTGAGTTTATAAAAACTTTGCAATCACTTGACCCACAAATGCTTGAGTACAAGCGATTGGCGCAGGCCAGTGCGGGCTTAATTGAATTCTTAAAAAACTAACCAGTACGGTTTTTGTAGATTTGCGCTCCGATCTACTAAGATTAAGAGGCTGCCAACAATGATGTATGCAGGCAAATAATTTTGATAATTGGAGTGAAGAGGATAATTATGAATAAAGAGATGCTAGAAAAAGTTAAGGCGGGCAAAGGTTTTATCGCAGCACTTGATCAAAGCGGTGGCAGCACACCAAAAGCACTTAAACTTTATGGAGTAGATGAATCTGAATACTCAGGTGAGACTGAAATGTTTGATCTTATTCATAAGATGCGCTCTCGTTTAATTAAATCTCCAGTCTTTACAAGTGATCGTATTGTTGGCGCAATCTTGTTTGAAATGACCATGGAGCGCGATATAGATGGAATTGCAAGTGCTGAATATCTATGGAGTAAGAAAAAAATACCTACCTTCCTAAAGGTTGATAATGGCCTAGCAGCTGAAGCAAATGATGTTCAGTTGATGAAGCCAATCCCAGAATTAGCTAGTCGAATCAGCGCTGCAGTCAAACATGGCGTATTTGGCACCAAAATGCGATCAGTGATTAATTTAGCCAATCCGATTGGGATAGAGGCAATCGTGTCCCAGCAATTTGAAATTGGTAAGCAAATTATTGCAGGTGGATTGATTCCAATTATCGAACCTGAAGTCAATATCAACAGTGCCCAAAAAGCTCAGGCCGAGGAAATTCTTAAGGGAACACTTCTGAAACACCTAAATGCGTTAAGTGATAACCAAAATGTAATGTTAAAACTTTCAATCCCAACTCAAGCTAATTTGTATCTAGAACTAACGAAGCATCCAAGAGTGGTCAAGGTTGTTGCCCTATCAGGTGGGTATTCCCGGGATGAAGCTAATAAACTTCTAGCGCAAAACACTGGAGTAATCGCATCCTTCTCAAGAGCGTTAACTGAAGGCTTATCTGCTAAGCAGAGTGACTCAGATTTTGATGCCACTTTAGATTCCACGATTCAAAGTATTTACGAAGCATCTATCAAATAGATTGTTGAGTAGTACGGTGGATCTAAATCTCGCTGATAAAGATGCTGCTTGGGTCTCCCAGTTTCTTGCATCGCGTCGCACTACCAGAGATTTCTTACCTACACCTGTCGCGCCAGAAATTATTAATCAGTTACTAAAGGATTCTCTAACCGCTCCTAGCTGGTCAAACACCAGGCCATTTAAGGTCGCTGTTGCTACAGGTGAAGTTAGAGATCGAATAAGTAATGAATTTCTATCTCGGTGGCAGGTTCTTTCAAAGATTATGCGCAAAGGGTTTAGAAATAAGTTAAGACTGATTTTCACTCGCTATGGTCTGCCAACTAGTAACCGCACAATAGTTAAACCATACGTTGCAGAGTTAAAGCCAAGAGCAGAACGGGTAGGTCGAGAGCTCTACACATTATTTGGAGTAGCTCGTGGTGATCGCGAAGCTAGAGATAAGCAATGGGGCAGAAACTATGAATTCTTTGGCGCCCCAGTTGAGTTATTTGTTTATATTCACAAAAGTCTTCACATATATGCCGCCTCTGACGCTGGCTTGATGATGGAAAACCTAATGCTTTCAGCTCACGCACATGGGCTTGGAACCTGCGCCCAAGGGGCAGTAAACATTTGGGATGATGTTATTAGGAATGAGTTTGAAGTTTCTAAGGATTATCGGTTAATTTGTGGAATTGCCATTGGGTATCCAACTGATTCACCCGTTAACTCCTTTCAGGCAAATCGTATTGACGTGGAAGAACTTTTGTTAAAACCTAAAAATCCTGGCGGCTCAAGTGCCGGTATCTAAAACTTTACGAGAGTCACATTTTCCTGCAATAGAAAAAAGATACGGCAAAACCATGAAGTATTGGTTTTCTGTAATAGATAAGATCTCTGATCAGAAATACCCCGAACAAATGAAGTACTTGCGTAACAAGTTTGGATTTTCCCAAGCTCACGCCAACGCCCTGATTATGTTTAAAAAAGGTTCAAAATCACCTCAAAAATTTAGTACTGTTAAAGAATACTATGCCGCTATAGATCCACTTCAAGTAAAAACAATTAAAAGTATTTTAAAGAGTCTTACAGTCAAGTTTCCAGATCTTGATTTAGTCATTGCTTGGAACTATCCCATGCTAAAAATGGAAAATTCATATATTTTTGGGGTATCAACAGCTAAAAATCATATTTTAATTGCGCCTTGGAATGCAAAAACTTTCAAGATTTACGCCAAAAAATTTGTTGGATGCAAAATAAATAAGAAAACTATCGCAGTTCCAAATGACTGGGTAGTCGACAAGAAGCTCCTTCAGGAGATGATCAGCCACTCCTTAGCTGCATCTAAACTCTAAAGCAATAAGAATCCTAAGTACTAAAGGTTTGAAATACTCTTCGTTAACACATCTATAACTCGCCCGGGCTTGATTAATTGCTCAACTGCTTTATATCCCCTATTTTGATAAAAAGGTCTCTCCCCTTCAGTCCATAAATAGATCTGATTAATTCCATATGATTTTGCTTTTTGCTCAACTAATTTAAGAACGATTGTGCCGAGTCCAGTTCCCCTTAGATCCTGCCTCACAACAAATGCTGCGATCCAAGGTTTGTATTTACGCAGCTCTTCGAAATCATCAAAGTCACAAATTGCTATTGATGCTACAACCTCATCTACTCCTTGGTTATTAACTGTGGCCAAAAAGAGTAACTCTTGGTCAAACCCATTCAAATCCCATCTATCGTAATTTGAGGTTAAAGTTTTCTTATAAAAATCTACCCAATCTTGAGTAGAAAACTCATCTTTACCTTGCCCCCACAATTTAAGACTCCATTCAAGTGGCGCAGGCGCAAGATGTGGTACTTTAGAAATTGGCTGGAGCCTAATCTCACTTTCCAGTTAAATCACCACACATTTTCTCAAACATAGCTGTATGTGCATCCACATCTTCAAAGGATGTATCAGGTGAAATCAATGCCATATTATGAAATGGCGTAATTAAAAAGCCTTCATTTAACATACGCAAGTGAATGTATTGCTCTAATTCAAAATCTCCGGCATCGGCAGCCTCACGCCCATTTAATGGCGCCGTCTTGCTAAACATATATTCTGCCCGCGCTCCTAGTCGATTTACCGTCCAAGGTAGCTCATATTTATTAATAACTTTTTCAACTCCGTCGGCCCATCGATTTCCTAGTTTTATCATGTGATCAAAGTTCTCTTCAGTTAAGACTTTAGTTAGAGTTGCCCTCATTGCCGCTAATGAAAGCATATTTGCAGCGAGTGTGCCGCCAATTCCTCCAGTATCAATCACCTCAAGTTCAACTAGTTTTTTAATTGAATCCGCAATACTTACACTCATACCAAAAGCACCTGTTGGAAATCCTCCACCTATCGCTTTACCAATCGTTAAAAAATCAGGTGAAAGAGATAGTTGCGCAGTCATACCACCAGGACCAACTGAAATAGTGTGAGTTTCATCAATAATTAGCAAGGCGCCGAACTCCTTTGCCAATTTCTGTGCTCCAGCTAAGTAATTATCTTCTGGTAATACTATTCCAACATTTGTCATAGCAGGCTCCATCAATATGGCTGCTACATCATTATTTGCTAGCGCTTTTTTCATTGCAGGCAGATTATTAAATGCCACTACCCGAGTGGTAAGTTCTAAATCAACTGGTGCGCCAATATTTCCTTCTCTAGCAACGGTCTTGCCTTTCGGATCTAAAGTAGCAAAGCTTTCATCAACACTTCCGTGGTAGCAACGATCAATTACAATAATTTTTGCTTTTCCAGTAATTAGTCGGGCGTACCTGATTGCATGACGATTTGCATCCGTTGCTGAAACTGTAAACTGCCAAAGTGGTAAATTAAATCTCTTTGCTAACTCCTCAGAGACAGCCGCTGCATCTTTACTGGGCAACATCGTCGACATTCCCCGACCCACCTGCTCCCTAATTGCAGTTGTAATCGCCTCCGGTGAATGGCCGGTCATCGATCCGGTGTCTCCTAAGCAAAAATCAACGTAGGTATTTCCATCTACATCAACAAACCTTGACCCTTTAGCCTCTTCAACATAAACGGGATATGCCCCCGGCCACTTAGACATCCAAGACATTGGCACACCTGCCGGCATAGATTGCTTAGCTTGTGCAAAGAGTTCACCACTTTTTGGATGCAACGCAAGGAATTTTTCATCCTCTATTTTGCGCAGACTCGCCAAATGTTCGCGATCAATTTCTGACACTTAATCTCCCTAAAAACTTGATCTAATCTGCCACAGATCTGGAAATACTGGGTTAGATAATGTGGTGCTTAGATATTCAACCCCACTTGAGCCCCCAGTACCAATTTTTTGGCCAATTGTTCGTTCTACCATTTTCACATGACGATAACGCCATTCCTGCAATCCCTCATCAATATCAACTAATCGCTCGCAAACAATAGATGTCTCTGGATCATTCCGATGGAGCTTAAGTAAAATATCCTGGACATCTTTATTTTGCCTATAGGGCTGAGATTTATCTCGCTTTAATACCTCATCCGGCATTTGATACCCACGTTTCGTAAAATAAAGTAAAGCTGAATCCCAGAGTGAATCATTTTTGGCTATTTCAGAAATCTCCTGCTGCACATTTGGTGGCAAATGCGATGCCATTTTGTTATCTCGCCGACCCAATAGGGCCTCTACTTTTCTAAATTGGGCGGATTGAAAACCGCTTGATGATGATAAGTATGAACGAAAAGCATTAAATTGTAACGGAGTCATTGTCTCTAAAATATCTATTTGAGCAACGCAAACTTTTAAAATGGTTCTAATACGTCCTAGTAAAGATAATGAATAGTAGGTATCACCAGAGGCCAGAGCTTTTTGTGCCTGTTGAAACTCATGTATTAATTGCTTAAACCATAATTCATATGTTTGATGAATAATAATAAAGAGCATTTCATCATGTTCTGGCCCATCTGAAAGTGGTTTTTGTAGTTTAAGCAACTCATCTATACCAAGGTATGAGTTGTAAGTTAGGGCAGAATCAAAGTTCTCACTCATGTGACTCGAGAACCACTCGCTGCAACATCCTTATACTTTCCGCTTTCTACAAGCTCCTTCATTCGCAGAAATCCATCCCATACTTCAGTATACGAAGTAGTCAGCGGTGAGATTGCTAATCTAATTGAGTTTGGTGTTCGGTAATCTGGGATTACATTTGCCATTTCTCGAAGTGCCACACAAATCTTGGCCGCATCGGGATGAACTATTGAAATATGCCCACCTCTCTGTTTGGCATCTCTTGGGGTATTTAGAATAAAACCTAAGGGTTTAAGCCAGGCATCAAATAGTTCAATCATTAAATCTGTCCCAAGACCAGCTTTTTCTGCAATTCTATTAATGCCTGCCTCTTTAATCATTTCAAATGCACTCTGCACACAACGAATTCCCATAAGGGATGGGCTGGCTATTTGAAAGCCACGAATACTTTCAGTGCGCTTAAATTGCGCGCCCATTTCAAATTGATCTTCCTGCGCAAACCAGCCTTGAATTGGCACCTGTAATTGATTTTGAATCCGTTTTGAAACATAAAGCCATGCGGGTGAACCAGGACCTGAGTTGCCGTACTTGTATGTGCAGCCAACGCATAGGTCAGCACCATTTGCATCTAAATCCAATTCAATTGCGCCAACGGCATGGCTAGCATCCCAAACAACTAGTCCGCCGATTTTTCTTACCTGATCTGTAATCTCTTTAATATTACTTCTTGCTCCTGATCGATATTGAATAACTTCAAGTGTTACCAGTGCAACATCCTCATTCAAATAAGGAGCCAAAACATCAGTTGTAATTCGCTCATGCTCGGCAATTTTTGGATTCTCATTATCAATAATTACTAATTTCAGATTAAATTGATTTACGATTCCCTCTAAGATATATCGATCGGTAGGAAAATTAGCCTTGTCCGTAATAATCGTTTTTCGATCTGGACGTGCTTTAATCGCAGCTAGACAAAGCTGATAAAAGTTAACCGAAGTTGTATCACAGACAAGAATCTGACCAGGTGCTGCGCCAAGTGCTGCAACCCCAAGTAAATCACCGGTTGGTTGAGCTTCATCTACCCAATCACTCCAACCTGTGACTACCTCTGGTCCCCATTCATTTGTTAAAAAATTTGAAATTCGCTCAATAGTTTTTTTGGGTAATCGTCCAAGTGAATTGCCATCTAGATAACATAATTCAGGATCTGTTACCACAAATTGAGATTTGTATTTTGCAAGTGGGTCTTTTGCATCCAGTGAGAGTGCATAATCTCGATCAGTTACCTTCATTATCACTGCCCCACTCTTACTCACTAGATATTACTCCATAAGAGTATTCCAGAGGTAAAAGAAATGAAAGCCCGTCTATACATAACCTCAAATTAAGCGGTTTCAACTATTTTTAGTATGATAATTAAATGCAAGAGGCACTTACAATTTCAGCGCTCACCTTTGGTACTCAAGCCTTTGTAACATTATTTGTTATTTTAGATCCACCAGGGGCGGCCCCAATTTTCTTAAGCTTGGCCTCAGGCAAACCAATAAAGGTTCAACGCAGATTGGCATGGCAGGCAGCCACAGTTTCACTATTTGTAATAGTTACCTTTGCATTGTTTGGTAATGCACTTTTAGGTTATTTAAATATCTCACTACCGGCCCTTCAGGGAGCAGGTGGCTTATTGCTTTTAATTACTGGGCTTGGTCTTCTTACTGGCTCAATTACCGACAATAGCTCTGCTGCCTCTCAAAACATTGCCCTCGTTCCTCTTGGTACACCACTACTAGCTGGACCTGGCGCAATTGTGACCACAATGTTATACGTCCAAAAAGCGGAGGGTAATGAGCAGTTAGGTGCTTTAGCAATTGCAATTGTGGCCGTTCATATGATTATTGGATTAACTTTTATGTTTTCAACAAAGATACTTTCAGTAATTAAGGAATCTGGCGTAACACTGCTAGCTCGCATAGCCGGCTTGCTTTTATCTGCGATAGCAGTAGAGATGATTGTTAGTGCTATCAAGGCCTTTTTCAACATTGGCTAAATAAGCCAAACTGTCACCACTGGCAAGTAAGTTCTACCTATGCTTTCTTCCATGAATTTAGCCTCCACTGCCCTGTCGGGTACGACATTTGTAATAGTTGATTTAGAGACTACTGGCGCCTCTCCAAAGAAAGGCGCAGCCATTACTGAAATTGGCGCGGTTAAAGTCAGAGGCGGTGAGCATCTTGGTAACTTTTCATCATTTGTAAACCCACTATCACCAATCCCAGAATACATAACACAAATGACTGGTATCACTGATTTAATGCTGGCTAAGGCGCCAGTAATTGATGAAATACTGCCAGTCTTTCTTGAATTTGCTGGTCAACATAATGAGGTAATTATTGTTGCCCATAACGCACCCTTTGATTTAAGTTTTCTTAAGAGCGCGGCTAAAGAGATAGATATCTCCTGGCCGAAGTATAAAACACTAGATACGGTAACTATTGCTCGACAGGTACTAACCAAAGAAGAGGTGCCAAATTGTAAACTTCAAACATTAGCGGCCTACTTCGGCACCAAAGCACAACCAAACCATCGAGCATTAGATGATGCAATGGCAACCACTGAAATCCTGCATGCTTTGTTGGAACGCTTAGGCTCCTTTGATGTTAATACTGTTGAATCATTAATGAAATTTGCAAAAACTGCTGCCCAAGTTCAACGCCAAAACTATTGGGGATTAAGCTCTACCTAGCGGAGACAATCTCATTTGTAAGCTCTGCCCACTTTTTTACGACTGATAGTGCAGCCCCTGAATCAATCGCCTTATTTGCAAGTACATAAGCATTCGCAATCTGAGTTTGCAATGGCAAGTCAAAATCTGCTTTAAAAGCTGCAATTGCAAATGCTGCATTTAAGGTAACGGCATCTCGCATAGGTCCCTTAATTCCTTCAAATATTTTCATTGTCATCTGGGCGTTATATTTCGCATCTCCTCCCGCTAAATCAGAGATTGAACTTGAAGAAATTCCTAAATCTGCTGGATTAAACTCTGACTGCGTTAACTTGCCATCATTTATTTGAATAACCTGCGTGGTAGTAGATAGTGAAACCTCATCAAGGCCATCATCGCCGCGGAAAACAAAACCTTCCTTGCCTTGTTCTAGTAATACCTGCGAAATTAATGGCAGCAGTTCCGCTCTTGCCACTCCAATGGCGCAGGCAATTGCCTTTGCAGGATTTGCTAAAGGCCCAAGAATGTTGAAGATAGTGGGCGTGCCAAGCTCTTTGCGGGCGGATGCTGCATGCTTCATTGATGAGTGAAAAATTGGTGCAAAGCAAAAGCCAATTCCTATCTTGTGAACAGTTTGCTCGACCTCACTGCCAGTTAAATCTATCTTTATACCCAATGCCTCTAGTAGATCAGCTGCTCCAGATTTAGAACTGGCCGCACGATTACCATGTTTGACTACCCGAGCTCCAGCTGCATTGGTAATAATTGCAGCGGTGGTTGAAATATTTATTGTGTTAGCCCCATCTCCACCGGTTCCAACTGTGTCAACAGCTCGCTCGGTAATATTAATTGGGGCGCAATAAGAGTACATTTGCGAAACTAGCGCCTGAACCTCTGCAGCACTCTCACCCTTAGCCTTAAGGCCAATTAAAAATTGCTTTATCTGATCATTACTTGCTTTTCCTTCTAAAATTTGCCCCATTGCCCAAGTTATTTGATCTGAAGATAAATCCTCTGCTGCAGATAAAGATTCAAAAATTAAATCCCAGGACATTTATTACTTCTTATTAGTTTGCGAGCGCAGAGTCAGACCTAAGTAATGCGGCACATTTAGCTGCGATATTAAATGGATCAATTGGATGAGTCACAGTCGCCTCAGCTTTTGACCAAGCCGCTAACCAATTATCTTGTTCACGTCCGGTGATTAATAAAACTGGTGGACAGTTAAACACCTCATCCTTTAACTGCCGAGCCACTCCCATTCCACCCTCTGGTACCGCCTCAGCATCTAATATAAAAAGATCAACCTGTTTTTTGCCATCAACGTAAAGGCGCAGCGCATCGGCGGTAGCAAACTCTTTAATCTCATGTTCTGGCAATCTTGGATCAAGACGCTTTCCTAATGCGGTGATCACTGAAGCCCTAACCGAGGAGTCATCGGAATAGAGGGTGATTACTAACTTTTCCATCTTTTCCATGGCTTAATCCTACCTACCCAGTTAGATCACTCATTTTGCTCTGCCCTTTGGCCCTGGTGATCAGTTTCACCAAATAGTAGGGCTACTCCCGCCAGTATAAATGAGGCATTGGGTATGCATTTCGGGAATAATCACCCCCGTGAGTACATATGCCCTAGCTCCGGTTAAGACTAACCGTCCAAACTTAGTAGCTGTTGGCACCATTGTCTGGTTGGCATCTGAGTTAATGTTTTTTGCCGCCCTCTTTGCCATGTATTTCACAACTCGAGCAGTCCAAGGACCAAAAGTTTGGGCTGAATCTAGCGGGATGTTAAATATTCCATTTTCTGCAACCAATACAACTGTCTTAGTGCTCTCCTCCGTCACCTGCCAAGACGGAGTATTCGCGGCTGAGCGTTTTCAAGCACGAAGAACTGGCAGCTTATGGCAATTTAGTAAATGGGGTATGCGTGAATGGTTTGCCTTAACTTTTTTAATGGGAGCATTTTTTATTGCTGGCCAAGTATATGAGTACGCTGAGTTAGTTCATGAAGGCTTATCACTTTCCTCAAGCCCCTATGGATCAGTTTTTTATATGACCACTGGTTTTCATGGGCTGCATGTGACTGGTGGTTTAATTGCATTTTTAGTTGTATTAATTAGAGTATTTAGAGCACAAAAATTTGGTCATAGCCAAGCAACCACAGCGATTGTGGTCTCCTACTACTGGCACTTTGTAGATATTGTGTGGATCGCACTATTTTCTGCAATCTACCTAATCAAATAACAGTTATGAAATTTATCTCTAAATACCGTCGCCATAAAGGGGCACTTCCAATTTTAATTATGTTAGCTCTAACTGGTTTAGGTTTAACATTTTCAGCAGCAACCGCCGCTCCAGCAAAAAATACAATGAGCGCTTCAGCTAAATCCACAATTATTGAAGAGGGTAAGGAAATATTTTTAAAAGGTTGCTCCTCATGCCACGGCTTAAACTCTGAAGGTGGTGCGGTAGCACCCTCCTTAATTGGAGTGGGCGCTGCCTCAGTTGATTTTCAAGTTGGCACCGGGCGTATGCCGATGCAGGATATGAGTCAGCAAGCGATGCGTAAGACTCCGGTCTATAACGAGGAGCAGGTTGCTGCCCTTGCTGCTTATGTTGCATCCCTTGCACCCGGCCCTCGTGCCTATACAAATGAGGAAATAACCTGGGAGCGAGATGGCAATACTGCTGAAGGTGGTGAGTTATTTAGAAATAACTGCGCAATGTGTCATAACTTTGCTGGTCAAGGTGGCGCCCTTACCCAAGGAAAGTATGCGCCAACAGTTATGGGAGTAGAGGCAAAACATATTTATGAAGTAATGATTACTGGTCCGCAATCGATGCCAGTTTTTTCAGACACAATTATTACCCCAGAGGAAAAACTTTCAATTATTAAATGGATTAAAGCGGCAGAGAGTGAGCCAAACTTAGGTGGAGCCGCCCTTGGTCGAGTTGGACCAGTAACTGAAGGCTTATTGGTTTGGACCTTTGGCCTTGGAATTTTAATTGGTATCGCTGTCTGGCTTACTGCAAAGGCAAGGTAGGAGATGTCTAAAGAGTTAGAGCCACTCTCAGATCCAGGTTTACCTGAACATGTTCATCGCAAAGCAGATATCGATCCAATTGCTGCCAAACGTGCCGAGCGACAGGTTGCAGTTTTATTTTCACTATCAGCGGTTGGTACCTTGTTATTTATCTACTCATTCTTTTTTATCAAGGAGGATGTATTTATCTTCCTACCTATCATGGGAAGTACAAACGCTCATCAGTTAGGAATTGGTATGGGTATGGCACTTAGCCTTTTATTTATTGGCTTTGGCGCAGTTCACTGGGCAAAAACATTAATGCCAGATCAAGAGGTAATTGCTTATCGTCATGAATTAAAATCAGAGCCAGCAGATCGAAGTGAATTTGTAAAGGCCGCTAAGGAGGGTGCTGAACAAGCAGGGTTAGGACGTCGCCCACTGATTAAAAGAAGTTTGGCAGCAGCAGTAGGTCTTGCTGGTTTGCCAGCTGTAATTTTACTGCGAGACCTTGGACCACTTCCTGGTAACTCTTTAAATGAAACTAATTGGAAAACTGGTACAAAACTAGTTACCGATCCAGGTGATCGCCCAATTAAAGCTAGTGATCTAGAGGTTGGCGGTGTTGCTCAAGTTATGCCTGCACTAGCAGCCGGGCAAAAACGAACTCTGGAAGATATTGCCAAGGATGCAGTTTTGTTAATTAGGCTTCGCCCATCTGAGTTTCAATTAGATGCTGAGCGCCTGTCGTGGACTCATGAGGGAATTATTGCCTTTTCAAAGATCTGTTCACATATGGGATGCGCTGTTGCGTTATATGAACAAACAACAAAACATTTACTTTGCCCATGTCATCAATCAACCTTTGATGTGACCCGCGCCGCAAAGGTTATCTTTGGTCCTTCTGCTCGACCTCTGCCACAATTGGCTATTACTGTTGATGCTGATGGATATTTAATCGCTAAACAACCATTTACAGAGGCAGTTGGCCCTAGCTTTTGGGAGAGAAATTCATGACCGCACGTGAGCGAGTTGCCGGAACAGTTGCTAATTATGTAGATGAGCGAACTGGGGCTGCTGCTTGGATGAAGAAAAATCTCCAAAAGGTTTTTCCTGATCACTGGTCATTTATGTTAGGTGAGATAGCACTTTATTCTTTTGTCATTTTATTACTCTCTGGAACCTTTTTAACATTTTGGTTTGATCCCTCAATGCGTCATGTTGTCTATGAAGGAAGCTATCAACCACTAAAGGATGTTGAGATGAGCGCCGCCTACGCTTCAACTCTTCATATCTCCTTTGATGTAAGAGGTGGGCTATTAATGCGCCAAATTCATCATTGGGCAGCGCTGATCTTTATGGCGGCAATTGTGGTGCACCTACTGAGAGTTTTCTTTACTGGTGCTTTCCGTAAACCTCGTGAATTTAATTGGATTTTAGGAATTGGATTACTAACTCTTGGAATTGTCGAAGGCTTCCTTGGCTACTCACTTCCTGATGATCTTTTATCAGGAACAGGAATCAGAATTGCCCATGCAATTATTCAATCCATTCCCGTAGTGGGCACATACCTTTCTTTCTTCGCATTTGGTGGAGCATTCCCAGGTGAGGTGTTTATTCCGCGTATTTATATTGTGCATGTGCTGCTACTGCCTGGAATTTTCTTAGCTTTAATTACTGTGCACTTAATGTTGGTTTGGTATCAGAAACACACTCAGTACCCAGGTCCAGGACGAACTGAGAAAAATGTTGTTGGTTATCCATTAATGCCGGTGTATATGGCAAAAGCTGGCGGTTTCTTCTTTATCGTATTTGGTGTTACGGCATTCTTAGGAGCGGTTGCATCTATTAATCCGATTTGGCTCTACGGTCCCTATACACCAGGGCAGATCTCGGCCGGCTCACAACCAGATTGGTATATGGGTTGGCTAGATGGTTTAGTTCGAATGGCGCCTCCTATTGAAACCCACGCCTTTGGTCACACTATTTCTTGGAATATTTTACTTCCAGGTTTAATAATTCCAGGAATTATTTTCACAGGTATGGCGCTTTACCCATTTATTGAAAGCTGGATTAGTGGTGATAAGCGTGAACACCATTTATTAGATCGCCCAAGAAATGTGCCAAATAGAACAGCTCTAGGCGTAATGTCTCTAACATTTATGGTAATTGCCATGATTAATGGCGGAAATGACATTATTGCAACCCATTTTGACCTGACGATCAATCAGATTATGTGGTTCTCAAGAATTGGCATCATTATCTTGCCACCACTTGCATTTGTTATTACCAAGCGTATTTGTTTATCACTACAGCGAGCAGACCGAGAACTAGTGCTACATGGCAAAGAGAGTGGAAGGTTAGTAATGCTTCCACATGGTGAATTTATTGAAGTTCATGAGGAGTTATCTGCTGAAAAGAAATTTACCCTAACCCAACATGAGCAGCCAAAGGCAATTGCACTTGTTAGAGCCGATGCAGGTGGAGTGATTAATCCAAAGGGAATTAGAGCAAAACTACAGGCAAGATTTAGTGCAGCCAATGCTGAAAATATTGCAAAGCCAACTGCCTCTGAGGTTAAAGAGCTCGAAGGTGGGCATCACTAACGCATTTCTGAGACTCTAATAACTTTACCTAAGTTACTTGGATGTTTGCTATTTGAATCAAATAAACCATAATTATGATGTGAATTCATCACTATGGCAAGGTAATCAAAATGTTATATATCGCAAATCAATTAACAAGAATGAATCTTTTGATGTAGCAATTATCGGAGCTGGATTTAGTGGGCTTTGGAGTGCATTTCATTTAAAACAATTTCAACCAAATCTTAAAATTGCAGTCTTTGAAAAGGAGTATGTAGGATTTGGAGCCAGCGGTAGAAATGGTGGATGGGCATCTGCTGAGTACCCAACCTCTAGTAATAGATTAATTAAAGAGAATGGTCTAGAAAGCTATAAAAATCTTCGCACTGCCATAACTAAATCCGTTGATGAGATAGGCCAGATTGCTAAATCAAATAATTGGCAGATTGATTATGCCAAAGGTGGGGCTTTGGTATTTGCAAGAGGTAACGCTCAACTAAGTAGAATCTCAAAAGACATAGATGATGAGCATCAACTACTAAATAGATCCCAGACCACCGAGCTGTTAAATATTCCCTCCGCGCTTGGCTCAATCTTCACACCGCACTGCGCCGCACTAAATCCATTTAAATTAGTAAGAACACTTGCTGATCATTTAGAAAAAAATGGTGTAATAATCTATGAGCAATCTAATGTGAGTGAGATAAAGGATAAACAGGTCGCAGTGAATGGCTTTAAGGTCGACTGCATATTTTCAATTAGGGCAACTGAGGCGTTTACACCTAGAAGATGGATGGGAAATCGGCAAATACCGATCTACTCCCTCATGGTGGCAACTGAGCCATTATCTAGTGAGGTTATAAAACAAATAAGAAATGCCCAGCGCGCTACATTTCAAGAGGCTTGTCATTTGATTACCTATGCCCAAATTACTGCTGATAACAGATTAGCAATCGGCGGTCGAGGTGTTCGCTATAAATTGTTTTCCAGACTTTCCGAGCGAAGTGAGATAGATAATCGAATGCACTCCGCACTTGAAAGGCGAGCAAGATCATGGTTTCCACAAATTTCTGATGCAAAGTTTGAGTATCGCTGGGGTGGCGCAGTTGCTCTGACTAGAAGGTGGCAGGCATATTTAAATTTTGATCAGGCCGCTGGTAGGGCTGAAATTGGTGGATATGTTGGCGATGGCGTAACACTCTCCTATTTGGTTGCAAAAACTTTGGCTGAAAAAATGAGTAAGTTAAAAACTGCAAACCTGCCATTTGTTGATCAAAGAATTGGTAAATGGGAGCCAGAGCCAATTCGATACCTTGCAGTTAATGCTGGGTTTAAGGCAACTGTGATTGCCGATTATGAGGAGAAAATCACCAAGAAACCAAGTTTACTTGCAGCAATTATTGATCCGCTGATAAATCGCTAAATGAATTAACTTTCGCAGATAGTTTTTAACTTTACTAAAGTTTTTGCCATAGCCTTTGGGACCCACTTTTCTGAATCACTTACCCACCACCTTGATATTGCATTTCTGCCATCCCAAGTTTCTGTGACCAGCGTAGTATTTGGATCAACTTCTTGTAGCTCATAACGCCAAACATTTCGAAGCAGGTGTTGCCATGCGATTAAATTATTATCTTTAAACTCAACGACTTGACTTGTTATCACATAGGGAATGCCTAGTCTCATTTTCATTCCAAATTTAGCGCCGAGGTAAAGATTTTCGGGACCTTTAAATCTGCCCTTAACCATTCCTGAGCCATCCATTAGAGGATGATTATGCGGCCTGGATATAAAATCAAATATTTTCTTAGCGGGTGCTTTAATTTGAATCTGAGCCTTAAATAGTAATGGTGTGCTTGTATCTAGTATCTCTGCTCGCTCTGCCATAACTAGTGCACTATAGTGGACGTTCATACTGCAGCACAAGACCAAGTATTGAAATTATCAATGCTCCCACTGCAATCAGCACTAGCCACCAGCCAATGATTAATCCCGTGCCTACTGCGCAGATTGATAATGCAAGTGGTAGCGGCCACCAAGAGTGAGGTGAGAAGAAGCCAAGTTCTCCGGCAGAATCTGCAATCTCACCCTGCACATTATCTTCTGGTAGTAAATTTCCTAATCTTCGACTAGTAAACCAGAGATAAAATCCAACAATTATTGATAGACCAGCACTTAATGCAATAGCTGTAATTCCGACCGCTTCCCCACCAACTTGCCAGTAAATAACTGCAAGGATTGCGTAAAAAACTGAAAGACCAACAAATAGCATCCAGCTGGTCTTCATTAGTGATCTGCCTTTGCCGCCATATGTGGGTAGTGCAAATCAAAGGCTGGTCGCTCACTTCTTATTCTTGGCATAGATTTAAAGTTATGTCTTGGCGGTGGACATGAGGTTGCCCATTCAAGGGATGAACCATAACCCCAAGGATCATCAGTTGTTACTGAGGGAGTTGAGCGAGTAATCCAAATATTTATTGCAAATGGAATCATAGAAAGTGCGAGTAATCCTGAACCAACAGTTGAAACCATATTCATAAATGTGAAACCATCACTAGCTAAGTAATCAGCATAGCGACGTGGAAATCCTTTAATTCCTAGCCAGTGCTGAATTAAAAATGTTATGTGAAAGCCAAAAAATAAGGTCCAGAAATGAATTTTACCGAGAGTTTCATTTAACATCTTGCCAGTCATCTTTGGCCACCAGAAGTAGAAACCTGCAAACATAGCAAAAACCACGGTTCCAAATAATACGTAGTGGAAGTGGGCAACTACGAAGTAAGAGGCAGAGACTGCGAAATCAAGGGGCGGTGAGGCCAAAATAATTCCAGTAATTCCACCAAATAGAAAGGTTACTAAGAAACCCAGAACAAAAAGCATTGGGGTTTCAAAGGTAACTGATCCTCGCCACATTGTGCCAATCCAGTTAAAGAACTTAACTCCAGTTGGAACACCAATCAAAAATGTCATAAACGAGAAGAATGGCAGGAGCACCTGCCCGCTTGCATACATATGGTGTGCCCAAACTGCGACAGATAAAGCAGCAATTGCAATAGTTGCTGCGATTAAGCCTTTATAACCAAAGATTGGCTTGCGGGAAAAGACTGGCAAAATTTCAGTTGCAATTCCAAAGAATGGCAGTGCCAATATATAAACCTCAGGGTGTCCAAAAAACCAAAACAAATGTTGCCAGAGCATAGCTCCGCCATTTGCCGGATCAAATATATGAGAACCAAATAATCGATCAGATTCAAGAGCTAAAAATGCTGCTGCAAGTGGTGGGAAGGCAATTAAAACCAAAATTGAAGTTAGCAGGACGTTCCAACTAAATATTGACATTCTAAACATAGTCATACCAGGTGCTCTCATAGTTAAAATTGTGGTTACAAAGTTAACTCCACCAAGGATTGTGCCAAGTCCACCAATTGCAAGACCTACAAGCCAAAGATCTGCTCCTATACCTGGTGAGTACTCAACTCGCGATAGTGGTGCGTAGGCGGTCCAACCAAATGAGGCTGCGCCTCCTGGTGTTATAAATCCAATAAATGCCATTGTTCCACCAAATAAATACAACCAATAAGAGAGCATGTTTAATCTCGGAAAGGCAACATCGGCTGCGCCAATTTGTAGTGGCATGATCACATTAGCAAACCCAACAAATAAAGGCGTTGCAAACATTAATAACATGATCGTTCCATGCATGGTAAATATTTGGTTGTACTGCTCATTACTTAAAAATTGCATGCCCGGTCGAGCTAGCTCTCCCCGTAGCAATAATGCAAGTAATCCTCCAATTAAAAACCAAGCGAATGAGGTTATTAAATACAAATAGCCGATAGTTTTATGATCAGTTGAAGTAAGCCACTTAACAAGTAATTTGCCCTTTGACGTAGGCGCTGGCGCTGAGGCAGATGATGAAATTACTGGGCGTTGAGCATAAGTGGTCATGAAATCGCTGCTTTCTCTTCGGCTACTAATGATTGAATATAACTCTCATACTCCCCTGGAGTTACAACTTTAACGTTAAATAGCATCTGTGAGTGATTTCTTCCGCATAAAATATTACACCTGCCCGGGAAGGTTCCAAGTTTAGTAGCTGTGAATTCAAGCTGGTTAGTAACCCCAGGTAAATTTTGCATCTGAATCATGAAGGCAGGGATCCAAAAACCGTGTACTACATCATTAGCTGTTAATGTGAATCTCACGTTTTCACCTAATGGCAAGTAAAGTGTTGGTGGCTGTGCTGGGGTCCCAGTAACTGTTGCGCTCTTGTAATCACCGGCATCTTTATACTTAAATTGCCAAGACCACTGGAATCCAACTACATCAATAAAGTGTGAGACCTGATTATCTGGTGAGATCTTTAAAATTCGAGATTCGCGCTGGGCGGTAAAATAGAAAAGAACTGCCACAATAATAAAAGGTATAACTGTGTAAGCAACCTCTACAGGAATGTTGTACTGGGTTTGCTTTGGAAAATTTTCATCTTTTTTACGATGAAAGAAAACGGGCCATAAAATCAAAATTAAGGTAAAGACTCCGACCACGCCAGCGGCTATCCATGCACCCTGCCAAAGTGAGAGTGAGTGGTCATTTACGCTCGATACTCCTTCTTCAAATCCAAGACCAGATACTTCTCCGCCGGAGCAACTAGTTAATAAAAAGGTTGCGGCCGGCAAAGTCGGAAGGAATTTAAGGTGAGCCCGGCGCATGGCTTAAGGATAACCTTCTGCCATTGAGTTGCTTTACATTCTTAGTTAGGGGTATGAGGTGGTTCGCATCACAGGTGATTTCCAACAGGAAAGAGTGCTACACCCGGCCGCTATTGCCCTACTGCCGCAGTTTTTTACTACCGGATGGGCAGATCCCGCTAAATTAAATAATAGCTCTAGGCAGGTGAACATAATTTTGGAGCAGGTGCGTCAAAGTTTTGCTAAAGCCCTAAATGTTCGAAGTGATGAGATTGAATTTCTAGGTGAACCTGACCTTGGTTTTCAGCTAGGTATTACTGGGCTATTAAATTCTGAAAGTAGATTATTTTATTCCAGTATTGATCGTCAAAAAGTTTTTGCAATCACAGCAAATGAAAAAAATAGTGGCCGCACCGTTATTGAATTACCGGTCGATGGTGATGGCATAATTCAGGAAAGTA
>SXGR01427858.1_pt1 | contig 19373 bp, 10 predicted proteins | sample 3174711 | NCBI WGS metagenome assembly SXGR01 (sample SAMN11356860, study PRJNA531348) | freshwater metagenome | isolation source: freshwater sample F1-60 | place: China: Fuxian Lake, Yuxi | collected 2017-12-25
GCGCAGCAGGATCATAAACGACTCTCGATTCTCCGCAGACACGGCTTGAGCCGACGCTGGTGTTTGGTTGTTGATTTTCATGGATGGTGGTTTCTTTGGGTTTTCGAATTCCCACTGCCTTTACTGGCAGCGGAACCACCATCCACCCAGCTATCTTTTAACGACGCCCGGGGCGCTTCCGACCTGACCCCGTTAGGCTTGTTTTGTGGGGCGTGACAGACGTCGACGCGGTAGCGCTATTGAGATTTCGGGACGTCAACCTTTGAGAAATGGGCGTAGTGCCAATCATGAGTCGGCGTCGAGAGTTGGGCCGTCGCGCAACGAACGTGATAACCGCAACGCGCTTTCGCGAAGGCTACGGCGCCGGCGAGGGGCAGGCCGGCGAGCGACGGTCCTACGACTTGAGCCGGCGGCGGCAGTCTGCAATCCATCGCCCGCAAGCAGGCTCCTGCCGGTCGGAAAAAAATCAGGCGATTACGCGAAGAGCTTTGTGACGGCTTTCGCTTTCACGAGTTCGCGGGGCTGGTTGAGGTGGTTGTAGACGATGGTTTCGGGGTCGATACCGAAGGCGTGGTAGATCGTCGCGAGCAATTCCGTCGGATGCACGGGATCGCTCTTGGGGGCAGAGGCGGTCTTGTCGGACTCGCCGTGGACGTAGCCGCGTTTGATGCCGGCGCCGCCGATGATGCTCGTGTAGCAATACGGCCAGTGGTCGCGGCCGTCGGCGCTGTTGTTATTGCCGCTGGTGCTCACGCCGCGTTCGGGGCTGCGGCCGAATTCACCGAGGCACACGACGAGTGTTTCGCTCAGCAGGCCGCGTTGGTCGAGATCTTCGAAGAGCGCACTCAAACCCTGGTCGAGCATCGGGCCGGACTTGCCCTTCATGCGTTCGGTGAGGCCTTGGTGGTGGTCCCACGAGTGGTTGTCGGAGTTGGCGACCTTGGGCCAGATCACTTCGACGACGCGCGTGCCGGCTTCGACGAGGCGGCGGGCGAGGAGGAGGCTTTGGCCAAAGGTATTGCGGCCATAGCGGTCGCGGAGTTTTTCGCCTTCGGCGGCGAGATCGAAGGCTTCGCGGGCGCGGCCGGAAACGATGAGGTTGAGGGCGCGCTGGTAATATTCGTCGAGATTGTAGTTCGCGGTCGCTTTCTCGACGTCGGGCATGGCGGCTTCGATGGTCTCGCGGAGTTTGGCGCGGCGTTCGAGGCGCATGGCGAAGACTTCTTGGGGGAGCTTCAGGTCGTCGGTTTTGAGGCGATCCATTTTGGTCATGTCGAGATCGTCGCCCTCGGGGTAGAGCGTGTAGGGATCGAAGGCTTTGCCGAGGAAGCCGGCGGTGCCGCCCTTGCCGACGACGTTGGATTCCTGGAGTGGCCGCGGGAGCATGACGAACGGGAGCATCGGCGTATCGACGGGTTTGAGACGTACGATGTTGGAGCCGAAGTTGGGGAAATCTTTCGCGTTGGGCGGCTCAAGCTGGCCGGACGGGCTGACCTTGTCGGTCGTGTAGCCGGTCATGATCTGGTAGATCGCGGCGGTGTGGTTGAAGAGCCCGTTGGGGGTGTAACTCATCGACCGGATCATGGTGAACTTGTCGTTCACCTTCGCCAGTTGCGGGATGATCTCGGTGAAATTCGTGCCGGGGATTTTCGTCGGGATGGGTTTGAACGCGCTGCGGATTTTGTCGGGGACGTTTTCCTTCGGGTCCCAGAGGTCGAGGTGCGAGGGGCCGCCTTGCAGGTAAACCATAATGACGCTCTTGGCTTTGCCCCAGCCGGGGCCGCCGCGCGTGGCGGCGGTGGTGGTGGTGGTGGCCGTCACGGGTGGGGTGGCGGCGCTGGCTTGGAGGCGGAGGAGCTGGCCGAGGGAGAGGCCGAGGATGGTGGAGCCGCCGAGGCGCAGGAGGTCGCGGCGCGTGAGCTTGGCGTGGGTGTCGCAGAGGTCGGAACTGAAACCACCGGGGAGTCGGATCATGGCGGGGCCTTTTGGGTTGGGGATTGAACTGAGAAGTGCGAGAGACGGACGGGAAGAGGGAGAGCAGGAGCGCGGGGAGATCAGACAGGATGAGGGTGAACCGCTAATTTGCGCTGATTTTTCGGAGAATGAAGGGCGGGGTGGGAGTGTGCGTGCTTCGCCTAATCGGCGAAGCGGGGAGCATCTTTTCGGTTTCGAATGACTGGGCTGCGGGCGCTTTGGTTCGGGTTTCTGATGAGCGAAGATTAGCGCGGATTAGCGGTTCAACTCAGGTCTGTTTTCCTCAGCGGTTGAAGAGGAACGACGGGTTGTTGATAATGGCCCAGGCGAGGTCTTGGGCGCCGGTGAGGCGCTGGTTGGCGAGCTGGGTCGTGCTGAGCGCGGCGTCGGTGCGGAGTTGGGCGAGTGTGGGGTCGATGGCGACGGGTTGCTCGGCGGCGGCGAGGGCGGCTTTGAGTTCCTTGAGTGTGGGGTCTTCCGGGATGGGGAGCTGGGCGTTGTAGAGGGCTTGCTGGTGTTTGAGGAGACCGGCGTCAGTCGAGCGATGGAAGGCGGCGAGCGTGGCGAGGTGCGCGGCGGTGCGTTCGGTGGCGGTGACTTTCAGGGCCGCGATGACGTCGGCGGGCAGGCCGAGTTCAAGGGGAGCGGTGGAGGTGGTGGCCCAGAGGCGGAAGCGGCCGATGGAGAAGCTTTCGCGGAATTGTTGCTGGAATTGGAAATTGAGCGTGGCGCCTTCGCCGCTGCCGATGGGTTCGCCGAGGGAGAAGCGGGCGTAGTGGGGTTCGCCGTATTTTTTGGAGATGCCCCAGCCGTCGCGGGCGCCGTCGACCTTGCCGTCGATGGCGGTCTTCACGTCGAATTTGGCTTGGGAGAAATCGGCGCGGGCGTCTTTGAAGGCGGCTTCGACGCCGTTCCGTTTGCCGGCTTTTTCGGACCACTTGAGCGAGAATTCGGTGAGCACGAAGTTTCCGGCGGCGCGGCCAGGGCCGAAGGCGGGGAGGCTTTCGTGGGGGAGGACTTCGAGCAAGATGCCGGTGATGCCGGCGAGGGTGGTTTCTGCAGCGACATCGTAGCTGACGAAGTTCGCGGCGGGTCCGGAGGCGAGGTAGGAACCGTCGGGGAGTTTCGTCAGCTTGTTGAGATTGTTGGCGGTGGCTTTGGTGACTTCGAGCGGGACCCACGCGGTGCCGAGGCGAGCGGCGTCGAGGGCGGTTTCCCAGGCGGGGAGTTGGGCGGCGAGAGTCGCCTCGTAGGCGGTAACGACGGCGGTTTCGGCGGCGATTTTTTCGTCACGTTTCTGCACGACGGCGGCGACCTGCGGGGCGATTTCGATGGTGCGGGCGGCAAGGGCGGCGGTCGCGGCGGTGAGGGTGCGGGTGCGCTCGGTTTGTTTCTGCGCGTAGAGCGGGGCCCACCACGCTTCGCGCTCGGTGAGGGCGGCGGCGAGCTGCGTGTCCTGACTGCGGATGGTTTTCCACGAGGAAAGGGTGGAAGCGGCTTCTTTCGGGGAAGCGTGGCGGTTGAGCGTGCGGAGGAAAATTTCGTCGATCAGGGAGCGGTCGTCGGTGGCGGCGGCGGCGAGGCGGGCGATCTCGTTTTTCGGATCGTTGATGGCGGTGGAGACGGCTGGGCCGGCGAGGAGGGCCATAATGGAGCCGAGGCCGAGGTCGCCGCTGCGTTCGCATTCGCAGGCGGATTCGCGGACGGGGCGGCCGAGGCTGGCGAGGAAGCCGCTGGGGACGTCGATCGCGGAGTCGGGGAGTTGGGCGGCGCGGGTGCCGGCTTTCACGCCCGGAAAATTGGGGATGGAGCCGGTGACGCGCAGCACGGCGTCGAAGAGGACCTCGGCGGGGAGGCGGCGGGCGATGGCGTGGGAATAGTTGGTGCGGTCGTCGACGTTCCACTTGTGAGTGGCGAGGGAGAGCTGGTAGGTGCGCGATTGTACGATGGTGCGCTGGAGGCGGCGGACATCGAAACCGCTCTGGACGAATTCTTGGGTGAGCCACGCGAGGAGCTCGGGGTTGGAGGGGGGATTGCCGGCGCGGATATCATCGAGGGGATCGATGAGGCCGACGCCGAGGAGGTAGCCCCACATGCGGTTAACGTAGCTGAGGGCGAAGTAGCGGTTGTCGGGGGAAGTCATCCAGTCGGCGAGGGCTTCCCGGCGGGTGGGGGCGGTGACCGGGGGATTTCCGGTTTTTGATTTTGGATCTTCGATTGCCGGAAGGGACGAAGGGGAGGGAACGGACCGGAGGGACGCGGCGACGACTTTCGCGGTGTAGGGGAAATCGGGTGGCGTGACTTGGCCGGTGCGGTCGTGGGTGACTTCGCCTTCGTCTTTGTCGTAGGCGATTTCGTAGAGCGGTTTGGCGCCTTCGACGGCGGTGCCGGCGATGGTCTTGTTGCCGGCGGCGGGATCTTTTTTCAGGTCAACGCGGGCGAAGAAGGCGGACATCTGGTAGTATTGATCCTGCGTCCAGCGCTCGAAGGGGTGGTCGTGGCATTTGTTGCAGTTGAAGCGCGTGGCGAGGAACAGGTGGGTGGTGTTCTCCATCGTATCGGTGGGTGTGCGGAGAACTTTGTAGTAACTGGCGGCGGGATTTTCGCGGTTGGAGCCAGTGGCGGTGAGGATTTTTTTGGCGAATTGATCGTAGGGCGTGTTGGTGTCGATTTCCTGGCGGATCCAGTCGCGGAAACCCTTCGCGCCCTCCTCGCCGAGGAACTTGCGGTTCACTTGGAGGAGGTCGGCCCACTTGTTGGACCAGTGATCGACGTAGTCGGGGGAGCCGATGAGACGCTCGATCACGGCGTCGCGCTTGGGGCGGGTGGGGCGGGTGTCGGCGAGGAATTCGCGGACTTCGGTGACGGTAGGAGGGAGGCCGGTGAGATCGAGGGTGACGCGGCGGAGAAACTCATCGTCGCTGCAGAGGCCGGACGGGAGGATTTTCATGCGCTGCCATTTGGCGGCGGTGAAGCCGTCGACCTTGTTCCATTTCTCGGGCTCGCTCCACGCGAAGCCGGAGCGGTCGCCCATCACGGTGATGGTGGTGGCGGCGTAGGCGCCCTCGTATCGGGCGAGGACGGGCGCTTCGCCCCGGCGGAGGGTGGTGACGAGGCCGCCGCGTTCGGTGAGGGCGACGTCTTGGTTGCCGGATTCGATGAAACCTTCGGCGGTGACGTCGCGCTGGCGGCCGTCGGCGTAGGTAGCGATGATGCGCATTTGTTGCTTCGAGCCGATGACTTGGAGGACGGGATTGAGCGGGGTGACCTCGATGCGGACCACGCGCGGGACGGAGAGGTCGAGCTTGGCCCCGTCGGCGATCCACGCGCGCATGATGCGGTAATATTTATCGTCGAACTTCGTGCGCTGACCACCCTCGTGGGGGACGGCACCGGTGGCTTTGAGCAACATGAGGGAGTCGTCGGGCGAGGCGAAATTCATTCGGCGGCCGGCGTGGTCGTCGACGAGGGAGCGGACGTCGAAGATGGGATCATAGCCGCGGAGGGAGAGCTTGAAACCGGCTTTGCCGTCCTTGGCACCGTGGCAGGCGCCGGCACTGCAACCGAGTTGGGCGAGCACGGGATTTACGTCGCGGATGAAATCAACCTTGGCGTGCGGGTCGTAACTGACGACCTCGAGGGCGGCTTTGGCGGATTTGCCGGCGAGGGTCGCGGTGACGGAGGTTTTGCCGTTGGCGAGCGGGGCGACTTGGCCGGCGGCGGTGACCGCGGCGGAGGGTGCGGCGACGGCGTAGGTGGCGAGGCGGGTGACGTCCACGGTGTCGCCGTTGGCGAGTTTAGCGGTGACGAGCAGTTGGACGGCGTCGAAGCAGCCGTGGAGTTTAACGGCGGCGGGGGCGATTTCGAGGGAGAGGATTTTTGCGCCAGGCGGGAGGGCTTCTCTCGCGGCGAAGGCTGGGGCCATGGCGGGGGGGGTGGCGGCGAAGGAGGGCGCGGTGAGGGCGGCGGCGCAGAGGACGGCGGTAAGAGCAAAGAGGGGTTGAATTTTCATCTCAGGTAGCCCTGCTCGTGAGAGCAGGGAATGGCGGAAACCGAAGCGCAGTCCGTCCCGCCTCTCACGAGGCGGGCTACGGCGGAGAAAGGGAAAGGGGTTCATTCGCGTTGGGTGAGTTTCGTGCGCGCGAGCGGCACAGGGATAAAGTCTTTGGCGACCGTGCCGCCGGTGGTGGTGATGAGGCGCACGTGGCCATCCTCGCCGGCGGCGGCAAGGTGGCGGCCGTCGGGGCTGAAGGCGAGGGCGTAGATGCCGCCGGTGAGTTTGGTCGAGGCGAGGAGTTTTACCTCGGCGGTGGTGAAACGCTCGATCTCGGCCTTTTCCTCTTTGGAATAGGCGGTGGCGACTTTGTCGGCGTAGGCTTTGAGCAGGACATCGGGAATCTTGGAGTCGAATTCGCCGGTGTAGAGATGCACGGCGCCGCGGCCGTTGAAACTGCTGGCGGCGGCGACGAGTTTGCCGTCGCGGCTGTAGTCGACGGCGAAGATGCGGCCCTCCATCGCGGGGAATTTGCGGAGGAGGTTGGCGTTGTCGCCGATGCGGCGCTTGGTCTGGCGGAAGATTTGGTAGAGCTGGGGCACGCCGTCGGCGCCGCCGATCAGCACCTCGTCGCGGCCGGGGCGGCGAGCGATGGCGTGGAGCCCGCCGCGCAGGGCGCCGGGGGTGATGGAGCTGATATTGTCGACGAAACGCTGCGTCTCGACCTCGGTGAGTTTCGTGCTCATGTCGCGGCCGACGGAGATGAGATGCGAGCCGTCCTGGTTGAAAATGGTACCGAGCACCCAATCGCTGTGGGAGCCCTGTTGGAGGACGGCCTCGCCGGTCGCGGCGTCGATGGCGCGGAGGTTGTTGTCGGGGCAGCCGAAGGCGATCAGTTTGCCGTCGGGCGACCAACTCACGCCGTAAACGGTGTCGAAGCCGACGGGCACGGAGACGACGAGGGTGCGTTTTACGACGTCCCAAATTTGGACTTCGCCCATGCGGGCGGGGAGGCCGCCGGCGACGGCGAGGCGGGTGCCATCGGGGGAGAAACGCACGGACTCGATGCGCTCCGAGAGGCCGACGAGGCGAGCGACCAGGCCGGAGCCGTCGGCGTGGTGGAGCAACACCTCGTGAAAACCGGCGACGGCGAGCAATTTTCCGTCGGGGGAGAAATCGAGCGAGGTGATGGCGGGAGACCGCTGGTAGACGGGCGGGTGGGCGGCGTCGATGTGTTGGACGGCGTTTTTCGGGGTGTCGTCGACGGCGCCCTCGGCGATCCACTTGGCGATGAGGGTGACTTCGGGCTCGGTGAGCGGTGGCTTGCCCTTCGGCATGTCGGCCTCGCCCTCGAACAAGGTGATGGCGGTGACCAGCGGGCTCTTGGCGGGCAGGTGAGGGACGACGGCTTTTTCACCGCTGTCGCCGCCGGCGAGGAGGCGGGTGAAATCGGTCATCACGTAGCCGCCCTTATTTTTGGCGGGTTGGTGGCAGCCCTGGCAGTTGGCTTGGAAGACCGGACGGATTTGTTTCCAGTAACTGACGGGGGCGTTGAGGTCGACGACCTCTGATTTCGGCGGCGCGGCGGCGAACGCGGGCGACGCGGCCACGATCACCGCAAGCAACGCGGCAGCCAGAGAGGCGAATGAAAAGGGAAGCGGGCGTGGGGTGGGCATCATGAAAGTGGCGGCCTGTGCGGAGAGGACCGCAGGAAAGCACCTTGATCAACCAAATTGCGGGGCCCGGCACAGGGCGCGATTTCGCGGCAGTGCGCGGCAGTGCGCGGCAGTGCGCGGCAGTGCGCGGCAGGTTTGTACGAGCAGTAAACCGTGCCCCGAGAATTCAGTCAACTGGTGATCGCGGGTGGGGATCTGCGGAGACTCGCTTTCGGCGAAGCGTCGTGCAGCTTTTTGAAACAACCCCTCTGTCACCCCATGGCGCTTCTCCAACTGACCGACGAACAAGTTCAAACTTGGACCCGCACGCAAAAAGACCGCTGGTGGTTTGAAAATGTTTATCGCGGCGATCTGCCGCAGCTCACCATCCGCTCGGCGGTCACGGGCTTTTTACTCGGCGGCATCTTGTCGGCGACGGCACTCTACATCGGCGGCAAAACGGGCATCAGTATCGGCGTGGGCCTGACGTCGGTGATTCTGGCGTTCGCGCTTTTTCGTGGGCTGGCGAGCATCGGTATCGCGAAAGATTTTACGATATTGGAGAACAACTGCACGCAGTCGATCGCGACGGCGGCGGGCTATATGATCACCCCCCTCGTATCGAGCATGGGTGCCTACATGTTGGTGACGGGGCGCATCGTGCCGTGGTGGCAGTTGATCGTGTGGAACGTGGTGATTTCGATCCTCGGTGTGTTGGTGGCGTTTCCGCTCAAGCGGCGATTTATCAACGAGGATCAGTTGCCGTTTCCCGAAGGCCGGGCCTGTGGCGTGGTGCTCGACACGCTCTACACGGGGAAGGGCGACACCGGGATGTTCAAAGCGAAACTGCTCGGAGTGACGGGCGTGTTTACGGGATTGTATCAATTTCTCACGAGCGACGGGTGGATGACGCTCGTGCAGTTCAAACTCCTGCGCATGGACCAGTGGGCGGGGATGAAGGAGCCGTGGCATTTCCTCGAGCGCCTGGATACCTACTACTACAACCTCGCGGCGAAATATGCGCTGTGGACGCCGAAGATTCTGGGCACAGATGTGCGGCAGTTGGGGCTGCGCCTGACGCTCGATGCGGCCATGCTGGGGGTGGGGGGGCTGATGGGAATCCGCGTGGCGACGAGCTGCATCCTCGGTGCGTTTATCAACTTCGCCGTGCTGGCACCGATCATGATCGATCGTGGCGAAATCAAGGCCTACACGAATCCGGCGGGCAAACTGGTGCAGATCTCCCGCGGTGAAATTGTGAACCAGTGGTCGTTGTGGTGGGGCGTGACGATGATGGTGGTGGGCTCGCTCGTGGGTCTGATGGCGAAACCGGAATTGTTCACCAACGCGTTCAAGTCGCTCCGCCAACGTTCCGGCCCCGCGCCCGCGGCGGTGGCGGTGGACGATCCGCTCGCGCACATCGAGCTGCCGTTGTGGATGTCATTTGTGGGGGTGCCGATCTTCAGTGTGCTCGGCGCGTGGGTGACGCATGAATTTTTCGGTGTGCCCTGGCTCCTGGCGTTCATCTCGCTGCCGCTGATCTTCGTGCTGACGGTGATCTGCACGAACTCCATGGCGCTCACCTCGTGGTCGCCGACGGGGTCGCTCTCGAAGATCACGCAATTTACGATGGGGGCGATCGACCGTACGAACCCGGCGAGCAATTTGATCCCCGCCGGCATGACGGCGGAGATTGCGTCGAATGCGGCCAATCTCCTCTCGGATATCAAGCCCGGCTACATGCTCGGAGCGAAGCCGCGGCAACAGGCCATCGGGCACGTGATTGGAATTTTCGCGGGCGCGATCGCGTCGACCCCGCTATTTTTTCTGCTGTTTCTGCCGCCGAACTCGGCTGGGGTGCGCTCGGTGGAGACGATTGTTTCGGATCAGTTTGCGATGCCCGGTGCGCTCCAGTGGAAAGGCGTGGCTGACCTGATCGCGAAAGGCGTGAGCAATCTGCCGCCCTCGGCGATCATTTCGATGATCGTGGCGGCGGTGGCGGCGGTGGCGTTTGAGGTCTTGCGGATCAAGACCAAGGGGCGATTCCCGATTTCAGCGGTGTCGGTGGGTTTGGGCGTGGTGCTGCCTCCGGAATCGTGTTTCGCGATGTGGGTCGGCGCGCTGATTTTCTGGTGGCAGGCGCGCAAGAAACTGGAGCCGGGTTCACGCGCACACGACATTTGGGTGGAAGGCTGCGAGCCGATTTGCGCGGGGTTGATCTCGGGCGCGGCGCTGGTGGGCATCGGCAACGCGATCGTGAATGTGCTCATGTAGTTCGTGCGGGGCGGTGGACCGCGGCTACAACGGGTCGCCGAAGCGGACGCGTTTTGTAGAGCGTTGCTTCTGCGGAGATGGTGGGATGCCGAGGCGGGGGTCGCGAGCTTTGATCTTTTGCACGAGGCGGCGGGCGTCGGCTTCGAAGGTGTCGGCCGTTTCGGGGAGGTAGAGCCATTTGCCGAGGACGGGATGCGGCGCGAGCGAAGGGAAATCCGCGAGGAGGCTGGCGTGGTATTCGTGAAACGTGCACACGAGCACCCCCTGCCAGGGCTCGCCCTGCGTTGTCAGGAAAAGTTGGTGACACCCATGCAGCATGATGGTGCGGCCGCCGAACCAAGACTTGAGGACGAAGGTGGGCTCGTGGACGAGCGGCTCGGCGAGCCACTGGAGTGGGTGGTCGGGCTTGACGGGGCGGGGGCGGATGGCGGCGGCGCGGGTGGGTTTCATGCTGAGAAATGCGGTTGAAACCGCAGAGGCACTGAGCGCACAGAGCAAGGCCGAGGATGTCGTGGCCGACCGGTTCTTTTGAATTGCAGGAGATCCGATTGGAGCGTGCCGTAGGATCGAGACCGGCCGCTTTGATTAACCACGGAATGCACGGATGGAACGGATCGCGGAGGGATTGATATCCGTGTTCGGCGGTGAGGGGTGGGGTTAAGGATCGGAGGAGCGCCGGGGTTTGATGACGAGCAGAAGGGAGGACGGGGAACGAGAACGATTATGGGGAACGAAAACGAGAAGGAGAACGAGAACGAGGCGGGGAGGGTGGGAAACCTGTCCTACTTTAGTTTTTTCAGGGCGGCGGCGGCGGGGGTGAAGGCGGGGTCGAGCTTCACGGCGGCCTCGTAGTCGGCGCGGGCGGCGGGGAGGTCTTTTTTCGCTTCGAGGATGGTGCCGATGCTCCAGTGGACAGCGGCGTGGCTGGGGGTGTTGGCGGAATCTGGGACCGGAAGTTCGAGGCAGCGGCGGAGACAGGTAAGGCCGCGGTCGAGGTATTGGCCGGTGACGGCGGCGAGGCGGCCGACTTGATAGAGGCAGGTGTAGTCGTCGGGGTTGGTTTTCAGGGCTTCGTCGAATTGGGCGAGGGCTTCGGCGTATTTTTTTTCGCCGACGTAGAGCGTGGCGAAGGCGAAGCGACCGCGCTGGGCGTCGATCTTCGTGATGGCTTCGGCCTGAGCGGTGGCTTTGTCGACGCCGCCGCCAGCGATGCCGGGGGCTCGGCGGTAAAATTCGAAAAGACTGTGGCGAAAATCGAGGTTGGTCGGCTCGAGGGCGACGGCGCGTTCGTAGGCAGCGACGCACTTTTTCGCGAGACCTAACTGGGACAAAATACCGGCCTTTTGGGCGCTGCGACCGTAGGCGTCGCCGAGGCCGTGGTGGTGGCGGGCTTCGGTGGGAGCGGCGGCGACGGCGGCCTGAAAGTAGGTGAGGGCTTTGGCGGGGTCGTTGCGGCGGTTGGCGAGTTGGCCGAGAAAGAAATTTACGTCGGCGTTTTTTGGGTCGGTGGCAGCGAGGGCTTCGAAGGCTTTTTGGGCTTCGGCCGATTTGCCGCGTTCATTGTAGAGGGCGCGGGCGGCGTCGAGGGCCGCGGTATCGACGGCGGCGAGTGAACTGGCGAAGGCGAGGAGGAGGGTGAGTCGGCCGAGCATGAGAGTGGTTGGTAGCGGAAATACGGACGTTCGGTGGAGGGAGATGTTCCGAGCGGGAGGGCCGGAGAAGAAAGCGGAAAGGGAAGAGGAACGAGCACGATTTTGTGATGCGGCACCGAGGGCGACTTGGGTGGCGCGGCGGGCGGGGAGCCCGCACGCGAGCAGAGCAATAGCGGGGAGTGCGACGTTGACACTGACAGAAGCGTGGCCGCCGGTTTCCGCGCCAGTGGGTCGGGCAATACGGTTGGTCCTTACGGCGAGCTGACGCGGCCAGCGTCGTTCAGGGTTTGGATCGGATCAGAACAGCTGAGACAAAGATTTACCTCAAAAAACGGCGGTGGTGCATAACTGGATTCATTGGTTTTTGTTCGCAGGACGTCGCGCCTTGGTCCGTAACCGCGACGGCGCTCAGGGCAGGTCGAGCACGAGGAGAGAGACGCTTTGGCGGGGAAGATTGAAGCGGAGGGTGGCGGTGCCCGCAGCGATGGGGATTTTTTCGGTGGCGGCGAGCTGAGCGAGTTTGCCGGCTTTTCGAGTGCGGCGTATTGCTTGTCGTTCGGGGCGATGGGGGCACCGATTTTTTCCAGGCGGCGAAGGCATTGCTGTCGTCGCCATCGATGCGGTGGTGCGTGAGTGTCGCGCTGGTGGCGCTGAGGGGGAGGCCGGTGGCGGTGAGCTCGACGGCGGCGTCGGGGCCGGTGAGGTCGTCGTCGTGGTAGTGCCAGACCATGACGCAGAGTTTGCGGCCGTCGAGGCTTGCGAACGCGGCGACGTCGGCGGATTGGCGGACGCCGTTTTTGAGAATGGCGACGAGCGGGATTTCGGCGGAGCTGGTCGTGGGGAGGCGTTGGCCGCCCATCTGGCTGAACATGCGAAACACATTGAGGACGGGGAGACCGAGGCCGTTGCTGGCGAGGACGCGGAAGCCGGCGAAATACGACTGGTCCTCGAATTCGAAAGCCCAGGTGAGCGCGCCGTCGAGGGTCACGCCGTGTTTTTCGGCGAGGAGGTGTTTGCGGGCGAAAGAGGCGGCGGTGTAGCTCGAATACATGGTGCCGTTACGGTAGCCGAGCTGCGGACCTTGGCAGGCAGCGCAGCCCTCGGGGTCGGACTCGCCGATGACGATGGGTTTAGTTTTCAACTCGGGGACAGCGGCGATCATGGCGAAGCCGGTGTTGATGGTGCGGAGTTGATTGGCGATGCCCATGCGGACGTGGCCATCGACGAAGGTGGGGGAGCCCTTGGCATGGAAAGCGAGGAAGTCGGTGGGCGTGCCGGTCTGGCCGGTAGCGTAATTTTTACCGGATACGACGTGCCTCAGGAAACCTTCCATGAACGTGCCGCCGTGACCGGCGACATCGGGGCCGCCGACGCGGGAGGTGGGAAGGGCGCGGCGCACGGCGTCGATGGCGTAGTCGTGAAGTTTGTAGAACTCCTCCGGGGAACCGTGCCAGTAGGCGGGGCCGTTGGGCTCGTTCCAAACTTCCCAATACCACGTCTCGACCTCGGCGCGGCCGTAGCGGGCGACGCAGTGCGTGACCCATTGGTAAACGAGCTCGGCCCATTTGGCGTAATCTTTCGGCGGATAGGCCCAGCCGCCGGTGATGAGGCCGTAGGGGAAGCCGGGGCGCCAGGCGTGTTGGTAGGGCTCGGGGAGCATCGAGAGGGCCTGCGGCATGAAGCCGATCTGCGCGAAAGGGCGGACGCCGCGGGCGAGGTAGGTGTCGAAGATGCGGTCGACGACGGTCCAGTTGTAGATGGGCTTGCCGTTGGCGTCTTCAGTGTAGGCGTTAGTGCTGCCCCACTTGAGGGCGGGCGTGCCGTCGCCCGTGTTGAGGAGATTGTGGGTGCGAAAGAAGACGTCCTTGGGTTTCAGTTCGCCGAGGGATGAGAGGAGTTTGCGGCCGTCCTTCATCGTGGCGTAGTTGGGCTCGTCGGCGCCGAAGAAACGCCAGATGGGGCGAAGCGGGCCGGCTGATTTCGCGGCGTCGACGGTGATGGTGACGGGGAAGGGCGCGGGGGGCGCCGGCGCGCGGAAACGCGGAATCCCGATGTCCCGCTTTCTGCGTGAAACCGCCAAGCAGGCAGCCGAGGGTGAGCCCGTCAGTGGTCTCGGCCGCGAATTAGAGAAACTCGCCATCGACGGCCTGGCCTCCGCCGCGCTGGCCCGCGTCCGCTCCCGCGCTGCGGCCACGGGCCTCGATAAAATGACGCCCCGGCAGCAGAGCGAATCTTACGGGCCGTGACGGGAGAGGCGTGGAACGACAGTGTGGCCATGCGAGATATAGATTCCTCTAGGTGGTGCGAGACAAGCGGTCGATAGAGACCGGTCAGATTGCGGATTTGATTGTAGGGATCGCGCGCCGCGGTCGTCCATCGCGGCGTGGTCGCTCCCGCGCGCTCTTATTACTCGAATGTAAAAACGGCTTGGCCGAAAGGGCAATCTGCACGCTCCGGCGACCCGTGGGTCGCGAGGGCATGGGCAGCTATTCGTCGACCGAAGCGTCGAGTGGAGAGACTGTAATTGGACGCAGGCGGCGGTTGAGCGAGCGGTCGATCTCCTCAAGCTCGGGGTCGGGGATGCGCGTGAAGGCGATACGCATCGGCGCGTAGTCGGTGGCACCGTGGGCACCGCCGAAGTAGACGGAGTTTTTGCCGAAGGTTTTGTTGAGGGTGTCGACGGCGGAGTGGAGGCGCGTGCGGGTATTTTCAGTCTCGGCGGTGAAAAGATCGCCGGTGTGCGCGGTGCCTTCGAGGAGATCGCTGAGCACGATGCCGACTTGAAGGGGAGCGTGCCGTTGGTGGGCGCGGGGGCGGGCGGCCCAGAGAGCGTTAAGGACATGGGTGAAATGGAGCGTGTCCTGCGTCTCGTTGAAATGGCGGTCGTCGCCCCAGCGGGTGTCGTCCGTGTAACGCACGGAGACGCTCAGGCGGCCGGCGTAGTGGCCGGTGTGGCGGAGGCGCATCGCGGCTTTTTGCAGCAGGCGGTGGAGGACGGCGAGGGCGGTCTCGCTGTTGCGGCCGGCGGGCGGGAGGACGTGGCCGTGGCCGATCGTGTTGTGCTCGGTCGGCGCGCGCTCCTGCAGGCCGCCGTTCATCCACGCGTGGAAGCGCGCGCCTTCGACGCTGCCCCAGACGGCGCGGAGTTGTGCGGCCGTCGTGCGGTAGAGTTGTGCGACGGTGTCGATCCCGGCGGCGCGCAGGCGTTGCTCCATGGCTTCGCCGATGCCGCAAAAATCCGTGAGCTTGAGGTGCAGGAGTTTTCCCGGGATGTCCGCATCGTCGATGACCACGAGGCCGTTGGGTTTCTCCATGTCGGAGGCGACCTTGGCCAGAAACCAGTTCGGGCCGATGCCGATCGAGCAACGCACGTGGTCACCGGCGTCGCGGGCGATTTTGGCTTTGATCGCGAGAGCGAGTTGGCGGGCGCGCGCAGGATCGGCGGCGAAGTCGGCGGTGAGTTCGCACTCCAGCTCGTCGATGGACTGAATTTTTTTCACCGGCACGCAGGACTCGATGATGGCTTTGAGCCGGCGATGGTAGTCGATGTAGACCTCGGGGCGGGATTCGACGATGACGATGCCCGGGCAGAGTTGGCGCGCCTCGGCGACGCGGGTGTTGCGCTTGAGCCCGAGTTTTTTCGCCTCGCCGCTGACCGCAATGAGTCCGGTGGATTCGGCGAGGATGGGAGCGACACCGACGGGCTGGCCGCGCAGCTCGGGGCGATCTTGCTGCTCGACGGACGCGAAGAACGAGTCGAAGTCGATGGCGAGGTTGCGGAGCACGGGGTAAAGATTGAGCGCGTGCGCGGGGCGTCAATCAATCGGACTCAGCAGTGAAACCACGGATGGGTGAGCATCTCTGCGAACGCGGCGGTCAGGGTCAGATCTTCGGCGAGGAGGATCCACTGGTCGTTGTGGCGTCGAGCCCAGAGGTTGTAGCAATCGCGGCCCCCGAAGTAGCCGAGCCGGGCGAACGGGAGTTCGAAAAACGGCGAATATGCGTCGGGGCTCGGGCAGGCGTAATGCACGATAAAACGGAGGTAGGCGCCGTGCCAATTGGCCGAGAAGCCGCAGACGTAGTTGCGTTGGCTGGACGCCGATGGTGGCAACAAAAAGGTCGGACGGTAAAACGTCGCGAGGAGTTTCTCGGCTGCGGCGACGCGAGACGCTTTCTCCCTTTTGTGAGCTTAAATTTCGTGGGAATATCCGTTTTTATCCAAACGTAGTGGCGAGTCATGTTACGGGAACGATTGGCACTTCTGGGCAAAGGGAAAGTGTGAAGTAAGTGAGAGGCAAGCACCGCTTCAACGGGTTGCGGACAGACCCAAAGTCGTTGCGATCCCCGCGAAGGCCTGATGCCAATTCGCTTTCAAAATGAGCTAAACGGACTGGGGGTAGGAGCCCGCTGGCGGACGATTATTTCAGCTCGAATCGCCCGCCGGCGGGCACCTGCAAGAAACATCATTTCACTCATCTTGAGGGCAACTTGGTCGGAGCATTGCGCTTCACAAGTGAAGGGTCAGAGCTTCGGCGCAGCGGGTTTGTGCGGGGGCTCCCAGGCGTTGGTGCCGCGGACTTTGAGTTTTCGTTTATAGACCTTGTCGTTGCAGGAGGCATACAGCGTATCGAAATTCTCGCCGCCGAAGACGAGGTTGGTGATGCGGCCATTGGGGGTGGGGATGATCGCGTTCACGCGGCCGGCTTGGTCGCAGATCTGGATGCCGAGGCGCGTGGCGACGTAGAGATTGCCGTCGCGGTCGACTTTGAGGCCGTCGGCAAAACTCTCGTCGTCTTCGTCGCGGGAGTGAAGGTGGAAGTAGCGCTGTTTGTGGGCGAGCGTGCCGTCGCGCTGGATGACGTAACTGTAAACCCAGTGCGAGCGGTAGTCGGCGACGTAGAGCAGTGTCTGGTCCGGCGAGAGCGCGATGCCGTTGGCGAATTTGAGGCCGGTGTCGACGACTTGTTTCGTGCCGTCGGGTTTGATGAGCCAGATTTTGCTCGGTTCGTTGGAGCCGCCGGCGGGCGGATTCGTGACGTAGAGCTTGCCGTTGTGGGCGACGACAAGGTCGTTGCCGGCGATTTCGGTGGCGATGACGGTAGGTTTACCGTCGGCGGCGTAGGCGAGGATTACGCGCGTGCCGGTGGCGACGGCGTAGAGGCGGCCATCGGGGCCGAAGGCCTGACCGTTGGCGCGCTTGGTGTCGGCGATGAACTCGGCAGGTTTTCCGTCAGGGCCGATCTTATACGCTTTGCTCGCGGGGATGTCGGTGAAGAAGACCTCGCCCCTGGCGTTCACGGCGGTGCCTTCGGAGAGACGGTAACCCTCGCCGACGAGTGACCACGCTTCGCCGGGGATCAGGAGCGGGCCGAGGCGCTCGAGGGGCGCGCGGCCGGCTTGGACGGGCTTCGGCCAATCGTGCCAGAGCCAGCGGATCGCATCGGGGAACAGTTGCGTGCCGTGTTTGCCGTTGTGGCCGCCGTCGCCCCAGACGTGTTTTACGTCGTATCCGGCGTAGACGAACGCGCGCTGCATGGTCTGGTTGGCCATCCACCAATCGCCGCCGTAGATATTGTTATCGTTGGCGCCGTCTTGGAGGAAAATGCGGAGAGCTTTGGGCTCGGTCTTGCGGATGAGGCCAGGATAGCGGTCGCCGCCGCGGAGACTGACGTAGGTGCCGACGACGCTGAAGACGCGGGAAAATTCCGCGGGGCGTTCCCAGGCGGCGGTGAAGGCGGCGATGGCACCGCTGCTGGAGCCGCCGATGGCGCGGTCGTTGCCGGATTTAGAGAGGCGGATCGCGCGTCCGTCGGCGGTGGTTTTGCTTTCGATGGCGGGGAAAATTTCTTCGAGGAGGAAACGCGCGTAGGCGTCGCCGAGGCCGTCGAACTCGTAGCTGCGGTTAAAGCGGTCGAGGGCGGTGGCGGGCGTGGCGGTTTTGACGACGCCTGGGCGGACGAAGATGCCGAGGAGGAGGGGGATTTCGCCGCGAGCGATCAGATTATCGAAGACGGTGGGGGCGCTCCATTGCACGCCGTCCTGATTGACGTAGACGCAGGCGGGCTTGGTGGCGTCGTATTGGCGCGGGACGTAGATCGTGACCTCACGAGTGGTGCCGGGAAAAATCTTTGAGGACGCAAACTCGAATTTGATCAACTCGCCCTGGGGCACGCCAGGTTGGACTTTGGAATCGGGGCCTGGCGGATAGTCGTCAGCGGCGCGGAGTGAGAGAGCGGGGAGACAGGCGGAGAGGAGAAAAATGACGGCGGCGGCGAGAGGGGCGCGGAGGGAGGGAAGCGGGATTGGCGAGGCGGGCGAGTGAGCGGCGGGGATTTTCATGGGGGTGGCGAGGAGAGATGGTGTGAGTTAGAGATGGCGAGACGGAGATCGAAATGGAGTGTGGGACATAGACAGAGGAAGTGGGAGAAAGGCGGGGAGCGAGGGGCGATGGTGGTTGGTGGAGAATCGGAGTTGTTGGCGTCGCCAGCGAACTTGATCACGGAAGGGATCACGGAGGGGATGGCCGCAAAAAGCACAAGAAATCGCAAAAAGCGGTGGCGGTGGCCGGCGCGGCGGCGGGCGTGATTATGGCGCAACCGCGGGTGAACGGATGCAGTGGCGCGGCGTGGTCCGGCGGAGGGGCGCTTTCCCAAGCGCCCGGGCTGGCGCACGGCGTGGCGGCGGTTGGAAACCGCCGGTCCGTCAGGCCGGCCGGCCACGGTCAACCGCGAGGTGCGCCCGCTCCTCAGGGTAGGTGGGCACGTCCCGGTGACCGCATGGCATGCGCGTTGAGCAGTGTTACGATGCGGGCACAGGGACGCGCCCGCTCACCAAGAGAAAATAAACTCCGGCGGAAAACTACGCCGTGCGGATCGTGCGTTTCACGGAGTCGTAGAACGTCTTCTTGCCGGTGTCGTAGGAGATCACGGCCATGAGGACGGCGACTGCGTGTTGGTAGCCGGCGTCGATGTTGGCATTCGGCGTCTTGCCGTCGCGCATGCACTGCAGCCAGTTCAGAAAATGGTCGGGGCTGGGGATCAGTTCGACGTTCATCTTGCCGCGGATCTTGCCGTCGCGCTTCGGGCCGCCGTCGGCGCTGTAGGTCGGGGCATTCCAGTTGTCGACCGCGAGGGTGCCTTTGTCGCCGTAGAATTTGCGCGAGTTGCCGGAAAAATTTCCGAAATTGTTCGAGCTTGTGACCATGAAGCCCTCGGGGTAATTCCACGTGGCGACCACGTTGTCGGGAGCCGTGAAGTTGTTTTCGTCTTTCCAATACGTGACGCCGCCCATGCACATGCACGACTCGGGCAGGCCGCAGCCGGTGACATAATGCATGAGGTCGAGGAAGTGCGCGCCCCACTGCGGGACGGGGCCCTGGCAGAATTCGTAGTAGCCATACCACGCCGAGTATTGGGTGGCGTTGAAGGGCCGAGCTTTCCGGTCGCCGAGGAATTCCTTCCAGTTGACGTCTTCCTTCTCCACCGCGCGGTTGAGGTAAGAATACCAGTAGGGCCTCTCGCTGTTCCGCGTTTCGTCGATGCGGGTGATCTTACCGATGACGCCGTCCTTCACGAGTTGGCGGGCGCCCACGATTCCCGGGAGGCTGCGGAGCTGCGTGCCGACTTGGATGATGCTGCCGGCGGCCTGCGCGGCCTTGGCGGCGTCGTAGGCGCGGACCAGTTTGTCCATCTCGGTGGCGAGGGGTTTCTCGACGTAAATGTGTTTACGGGCCTTGGCGACGGCTTCGAGATGCGTCGTGTGGTGGAAATCCGGTGACGCGATCATGACAGCGTCGATGCCGTCCACGGCGAGGAGATCTTGGTA
>SXGR01360306.1_pt1 | contig 19372 bp, 17 predicted proteins | sample 3174711 | NCBI WGS metagenome assembly SXGR01 (sample SAMN11356860, study PRJNA531348) | freshwater metagenome | isolation source: freshwater sample F1-60 | place: China: Fuxian Lake, Yuxi | collected 2017-12-25
GGAGTAATAGATGTAGAACGGGATCATGGGAACGCGATAGTTGCTGTAAGCTGTTGCTGCAGCAATCCACGAGGCCATCGAGCCCGCTTCGTTGATACCCTCTTCCAGAATCTGGCCAGTAGCCGATTCGTGGTAAGACATCATTTGGCCTGCATCGTGGGGGGTATACTTTTGGCCTTCAGATGAGTAGATACCGATAGTTTTGAACATACCTTCCATACCAAAGGTACGGGCTTCATCGGGCACGATTGGAACAATTTGCTTGCCGATATTCTTGTCTTTCACCAAGGACGACAGGATGCGCACAAAACTCATGGTAGTTGAGATTTCACGCTCGCCTGTAGTTTTCAGCTGCGCGGCAAAGGCGTCTAAAGCCGGTGCTACGACTGGGTCAAAATCTGCCTTGCGTGATGGCAAATAGCCTTTCAGCGTGTTGCGGCGCGAATGCATGTATTGCATTTCAGGGCTATCTTCTGCTGGACGGTAGTAAGGTAGCGCTTCCAGCTCTTCATCTTTGATGGGCAATTCAAAACGGTCGCGGAATTTTTTCAAATCTTCCACTGCCAAATGCTTGGCTGAGTGGGTTTTGTTGATGGCTTCACCCGATGAACCCATGCCGTAACCTTTAACGGTTTGGGCAAGAACCACGGTAGGTTGGCCTTTGGTGTTTACCGCATTGTGATAGGCGTTGTACACCTTCTTAACATCGTGACCGCCGCGTGCGAGGTACAGAATGTCTTGGTCGGTCATATCGCTCACAAGCTCTAACAGCTCTGGATATTTGCCGAAGAAGTGTTCACGGGTGTAGGCACCGCCGTTGGCTTTATAGTTTTGCATTTCGCCATCGACCACTTCGTCCATGCGCTTTTGCAACAAGCCAGTTTTGTCTTTTTCCAACAAGCGATCCCAACCTGCGCCCCATAGAACTTTAACCACGTTCCAGCCAGCACCACGGAATACACCTTCAAGCTCTTGCACGATTTTACCGTTGCCACGAACCGGGCCATCCAAACGCTGCAAGTTACAGTTAATCACAAAAATCAGGTTGTCGAGCTTCTCACGCGCGGCGAGAGAAATAGCACCTAGGCTTTCTGGCTCATCACACTCGCCATCACCTAAGAATGCCCAGACTTTACGGTCACTCACGGGCGTAAGGCCGCGCGCTTCCATATAGCGGTTAAAACGCGCTTGATAGATAGCTTTGATAGGGCCCAAGCCCATAGATACCGTTGGGAACTGCCAGTAGTCAGGCATTAACCAAGGGTGAGGGTAAGACGACAGGCCACCGCCATTCACTTCGCGGCGGAAATTGTCCAAATGCGCTTCGTTCAAACGACCTTCTACATAAGAACGGGCATACATACCGGGCGATACGTGACCTTGAAAGTACACCAAGTCACCGGGAACATCGCCATCGTTGCCACGAAAAAAGTTGTTGAAGGCTACGTCATATAAGGTGGCAGATGATGCAAATGAAGCAATGTGACCACCAAGACCATCGTCGTTATCGTTGGCTTTCATGACCATGGCCATGGCGTTCCAGCGAATGATTGAGCGAATTTTGCGCTCCATCTTCAAATCGCCGGGGTAGGGAATTTCTTTATCCACAGGGATGGTATTGCGGTAGGGAGTACGAATAGATGAAGGCTGTTCAATGCCTTGGTTAACCGCAGATTCAGACAGTGTCTTTAACAATTCAGCTGCGCGGTCTTTACCGGCATGACGTACAACTGATTTTAAGGCATCCAACCACTCTTTGGTTTCGATGGCATCGATATCATTTAGCATTCAAATCTCCTCAACCATGCGCTTGTGGCGCATATTTACTTAGCGGTAGTGTCTATAGAGAGTATCTATATAGGAATTTGGAATTCTAGTATCTGGGCATTCAGCTAGTGGCAAATCATTGATTTAACTAGCATAGCGGCAGAAAATTCCGTGTGCTTGTAGCAAAAAAACGCCGAATTTTTACATAAACAAGGTTTTTTTACCAGCCCTTCGTCTTATGGGTGGCAAGACTCAAGGCACAATAAAGGGGCAGAAAAGAGAACAATAATTGCGCTGTAGCAAAAAAACTCTAAATACTGTCACTTAAATCAGGGTTGGCATTATTACCTAATTTTTTTGGATTCACCAAGCAATAAAAGCAAAAAAAGCCAGCAAAAATGCACCAAAACTTAGCACTAAGGTTGCAAATATCCCTGTTGCTTTTGTTGGTACTCAGCCACATTTTGAACAGTGTCGAAATCTTTAGTGTTTTCTAACTTCTCTGTAGTCAACCACAACCTGCGATTTTTTTGCAAAAATGCTGCATCATAATATTTGCGCAATGATTCTGGCGTTATTTTACTGACTGCATTTATTAATTCTTGCTGGCGATTAAATTCAACATCATTTAATAAAACGCTTTGCCAAAATTTATCTGACTGTTCGCTCAACGACAAAGGTGGCTCACGCAATTGCGCCAAAAGCGCCGCTTTATTCTCTGCAAAGTTTACAATCAGGTTGGCATTCAATAAAAAATTATTAATTTCATCCACCAATATTGTCGCACTCGCCGTTGGTGATTGAATCACAAATAAACTCGCCTCAATATTTCGAAGCGGCATGGGGAACACCGACACCACATAACCCAACTGTTTTTCAGTACGCATCGAATTAAAAAATTGCGGCTCCAGTATTTGTGTAAGCAGCTGCATATGTGCCGCATCATCAATATAAGACCCAAGCGCCTGCACATAAAGCTCAACTGCACGATCCTTGTGTTCTAGCGGATAAATATAAAGCCAAGATTTATTGTCTTTATTTTCTGACCGCAGAACCTTAGTTAACTGCGGCAAACGCTTAGTGTGCTTTTTCAGCAACTGATGTTCAATTATCGCAGATAGTTTAATAGCGTCCTGCGAATAAAGATTACCGTAAAATAAGGCCTCCATTTTTGCACCGCGCAACATCTCACTCGAAAATTGATTGAACTGTTCGAACGAGGTTTTCTGCAGTACATCTATATATTCTTTTACACCCCAGAATGGCAAATACTGCAAGCGAGTCACTTTTTTGGCGAGCACGGTGTAAGGCAGATTTTTATCTTCATTGCGCCATTCGCGAATCAAATCATCCTTGAGCTTACCAAAGCGAGGCTCTGCGAAATCAGCCTCTGCTATGGCGGAAAGAATTTTATTAACCAGCAAATTTTGCTTATCGGTATAACCCGCCACATTCACATCAAATCCACGGGCATTGGCTTTAATACTAAACGTCAACCCAGCAAGGCTAGCAGGATAAGCATACTCATTGAGCTGATCAGTAATCATGGCAGCAAAAAGTTGCGCACGCGCGGCGTTTTCAAGAGAATTATTCAGCGCCGGCAATTTAAAACGAAAATTCAATTCAGCTTTGGGCGAGCGGAATTTTTTATCCTGCATAAACCAAAGTTTTAATTGATCGTTATTCACTAATAACCTAGGGCTCGACTTAGACTCCTGAGCAGACAACATAGACGATGTTTTAAGTAGCAAGTTTTTGGGGATAAATATATTGCGCTCAGGAAGCATAAGTTTCTGATGGTAAACGAGCTTTAGATCAAGAATGTCAGGAATGCCAGGAGTGACCGTAAAATCGGTTTTATAAAATAAGGAACTACTCAAGGTGGCCACATCCGGCGATACCAAGGAGACAATTAGGTTATCTTTGCGCAAATAACCTAACGCCTGTTTTAACAACGCTTCGTCGTATTGGGTATAGGCATAATCCCCCCAAAGCACATCTTGCGCAGGATAGTCATGCATAGATTGCGATAACTCCATCACCGTATCCATCGCCGCCTGCTTATCACGGAAACGATAATTCAGTTCAGCAATTTGTTGCATTTCTTTAAATCGCCACTCCGCTATACCACGTTGTGAAACCGTACCCAAGTAATCAAATACAGCTGATACAATTTGATCCTTTGCTTTCTCGCCTTCTTTCGTCAAGATGATAGTGACACCAAAAAGACTTTCGCGACGGCTTTGATACAACTCCCCTGCGGCTAAGGATTCTGCCCACCCCAAACTTTTTAATAATGCCAATAAACTACCAGAAGACTCGTTGCCTAATAAATGGCCTAAATAATCCAGAGGTTTGGTTTTATATTTATCACCATAATTAGGTACTGGAAATGCTAAGGTGAGCTGACGCAACTCTTTGAGCGGCTTTATATAGATGCTGGCAGGCAATACTTTGGGGGGAAATAAACTTGGGTAATCGTTTGGAATAATTCTGCTTTTATTGGGAATTTGTACAAAGCGCGGCTCTACCATTTTTTGCAAATCGTCGAGCCTGCGATTCCCCAGAATCACCAGCGTCATCAAGTTAGCAGAATAATAATGCTGATAAAAACCTACCAGATCATCGCGAATATTGCGACCTTCACGATCAGCCAAAGTCTCTAGATTACCCACCGAAAAATTGGCCGCCGGATGATCGGGATTAAACAACCCGCGATAAACATCCCATTCGCGTCTCGCGTCATCGTTAATCTTTGCAAGATACTCAGCATTGACCGCATTTTTTTCGTGATCAACATAGTTAACATCAAATAACGGCGCGATAAAAAATTGCGCAAATCGATCCAGCGCCGGCTCTAGCGCTGCGTGTTCAATATCAAAGAAATAATTAGTATGCTCTTCAGCGGTATAGGCATTATTACTGCCGCCATGCTGGCTAATAAAATCCTGATACTCACCTGCAGTAGGATATTTTTCAGTCCCTAAAAACAACATATGCTCTAGGAAATGAGCGAGACCAGCACGCTCTTTGGGATTTTGATGGCTACCAACATGAACATTCAATGCTGCCGCCGATTTTTCCGCAGCTGGGTCAGAGATTAATAGCACGCGCAAATTATTACTGAGTGTTAAATAGCGGTAATCGCGGTTATCGTTATCGCTTTTACTAATTGCAGAGGTTTTAGGCGCACTAAGATGCTGCGCCTGCACTGAAGCGGCGAGCAAGAGCGCGAGCATAACAAAAACGTGCTGAAACCAGCGAAAGCTTAAGGATGACATTAGCATTCAATCCACACACAACACACGTTCAACATACAGTGATCTCTATTAGACCTAGGCTTAAACCTAAACAAGGTGCAATTACTGCTTACGAATCACAAAACAATAGCCACTATCTTGGGCGTAAAAGTGCTCTATCACCTGCCCCGTTAAATGCGCAAAGGACACAAAATCTTTTAAGGAACCGGCATCAGTTGCAAGTACTCGCAGCAGTTCACCATGATTTAGGTTACGCAAACCTTGTTTGGCTTTAAGTAACGGCAAGGGGCAAGCCAATTGGCGAGCATCCACCTCCATATCAACAGCACAAATTAGGGCGCTAGCAGAGCCTACTGCTACCAAAGCGGGCGGAATGCCACTGTCATGAAGCTGATTTTTCACACATTAACCCATATCAGGCGACAAAGTGGGCACTAAAGTAACGCAGAATGAAAATTAATTACAGTTTTGATGACGAACTAATGCGAATTTTTACGCTCCAAGCCTTCTCTACCACATAGCCTTTAGCCACTAAAACGGCTAGAGTGCGCCGCCAGAACCCAATAGAGCTCATGGGCTTTTCACGCCAAACCAGCGAACACCAGCCCTACCCTAGCAGGAGTTTTACACCGTGAACCGACTTATTCGACAGCTTTTTCTTTGCAGCAGCCTTATAGCCTGCACAGCTGCCGCCTTAGCCGCCTCTGCAGCTTCTAATGAGATTGAGCTACCCGTTTTGGGCGACACCAGCTCCGCCATGATTTCCCCCGTGCAGGAAAAGGCACTGGGGCAACGCGCCCTTAAATACTATCGTAGCCAGGTACCCACTTCTTCAGACCCACTGGTTATCGACTACCTTGAACAACTCATCAACCGTCTTCTGCCCTATAGCCAGCTGGAGGAAAAACGCATCGATCTAGTCGTTGTAAAAAATGACAGTTTAAATGCCTTTGCCATTCCTGGCGGCATAGTAGGTATGCATACGGGGATCTTTAACTACGCTAAGACCGAGAACCAGCTGGCGGCAATTATCAGCCACGAAATGGGTCACTTGAGCCAACGCCACTATGCGCGGCGCCTAGAGCAGCAAAAAAATATGATGATGCCGATGATGGTCGGCATGCTTGCAGGCTTAGTGCTTGCGGCCAACAGCGATGGTGATGGCGGCATGGCCGCCATTATGGCCACTCAAGCCGCAGGTCAAGCCGCCAGCCTGAGTTTTAGCCGCGAAAACGAGCAAGAAGCGGATCGTATTGGTATGCAGACAATGCTGGAAGCTCGGCTCGACCCTTATGCGGCATCCGATATGTTTGAAGAAATGCTCCATTCCAGCCGCTCCACTCGTCGCCCACCTGAGTATTTATTGACGCACCCCGTTACCGAGCGCCGTGTAGCCGATGCCCGCAACCGCGCTATGGCTTACCCAAAACAAGCTTTTCCTGACAATATCGAATTTCAATTAATACGCTCACGCATTCGCTTCGAATTAGAGGACACACCCCAAACGGCAATCAAGCGTTTTAAAAACGAACTAGATGGCGACAATCTATCCCCCGATGCAAGCCGCTACGGCCTAGCTCTAGCCTATTCTGCAGCGGGGCAATTTGACGCGGCGCGCACCACTCTGAAGCCGCTCTTAGATAAAGACCCAAGCCGCATCACCTACCTCATCATGAGCGCGGATATTGATATAGCTGCCGAGCGCTTTAAACCCGCAATGGAACTCTTGGAGTCCCAACTCAAACTCAACCCAGAAAATTACCCGCTCAATATTCGCTATGCCGAAGCGAGCATGAAAGCAGGGCTATACAAGCAGAGCGCAGAATTACTGGAGCGCTACTCACGCAAGCGTAAAAACGACGACTATTTATGGTATCTCTTGGCTGAAGTGAATGGTTTAAATGGGGATATTCTGGGTGTACATGAGGCACGCGCCGAGTATTTTATTGCTAACGGCATTTACGATAAGGCACAAATTCACCTGCGCAACGCGCTCAAGCTTTCCAAAGGGCAGTATCAGCGCACAGCGATTATGGAAGAACGACTCAAATACGTAGAACATGAAATGCTGGAAATGCGCCAATAATTTACAAATGGACAAGCGTCAGATTTTTCTAACGCTTGTCCATCCCAAAAGCCCTTCTCTACCTCATTTTCCCGCAAACTAGTTTTTCAACCTTTCGCCAAATATGGTAACTTGAGCGCCCATTTAACAGCGCCCTCTTTTTGTTGTGTTTTTCACTCAAAACCAAGCTCTTAAAACTCGCTAGCGCCGTTACAGATTTTGTTTATTTGGAGTGCCAGTTATGGCTGTAGATCGTTCTGATATCGCAAAACTCGCCGTTCTAGCGCGCATCGCCATCTCTGATGACGCGGCCGACGAAGTGGCAAACCGTATTTCTACCGTGCTGGCTTTGGTTGACCAATTGCAAGCCGTCAATACCGATGGAGTCTTGCCCATGGCTCACCCTTTAGATGCTGTACAGCGTTTACGTGCGGATGTAGTGACCGAGCCAAACCAACGCGAGCTTTTCCAGTCGATTGCACCCGCCGTGCAAGATGGTTTGTATTTGGTGCCGCAGGTTATTGAATAACGTTATGGAATAAATGCTAACTAGCTCCTCCCTTTGAAAAAGGGAGGCTGGGAGGGATTGTTAAACTGCTTAAATCCCCCTAACCCCCTTTTTCAAAGGGGGGACGTAAGTCAAAAAAATTAAGAAATCTCAGGAATTTTTGAATGCATCAGTTAACCATTGCCGAGCTTGTAAAAGGTCTACGCAACAAAGACTTTTCCAGCGTCGAAGTTACTCAACATTATCTCGACCGTATTGCGCGCCTCGATAAAGTCTACAACTCCTATATCACCACAACGCCTGCGCTAGCGCTCGCGCAAGCATCTGCTGCTGATAAGCGTTTGGCTGCAGGTAACACACCCGCACTTTGTGGCGTACCCATCGCGCACAAAGATATTTTTTGTACCATGGGTGTTCGCACGTCATGTGCATCCAAAATGCTCGATAACTTTATCGCGCCTTACAATGCGACCATCGTAGAGAACTATTTAGACTCAGGCGTGGTGATGCTGGGCAAAACCAACATGGACGAATTTGCCATGGGTTCATCCAACGAAACAAGTTATTACGGCCCAGTAAAAAACCCTTGGGCGACTGATTGCGTTCCCGGCGGATCATCTGGCGGTTCAGCTGCAGCAGTAGCTGCGCATTTAGCCCCTGCAGCAACGGCTTCAGACACTGGCGGCTCTATTCGTCAACCGGCGGCTCACTGCGGTTTAACCGGCATCAAACCCACTTACGGTCGCGTATCGCGCTGGGGCATGATTGCGTTTGCATCGAGCTTGGATCAAGCCGGCATTTTGTCGCGCACCGCAGAAGACGCCGCGATTTTGCTCAACGACATGGCGAGCTACGACACCAAAGATTCCACCAGTGTTGAGCGCGATGTGCCTAACTACACAGCAACACTGAATGATTCATTAAAAGGTTTGCGCATCGGGGTACCTAAAGAATACTTCGGTGAAGGTTTGAATCCAGAAACCGCTGCACACGTTGAAGCGGCAATTAAAGTCTACGAAAGCTTGGGCGCAACAATTCACAGTATTAGCCTACCGCATACTAATTTATCGGTACCTGCGTATTACGTAATCGCCCCTGCAGAATGTTCTGCAAACCTGTCGCGTTTAGATGGTGTGCGTTACGGTCATCGCTGCGAAAACCCAAAAGATTTAAATGACCTTTATATGCGTTCACGCAGCGAAGGTTTTGGCGATGAAGTGAAACGCCGTATTCTGGTTGGCGCTTATGCGTTATCTGCTGGCTACTACGACGCTTACTACAGCAAAGCACAAAAAGTTCGTCGCTTAATCAAGCAAGATTTCGTTGATGCGTTCCAAAGCGTTGATGTAATTCTCGGCCCAACTTCCCCATCACCCGCGTTCCAATTTGGCTCCAAATCAAAAGATCCTGTGGCCATGTATTTGGAAGACATCTACACCATCGCAACCAACTTAGCAGGCTTACCCGGTCTATCAATTCCCTGTGGTTTCGTGGAAAACAAACCCGTTGGCTTACAATTGATCGGCAACTTCTTTGCCGAAGCGCAATTGCTAAATGCTGCGCATCAATTCCAACAGGCAACAAACTTCCACCAACAAACCGCACCTGGCATTGAATAAAGAGGAGAATAAAAATGCAATGGGAAACCGTCATTGGCTTGGAAGTTCACGTACAACTTGCCACTAAAACCAAAATTTTCTCTGGCGCCAGCACCGCCTTTGGCGCTGAGCCAAACACGCAAGCCTGCGCCGTTGATTTAGCATTGCCCGGCACCTTGCCTGTCGCCAACGAACAAGCATTTCGCTACGCCACCATGTTTGGCTTGGCCGTAAATGCAGAAATCGGCAAGCGCTCCGTATTTGAACGTAAAAATTATTTTTATCCCGACTTACCCAAAGGCTATCAAACCACACAACTTGCTGAGCCAATTGTTGGCCCAGGCTTTGTGGATTTAGAGTTAGGAGAAGGTCGCACTAAACGCGTTCGCATTCACCACGCGCACTTAGAAGAAGATGCAGGCAAATCCTTACACGAAGATTTTGCGGGCATGAGCGGGATCGATTTAAACCGCGCCGGAACGCCACTGATTGAAGTGGTTACTGAACCCGATATGCGCAGCGCCGAAGAAGCAGTTGCCTTCGCAAAGAAATTGCACTCCATTGTGACATCACTAGAAATTTGTGACGGCGAAATGAGCCAAGGTTCAATGCGTTTTGATGTGAATATTTCTGTGCGCCCAAAAGGCCAAGAAAAACTCGGCACGCGTACCGAAACCAAAAACTTAAACTCATTTAAGTTTATGGAGGAAGCGATTGCGCTCGAAGTTGAACGCCAAATTGATGTATTGGAAGACGGCGGAAAAATCAAACAGGAAACCCGCCTATACAATGGCGACACCAAAAAGGCGCGCTCCATGCGCAGTAAAGAAGACAGCAACGATTATCGCTACTTCCCCTGCCCTGATTTGTTGCCGGTTATTATCGATGACGAATATATCGAATCTGTTCGCAAGCAAATGCCAGAACTACCCGAAGCCAAACGCGCACGCTTTGTCGAGCAATATGGCTTGAGCGATTACGATGCAGGCCAAATCACTATGGATAAATTTGCTGCTGCTTACTTTGAAGCCGCAACTAAAATATCCGGCGAAGCAAAACTGACCGCTAACTGGATCATGGCGGATTTGGGGGCTTACTTAAATCGTACTGAACAACGTATTGATCAATCGCCCGTAACGCCAGAATTGCTTTCAGGTTTAGTGGTACGCATTAAAGACGGCACCTTGTCGAGCAAAATCGCCAAGCAAGTTTTTGAAGCCATTACCAATGGTGAAGGCGATGCGGATACCATTATCGAAACCAAAGGCTTAAAACAAGTTTCTGATACTGGCGCACTGGAAAAAATCATCGACGATATTCTTGCTGCAAATACAGCACAAGTAGAAGGCTACCGCGCAGCAGCTGAAGACAAACGCGCAAAAATGCTCGGGTTCTTTGTAGGCCAAGCGATGAAAGCGTCAAAAGGTCAAGCAAACCCACAAGCGCTGAATGAATTGTTAGTTAAAAAGTTAAATGGTTAAGAGCCCAGCCCTCTATCTTAGAGGGCGTAAATACAAAATAGAGAGTCAGTATGAGCCTACGTAAAGACAAAGAAAAAGTACTCGGTGAAATCTTCGACGATGCACGCATCGCTACGTTTTTAGAATACCCCGCACCCACTGGCGTGAACGCAGATTTCCATTTATTGGAAAAAGCCTATCGCGGAATGCGCGGTGAAAACTTCAGCACCTTTGTGAAACTGTTTGTTGGTGCCGGTAAAGACATTAATGCAACAGGTGCGGATGGCAAAACCTTTTTGCAAACAGTTAAAGCTCATCGCAATGGCGAAGAGTACCTAATCGCATTGCAATCTGCTGGCGCAAAGTAATTGAGCCGATTCGCCCCGCATTAAAAGACGGCAAGCAACCCACTACCGCCCAAGGCACAAATCACAAGAAGCGAACCTCATAAGAGGTTCGCTTTTTTATGCTTAGCTGCAGCATGCACCAAAAAGCAGCCAAAATTACAAGATCATCTAAATCATAGCCCCGCGTCGCAAACCAACTTCAGCCAGCTGATCGGTTATAGATTTTAGGAGCATTTTTAAATCCAAATTAACGATTAGGTTATGAAGATCTATAAAGCCTATTTTTAAGGGCGCTTTAAATTGACAGCAAGAGCGGCATAGCCTAAACCTTATTTAATATTCAGGGTTTAATGACCATTTATTACCGCTCTAGCAGGGTTAGAAGAATGAATAACGCCGTCAGTATTTTGGTAGTCGATGACTCACTCATGGAGCTGCAGGTCACCGTGGGGTATCTACGCCAATATTTCGAAGTTCAAGCCACCACTACCGGTGAGCGCGCGCTAGAAATGATCGCAAACCATAAACCCAATATTCTTTTATTAGACGTTAATATGCCAGATATTGATGGCTACGAAGTATGTCGTCGCATACGTGAAAAAGATAAACATTTAAAAATCATATTCGTATCCGCCTACGACTCAACCAGCGAAATACTGAAAGGCTATACCGTCGGCGGCAATGACTATATTGTTAAGCCTTATGAACCAATAATACTGCTGTCTAAAATCAATCAGGCCATTATTGACGAAACCGAATTGGAAGGAGCATCACACGATTCAGCAAACTTGGCGATGGAGGCTATGACCTCTTTTGGCGAGCTAGGCTCTGTACTAACCTTTTTGCGCTCAAGCTTTCGTACAACAACAGTCGAGGGCTTAGCGAACCTGATGCTAAGAACTCTAGAAGCTTATGACCTAGAAGCATGCATACAGCTACGAACCCCCAAAAGCAGCTTAAACTTTTCAAATCTGGGGTCTCTCTCCCCCATTGAAGAAGAACTATTAGCGCGCATAGCTAAAATGAATGGACGTATTGCGGAAAGCGGCCCGCGCATATTTATTAACTATGAACATGCGAGCCTTATGGTGAAAAACATGCCCTTTGGCGATGACGTTAAAATGGGACGCCTAAGAGACAACCTTGCCATTATGCTCGAGGGCGCAGATGAACGTCTCGCCATGATCTCTATTGAAATCAGTATCAACGATTCCCTTGAACTCACCAAAGCAACTCATCAGTCTATTGCTTCAGATCATATGGCTTTAATTGAACAAAATTTAGAGCAATTTAAAAGCTCGCTCTTAAACTTGGGGTTAGACAAGCAGCAAGAAAATGAACTGATTGGGGTCATTCAAAGCGGAAAGCTAGAAATAAATCTAAATTTTGAGAAAATGCGCGACCTTGAAGCTCAGATAACTAAAGTGCACGAACTTATTCAAACAAACTTGAATAACGAAAAGCATACCAATCAAAACACAAGCGGTTTTGATTTTTTCTAATTCAATACAAGTTGATTATCGCTTCACTACCGCCCGACTATTTGTATCCCGATTGTCGATTATCGGCCTATCCTCAACTATCGTGCCAACTGATTTAGACAGGCGATCATAAAGCACAACATTTACTGTAGCTGCCAAATTCATGCAACCAATGGTTGGTATGTAAACGACGTGATCGCAAGCATCCAAAATAGTTTGCGAGAGAGAACCATCTTCTGGGCCAAAAATATAATAGGCCTGTTCTGGGTGCTGAAAATGAATAAGCGGTGTCGCCCCCTCAACCAACTCAACGGCGACTATCTTTGCACCGCCTGGCACGGTTGTTAATAAATCCTCTGCGCGTTGCAATGGTATTTTTTCGTGCATATTTTTGGTGTCAGTAAAAAACTGACGGGCGCGTTCGAAACGTATTCCCGTATAAAATACTTTACTCGCTTCGTAACAACCTGCCGCACGCATAACCATGCCTACATTTTCTGGGCTTTTAGGATTTACTAAGCCTATGTAGGCAAATGGTTTTGTCATGAAATAATCAATGCTAGAAAAGGTAATACCACTTTCAATTAATCGTGGTGATGACCACCAGCGCCATGCGCATGACCGTGCGCCAATTCTTCTGCAGATGCTTCGCGTATATCTACAACGTCGATTTCAAAACTGAGCGTTTTTCCGGCCAATGGATGATTGCTATCAATATCCACATTGAACTTACCCACCTTTAATACAATCGCTTCCCAAGGGCCATGCTGAGTATTCACCTGTACTGTCATACCGGCCTTTAGTTTGTTTTTTAGTGCAGCATGATTGTGCAAATGTTTAATGGGAATACGCTGTACGGCTCCTTCTTTACGCTCGCCATAAGCCTGATCTGGAGCCAAGGTAACACTGACCTTATCGCCAACGGCTTTATCTTCAAGTGCATCTTCTAGACTCGCCAAAATATTACTGTGACTGTGAAGATATAAAGTGGGGTCAGAATCGTAGGATGTCTCCAACAATATGCCATCAACATCTTTAAGGTTGTAGTGAAAGCTCACTACTTTATCAGCGGAAATTTTCATAAGTTCTCTAGCAGCATACGCAGAATATTAAAAGGCGGGAGTATGGAGATTTGAGTGCAGCGAATCAATAGAAATTAAAATCAGTAATGCAAATATAAACAGAATTATTAGAGCAGAATGGGAAAGAGACTTAATCAATATTAAAAATTATCTTTTAAATATTGCTTAGCAAGGCGAGCCGCGTCACCTAAACCGGCAGCAGCGTCATCCAATAATGGCTTAGCACGCTTTTTGTCGCCCATAAGATGGTATACCTTGCCTAACTTAAATGTCGCATCAGGTACTTTGTTGCTTTCAGGAAAATCTTGTAACAATTTAGCAAACCAATCACGAGCTTGCGGCAATTGATTTTTTAACAGGAAAATTTCGCCTAACCAATAACAGCTGTTGGCGGAAAATTCACCGTTAGGATATTTTTTAAAATAATCTTTAAACGCAACCAAGGATTGATCAACTTGGCGCTGACGCAACAAATCATAAGCGGCTTTATATTCATCAGCCTCACTCATACCATTGGTTGGGGAAGGCGAAGTATCTGCAGCTATAGCAGAATCAACAGCAACATCGGTATTTTGTTCTTTAACAGAAGAGTTTCCCGACACAAGAGAGACACGACGATCCAGATCGACATAGTTATCGAGCTGTAATTGTTTTAAGCGGGATATTTGGTGACCCTGTTCTTCTACAAGTGCGCGAAGCTCAGAGATTTCTTGCTGGAGAGATTGAATCTGATTATAAGATTCTGTCTTTTGATCAATGCTTTCTTGTTGACGATTCACCCCAGAGCGTACGCTCTGGGGTGAGGAATCAACAACCCGTACTTGTGCTTCAACGGCTGGAATTGCAATACAACATAGGAGAGCAATTACGCGTTTATACATACGGGTTAGACTCTTATTACTTGATTTCTACGCGACGGTTTTGAGTGTAAGACGCTTCGTCATGACCAGTAGCAACTGGACGCTCTTCACCGTAGCTTACAACTTCCAAAGAAGCTGCTTTTACGCCTTGAAGAACCAAGAAATCACGAGCAGCTTTAGCACGTTTTTCGCCCAACGCCATGTTGTATTCACGTGAACCTTCTTCAGAAGCGTGACCTTCCAAGCGTACTGCTACAGAAGAACCTTTCAATTTTTCAGCGTGAGCCAAAAGAATTGCGCGAGCTTCTGGGCTCAAGTCGTACTTGTTGAATTCAAAGTAAACAACGTTCGCAACTTCTTTAACAACGGGAGCAGCTGCTTTTTCAGCTGCAACTGGTGCTGCTGCTGGTGCGGTGGTCTTCTTTTTGTCGCTAGCTGATGAACAGCCAACCAAGAAAGCCATAACTACGGCGAACGTCAAACCTTGCTTAATTGCTTTAGTGATCATGTGTGTGTAACTCCAATCAAGTTGTAGATCTATAGTAGTGAAAAAAACAGCTTAAAAAAACGGTGACCAGGCCGGCTCACGTACATCGCCTTGCTTGGCAGGCAAACGAATCTTGTATTTAGCATCTAAAGATGCCGCACCAAAAATACCTTTACCACCAACTTCGGTTGCATACATGAGCATTGCGCCGTTGGGCGCTATAGTAGGCGATTCGTCGTAATTTGTCTCGGTCAAAATACGCATATTTCCCGATTTTAAGTCTTGCGCAGCAATCTGATAAGTACCACCAGGGCGCTTATTGACCATCACTAAACTCTTTCCATCGGGAGAAACACGACCACGCGCGTTATAATCGCCGTCGAAGGTTACACGTTCTGTTATACCCGTTGCAAGTGTTACTTTATAAATCTGTGGCCTTACACCACGATCAGATGTGAAAAATATACCCGTCCCGTCGATTGTCCAAGACGGTTCAGTATCAATGGCATACATATTGGTGATACGAGTAAAGGTTCTAGTAGCCAAATCCACTGTGTAAATTTCTGGATTATCATCCTTAGAGAGCACCATGGCTAACTTTTGACCATCAGGCGACCATGCGGGCGCGCCATTAAGCCCTTTAAAGTTAGTAATTTGCTCTTTGCGCCCTGTTGATAGCGATTGCACATAAATGGCTGGGCGACCCGATTCAAATGAAACATAAGCAACACGAGTTCCATCTGGCGACCATACCGGAGAAAGGATTGGCTGCTTGGATTCAAACAATTGGCGTGGGCGAGCACCGTCTACATCCGACAACATCAAACGAGAGCGTACTGGCTTCTGAAATGCTTCAACATAAATAATTTTTGTTGAAAAAATACCGCGAATGTTAGTGATTGTTTCGAAAACTTTATCACTAATTTTATGTGCTATGTCGCGTAATTGCGCATCTGTGCCATCCACAGTTGTTTTAATCAGCACACGTTTTTGCTGAACCACATCAAACAACTCATAAGAAGCGCTATAGCGGCCAGCCTGCTCAGTAACACCTCCAATTAACAGATACTCTGCTTCAATCCTTTTGAAATCGTGGTAGCTAATTTCACTTTCGGCGCGCGGGCGAGTGATAATACGCTCCGGGGGAATGGATTCAAATAAACCACTGAAATTTAAATCATTGCGGATAATCGCCCCTATATCTTCAGACATTTTTGGGCCAACATAATAAAAATTGTCAACCGCGATACGGGTTGGATTGTCTACACCTTTGTCGATAACAATATTAGCACCCTGCGCACTAACATAACTTGCCACGAACATGGTTATTAACAGTAAGTAATGCTTCACCGACGTAAATCCCCTGGATTGAAAGTAAATTTAAAATTGCGATATCTTCTTTCAAAAATATCGGGTGGAATGTTTCTCACTTCTTCAAATCGATCAACTTTCTTAACCGCCTGTACTGCCGAGCGATCAAAAGCAGGATCGCCACTGCTCTTACTAATCTCTACCGATGTCACCAAACCATTAGGCAACATACTAATATCCAAAACGGTAATCATGCCCTTTATCGCAGAGGGTGGACGGCTCCAATTCTGCACAACTTTTTCATAAAAAAGCTGATCGTAACTTTTCACATTGACATTTGTGTCGTCAACACGGTTAGTCAGCATTTGCTCTTCTTTTTGCATTTGCGCTTCCAGCGCTTTCAATTCTTCCCTGCGTTGCTTTTCGGCTTTTTTCTTTTTTTCTGCTTCCGCTAAAGCCTTTTGTTCCTCTTCCAGTTTTTTCTGCTTCTCTGCTTTTGCTTTTTCGTCAGCTTCTTTTTTAGCCTTTTCTTTCTTTAACTTTTCTTCGCGCACTTTTTGCTCGGCTTCAGCTTTTTCTTTTTGCTCCTGAACCTTCTGCACTTGCGCTAAAGATTCTGCTTCTTGGGCTTCTTGTTCCGTTTGCTGTTTAGTTTGCCTTAAATTGGGATCGTTTTTAGCATCTAAAACCTGTTCTTTCGGTTGTATAGGAACAGGCTTCGCCTTGGGAGCCAAGTCAACCAAAGTGGCTGTTACAAAATGCGGTTCATAAGGCTCAGGTTCTTCTTTAAAGAAATCGAACTTTAAAATAATAAGCACCACAAGCATGACATGCAGCAATACGCTGAGAAATACCGGCAGTGAAAATAGGCTAGAAAACTTCATAAACAACCTAGCGCGCCGGCGGATCGGTAAGCAAACCCACGGAAGGTGCACCCGCCATTTTTAATTCACCCATTAACTCCACGATTACGCCATAGGAAACACTGCGGTCGCCCTGTACAAAAACCAACGTATTCGGCTTTGCGATCAATATTTTACTGACAATATCTTTAATTTCATGCAGAGGCCTTGCTGCCTCTCTGTCACCACCAATACCTTCGCCACCCGACTCTATGTAGTACCCGCCGTCTTTTTTAACAGACACTGTAATCGGTTCATCGTCTTTGGTATCTACAGGTTCAGATGAAGCCTTGGGCAATTCAACTTTAATTCCCTGTGTCATCATAGGTGCAGCAATCATAAACACCACTAGCAACACCAACATGACATCAATAAACGGCACTACGTTGATTTCTGCTTTGAGATTTTTTTTAACTTTCGGTCTGAATCCAGACATGGCTAATAACCTATTTCGCGTTCACTAAACCCACAAACGTTAACATTCGGTGCTTATTTACTGTGCACTTGGCGATGAAGAATGGTTGAGAATTCTTCAGCAAAGGTTTGATAGTTGCTAAGGAGTGCTGATGAGCGAGATGAAAATTTGTTGTAGGCCAATACCGCAGGGATTGCAGCAAATAAACCCATGGCGGTTGCAATCAAGGCCTCTGCAATACCAGGCGCAACAGTTGCCAAGGTGGTTTGATGCACATTTGAAAGATTCATAAAGGAATTCATAATACCCCACACGGTGCCAAACAAACCAACATAGGGGCTTACGGATGCAACACTTGCGAGAAACGGTAAATTTTCATCTAACTTTTCTTCTTCGCGCGCAAGAGCAACACGCATTGCACGCTGAGCACCATCCATAATTGCCTCGGCATCGGCACCGGCCTGCTGACGCAAACGCGTAAATTCTTTAAAGCCGGCGCGAAAGATATTTTCTATACCTTCAATACGGTCGTGACCATTGCCCTGACGAAACAATTGATTCAGATCTATGCCCGACCAGAATTGTTTTTCAAAATAATCAAATGCTGCTTTTGCTTTACTTTGGTAAATAAGACTTTTAAAAATCATCACCCAAGAAACTACCGAGGCTGCAACCAAAATCAGCATGACGATTTTTACCGCAATGGTCGCTTGGCCCATAAGAGCCAAAACTGACATTGTATTTTCTGCGTCTGTCATAGGGAAATTAACCTTGAGATTGTGTTTCGATAAATAGTGTAAGTTGCTGATGCATATGAGCAGGTATCGCACGAGGTTTCATAACTGAAGCATCTACGCAAGCAACGCGCACAATACCCGTACAAAGTAACTCTTGATTACGAAAAACCTGCTGTTTAAATTCAAAATAGGTTCGCGCTAATTTAATAATGCCAGTGGTTACACACAACTCATCATCAAGTCGCGCAGAACGATGGTAGTCAATCTGGGCAGAATGAACGACTAATAACAAGCCCTCATCCAAAATTGCGGGCTTATGATAACCCAATGCGCGAAAAAATTCTGTACGGCTGCGCTCCATGAATTTTAAATAGTTAACGTAGTAAACAATGCCGCCTGCATCAGTATCCTCAATATAAACACGCACCGGAATACTAAATTCACTTTTGCTCATAAGCCACTCTGTACAAAATTTATTCGCATTAGTTATTTACCTATAATCACTCGCCAATATCTTGCTGTAAGCGCTTGGGCATAGGAATTCCAAAATGCACATAAGCGTTATTGGTTAACACCCGACCACGCGGTGTGCGCGCCAAAAAACCTTGTTGAATCAAATATGGCTCTATCACATCTTCAATAGTGCCGCGATCCTCACTGATTGCCGCCGCCAAACTTTCTACACCAACGGGGCCGCCATCAAAATTATTCATAAGCGCTATTAATAAGCGACGATCCATATGGTCAAAACCGCGATCATCTACATTCAGCATATTAAGCGCACTATCGGCCATTTCCGCAGTGACTACACCATTGCCTTTCATTTCGGCGAAATCACGCACGCGACGCAATAAACGATTAGCAATACGCGGTGTGCCGCGCGAACGCTTGGCAACTTCTTCCGCTCCCTTACCGTCCATTCTTACACCGAGTAAACTCGCCGAGCGCGCCACAATATGGGTAAGATCGGCGACATTATAAAACTCCAGACGCTGAACAATACCAAAACGGTCACGCAACGGTGATGTTAAAAGCCCCGCGCGCGTAGTCGCACCAACCAAGGTGAATTGTGGTAAATCCAATTTAATCGAA
>SXGR01112286.1_pt1 | contig 19369 bp, 17 predicted proteins | sample 3174711 | NCBI WGS metagenome assembly SXGR01 (sample SAMN11356860, study PRJNA531348) | freshwater metagenome | isolation source: freshwater sample F1-60 | place: China: Fuxian Lake, Yuxi | collected 2017-12-25
CCTATCGGCTGCAGCACTACTACCAGTTTCAGGTTCTGATCAAGCCCTCACCCGACGCGATTCAGGAGTCCTATCTGCGCTCGCTTGCTGCGGTTGGCATCGACGCAGCCGCGCACGACGTGCGCTTTGTCGAGGACAACTGGGAGGCGCCGACGCTGGGCGCCTGGGGTACCGGTTGGGAGGTTTGGCTCGACGGTATGGAGGTGACGCAGTTCACCTATTTCCAGCAGGCCGGGGGCATCGATTGCGATCCAATCTCTGTTGAGTTGACGTATGGCCTCGAGCGGCTCGCCATGCATCTCCAGGGCGTCGATTCGTGTTGGGATCTGACGTGGGCACCGGGCCTCTCCTATGCGGATGTGCATGCGCGCGGCGAGCGCGAATGGTCGGCGTACAACTTCGAGGTCGCGGATGTCGCGGGCCTCGTGCGAGCATTCGACCATCATGAGGCGGAATGCGGCCGATGCCTCGAGGCTGCACTACCGGTCCCGGCCTACGACCAGGTCTTGAAGTGTTCGCATGCCTTCAACCTGCTCGACGCGCGTGGTGCGATTTCGGTGACTGAACGCGTGGCCTACATCGGTCGGGTGCGTGCCTTGGCCCGAGCCGTCGCCCACGCCTACCTCGGGTTGGAGTTGTCGTGACGGCTCCGCTGCTGATCGAGCTTGGGTGTGAGGAGCTGCCTGCGAACGCCTGTCGCGTTGCCGAGCGCGAGGCGGGTCTGACGATCGAGCGTCTACTGACGGAGCGTCGCTTGGCGCCGACCTCGGTCGAGGTGTTTGTGACGCCGCGCCGGATCGCCGTGATCGCCGAGGGTGTGCCGAGCGAAGCGCCTGCAGAGACCAGCGTGCAGACGGGGCCGCCCGAGAAGGCAGCCCGCAACGACGAGGGCTCGTGGTCGAAGGCGGCGGAGGGGTTTGCGCGCAAGCATGGGTTGACCCCAGAGCAGCTCGAGGTGCGCGACGGCCTGCTGACCGCAACCGTGTCCGTCTCTGCTGAGCCTCTGGCCACGCATGCGCAGGCGCTGGTCGATGGGCTGATCGAGGGCCTGCAGATGCCAAAGAACATGCGCTGGGGCACGGGGATATTGCGCTTCTCGCGACCGATTCGCACGCTCGTCGTACTCCATGGCGATACCGTCTTGCCGGCCGAAGTACAGGGCGTTCAGAGTGGTCGTCTAACGCGCGGCCACCGTCTGTTGCAATTCGAACTCGAGCTTGCGAAGGTCGATGACTACGTCTCCGACCTTGGTGGCGCGGGCGTTGGTGCCCGCACGGGGGATCGTCGGGAAATCATCGAGACGCTGCTGACATCGTTCGCGAAAGCACACGACGCAACCTGGGACGATCCCGGTCGCGTGCTCAACGAGGTGGTCTATCTCGTCGAGTGGCCGCGCGTCATTGACGGGGCGATCCACGAGCGCTACCTCGAGCTGCCAGAGCGGGTACTGGTGACGGCGATGCAATCGCATCAGCGGTACCTGCCGTTGCGCGGGTCGACGGGTAGGTTGCGACCCGCCTTCCTGACCGTCGTCAACTCTCACCCAGATGCCGATGAGATGGTGCGCGCTGGCAACGAGCGCGTCCTCGCTGGTCGCCTCGACGACGCTGTCTTTTCGCTCGCGAAAGATCGCGCCCGCGGCATCGAGGCGATGGCTTCCGAGCTAGAGCGCATCACGTATCACCAGCGCCTCGGCACGTTGGCCGACCGCACGGTGCGCCTCGAGGCGCTGGTCGCGGCGGTTGCAGACGGTGCCGACATTTCGGGTGACGATCGCGGGCATGCCCTCGAAGCTGCGCGTCTGGCCAAGGCCGACCTTGCCTCCACGTTGGTCGGCGAGTTTGCCGAACTGCAGGGCGAGACGGGTATGGAGTACGCCCGCGCGGCCGGTCAGCCCGAAGCGGTAGCCCTCGCAATTCGTGAGCAGTATCAGCCCGATGGCGCTGGGCGGCCCGTGCCGGAGACGCTGCCTGGAGCGCTGCTCGCTTTGGCCGATCGCTTCGACCACCTCGTGGGGGTGGTCGCGATTGGTGAGCGCCCAACTGGGTCGCGCGATCCGTACGCATTGCGCCGGGCCGCTGCGGGCATCGTCGAAATTCAGTCGTGCTATAGCCTCGCGCTTAACCTGCCAGCCCTGGTCGCCGAAACGCATGCTCTGCTCGTGGCGCAAACCGCCGACCTCGAGCTCGATGACACGGCAACGGCCGAGATCGTGGTGCCGTTCATTCTCGATCGTGTTGATCAGGCGCTCGGCGATGCTGGCGTGCCCGTTGATGTGCAGCGGGCGGCTCGTGGCGCGGGTCACGTCGATCCGGCGCGACATGCGGCGCTCGCCCAAGCACTGTACGCAGCTGCCGATACGGCCGAGCTGGCTGGGGCTCATGCGGCTGTCACGCGCTGTAGTCGTATCGTCGAGAAGGAGACAGCGGCAGATGCCGTTGATCCAGCGTTGCTGAGCGACGCGTCGGAGCTAGCACTGGCGGAGGCCATCGCGTCGCTCGCGCCGCGCATTGCCGCGGAGTCCGATCCGGACGTTGCACTGCGCGATGCCGCGTCGCTCGCGCCTGCAGTCGATGCGCTGTTTGACGGCGTGATGGTGCTCGCGGAGGATCCTGCGGTTCGGGCAAACCGCGTACGTCTGCTACGTGACGCACTGGCGGCTTTCCAGCCCATCGGCGACCTCACGAAGCTGCAGCGATGACCGACCAGCCTGTCGAGATCCATATCGTCTCGGATTCCACGGGCGATACGGCCTCGCGTGTTGCGCGTGCCGTGCAGGCTCAGTTCTCTGCATCGCCTGTCAAGATTGTGCGCCATCCACGGGTCACCACGGTTGATGGGTTGCAGGCCGCTTTTTCCAAACTGCGGGGTTCGGGCAAGGCGGCGGTCTTCTTTACGCTGATCGATCGAGATTTGCGCGACCGAGCGACCGAGTTCTGCGAACGTCATGGTCTGCCGTCGTGCGATCTGCTCGGCGCTCCGCTCGAGGCGTTGCAGCAGGCGTCGGGTAGCCAAGCCGAGCTCGTGCCAGGGCGTCCAGTCGCATTGGAGATTGATTACTTCAAGCGCGTGGCGGCGATGGAGTTTGCCGTCAAGCACGACGATGGACTCTCGGGCGAAGGGCTCGAAGAGGCCGACATCGTGATCGTCGGTGTCTCGCGCACCGGCAAGACGCCACTCTCGATGTACCTCGGCTACCTCGGCTACAAAACGGCGAACATTCCGCTGGTGCCGGCGGTCGAACCGCCACAGCAGCTATTCCGGATCGATCGCGCCAAGATTGTTGGCCTGACGATCGACCCCGAACGATTGCAGCGCATCCGCGGCCGTCGGCTGCGTGCGATGGGTGGGCGCGCGCGCAACAACTACGCGGATCTGGCCAAGATTCTCGAAGAACTCGACGACTGCACGAGCGTCTTTCGCAAGCTTGGTTGCCCCGTTATCGACGTCTCGAACCTCGCGGTCGAAGAATCGGCGTTACGGGTCATAAACTTGGTGGAAGAGCGATCCCACGACGAAGAGGAGGCCGGCAATGGCGTTCCGTGAGATGCGAGTTGCTTACCGCAACGGCGAGTTGTCTGAGACGGCTGCCGGGGACAATCCAATCGATCTCTTCATGGCCTGGATCGAGACGGCGCGTGGGTCGGGCGCGATCCTCGAACCCAACGCAATGACGCTCGCAACCGTTGGCGCGGATGGTGCGCCGTCGGCCCGCATGGTGCTGCTCAAAGAGGTTGACGACGATGGGGCGTTTGTCTTCTACACCAACCGGATGGGTCGTAAAGGCCTCGAGATAGCGGCTAACCCACGGGTAGCCTTGGTGTTTTGGTGGGAGCCACTCGAGCGCCAGGTGCGCATCGAAGGCACGATCGTGGAGACGAGTGCCGAGGCGACGGCCACCTATTTTGCCTCGCGACCACGCGAGAGTCGGATTGGTGCCTGGGCTTCGAACCAGAGTCAACCGATCGCGAGTCGTCAAGAGCTCGAACAGCAGTTTGCCTCGGCCGACGCGGAGCATCCTGGCGAGGACGTGCCAGTGCCACCATGGTGGGGTGGCTACTCCATCCAGCCGACAGCGATCGAGTTTTGGCAGGGGCGGATGGGCCGCTTGCACGATCGCCTCTCGTACACGCATGAGGGGCGGCAGTGGTCTCTGACGCGCCTGCAGCCGTAGTGCGACCGGGTAGCCTCTAGTTATGCCAAACAGTCGTGTCGTCGCTTCCAGCATGGTCGAACAGACCTGCGAGATCCTGCGCGAACGCATTCGCACGGGAGAGATTCCGCCGGGTACGCGCCTGCGGCAGGAGGTGCTAGCCGAAGAGCTTGGCATTTCGCGCACGCCGCTACGTGAAGCGATGAGACTCTTGGCAGCGGACGGCTTGGTCGAGCTCGAGCCAAACCGTGGCGCGATCGTGACTGCTCTGCGGCACGATGACCAGGTGGCGTTTTGGGAGGCGCGTCTCGCTCTGGAGCCAGCCGCCGCGCGTCTCGCAGCGGAGCGTCCCTCAGCGACCGGTATCGAGGCAATGCGTACGGCAATCGCCGAGCAGCGTTCAGCTCACGCGGACGGCGAGGGCTTCGCGGCCAATCGGGCCTTCCACTTGGCGCTCGTGGCAGCCGCCGGTAATCCTCACCTCGACCGCTTCGCCGAAACACTCTGGATCCGCACGGTCGGGCAGTCTATTTACGCGGCACAGTCGTCCGATGCCACGGTGGTCGCGGCCTACGCTGATCAGCATGCAGCGATGCTCGCTGCCGTCGAGAGTGGTGATGCCGAGCTCGCCGAACGGTTGACGCGCGAACACATCTTGGCCTCGCCGGTGCCGGAAGATCTCGGGACGCCCCAGACGTAGCGTTGGGCGGGTAATCCGGGTCGACCCGCTCGACAAGGAGGACATGACAAGTGCGCACTTGTGGTGTCCGCGTGCGCAGTAGCGGCATCTGCTGGGGGACATGACAAACCGGGGTTTGTCATGTCCCCCAGCCCAGCGAATGGGCCGCCCGAGGGACACCACATCCGCGCGGTTGTGGTGTCCTCCCTAAGAGACCGTGCCGTTGAGGATCTGAAGCGTCTTGAGGTCCGAGTAGAAGTCGAGGGCGTAGTCGCCACCCTCGCGGCCGATCCCACTGATGCCCGCGCCACCGAAGGGGGCGGTCAGGTCGCGGACGAGGAAGCAGTTGACCCAAACCGTGCCGGCGCGGACGGCACGACCCACGCGATCAGCGCGCTCGGCACTACCCGTAAAGAGGATGCCGGAGAGACCGTAGGCCGTGGAATTGGCGAGCTCGATCGCCTCGGCCTCTGAGGCGAACGTCTGAATCGTCAGGACTGGGCCAAACACCTCGTGTTGCACGACCTCGCTGTCGTTCGACTGCGGGCGGATCAGCGTCGGCTCATACCAGAGGCCGCCACTGTCGGGTTGCTGCCCGCCACGGACGATCTCGTCGCCAGCACTGCGGGCTCGCTCGACGAAGCCACTGACGCGTGCGAGATGGTCGGGGTGGATCAGCGGACTGATCGTCGTTGCCTCGTCGTGGGGATCGCCGAGCACGTGGCGATCGACTTGCGCATGGAAGCGCGTCAGAAAATCCTCGACCACAGACTCTTCGACCAAGAGGCGGGTGCCGGAGAGGCAGACCTGACCGGCATCGTCGAATTGCAACGCAGCCTTGGCGGCAGCAGCGTCCAGATCGGCATCGGCGAAGACGAGAAACGGATTCTTGCCACCCAGCTCGGCCGTAAACGGCACGATGTTCTCGGCGCCCGCGTGGCCAATATGGCGAGCGGTCTCGGGCGAGCCGGTAAAGCTCAGGCGCCGCACGCGGGTGTCTGCAACGAGGGCTGCGCCGACCTCTTCGCCGGTGCCCTGAACGAGATTGAAGACGCCGGATGGGAAGCCCGCCTGATCGACGAGGTCGAACAGCATCGAGCACGAAAGGGGAGACCACTCAGCGGGCTTGAGCACGACGGTACAGCCTGCCGCCAGCGCGGGAGCGGTCTTCCACGTCGAGAGCATGAAGGGCGCGTTCCACGGGGTAATCACGACGGCCGGGCCGCTCGGATCGCGCACGACGCGGTTCGTGGTCCCATTCGACTGCCAGAGTCGCTCTTCGTATTCGCACGAGAGGTCGGCGTAGGCTCGAAAGTTGCGGGCGCCGCGGCCGATTACGCGGGCCTTCAGCGAACGCTCGAGCATCGCCATGTCCCAGCACTCCACCTCGGCGATGTGGTCGACGTGTGCGTCGATCAGCTCGGCGAGTCGATGGAGATACGGCGCGCGTCCCTCGGGACCAAGCCCAGACCAGGCCGGAAATGCGCGCACTGCGGCACTGATCGCAGCGTTGGCGGTGGCAGCGTCGCCGCGACAGACGTTCGCGAGCAGCGAGCCGTCGATCGGCGAGCGATCTTCGAAGGTGGTGGGACTACCGACCCGGGCGCCATCGATGTAGTGCTCGAGCGAGACGGTGTGCCCGTGGACCTCGACGCGAGCGCTCACTCGCCGCCCCGCAGATCGGCAATCGTCTCGAGATCGTCGACGGTATAGGCGAAGGTAAAGCGGTACCCCTTGCCAAGCTTGACGGGCGCAAGCGACGTGTGTTCCTCGCTGGGTGCAGCGCCAAAGTTGAGCGTTGCTTCGCCCTCCCAGATTGCTGAGATCGAACGATCGCTACTGATGGCGCGGACCAACTCGTGGACCGCGGGGTTCTGATGCTGCCCTGCGGCGAGGCGCGGAAAGTGGCGGCGATTCACGAGTGGTGGAGCGTTATGAAACGGCCCGCCGCCACTCTCGCCCGTCAGCTTGACGGTTGCCTCGATCAGACGACGATCGTTGGCGGCCATCGTGCAGCCAAAGGTTGAACCGGCGGCAATCGCAGGATCGGCCAACGTGCCGAGCCCAAAGGTTCGCGTCATCCAGACCGAACCAAGCTTCTTTGGAAAGCCCTGGATCCAGCCGCGCATCAAGGCAAAATCGCGATCCACCCAGATGTACGGACAGGTCGTGACGACCTCGCCATCGAGCGTGCCATTGACGACGATAAAGGCCTCTTTGTACTGGCTGCGAGCGGGGTCGATCAACTCGTTCTGATTGGTCGTGCAGGACTGCCAATCGGCAAAGATCACCGCGGCGCGCCCAGCATCCTCGGTCAGTGGCTCAACGCCAGGCGGGAGGACGGCGGCAACGGCGGCCGGGTCGGCCCAGTAGTCGACCACAACGAAATCGCCAACGTAATGCCATGGCGGCGGCGGTACGAGATTTGCGCGGCCCTCGGGAGAGAGCGGGAGGCTATAGCTGTCAGTCATTGTGGGCTCCGTTCGTTAGCGGCGAGCTCACGATGGCTCGGCCGGGGGAAGGGGGATGCCCTGCGCCTCGCGCTGGTGCCGCTCCGAATCCACTGCGGCATCGTCGAAACGGAAGTAGGAGCGTGGCGGCAGGATGCCCCAGGTGTTGGATCCGAAGGGATCGTCTGACCACTCGCGGGGGGTGTGGGGAAGGCGCAGGATCTCCATGTCGCAGTAGAGCTCGACGAAGAGGTTCTCCTCCGGAATCCGCACGTACGCACACAGGTTCTGTGCGAGGCCATGACGCACCGGTCCCCAACCAAGCCAGCGACCGTGGCGACCAAGATGGTCGAGGAAGATGCGGAGCTGGCCCCAATCGACGATGTCGAAGGCGATGTGATGGAAATGCGCCGGCCCCATGCCGACGATCGCCATCTGGTGATGCTCGGCGTGGAGATGAAACCAGACCCCGGCCGCGCCAAGAAAATCCGAGATGTTCATGCCGAGGACGTCGACGTAGAACGCCGTCATCTCCGCCATGTTCGGGGCGAGCACATTGACATGGCCAAGCTTGCGGGGATGGAAGCCCGGCAGGGTGCTCGTGCGGCGACCAGGCGGTGGCAAACCTTCTGCTGCGAGGCGCTCTCGATAGGGGATCAATTGGACGCCGCCACCCGAAGGGTCGACGAAACGCAGCGAACCATCGGCTTCGTGATCGTAGTGCACGCTACAGGCGTCAAGGTGTGCCGCTGCGGTCTCGAGTGAGCAATCGGCGGCGAGTTCCCAGCCGGTGTGGTCATGGTCGGCTTCGTGATCCTCGACGAGCTCGAGGCAGTAGTCCTCGGAGTCGCACGCAAGCAGAGCGCGTCCGCGCTCCTTGGCGACCACGGTCAAGCCAAACTGGATCGACCAGCGCGCCGCAGCTTCGTCGATGTCGAGCACACGCAGACAGGCATGGTGCAGGTCGTGTAGCTGGATGCTCATCAGTCCACCTCTCCAGCGGCAACGCGCCGCTCTGCCTCATCTTCTGGGATCGCGAGTGCCACGTGCAGCGTATTTGCCGACGTCTCGGGCTGGTCGCCGGGGCCGCAGAGGTCCACATCCCAATCGACCACGGTGTTTCGCAGCACAGGAAATCCTTCGATCTCGACCTCAACGACGTCGCCGACGGCCATTGGCCGCGAGTTGGCGGGCGTTCCGGTCAATACGATGTCGCCGGGCACGAGGGTGATTACGCGACAGAGATCGGCCAGCTGGTAGCGGTAGTCCCAGATCAGATCGTCTTGGTCGCCCTGCTGGACAACCTCGCCATTGATGCGTGTTGTCAACGTGAAGCCCTGGTCTGGGGTCCACTCATCGGCGGTCACCATCACAGGGCCGAGCGGAAGAAAGCCGTCCTGGCCCTTGACGCGCAGCATCGAGCCGCGATCAGCATGGCGAAAATCGTGGAGGCCAACGTCGTTGGCAGGCGCAAAGCCGGCCACGTACTCGTGCACCTGTTCCGGCTTGACGCCCTTCATCTCGCGACCAACGATGACGGCGATCTCGCCCTCGTAGTTGAGAAAGCGGGTGCCATGCGGTCGGCGAATCTCGCCAAGATGACCATTGAGCGTCGTCGGCGGCTTCATGAAATAGGACGGTTCGGGTGGCGTCTTAGCTTTGTATTCGGTCAACCTGGACTGGTACGTCAGGTGGACGGCAAGAATCTTGGACGGCTCGGCTGGTGCCAACCAGCAGGCCTGCTCAACCGCTACTGCATCGCCAGAATCTAGCTCGACGGCGCCGTCGATGACGGTCCCCCAGTTTGGGGTCAGGTTGTGGAGAATGCGAGCGCGTTGCATCAGTGGTGGTCCTCAGTTGGGGGGCGTGGCGAGAGGATTGCGCATTGCGGTCTCCGGCAGGCATCGTACGGGAGCGAGGCCACTCGGTATGACTTTGGGCGCATCTGTCATCTGGATATTGTATCCAATTACGTGTCGGAATGGAACCCAAACCGCCGTCCGACGGAAGGACTTGTCCGGCCGAACAGCGAAAATGTTCACAGAGTCCATAACAGGACACCATTTACTCGGTAACGAGTGACTCCAGGAGGAGAGACCATGGGAGCGCAAGCAAGCGGAGGGGAGAAGCTCGGTAAGGGCAATCTCACCCTTATCGATGTGATCGCGCAGTCGATTGGGTTTATTGGACCCGTCTTTGCTGCCGCGTTCTTCATCCCCACGATTGTCGGAGCGTCGCTGAACGGCAAGGGGGCAGGCATCGCCAGCCCCGTCTCGATCATCATCGCGATGATTGGCATGTGTGCGGTGGCGTGGATCATCTCGCGCTTTGCGCGCCGCATCCACGCTGCAGGCTCGCTGTACGACTACGTCACCGAAGCCTTTGGTGAGCGGATCGGCTTTGTTGCCGGCTGGGTCTACTACGGCGGTGTGATTGCGCTAACGCTGGCAATCGGGCTCGCGTTCGGTGGCTTCTTGCACGACACGCTGTTTTTCAACCATGGCGTCGAGTTGGAGTGGTTCTGGTACTCGATCGCGTTCTGGGTCGTCGCTGCGGCGATGATGATTCGCGGCGTTGCGATCTCGACACGTGTGCAGCTCGTGCTCGGAGTCGGCTCGTTCCTGATCATCCTCGCCTTCTCGATCTGGGTCATCATCAAGGTTGGTGGCGACGGTGGCCTGAGTGGCGCGCCGTTTAATCCGAGCTCCTCTGACCAAGGCTGGAATGGCATCTTCTTCGGAGTGCTCTATGCCGTGATCATGTTCATCGGCTTCGAGAGCTCGGCAAACCTCGCCGAGGAGACAAAGAATCCACGCAAGCACCTACCGCTCGCGATCTTCGGCTCGTGCATTGCCGTCGGCATTTTCTACATCATCGTCACGTACGCCCAAGCGGTTGGCTTTGGTCTTTCCGTGCAGGACTGGCTGGCAGCCTTTCCGCCGCTCTATGCGCTCGCGGCCGATCCTCACTTCGGTAGTACCAACTTCGGCGAATTGGTCCAGTGGATTGTCGTGATCGACATTGCGGCCGTCGGCCTCGGTACGGCAGTCGGCTCGAGCCGTGGCGTCTTCTCGCTCGCCCGTGACGGTCGTCTGCCCAAGGTGCTTGCCTCGGTTCATCCGAAGTACAAGACACCGTGGATTGCCTCGACCGCACTCGCGGTTGCCTCGATCATTTTGATCATCATCATCGCTGCCACGAATGGCCTGATGACGGTCGGTGAGATGGATCCGGGTCAATGGTTCCCGATGTTTAACTGGCTCGCCACGTTCGGCGGCTTCATGCTCGTCGCGGTCTATATCGCGATCTGCGTTGCTGCCTTCAAGGGCATGCCCGGCGAATCGCAGTGTCTGCTGGCACTCGCCGGCATCGTCGGCGGCCTCATCTCGATCGGCGCCATCTACGGCGTGATCGTGCAGTTCGCGGATGTTCCAACGTACAACCGCATCTGGTGGGTTGCCGCGCTCTGGCTGCTTGGCGGCGTCGTGGTGATGCTGATCCTCAATCAGATGGGTCGTCTGCGCAACAAGACGGTCTAGGGCTCGTCGAACGCGGGGCTCGGGACTTCGGTCCCGGCCCCTTTTTCGTTTTGGGGGCTGTTCGCGTACCCTGTGCCCGTTTGGCGATTGGAGATTGACGATGGCAATCCAGGCAGATCCAGTGGTCGACCCCGAGCGACGCGAGCGCCTGCTCGCCATCGTCGACGAGCTCGGACCGGCCTTCCGTGAGCGAGCGCCGCGTTACGACCGCGAGGCATCGTTTCCCTTCGAGAACTTCGCCGATCTCTACGCTGCTGGGTTCTACGGACTCTGCATCCCCACGCGGTATGGCGGCCTGGGTGCGAGCTTCAACGATTACATGCAGATTGGCGCGGCGATCGGCGCCTATTGCCCGATGACTGCGTTGACTTTCAACATGCACACGCAGACGGTGCTGTGGACGGGCGTCGCCGCCGACGATCTCGACATGAGTGACGAGCATCGCGCGACGCACGAGGCGACACGCGCCGAACTGTATCGTCGCATTATCGAGGAGGGAGCACTCCAGTCGCAGCCCCTCTCCGAAGGAATCGCGCAGGGTGCGACGCGCGGTTTTGCGACGACGGCCACGCGTGTCGAGGGCGGCTACCTGATCAACGGCAAAAAGATCTTCGCCTCCTTGTCTGGTGCGGCGACGGATTACAACATCACCTGCGTCGAGACGACCGAGGACGAAATTCTCTTTCTGGCCGTCTCTGCCGACGACCTCGGTGTCGAGATCGTGGGCGACTGGGATCCACTGGGGATGCGCGGCACCTTGTCTCGCACGCTGGTGTTCAAGGATGCGTTCGTTCCCGACAGCGCGGTGCTCCTGCCACCGGGGATCTACAACCAGTTGGCCGAGCGCTGGTCATACGTCTACATGACGCTGACGCCCGCGTATATGGGCTTGACGAAGGCCGTCGTCGATTTCGTCCAAGAGTACCTGTCGTCTCAGGCGCCACCTGGCATCACGTCACGCCGTGAGGTGCCTCAGAAGCAGCAGGGCTGGGCCGAACTACAGATCATGTACGAACGCAGTCGCGCCCTCTTCGACAAGGTCTGCGAGGAGGCGCGCGTCGATCCGACGCCAGAGATGCTGCGTCGCGCCCTGGCTGCCTCGTACACCGTCATGGAGACGGCTCCTGAGGTTGCATCGCTGGCGATCCGAGTCTGTGGTGGGCTGTCGCTCCTGAAAAGTTTCCGGCTCGAGCAGTACTACCGCGATGCGCGTTGTGGGTCGACGATGCTGCCGTGGAGCGCCGAGGTTTGCCTGCATCGCCTTGGGCGACACGCGATCTTTCCTGACGACGCGCAGTAGCGTGGAATTGCACGACGTCGATGCCACGCCGATTGCCTGGCGCGAGCTGGGGGAGGGCGAGACCGTGCTGTTTCTGCACGGTCTGGGGATGACGCGGACGGGGTGGGATGCGGTGATGCGGCCGCTTGCCGAGGACTATCGCTGCGTCGCCTGGGACATGCCTGGCTACGGCGCGTCGTCACCACTCGAAGACTTCAGCCTCGAGGCGGTTGCCGATGCGGCCGCGAGCATGATCGCAGACTGTGGCGGCACGGCGCACGTGGTCGGGCTGTCGATGGGTGGCATGGTCGCGTTGCAGCTCGCGTTGCGACACCCCGACGTGGTGCGGTCGCTCGTTCTCGTCGATACGAGCCCGGCCTTTGGTTTGGACGGCACCGATCCCGACGAGTGGCAGGCGGCGCGGTTGGCACCACTGCTCGCCGGGGCCCAGATCGAGGATTTCGCCGAGCCGGTCTTGCGTGGCGTGATGGCCCCCAACCCAGATCCGGCGGCTGTCGCACTCGCCGTTCAATCGATGCTGCGAGTACCGATCGCAGGGCTGATGCAGACGATCGCGGCGCTGCCCGCGCACGACGTGCGTGCTCGCCTCAAGGAGATCTCCATGCCCACGCTGGTGTTGGTTGGCGAGCTCGACGAAGAGACTCCGTTGGCCTATGCGCAGGTGCTTGCTGAGAGCATCACGGGTGCCGAACTCCACGTCATTCCGGCGGCAGGACATCTGACGCCGTTCGAGGCACCGCTCGCATTGGCGTCTCGGATCGGCGACCATCTGCAGGGAATGGAGTCGCACTAATGGAACACCGCACCTTCGCTGTCTTTCGTCAGCAACTGCGGGCCTGTTCGTTGACGGCCGGCGAGACCGTGGTTGTGTTGAGCGAGTCGACGAGTCGCACGGCGCTGGTGGAGACCGCGCGGCTCGCCGCGGAAGACCTTGGCGGGCTCGTCCTTGACGTCGTTGTTCCCACACCCGCGAACCCTGGTCCCGTGGCAATTCGTTCGACCGGGGCCTGTGTCGCTCTGCAGGGCAACCCCTCGACGATCGCGGCTCTCTGTGCCGCCGATCTCGTGATCGACTGCACCGTCGAGGGGCTTCTGCACGCGCCGGAGCTCCCCGCAATCCTCGGCGCTAGTGCGCGTGTTCTGATGATCGCGAACGAGCTGCCGGAAGCGTTCGAGCGCTACGCACCCGACGACGGCACGCTTAAGGCTCGAGTGCTTGCCGGGCTCGCGACGATGCGCGCTGCCACCGAAATGCGTGTCACGTCGGAGGCCGGTACGGATCTCCGGATCCAGCTGGCAGGCGCCTTCACGGCCGGCTCGTGGGGCTCCACCGATGGGCCGGGCACGATCGCGCACTGGCCGGGCGGACTCGTTGTCGCATTTCCGGCCGCAGGCTCAGTCGAGGGAACGCTCCTGCTGGCTCCCGGCGATGCCAACCTGACCTTCAAGGAGTATCTCCGCGACGCCGTCGCATTGACGATCACTGGCGATCGCATCACGAACATCGCCGGCGACAGCGTCGACGCGGACCTGCTGCGGTCGTACCTCTCAGCGTTCGCCGAAGCAGAGGCCTATGCCGTCAGCCACGTCGGATGGGGGATGAATCCCGGCGCGCGTTGGGACTCCCTGGTGATGGTCGACAAGGCCGACACGAATGGACTCGAGTTGCGTGCCTTCGAGGGCAACTTCCTCTTCTCGACCGGTGCGAACGAGAACGCCGGGCGCTTCACGCGTGGCCACTTCGACTTCCCGATGCGTCACTGCACCGTCACGCTCGACGGCACCGTCGTTGTCGACGCCGGCCGACTCGTCTAGCTCTCGCCGAGTTCGAACATCGCGTCGAGATCGTGGCGCGAGTAGGCACGAAAGGCCGGCAGTGTCTCGGTGCGGGCGATGCCCTCGATCGAGAGCAGGCCCGAGGTGACGAGATCGGCCATCGCCTCGTTCGTATTGACGCGGACGATCGCGACGAGGTCGTAGCGACCCGCCACCGAATGTACCTCGGCGACACCGTCGGTCGTCGCGAGCCAGTCTGCGACGTCGGCCAGTCGGCCACGTTCGACGTTGATCAGGACAAAGGCGGTAACCATGCGGCGCAGTCTACTCCGCGTCCCACAATTCGGCCTTGATCGTCTCCCACGCCTCGCCTGGATCGCCCGGCACGGCGGGGACGTAACGCGCGCCCTCGTGCTTCGTAAAGGGCGGCGTCCAAGAGCCGCGCTTCTGTAGGCGCTTGATGTTGTCGCGGTACACCTCGTCAACCTCGGCGTGCGATTTCGGCTCGTCCTTCAGCCAGAGGTTCTTCGGGTGGATCGGCTCGTCGTACATGTTCTTAAACAGCTCGGTGCGGAGATCCTTCATCCAATTGGAGTTAAGGTTCATGGCGCGGAAGTTGCGCAGCGCCTCGATGTCGATCACACCGGCGCAGAAGCTGTTCGTCCCACTCTGCGAGAGGCCGAGTACGTGGCCATTGAAGTCGACGACGTGTCCTCCGCCGCCACCGATGTCGTACGGCTGCTCCATCTTCGGGTGCACGTAGACGGGGCCGACGTTCGGACAGACCATGTACAGCGAGTTGAAGTGCGCGTGCGCGCGGTTCTGTAGCAGCCAGGTGCCACCAGCCTCGGGTCCGGCTTGCGTCATCGGCACGGCCTCACTCGGGCGATAGACGACCTCGGCGCCATTGAACGCCAGCGCGCGGATCGCCTCGGGGTACTCGCCATCGGAGCAGCAGATCGTGCCGATGTTGCCGATGTCCTTGGTCTTGAGCACGGGGTAGAAGGCGTCGAGGCCCTCGCCGAAGACCTCAACCCAACGGTCGTACACGTCGTGTGGGGTGGTCGAACGTTCGCGGCACCAGAGATGGTTCTTAGCGGCCTTGTGCACGATCTTGCCGTTCGGGCCGATCACGAACAGCATGTTGAAGAAGCGGTCGTCCATCACCTCGGGCAGGCGCGCTTTGCACTGCACGACGATGTACGTGTTGTACTGCTTGGCGAGTGCGCCGAGGCGCTGCGTCTCGGGACCTGGCAGGTCGATGAACAGATCGCGCGCCGCGACGGTGTGGGGAATGTCGAAGATCTCGTCGGTAAAGCCGGTCAACGCGCCCTCTGCGAGAGCGATCAGTCGCACGGGCATGTTGATGCCGATAATCGAGACGGCCGCGTGGATGGCGTCCTCGATCACGTCGAGGTTGCGCGCGATCTCGCTGCGCCTCGAAATGCCACGCACCACTGTCGAGAGTCCTACTGCCATGTAGGGCGCTACGGGCCCAGTCTGCTTTGCCATGTTCGACCTCCGCGGGGGATCGTAGGGCACGCGAGGCGCGCGTTGGCTTGACGCCGGGGGACACAAAGTGGATAATGGATCCAATATCCTTGGAGGAACGCTTCAGATGGCAGTAGTCGAGACGGGCGCAAACGTTGCAGCGCGCACTGGTGCACAGTTTCTAGAAGGTCTTCGCAACGATGCGGATCGCGAGATCTGGATCGGTGGCGAGTGCGTCAGCAACCCGATGGACCACGAATTGCTGCGTCCGGGTGCCGAGGCGATCGCCCGTGTCTACGACACCCAGCATCAGCACGCCGAGATTTGCCTCGCGCCGAATCCCGATGACGGTAGGCTCGTCAATCGCACGCACCTGATTCCCCGCTCGAAGGACGATCTCAAAAAGCGCCGCGCATCGATGGAGATCATCGCTGCTGCAACGGGTGGCATGATGGGGCGCGTCCCGGACTACCTCAACGTCACGTTCGCCTGCTTTGCTGGTGCCTCCGAGGTGTGGGCGCGGCGCGGCAACGAGCGAGGCGCCGAGAACATCGTCAACTACCAAAAGATCATGCGCGACAACGATCTGTCGACGACGCACGCGATTATGAACCCCGTCGCGGATCGGTCGAAGAGCGAGGCCGAGCAGCTTGGTGGCGAGATCGCGCTGCACAAGGTGGGCGAGACGAGCGAGGGCATCGTCGTGCGTGGCGCGCGGATGCTTGCGACGCTGGCGCCGTTCTCTGACGAGATCTCGATCTATCCTGGCTCGGATTTACGACCGGGCGACGAGAAGTTCGCAGTCTCCTTCGCGATTCCAATGAGCACGCCGGGCCTGCGCTTTATCTGTCGCGACTCGTTCTCGAAGCCGAAGAGCACGTTCGACTATCCGCTCAGCGCGCGGTTCGACGAGATGGACGCCGTCGTGATCTTTGACGATGTCCTGGTGCCTCACGATCGCGTCTTCCTCGATGGCGATATCGTCGGCTATTCCGAGGTCATCACCGACTCCGGCTGGCGCGGGCACATCATGCATCAGGCATTTACGCGGGCCTACGTGAAACTGATGTTCGCCTTCGGGCTTGGACATGCGATGGCCAACATGACGGGCGTTGGTCGCTTCGATCACATTCAGGAGAAGCTCGGCCAGATCTGGAACATGACGGAGCTGACTCGCTCGGCGCTCGTTGCCGCCGAGGCCGACTCGTATCTGGATAGCCACGGTGTCTGGTATCCGCACGATCGTCCGTTGATGGCGCTGCGCGGCGAGATGCCGAAGTGGCTGCCGAAGACGCATGAGTTGCTGCAGCTCGTCGGCGGAGGCTCGTTTATGGCGACGCCGTCCGAGGCCGACTTCAACTCCCCGATTCGTGGCGACATCGAGAAGTATTTCCAGGCTGCGGGTGGTGACGCCGAGCGTCGCGTGCGCGTCTTCCGTCTCGCCTGGGACTTCATTGGTTCGGATCTTGGTGGGCGCAGCGAGCTGTACGAGCGCTTTTACCTGTCGGACTCGTGGCGTATGACGCAGCTTGCCTACCGCACGGCGGACACGACGTTCGCCGAGTCGCTGGTCGAGCAGTTCCTGCACGACTAACCGGTGGATCAGCTTCCCATTGGGGTCAGACCCTTTTAGGAAGTTAGCGGCGGCTCGTTTGCTCGGTTAGGTGATCCGACTTCCTAAACGGGTCTGACCCCAAACGGAAGCTGAACCGCTAGATCAACGTGCGTGCGATCCGTTCCCCCGTCATCACAGCAGGCAGGTTCGTATTGGCGCGCATGATCTGCGGAAACAGGCTGACGTCGCCCACCACGACACGCGAGAGACCGTGCACCCGCCCGCGTTCGTCACAGACCGCGTCGGGGCCGGCACCCATCTTGGCGGTCCCGACCGGATGGTAGTAGTGCGCGACATTGGTGCGGATCGCGTCGTCGTTCGAGAAATCCGTGACCGCCTCGCCGACGTGTTCGGCGACTGCAGGGTGGTCGAAGATCTCGTTCGCCAGCACGATGCCGTCGCGCAGGACGGCGAGGTCGTGGCCTGCGTCGTCGTGGAGGTACCGATGATCGGTGACTGGCTGTGCCTCCGGGTCGGTTGAGGCGATGTCGATGCGGCCCCGGCTCTGTGGCGTGACACACGAGACGACGATGCCGACGCGACCGTGCAACTCGTGCGTCTGATCCGCAGCCAGCACGGGAAAAATGTGGAGATCAAAGAGACCGTCCTGCGCCTGCGATGAGATCGCCTTGCCGAGGGTCTGCTCCTCCGGCAGAAATCCTGCTGCCGCGGCGGCGTCGATATCGGCCTGTAGCTCCACACCAATCGCACGGTCAACGAGGACGAGGGGTTGATCGTGCAAGTTTGCGCCGACGCCAGGCAAATCAATGACTGGCTCGACACCCACGGCACGCAGGCGCTCTGGATCACCAATGCCGGAGCGCTGCAAGATCAGGGGTGTGCCGTAAACGCCCGCGGCCAAGACGAGCGTGCCGGCCTCAAGTGTGACGGCCTCGCCCTCACGAACCGCGTGCACGATGACGCCCGTTGGGGTCTCCTCAAAGCGATCGACGAGCGTGCAGTCGAGGATCGTCAGGTTCGGCAGGTGTCGCACCGGATCGAGGTAGGCGAAGGCAGCATTCCAACGCGTCCGGCCAACAACGTTGACCGTCTCGAGACCAAAGCCGTCGTTGCCGTCAAGGTCGCACAGGTCTGAGGTCATCTTCCAACCGAGTGCGCGTGTCGCGTCAAGACAGTGGCGATGAAACGGCACTGCCTCCGCGTCTGTGTAGGTGCGTACGCGCATCGTCTTGACCACGTCGGCGAAGATCGGCGCAACATCGTCTGCGGTCCAACCCGGCAAGCCCCAGGCGTCGTAGTCGGCGCGGTGGCCCACTGCTGCGATGGCGCCATTATGAGCCGAACAGCCGCCGATCACACGAGCGCGCTCGAAGCTCCAGCGACCATCGCCGCCGGTATAGCCCCAGTCGTGCGAAAGCGCGAGCGTCGTGGCATCGATAAGGTCGGCAGGCCAGCCAGGCGTGCCGTGTGGGCCGTAGTCTGGTCCCGCCTCGACGAGCAGAACCTCCCGGCCAGCCTCAGCCAGTCGTGCGGCCAGAACGGGACCGGCTGTGCCGCCACCAACGATCACAAACTCGGCTGCACGGCTCACGGTGCGAGGTCCTCCCAGACGGTCGTGCCCCACGTAATCGCCAGCACGGTGCAGTCGTGCCCGACGGCCGCACCGTGGTAGTGGCGCTCGTCGGCTGGGGCGTCGACGAAGGTGCCCGGCAGCAGTTCGGTCTCGCCGGCTTCGGTTCCGATGCGACCAACTCCGCTGATGATCAACAGCTTCTGCCCACCAGGATGGGAGTGCCAAAACGTGGCGGCGCCATCGGCAAACGAGACGCGGGCGATATCGGGGCGCCCATCTGTTTCGGCATCGCTCAGCATCTCGAGGTTGACGGTGCCGGTGAAGCGACCACCGTAGAGCTCTGTCGTGGTTCCGTCACTGACAATCCGCATTGCGCCTCCCGAGGTTTCCGACAGTGTCGCCGATACAGCCGGTTCGCGCGATTATTCGTCGCACGGAGTGCGTGGGAATCAGGGTACCCCCGGGACGGTCTTGACTAGGCTGCAGGCAACGACCTCGCTGGAGGCGCAGCGCATGAAGCAGTATGTCTACGACCAATCTGAGGGATCCGCCGAGATGCGGAACCTGCTCGGAGGCAAGGGAGCCAACGTCGCAGAGATGCAGCGCATCGGCGTCCCCGTGCCCGATGGTTTTACCGTCACGACTGAGGCCTGCGTCGACGCCATGAAGGCCGAAGGGGTCTGGCCTGACGGGCTCTGGACAGGCGTCCTGGAGCGGCTCGACGCGCTCGAGCAGCGCACCGGCCGACGCCTCGGCGATCCGGAGAAGCCGCTCTTGGTCAGCGTGCGCTCTGGCGCTGTCTTCTCGATGCCGGGCATGATGGACACGATCC
>SXGR01557197.1_pt1 | contig 19369 bp, 18 predicted proteins | sample 3174711 | NCBI WGS metagenome assembly SXGR01 (sample SAMN11356860, study PRJNA531348) | freshwater metagenome | isolation source: freshwater sample F1-60 | place: China: Fuxian Lake, Yuxi | collected 2017-12-25
CCAGGCGCTGGTGATGAACACCACATCGCGGAACCCGGATTCAGTATCCAGGGTGAACATCACGCCTGAACTTCCCAGGTCGCTTCGGACCATGCGCTGGATGCCGGCGGAAAGCGCCACCTCTGCGTGCGTGAAGCCTTTGTGCACCCGATAGGCGATTGCACGGTCGTTGTAGAGAGAAGCAAAAACGTGCCGTACCCGATCAAGCACTGCCTCGATTCCGCACACGTTCAGGTAAGTTTCCTGCTGGCCCGCAAACGATGCGTCGGGAAGATCTTCAGCCGTCGCCGATGATCGTACGGCAACCGGCAAAAACGGACCGGACTCGGCAGTCAGGAGCGCGTGATGCGCGCGAATGTCGGCCTCGAGCGCTACGGGGAGAGGCGCCGAGCAAATCCATGCGCGAATATCAGCGCCACACTCACACAGCGCCTTGACGTCATCTACGTTAAGCGTGTCGAGCCGCCTGGCAATCCGCTCGGCAAGCCCGTCGTGGGCGAGAAATTCGCGAAAGGCTGATGCTGTGGTGGCATAGCCGCCCGGCACTCGCACGCCGGCCGCAGCAAGCTGGCTGATCATTTCGCCCAGGGAGGCATTCTTGCCCCCGACTGCGTCGACATCGCTCATGCGGAGCGAATCGAACGCGATGACACGGCGCCCGGTGGGGAGGTTCATGGAAAGGCCCTGGCATGGTTAAAAACCCGTAGCGCAATGCGCAATGCTGTTATTTTACCTGCCCGACGCCTGCTGACCTTCCGGTGAAGGCGCTCAAGACTGCCCATTCCGTTGAGGTAAACGTGCCCGATTCCACCAATCAGATGCCTTACGACCGAACCGTTTTTTATGTTTCGGACGGCACTGGCATCACGGCCGAGACCTTCGGTCATTCCCTTCTTACCCAATTCGGCTCTGTGCGCCTCAGACAGCAGCGATTACCCTTCGTGGATTCGATGGAAAAGGCTGAAGAGGCGCTTCGCCGTATCAACCGTCAGGCGCAGCTTGATCGCAAGCCGCCGATCGTCTTCAGCACGCTTGTCAACGCGCCGATCAATGATGTTGTTCGGCAGGCCGACTGCCGATTCTTCGATCTGTTCGCCAGTTTTCTTGAACCGCTCGAGCAGGAGCTTGGCGTTCGTTCCAGCCACGCGATCGGTCAGTCGCATACCGCATCAAATCTCGAGGCCTATAGCCGCCGGATTGCAGCCATCAATTATTCGCTCACACACGATGACGGTCAGACCGACAAGGATCTTGAGGAGTCCGATGTGATCCTGGTCGGCGTTTCACGGAGTGGCAAGACTCCCACGAGTTTATATCTCGCCATGCAGCACGGGGTGAAGGCCGCCAACTATCCGTTGATTCCAGAGGATTTCGAACGCCAGCGACTCCCGGAAGTGCTCTACCGGCATAGAAAAAAGCTGTTCGGGCTCACCATTACGCCAGAGCGTCTGGCCGAGGTGCGTCAGGAGCGGCGACCAAACAGCCGCTATGCATCCCTCGACAACTGCAGGCAGGAGGTGAGTGCAGCCGAGTCGATGATGCGCAGGGAAGGTATCGAGTGGCTGTCCAGCACCACTAAATCGATCGAGGAAATCGCGACCACCGTGCTTCAGCGGATCGACGCGGGCAGCCCAAGTTAACGACGCGCTGCCGCCTGCCGCTGTGTGAATTGCTCGTATAAACAGATGGAAGCCGCCACACCCACGTTTAGCGACTCAACGCCGATATCGTGCCGAATTTCCAGCCGATCAATGGCGCTCATGGCGCTCAGCTCTGCGGAGAGCCCCTTGCCTTCCGCACCGAAGATCCATACCCGGGCCTCGCGCAGGTCTGCCTCGTCGATCGACTGCGGCGACCGGGGTGCTGCCGCTGTCCAGCGGGCGGCTCCCCGAACACTGACGAGCGACGAAACTGGGATCGCTTCGCAGATGTGTAATACAAAGTGCGCGCCCATACCTGCGCGGAGGACCTTGGGCGACCACAGACTTACGCAATCGGGCGAACTCACAATGAGGCGTACACCGAACGCCGCCGCACTGCGAAGAAGCGTCCCCGCATTGCCGGGATCCTGAATGCCGTCGAGGTACACCATATCTTGATCGAGCGATCGGGGAAGCGTCGTTTTCGGGACAGGAATCGTCGCGAGCGGGCCAGGCCCGTTGACCACCTGCGACAGCCGATCGAAGAGCGCATCATCGAGCACCAGCGTTTGATGTGAGGCTTGCTCGCACAGCGCAAGAATCGCCTGCCTTTCGCTTGATCGACGCGGAATAACCGTCTCGGACACGATCGTGCCACCTGCATCAAGCCACGCCTCAAGGAGATGCTCGCCCTCGATGATTGACAGCCCCAGCGCCTCCCGCTCACGAGGCGAGCGCGAGAGCGAAAGCAGGCGCTGAAACCGTTCGCTTGAGGGCGAACGGATTTCCATTCGGGGGGATACCTTCCGACCACTCATCAGACGCTACGCTGCTCGAGCGCCTGTCGGACCGGCGCAAAGCTTCTCCGATGTGCGGGGCACGGGCCATGAGATCGCAGCAATTCAAGGTGCAGCGCGCTGGGATAGCCTTTGTGCTGATCAAAGCCGTAGAGAGGATAGTCGTTGTGCAGGCGTTCCATCGCGGCATCTCTATCGGTCTTCGCAAGAATGGAGGCCGCTGAAATCGCGGGGTCGAGCGTATCGCCCTTGACAAGGGTTTCCACCGCGCAGCGGAGAATCGGTGCGCGGTTGCCGTCGATACGGGCGAGGTCGGGAGCGAGCGCAAGTCGCTCGACGGCGCGTCGCATGGCAAGAAGCGTGGCCTGAAGAATATTGATCGCGTCAATCTCATTGACAGTGGCGCTCGCGACCGACCAGGCGAGCGCCCGCTCACGGATCTCGGCCGCCAGGTACTCGCGCCTTGCTGGCGACAGAACCTTCGAGTCGCGCAAGCCCGCAATCGGCCGCTCGGGATCCAGAATGACGGCAGCGGCAAACACCGGGCCGGCAAGCGGGCCGCGACCCGCTTCGTCGACGCCCGCGACCCATCTCGCCGGAGTGATCAGGACGGGAAGTTGTAGCTGATGATCACCGTCAGGAAGCCAATTCACCTCGATTCCCTCCTGGATTCAAACAATCCGAGAATCGCCTCGGCGCTCCGTTTCGCGCAGCCTCGGGCAAGGCTGCCATGCATGTCGGTAAAGCGTTGGCGCAAGCGGGTGCAAAGCGACGTGTCGTCGAGTTGTGCAAGCAACGCTGCACCCAGCGCCTCGGGGCTCGCCTCATTCTGAATGAACTCGGGCACCAACGTTTCCCGACACAAAATATTGGGCAGTCCGATCCAGGGTAGCAAGCCGCGATTGCGCATCAGTAAAAAGCTGAGCGCTGCCATGCGGTAGAAAATCACCATGGGACGACCCAGCAGTGCTGCTTCCAGCGTGGCAGTGCCGCTTGCAACCAGCACCGTATCGGCAGCGGACATGGCGCGATGTGACTGTCCGGACACAAGCGTCAGCGGCAGGCTGGAATCAAGCCGGAGGCTGACGGTCTGCCGCCTCAGCGCTTCCAGCAGAGCAGGCGTGGCCGCGGGAAGCACAAAATGGCAATCTGGCCGACGCCGATGAATCCAGGCAGCAGCCTGAAGAACCGTTCGCCCCATATACCGCACCTCATCGGGACGGCTGCCGGGAAGAAGCGCAATGACAGGCCGGTCCGGCGGAAGCTCGAGCGCCTTCCGGGCAGCCGCGGTGTCCGTCGAGGGGCTCAGCACGTCGGCCAGCGGATGGCCAACATAGGTGGCAGGGATACCCGCAGCATCGTAAATCGGCTTTTCGAACGGAAAAACCAGCAGCATATGGTTGACCGAGCGTCTGACGGCCTCGATTCGTTCAGGTCGCCATGCCCAGATCGACGGACCGATGAAGTGAACGGTTGGCACGCCCTGTTCGCGAAGGCGCCGCTCGAGCCCCAAATTGAAATCTGGCGCGTCGATCCCGACGAACGCAGTCGGGCGCCGAGCAAGGATCCGCCTCGCAAGTGACCGGCGAAGCGCGAGCAACCTCGGCAACGCGCTCAGCACCTCGACATAGCCGCGTACCGACAGTTCCTCGATCCCCGCCCACGCCTCAAAGCCCCAGGAACACATGGCCCGCCCGCCGACTCCAAAGGCGGCAAGCTCAGGTACCGCATCGCGCAGGCCCTGCAGCATGGCCGAGGCCAGCAGATCACCAGACGCCTCGGCGGCAACCATCGCGAGCGCGAACTCGCCCCACACATCGTCCGCCAGCGGCGTGCGAGGGGCCTCGCTCATCAGCGCGCGATGCCCCGCTCGACCCGTGACAAAAAATCAGAAAGCAGCGCAAGATCCGACTCGCTGTCGGAGTCAACCGTGGCGCGGAGATCGCTCAAGGCCTCACGCGCCTGATCTAGCGTCATGGCGCTGCGGTATAACAGCTTGTAGGCGCCACGCAGTACCTGAATACGCTGTCCACTGAAGCCCCGCCTCCTCAGGCCTTCGCTGTTAAGGCCGTGCGCGCTCGCTGGATTGCCAGCGGTCATCACATAGGGCGGGATGTCGTGCAGTACTACGGTCCCGGCGCCGGTCATGGCATGTGCACCAATCTTGCAAAACTGGTGCACTTGCGTGCAGCCGCCCAGAATGGCCCAGTTGCCCACCTGAACATGCCCGGCCAGATTGGTGGAATTGGCAAAAATGGTGTGATCACCCACGATACAGTCGTGAGCAATATGCACATAGGCCATGATCCAGTTGTCGTTACCGATACGGGTTGTTCCCTTGTCCTGCGCCGTGCCGCGATTGACTGTGACGGATTCGCGAAACGTATTGCCATCACCGATGACCAGGGAAGTGAGCTCGCCCAGGTATTTCTTGTCCTGGGGCGCGCCGCCGATCGACGCGAACGGATGAAACCGATTCAGGCTTCCGATCGTCGTGTCCCCCTCAATCACCACGTGAGGGCCCACCACGCACCCGGCGCCCAGCCTCACCCCTGCACCAATCACGCTGTAGGCGCCCACGACGACGTCATCGTGAAGGCAGGCGCCCGGATCGACCACGGCCGTCGAATGGATGTTAGGCATGTCGCGCCTGTCAGCTCTGCGCGGGCGCGGCGTCGCCGTCCGGGCGCACAGGTGGGTCGATTTCGCGCAACGTGCACATCAATTCGGCCTCCGCCGCCGTCTGCCCATCAACGGAGGCTCGCCCGGTGTACTTCCAGATCGAGCGCGCAACCCGCGTGATCTCGACATCGAGAATCAGCTGATCTCCAGGCACCACAGGCCGCTTGAACCGGGCGCCGTCAATGCCAACGAAATAGTAGACAGACCGGTCATCGGACACCCGACCCATGGTCTGAAACGACAAAATACCGGCCGCCTGCGCCAGCGCTTCAATTTGCAATACGCCCGGCATGACCGGCAGGTGCGGGAAGTGTCCAACAAAAAACGGTTCGTTGATGGTGACGTTCTTGAGTGCCCGGATGCGCTTGCCAGGCTCGATGTCAAGCACCCGGTCGACCAACAGGAACGGATACCGGTGTGGCAGGTGTTCAAGGATCGCGCGAATATCTAACGAAGGCATCAATGTTCCTTGAGGTACGACTCGAGGCGGCGAAGCCTGGCTCGGAGATCGGGAAGCTTGCGCACTACCACTGCAGCGCGCTCCCAGTCGGCATTGTTCATGAGAGGAAAAATTCCGGAGTAGAACCCAGGTTTGGTGATCGAAGACGACACCAGACTCATGGCAGAGATCGTCACGTCATCGCAAATGTCGAGGTGCCCCAGAATGCCCGCCGCGCCGCCGATCATGCAGCGCCGACCGATTCGGGCGCTGCCTGCGATACCCACGCAGGCGGCGATCGCAGTGTGCTCACCGATCTGCACGTTATGCGCGACCTGGATGAGGTTATCGAGCTTGCATCCATCGCCGATGAGGGTGTCGTCGAGTGCGCCGCGATCAATGGAACAGTTGGCGCCGATTTCCACGTCGGCACCAATCTGTACTCGCCCAAGCTGCGGAATCTTTTCCCAATGTCCCTGATACCTGGCAAATCCGAAGCCATCGGATCCGATCACCGTCCCGGCGTGAACTAGGCTGCGATCGCCTACCACGCAGCGATAGCCAAGCGTGACCCGCGAGCGGAGTTCCACCCCGGTCCCCACCACCGCATCGTCTTCGATGATACAGCCAGCACCGATGACGGCGCCAGCCCCCACACATACCCGTTCGCCGACCACCGCACCGGGACCGATTGCAACGCCGTGACCCAGCGACGCCGACGATGCGATGACAGCTGAGGGATGGACCGATGGGTTGCTTCGAGTGTTGAGCCAGGCATTGAACTGACGTGCAATCAGTCCGTAGGCCCGGTAGGGGTCTGGTACTTCAACTAGCGCTGCCTTAGCAGGCACCGCGTCCGCCAGCTCTACCGAGGTCACCACAACCCCAGCCGACGTGGTCCTCGCCTTGTCCCGATAAGCCCGACTCGATAGAAACGCTATCGATGTACCGTCGGCCGACTCAAGCGTCGCCAGGCGATCGATTCGAGTACTGTCAGCGCCGCGGACCAGACGGCCTGCAAGCAATTGAACGATCTCGGACAAGGGCACGGCATCCGACAGACGGAGCATGCAGCTCTCCAGCGCTCGGACGCGCCCGATTATTTTACCGCAGGGTCAGAAAGCGCCTGAAGGACGAGGTCGGTGATGTCGATACGACCACTTGCGTAGACCGCCTCCTGAAGAATCAGGTCGAACTTTTCCCGCTCAGCGATCTGACGGATGACACGATTGGCCCGCTCAACCACTTGCGACAGCTCTTCGTTTCGCCGCTGATTGAGGTCTTCACGGAATTCGCGCTGTCTACGCTGGAAGTCTTTGTCGATATCGGCCGCCTCGCGTTGCCGGCGCGTGCGCTCGGCCTCGGACATCACCATCGCGTCCCGCTCGAGGCGTTCGGCCAGCTGCTTCAGCCGGGTGCCAACCTCCTGGAGCTCTCGGTCGCGCTTGGAGAACTCAGTCTCAAGTTTTGCCTGGGCTGCCTTGGCAGGCGCTGCATCGCGCAGGATACGCTCGGTGTTGACGAATCCGATTTTGGGGGTGACCTGTGCAAATGCGGCGCTTGCACTCAGCAAAAACGCCGCGGCTGCAGACAGGCAAGCAAAACGTCGGCTCAAGAACATACAAATCTCCCGCCCAGAAAATCGTACCTGATCAGAAACCGGCGCCTACTTGAAATTGGAATCGCTGCATACGGTCAGTTGGAGCATAACGCAGCGGCCAGCCCAGACTCAGCTTCATCGGGCCGATTGGAGACAACCAATTCAGACCCACGCCGGCTGCCGCGCGAAGTTCGGAGAAGTCGACGTTGGAGTCAGCAAATACGTTTCCGACATCGGTGTAAAGAAAAGTGCGGATCGTACGGTCAGCGCCTGAACCTGGAAGCGGAAACAGAAACTCTGCGCTTCCGACCACCTTGAGCTGTCCACCAATGGGCACTTCGCGCGTACCCCCGGTTTGCAGTGGCTCGATATCCTTTGGTCCGAGTGAACTAGGGTAGAAGCCTCGAACCGAGCCAATGCCGCCGGCGAAATAGTTCTTGAACAACGGGTACGAACGCCCACTGAAACCTGCGCCATAGGCAACATCACCATTCAGTGCAATGGTGTAGTCACGGGATAGCGGCCAGTAAAGCTGCTGGACCGCATTGGTGCGCCAGAAACGCAGATCGCCCGCTGGGACGCTAGCCTCAAAATTGACGCGCTGCAGGCGGCCCATTGTGGGCGCAAGTGCGCTGTTTCGGGTGTCACGCACCCACCCGACATTCCCAAGGAAAGCGGACGCGGAAAGCCCGTATTCGGAGACCCACTTCGTGTAGCGCCGCGGTGCAAGCGGACCGAGCCAAAGTGAGGTGGACTCGGCTCCGACCCCAAAGAAAAAACGGTCGACCTCGGTATACGGAATGCCGAACCGCGTAGACGCGGAGAGCGTTTCAAACTTGTAATCGCCCAGCAGCAGTGCTGAAGCATTAAACGACCGCGAGGCAAGTTCAACCGTCTGGCTGATACCGTCGTCGGTGATGTAGGGGTCGGTGTGACTGAGCACCACCTGCCGCGCGAGCCGACTTGAATTCACCTCGATGCCGACAATCTTGCCTGTTCCCAGAAAATTGTTCTGGCTCAGTGAAGCTGCAAGAATGATCTTCTCGGTGGTGGAAAACCCGATACCCAGCGAGATCGCCCCGGTAGGGCGCTCAACGACGGTGACCCGGAGATCTACCTGATCGCTAGTGCCCGGCACCGGCTCGGTTTCGATCTTGACGTCGGTGAAATAACCGAGCCGATTCAGACGATCACGCGACAGTTTGATCTTGTCGGCGTCGTACCAGGCGTCTTCAAACTGGCGAAGCTCCCGGCGCACAACTTCATCACGGGTGCGCGCGTTACCACCAATGTCGATTCTGCGAACGTACGCCCTGCGCCCTGGCTCGACCATGACGGTGAAGCTCACCTGCCGGTTATCACGGTCTGCCTGGGGTACAGCATCGACCCGTGCAAAGGCGTAGCCAAGGGAGCCCAGACGCTCGGTCATGCTCTTGGTGGAGTCGTTCAGCTTCGTTCCGGAAAACACCTCGCCCTGGGCGAGCCTCATCATGGCGCGAAATTCGTCGCCTCGTCCCAGCAGTTCACCAGCGAAGGTGATGTCCTTGACACGGAACTGCTCCCCCTCATCCAGCACGACCACGAGATCGATGGATTCCCGGTCAGGGCTGATGGAAACCTGGGTTGAGCGAATATTGAACTCCAGGAAACCCCGATCCAGATAAAACGATCGCAAGGTTTCCAGATCGCCCGCCAATTTCTCGCGCGAATAGCGGTCGGCCTTGGTGTACCAGCTGAGCCACGTTGGCGTCGAGAGCTTCATTTCATCGAGTAACGCCTTTTCGGTAAAGGCCTTGTTCCCAACGAATCGGATCGCCGAAATGGACGCCGAGGCGCCCTCTTCGACCGTCATGGCGACCCCCACCCGATTACGCTCGAGGGGCGTGACCGTCGAGGTGACGCGCGCGGCATACTTGCCTCGGGATAGATACTGGCGCTTCAGTTCCTGCTCGGCCCGCTCGAGAAGGCTGCGATCAAAAATACGGGACTCAGCGAGTCCGATATCCCGGAGCGAGCGCTTCAAGGTGTCAGCATCGAATTCCTTGACGCCGGTAATTTCGATTGAGCCGATCGCTGGTCGCTCCTCGAGCACAACCACTAAAACGTCGCCGTCGGCCTGCAACCGCACGTCGCGGAAAAAACCGCTCGCATAAAGCGCCTGAATTGCCGCGGTCGCTGAATCTGGCGTGATGCGCTCACCAACTTTGACGGGCAAATAACCAAATACGGTGCCCGGCTCGATACGCTGGATACCCTCGATTCGGATATCTCGAACTACAAAGGCATCGAACGCTCTCGCTGCGCCTGGAAACCCGGCAGCAGCCAGTATGAGATACAGGGACGCAGATGCTAGGCGGTTCGCACGAGTACGGGAAAAGATGCTTCGCATGCTTCAGAGCCCAATAAGCCGGGTGAAGTCGTTAAAAAGTGCAAGTGCCATCATGAACACCACCAGAAGCAGCCCCGCCTTTTGAGTAATCGCCATCACCTGATCTGACAGCGGACGGCGTCTGATTGCCTCAACCACGTAATATACCAAATGCCCTCCGTCGAGCACCGGTATGGGCAGCAGATTCAGAACCCCCAGACTTACGCTGATCAGCGCGATGAATCCGAGATAGGACTGCAAGCCGCTGCGGGCAGTCTGGCCCGCCATGTCGGCAATGGTCACCGGACCGCTCAGATTTCGCACTGACAGGTCACCGGTGATCATGCGACCAAGCATTCGAAGCGAAAACGTGCTCATCTCCCAGGTGCGCGCTACGCCCTGAACAACGGATTCAAGGGGGTCAGCCTGAACCACCTCGGTTTTAACTCTATCCTGGAGCATGGCTCCGATTCGCCCGCGTGGCCGAGCGTCCGTACCGGCTACGGTTTGCGTTGATGGGATGACACGCACGGTGATTTCGTCAGCGCCACGCTGAACCACGATGACCAGCGCTCGATCAGCACTCTCACGCACCTGTTCAATGAGCTCACGCGCCCGCCGGACAGGCTCACCGTTTACCGTGAGCACACGATCACCCGCCCGCAGGCCCGCCTCGATCGCTGGTTCGCCAGACATCAGGCTTCCGATTAACACCTCTCCTGGCGCCAGTACGAGCCCGAGCACTTGAAGTGGGTCGCGATCCGGGACCTCGGCGGACATGGCCCCGCGCGTTCCCAGGGTTTGCTGGCGAAGCTGGCCTGCGCGGTCGATGGTGAGCGAGACCGTCGCGTCTCCCAGTGACGCATCGATGATCTTGAGCCGCAGTTGATTCCACGACTGCAGCGGCGCGCCGTTCACCGAGACGATACGGTCCCCCGCAACCAGACCCGCGCCGGCAGCGGCACTCGCTGCGGGCGGCGCGTCGAGGACAGGAACCGGTTGTTCGGTTCCACCCCAGGCAAGCGCTGCATAAAGAATCACCGCAAGAAGAAAGTTCGCCATGGGCCCGGCCACCACGATGAACGCCCTCTGGTAAAGCGGACGCTGCGAAAACGCCCGTGGAAGGTCGGCGCTTGCAATCGGCAGAGAGGGCTCCTGGTCGCGCTCATCGAGCATCTGCACGTAGCCGCCAAGCGGAATGGCGGCAATCACCCATTCCGTCCGATCGGTACCGTATGCGCGGGACCAGATCGCTGGCCCGAAGCCGATCGAAAATCTGAGGACTTTGACCCCGCACAAACGGGCCGCTGAAAAATGGCCCAGCTCGTGCACGAAGATGAGTAACGTGAGGGCGAAGAGAAACGCGAGGACGGTTTGAACGAATGTCATGAGGCCTGTCGCTCCATCACCTGCCGCGCTGCCCGACGCGCCCTGCCATCGAGATCGATCACCGCGTTGACTTCCTGCGCGGCACGCTCGCCTCCGAGTTCGTCGAGCACCGCTTCGTTTATCCGCGCAATGTCGCCAAACCGGATTCGCCCGCCCAGGAAGGCCTCAACTGAGATTTCATTGGCTGCGTTCAGGACGCACGGCGCGCCGCCTGCCGACTCGAGAGCCTGGCGGGCCAGACGCAGGCAAGGAAAGCGAACCGGGTCGGGAGGCTCGAACTCGAGGCGCCCAGCCGCAGCGAGATCGAGCGGCGTGACACCACTTTCGATACGATCAGGATAACCAAGCGCGTGCGCGATCGGCGTTCGCATATCGGGATTGCCGAGCTGCGCGAGTACCGAGCCATCGACATATTCCACCAACGAATGCACGATACTCTGTGGGTGGACCAAGACCTCGATGGATGAGGATGTCACACCAAAGAGGTAGTGCGCCTCGATGAGCTCGAGCCCCGTGTTCAACATGGTCGCGGAGTCCACCGAGATTTTCCGACCCATGTTCCAGCGCGGATGCGCAACCGCTTGGGCTGGTGTGGCCGACTCAATGGCCTCAAGACTCGCCTGGCGAAAGGGTCCGCCAGAGGCGGTCAGGAGTATTCGTCTGATCCCACCCCGGTTCCCGGCGGCAGGCAAGCACTGAAAGACAGCATTGTGTTCGCTGTCGATGGGTAACACCGATGCGCCGCCCTCACGGCATGCGCGCAGGAACACATCACCCGCCATCACCAGCGCTTCTTTGTTCGCGAGCAGGATGCATTTGCCAGCTCGGGCAGCCGCAATGGCAGACGGAAGGCCAGCGGCCCCTACGATCGCCGCCATGACAAGGTCAACCTCGGGCGCGGAAGCGATCGCCTCGAGCGCACCGGCGCCGCTGTGGACGTCAATTGCCGCACCGTGATGCACAAATTGCCTGCGCAGACGCTCCGCTGCGGCCTGATCGGATACCGCCACGCACCGTGGGCGGTACTTGAGCGCAAGTTCAAGCAACGCATCGATCCGGCTGTGTGCGGACAGCGCGTGCAAACGGAACCGCTCGGGATGCCGTGCCACGACATCGAGCGTGCTCAATCCGATGGAGCCAGTGGCTCCCAGCACGGTAATTGCCTTCATCCCCAGATTATCGCAGCAGTTGGTGAAGCAGGGCCACGACTGGCATCGTGGGGATCAGTGCGTCAATTCGATCGAGCGCTCCGCCGTGCCCGGGCAATAGCGTGCCACTGTCCTTCACGCCTGCCTCGCGCTTGAGCAGTGACTCGAACAGGTCGCCCACGACTGACAGGCCCGCGAGGAGCGCGAGGATCAGCAAGGCGGCTGCAACGCCGTAATGTACGAGCAGCAAGGCTGGAAGAGTGCCCGCAAGCGGCGCGAACTGCGCCGACACCACGCCCAAGACCGCCACGGCCATCATGCCGGCAATCACACCTTCCCAGGATTTTCCAGGACTAATGGTGGGCGCCAGCTTGCGACGGCCAAAGGATCGGCCAGCGAAATACGCTGCGATGTCAGCGACCCACACAATCGCCATCGCGGTGACCAGCACCGCCGGTCCACCGCCCCGCAGGTCATAGAGCGCAAGCCAGCAGGCGCCCAGCAGCCAGAGCGCCAACGCGCATCGGCCGGTGCTTGCCTGATGGCGCCTCAGTCGCCGGGGCGCTTCGACGAGCCAGAAAAGCATTGGGGGAAAACACGCGGCAATCAGGATGGGCTGTGGAACATTACCGGACGGAACGAGTGCAACGACCGCGATACCTGAGGCGGTCGTGGCGGCGAGCTTGAGCAAACCAGGAAGCTTGCCCGATACCAGCCGACTCCACTCGGCATAGGCGATGATGAGCAGTAACAGCGAGACGAGCCCCCAAAGCCAGACCGGTCCCACCATCACCACCGGAATCAGAACCGCCAGCAATCCAACCGCGGTCAGAATCCGGGCGATCAGCATGCATTCATCCGGCAGACTGCGCTGCGACCTGACCGCTGGTCTGGCCGAAGCGACGCTCGCGCTGTCGGTACCACTCGAAGGCTTCCTCGAGTGCTGCAGAATCGAAATCAGGCCAGAAGCGGTCGGTGAAATACAGCTCTGTGTAGGCCAGTTGCCACAAAAGAAAATTGCTGACGCGCTGCTCGCCGCCCGTTCTGACGAAAAGATCGGGCTCCGGCGCATACGACATCGCCAGGTAGGGCGACAACAGTGCTTCGTCGAGTCTCTCGGGATGGCTGATCAGCTCAGGATGAGCCGCCAACGCCGCACGGGTGGCCTGCAGGATATCCCAGCGCCCGCCGTAGTTCGCGGCAATGGTGAGCGTCATCCGCTGGTTGCCCGCCGTGCGCGTCTCGGACTGCCGAATAAGCGCGCGGAGCCGTGGCTCAAACGCATCGAGATCGCCCACCACGCGGAGTCGGATCCCATTGGCATGAAGCTGATCGACCTCGCGCTCCAGAGCAGAAATGAACAGCCGCATGAGCACCGAGACCTCGTCGACCGGGCGCCGCCAGTTTTCAGAGCTGAAGGCAAACAGCGTCAGGAACTCCACGCCCGCCTTCGCACAGGCTTCCAGGACAGTCCGCACCGCTTCTACACCGCGCGCATGTCCCGCCACCCTCGGCAGCCGCCTGCTGGTGGCCCACCTGCCATTGCCATCCATGATCATGGCGACATGACGCGGGACCGCCCCGCTTGACGGGACTGCGACGGTCGAACTCGGAAAAGTCGGCTTCACGCGGCAAACGCCTGATCAGACTGTAAGGATTTCCTGCTCTTTTGCGGAGATCAGCTTGTCGATTTCCGCAATGTGGCGATCGGTCAGCTTTTGCACTTCATCCTGGCCCCGCCGGTCATCATCCTCGGAAATAGCTTTGTCCTTGAGGAGCTTTTTCAGCTGCTCGTTCCCATCACGGCGAAGATTCCGAACCGCGACCTTGGCCTGCTCACCCTCTACGCGCGCCACTTTCGCCAGCTCCTTGCGGCGCTCCTCTGACAATGGCGGCATAGGTACCCGAATCAGTTCCCCCACCGTAACCGGATTCAGCCCCAGGTCGGCCTCACGAATGGCTTTATCAATGGCAAGCACTATCTTTTTCTCCCAGGCCTGCACGCTCAGCGTTCGCGCGTCCATGACGGAAACGTTAGCCACCTGATTGATCGGCACGAGGCTGCCGTAATAGTCGACTTGTACGTGATCGAGGAGACCGGAATGGGCCCGGCCCGTTCGAATCTTGGAAAGCGCAATCTTTAAGGACTCGAGCGATTTGTTCATCTTTTGCTCGGTCGAGCTTTTAACATTGGACAGACTCATCGGATTCCTCTGAAGCGTGTCAGGCGTAGACCAGCGTCCCTTCGTCGTCACCGGTCACGATCCGGCGAAGGGCGCCTTCCTTGAAAATTGAGAAAACCTTCAGCGGTAGACGTTGGTCGCGGCAGAGCGCGAAAGCGGTGGCGTCCATCACCTTCAGTTTGCGGCTGATGGCCTCGTCGAAGCTGATGCGCTGGTAGCGCGTGGCGGTGGGATCGAGCATGGGGTCGGCGGTGTATACGCCGTCGACCTTGGTCGCTTTCAACACAATGTCAACGCCCATTTCAGCACCCCGGAGGGCAGCCGCTGTGTCGGTCGTGAAGAACGGATTCCCGGTGCCGGCAGCGAATATCACGACCTTGCCCTCTTCAAGGTAGCGCAAGGCCTTGGGACGGATGTAGGGTTCAACCACCTGTTCAATTTTCAGCGCCGACTGCACTCGTGACACAACCCCTTGCTGGCGCAGCGCATCCTGAAGCGCGAGCGCATTCATGACGGTAGCGAGCATTCCCATGTAGTCGGCTGTAGCGCGGTCCATCCCGGCAGCGCCGCCCGCTACGCCTCGGAAAATGTTCCCGCCGCCAATCACCACCGCCAGTTCGACACCCAGCCTCGATACGCCCGCGACCTCGGCACACATTCGTTCGATGGTGAGGCGGTTAATGCCGAACGTGTCATCGCCCATCAACGCTTCCCCCGACAGCTTAAGTAACAACCGGCGGTAGGCGAGTTTGGGCGGATTCGAGGCAGACGAAGACAGATCCAAGGTTTAACCTCAGTGCGGTTCACGCCGACCCGGGGCCGATGCCTTCAGTCGGCAGACCCCAGGATTATGCGCCATTACGGCGTGAGAAGCGGGGCAGCCCGGCGGGCGTTCGCGCTGCCTGAGACCTCAACGTGCTACCGCAGCAGCGGCCTGTGCGGCCACCTCGGCGGCGAAGTCGGTTTGCTTCCGCTCGATGCCCTCGCCCACCAGGTACAGCGTAAACGATGCCACGCGAGCGTCCCGAGATTTCAGCAGCTGCTCGATGGTCTGCTTGTCGTCCTTGACGAAAAGCTGTCCGAGGAGGGTGACCTCCTTCAGGAATTTTTGTACGCTCCCCTCGACCATTTTTTCCACGATGTCGGCCGGCTTGCCCGACTCGGCAGCCTTCTCGCGGGCGATCCGACGCTCGGTATCGATCAGGTCAGCCGGCACGCCATCGCGAGACAGCGATTTCGGCTTGGCTGCCGCAATGTGCATCGCAATATCGCGCGCCAGGGTCTCGTCTCCACCCACCAGGTCGAGCAGTACGCCGATTTTGGCGCCCCCGTGCACATACGTCACCACACGCCCCTCAGCCGACACCCGATGAAAGCGGCGAATCGACAGATTTTCGCCGATTTTGCCGACCAGCGTGGTACGGACTGCATCAACCGTCGATCCGTCGACGGACGACGCCGACAATGCCGCGACGTCGGCCGGGGCCGACTCCGCCACCAGCTTCGCGAGCCGGGAAGCGAAAGCGAGGAAATCGTCGTTCTTGGCAACGAAGTCTGTCTCGCAATTGAGCTCAACGATGGCGGCCTCACGCCCGTCGCTGCCGATAAACACGCCGACTACGCCTTCCGCCGTGATGCGCGAGGCGGCCTTACTCGCCTTGTTGCCCAGCCTGACGCGCAGAATTTCCTCGGCCTTTACCAGGTCTCCACCCGCCTCGGTAAGCGCTTTCTTGCACTCCATCATGGGTGCGTCGGTTTTCTCCCGTAGTTCCTTAACCATACCAGCGGTGATTTCAACCATCGCCTTGTCCTCCGAATTCAGTCGAATTACTCAAAGCCCTGTACGGCCAAGCCAGCGTGAGGCCGGGCGGCGCAGGTTGAACACAGGATATGGCGGGCGTCCCGAGGGCTACCCACCAGGCAGGCGTCAGGCTTCCTCGCCCTCGACCTCGACAAACTCTTCCTCTTCGCCGGCCGCTTTCACGACCTCCTGGAGCGCGCTGCTGCGTCCATCGAGAATTGCATCGGCCGCGCCGCGTGCGTAAAGGCGGATGGCTTTGCCTGAGTCGTCGTTACCCGGGATGACGTATGAAATACCCTCGGGCGAGTGGTTGGTATCGACCACGCCCACGACCGGAATACCGAGTTTCGAAGCTTCAGTGACCGCGATCTTGTGATAGCCCACGTCCACCACAAATAGCGCATCAGGCAAGCCACCCATGTCCTTGATGCCACCCAGGCTGCGATTGAGCTTGTCTAGTTCCCGCTGAAAAAGCAGCGACTCTTTCTTCGACAACTGCTCTACGCTGCCTTCGGCGATCATGACCTCCATGTCCTTCAGCCGCTTGATCGAGGTCTTGACGGTTTTGAAGTTCGTGAGCATCCCACCCAGCCAGCGGTGATCGACGAAGGGCATACCCGCGCGCTGCGCCTCTTCGGCCATGATTTCACGCGCCTGTCGTTTAGTGCCCACGAACAGTACCGTGCCGCGGTTGGAGGATAGCTGCTTGAGATACTTCATCGCCTCCTGATAAAGCCCGAGGGTTTTCTCAAGGTTGACAATGTGAATCTTGTTGCGATGGCCGTAGATGTACGGGGCCATCCGAGGGTTCCAGAATCGGGTCTGGTGGCCGAAATGTACACCGGCCTCAAGCATTTGCCGCATGGTCGCGGACATAAACATCTCCTTGGGGGTTGAGTCTTACGCTTCTGGCGATCCACCCTGGAAGGAGCGGAAAAACTGCCGAGCTCTGAACATTCTGGAATGGCCCTGGTGACCGAATTCCAAACTTGAGAGCTTGTGCAGCACCCTGTTCGCCGAAAGCGCGGGGATAACAGCTAACTTATAATCGTACCATGACTATCCAACTCAAAACATCCGACGAGATCGCCGCTATGCGTGTGGCCGGACGCCTGGCCAGCGAGGTGCTTGATTTCATCACCCCCCATGTCCGGCCGGGGATCACCACTGGTGAGCTCGACCGCCTGTGCCATGACTACATAGTGAACGTTCAGGGCACGATTCCCGCGCCACTCAACTACGCGCCGCCCGGCTACTCGCCCTACCCCAAGTCGATCTGCGCTTCGGTCAATCATCAGGTCTGCCATGGTATTCCCAGCGCTCGTGTGCTGAAAAGCGGCGATATCGTCAACCTCGACATCACCGTCATCAAGGACGGCTTTCATGGTGATACCAGCCGGATGTTTTGTGTGGGTGAGCCCTCGATCGCGGCACGCCGCCTGTGCGACATTACATTCCGCGCCATGTGGCTGGGTATTGAGCAGGTCAAGCCAGGTGCGACGCTTGGCGATATCGGCCATGCGATTCAACGCTATGCCGAAGGGTGTGGCTTTTCGATCGTGCGCGAGTTCTGCGGGCACGGTATCGGGCGGCGGTTCCACGAAGAACCCCAGGTGCTTCACTACGGACGTCCCGGCACGGGCGAGCGGCTCGAGCCTGGCATGATTTTCACAATCGAGCCAATGATCAACGCAGGCAAGCGCGACGTCCGTGAACTGGGCGATGGGTGGACGATCGTCACCCGCGACCACAGCCTGTCAGCCCAATGGGAGCACACAGTATTGGTAACCGAGCGGGGCGTTGAAGTCCTCACCATATCGGAGCAGTGCCCGGTGCAGCCGGCGCATGAGTCGGTGGCCTGACCATGATTGCCGCAGCCGAGCTTGGCGATCTGCGGCAGTCGTATCGCGCAGTAGTTGAATCGTCGGTCCAGCAGTTCAAATCCTCACGAAATCCCGACCGCCTGCTATCAGCGCTGTGCCGGGCGACAGACCGGCTCTTGCGCACGCTCTGGCACCGCAGTGCCGTGCCAGCTCATTTCACGCTCGCGGCAATCGGCGGCTATGGGCGTGGCGAACTCTTCCCGCATTCGGACGTCGACCTGCTGATTATCGCAGACCATCCAGCCCCAGATGAGGCTGTGATTCTCGAGCGGTTCATCAGCGCATGCTGGGATCTTGGCCTTCAAATCGGACATAGCGTCAGAAGTGTGAACGAATGCCTGGTCGAAGCGCGCCGCGACATCACCGTCCAAACCAGCCTCATCGAACGACGTCTGCTCGCCGGCAAACGCGAGATATTCGATCAGCTCGGAAAGCAGCTCGAAGACGAGCTTGACCCAGCGATGTTTTTCTCCAAAAAGCTCCTCGAGATGCGGCAGCGCCACACACGCTACGAGGACACCCCTTACAGCCTGGAGCCCAACAGCAAGGAAAGTCCGGGCGGCCTGCGCGATCTGCAACTGATTCTTTGGATCAGTCGTGCCGCCGGCCTGGGTGCCAGCTGGGCCGACCTGGCGCGCGGCAACCTCGTCAGCGAGACCGAACTCCGTCAGATCCGCCACAACGAACGGGTACTCAAGCGTATCCGTGCGTCGCTCCATGTGGTCTCGGGGCGGCGCGAAGACCGGCTGGTATTCGACCTCCAGGCCCAGGTCAGTGCGGCGCTCGGATTCGGGGGCGCCGATGCGCGGCGGGCATCCGAGTCGCTGATGCAGCGCTACTACTGGGCGGCCAAGGCCGTAGTCCAGCTGAGCAGCCTTCTGCTTCAAGATCTTCGTGAACGACTCTCGCCGCCTGCCGCCGGCGAGCCCGAGCCGCTTGATGCGGAGTTCGCCAACCGCGGCGGCCTGCTCGATATTGTCGACCCGGTACTTTTTGAACGCGAGCCGTCAGCCATTTTGAGGGCGTTTCTGGTGCTCAGCCGCCACCGCGAGCTGCATGGCATGAGTGCCCAGACGCTGCGCGCAGTCTGGCGCGCCCGCACGCGCATCGATGCTGCATTCCGGCAGTCACCTCAAAACCGCTTGCTGTTTCTTGAATTTCTTCAGGCCGAACATGGCGTCACCCGCGGCCTACGGCAGATGAACCAGTGGTCGGTGCTCGGACGATACCTGCCGGTGTTCCGGCGGATCGTCGGCAAGATGCAGCACGATCTGTTTCATGTCTACACCGTCGATCAGCATATCCTGATGGTGGTTCGGAACCTTCGCCGCTTTGCGATGGCCGAGCATGCACACGAGTATCCCTTCTGCAGCCAACTGATGTCGGGAGTCCGCTCACCATGGCTTCTGGTGGTGGCCGCACTTTTTCACGATATTGCG
>SXGR01025810.1_pt1 | contig 19317 bp, 14 predicted proteins | sample 3174711 | NCBI WGS metagenome assembly SXGR01 (sample SAMN11356860, study PRJNA531348) | freshwater metagenome | isolation source: freshwater sample F1-60 | place: China: Fuxian Lake, Yuxi | collected 2017-12-25
GCTCGATCGGGTTCTGCGTGGCGAACACGCAGAAGGGCTCGGGCAGCCGATGCGCCACGCCATCCGCCGTCACCTGGCCCTCCTGCATGGCTTCGAGCAGCGCGGCCTGCGTCTTGGCGGGTGCGCGGTTGATCTCGTCGCACAGCAGGTATTGCGCGAAAATCGGCCCGTGCGAGAAGCGGAACGCGCCCTCGTTGGGCCGGAAGATGCTCGTGCCCGTGACGTCGGCCGGCATCAGATCGGGTGTGAACTGAATGCGGCCGAAGCTGCCGCCCAGCGCGGTGGCCAGCGTGCGCACCAGCAGCGTCTTGGCGACACCCGGCGGACCTTCCAGCAGCACATGCCCGCCGACGAGCAGCGCGATGAGACAGGCATCGAGCGCTCCCTCGAGCTCGACGAGCACGCCTGAACAGGTCTGGACCACGCGTGCGCGCAGTGCGCCCACGGCCAGGATCTGTGGATCGGTCCGCGGCAGTTCGGGAATCTCGGTGGGCACAGCGCCGGGAGCGGACGGTTCTTGGGAATGTTCCATGTGCTAGGGATGCGGTTGAAGTGATTGCAGTTGTTCGTGCAGGCGTTCGAGTGCGTCCGCATCGCGCGGCAGCTTAAGCGCATGGGCGGAAAGCACGCTGCACTCCGGACGGCGTGCCGCGATTGCAGCGATGCGTTGTTCCAGAGTCGCCTGGCTGCGTGTGCGCAGGCCCTGGCGCCGCTCCTCGCGCACCAGAAAGGCCTCGAGATCCAGCCGGGCGGCGGCCTCCACCAGCTGCGCGCGGGCGAGACTGCGCGCCCGCTGACGCGCGCGCTCGAGGGCGCTGGAGCGCGTGAGCGGCAGCGGATCGCGAGCAAAGGCTGCCGTGTGCGCGCGCATCCACACGAACAGACCCGCCAGCAGCAGCAGATGCACGCTGATCCAGGCGTTGGGGCCGCGCAGGGCGAGCTCGATCGCGCTGGGCGGAGACCAGGCCCCCAGACTGAACTCATCGAAGCAGATCGGCAGGCCCGCGGAGAACAGCTCCGCGAGTCGCACGGCGTAGAGCGCATGATCGAGCTGGCGGATGTTGCCGTTTTCAAACAGCGTGGGATCGCTCACCAGCACGAGCCGGCCCGCGCCCACGCCGGCCTCGACGACCAGCGGACGCTCCGGCTCGCCGGGACGCGAGCCCAGCACGACTTCGCGCCAGGCTCCCGACTCATCGAGCGGCTCAAAGGCCGTGCCGCCCGCCAGCTTCAAGCGCTCGCCCGTGGGCAGGCTCGCCTCCCAAGGCTCGATGCTGGAAGACTCCGCGATGCTCAGCTCATCGCTGATCGCCAGCTCCAGCTCGATCGAGAGGAAGGCCAGCAGCGCCTCATCCGCCGGCGCCAGCAGCGTACCGCCGTTTTCCAGAAAGCGGCGGTACTGCGAGCGCTCGTGATCGGGCAGCGCCTGCTGCTCCTCGCTCTGTTCCGGAACTCCCGGCAGCACCAGCAGCATCTCGCCAGCGCCGGCCTTGCCCGGCGGCAGCTCGAAGGTGCGCGCGGGATAACCCAGCTCCTCGAGCATGCGACGCCAGGCGCTCCAGCCCGCATCGGAACGGTTGAGGCTGCTGTGCGGCCGGCCCGGCGCGTCATCCCCACCGCCCAGCAGCAACAGGAGCACCGAGAGGCCCAGTGCCATCAGCACGCTCAGCAATCGCACCAGCAGCGCTCGCCAGGACAAGCTCATGCGTTGAGCCACTCCCGGCATGCGGCAGCCATGCGCGCGCTGTCCTGCGCCGCGACAACGCCGCCGCCGAAGCTCAGGAGATCCACTTCGCGCACCAGCGGACGCAGCTGCTCGGCGAGCTCACCGGCAAGGCGCGTGCGCTCGAGCATTTCGCGCCCCGTCCACGCATCGCGGTACTCGATGCGGCCCTTGCCCGACAAGCCCACCACCAGCGCCCAGAAATACAGCCGCAGCGCCAGGCGATGATCGCCGGCCGCCTCTGCGGCGCGCGCCTCCGACAGCAGGCGACTGACGCGCGCAGCCAGGCTCTCGCGCTCCTCCGCTTCGCGCTGCGCCGCCGCCAGCTCCCGCGCGCGAGCCATCTGCAGATAGAGACGCCAGCCGTACCACAGCAGGAGCACGACCAGCACCACGACCAGCGCCCAAAGCACATAGCCCAAGCCTTCGCTGACGGCGCCAAGGCCGCTCGGCAGGAGCCCCTGCTCACCGAGCCAGTCCAGGAAGCGATCCCAGGCTCGCGCCAGCAGGCCTTGCTGCTCCCCCAGCTCCGGCGGCGCTTCAAGCGCCTTCTCCAGCGCCGCACGCACCTCTTCGCTGCTCTTGTGCCCGGTCTGCATCATGCGTCCGCACTCCGCGCACGCAATTGCCTGAGTTGCTGCGCCAGATCGACGCCGTCACGCCGCACCAGCAGATCGAAGTAATACGCCGTCATCACGGCCGCCGTGAGCGCGGCGGCGAAAGCCAGCAGCACGCTGGAGAGCGCGGCGTAAATCCACGCAAAGGCCGTCGCCGAGAGACCGGACCACTCGTAGACCTCCTGGCGAACCACCGGCTGCTCGAGCACTCCGATGCCGGAGCTGATCGGTCCCGCCAGCACCAGCATCGAGAGCATCAACCCGGCCCAGCGCCAGAAGCTGCTCGTCGTCAGGTGCAGACTGCGCCGGATCGCATCCGCCATCGAGCCGTCCTCCAGCACCAGAATCGTCGGCGCTAGGCTCAGCTTGAAGCTCAGATAGATGCCCGGAATCAGCAGCATGCACATGCCGATGCCCGTCGCGATGCCGGTCACCAGTCCCAGACCGACGATGCCCGGCAGGCACGCCACCAGCAGCCGCTGCGGCTTTGGAATCAGCGCGCCGCGCTCGCGATAGCCCGCCGCCAGCCTGCGCGCGAGCAGCGCGGTCGTGACCGTCTGCGCGATGCCGTTGTTGATCGTCAGCAGCACGGTCGCTGCCAGATCATTCTCCGCGTTGCCGCTCGAGAGCAGGGTCGGCACCAGCCGCAGCGGAAACCAGACCATCGCGCTGACCAGCAGCAGCCAGCCGAACTCATCGCGCAGGCCGCGAATGCCCAGATCGAAGATCTGCGCCATGCCAAGGTGCGTCTCGCCGCGCAGCTCCGTGGAGTGCGAGTCGCGCTCGGGGGACAGTCCCTCCGAGGGAGCCCCGAAGGGGACCCTGCGCAATTCTCTGGTGCTCTCCACCCGCGCGCTCATGTGCGGGTGAGAGAATAGCGATCAGCTCACAGGTTTCCGAGCCGGATCGCGTCGCTGGGACAATTGCGCGCGCAGGCGTGATCCCGCGTGCATTCGTAGTTCGAGAGCTTGCGTACAGTCGCCTTCTCCCCCTGTGCCCGGAAGGCCTGTGTCTCGCAGACCATCTCGCACAGGCCGCAGCCGGTGCACTTGTCCGCATCGATCCGCACCGACACGAAATCGCGCGGCCGCACGGGGCAGGCAAGCCCGTCCACGATGTGCTCGGTCTGCACCAGATCGCGCGTGGCGGCATGGCTGGTGAGCGTGCGCAGCGCCTCCTCCTCCCCCGCGGCCACCACCTCGTTGACACGGTCGAATCCGAAGCGGCTCGCATGGGCGACCTTGGGCTGGATCAGCGCGACGCGCCAGTCCACCTGCATGTGCAGCGAGTGCTCCACCAGCACCTCCTCGACGATCTCGAAGGTGCGGTAGAGCGTCGAGAGCAGGCGGTTCTTGTAGTCGGGAGTCTTGGCCGTGCCCTTGATCGAAAGATCGACGGCGATGATCAGCTCGGGATTCAGCGTGTGGGCGAAGCGCAGCGGCACGGAGTCGACCATGCCGCCGTCCATGTAGCTGTAGCCGCCGCGCTCGAGCGGTTCGAAGATGCCCGGGAGGGCGCAGGAGGAGTAGACGGCATCGACGAGGCTGATTTCGCTGTGACCTGGCGTGCCCCAGAAGACGCTGCCGCCGGTCTCGAGGCGCACGGCGTTGCAGTAGAAGGGCACCTTCATCTGATCAAAGCTCAGCGGCGGGAGCACGCGCTCAAGGCTCTTGCGGAAGGTGTCGCCGCGGTACATGGACTGCGTGCGCGCGCCCTTGAGCAGGAACTTGACGAAGTTGAGCCGGAAGTAGTCTTCCTTCTGCACGCCGGCGACGAGCGACTCGATCTGATCGATGCCGTAGCCGCCCGCGGCCATGGCACCGACGAGCGAGCCGATGCTCGTGCCGACGATCGCGTCGTACCGGATGCCGAGCTTTTCGAGCGCGCGCAGGACTCCGATGTGCGCCATGCCGCGCATGCCGCCGCCGCCGAGCACCAGCACGGTGCGCGGACGATGCGGGGCGGAATTCTGCGGAGGGCGGCTCATCCGCCTTTCTTTCGACCCGAATCCCCGTCGGCGTGAGCGGGTGCCGCGATGGGCCTGCGCCGATTCCCGAATCAGGGCTTCTCAGGCTTGGGCTTGAGCACCAGATCGCCCGCCGACGCCGGGCCGACGGTGATCTCCGGACCCGGCCAGCCTTGGTGGCGCACGCGAAGACGCCATTGCCCCGGCCACAGCGGTGTGGTCAGGAAGCGGCCATCGGGCTCGAGCATCTGGCTGGTCCAGGACTCGCGATCGAGCGGCGAGTATTCCAGCGTCGTGAAGCGCAGATCCTCGCCCGGAGCATCGAGTCGGCCCGCAAAGCTCACGGCGCGTGCATAGCGCAGCTCCAGAGGCGCGGAGCTCGCGCCGAGATCGAGGGTAAAATCGAATGTGCGCGGCTCCACCAGCCCGACCTCGCCTTCGGGGAAGACCAGCTCGGCCTGGTAGCGGCCGGGCAGCAGGCCGGTGGCCTCGAAGCTGCCATCCGGCTGGACGGGGAAGCGCTGCTCCTCGAAATGAACGGTCAGGCTGTCTCGCCCCAGACCTCGGCGCAGAACCAGCGCCGGCTTGAGACCCTCGGATCCGGGCAGGCCGATCGCCTTGCCGTGCACACGGGTTCCCGCGCAGCTCTCCAACCAGATCACCGAGGCGTTGTCGCCTGGATTGACGAGCACCGCATCGGTTCCGAACAGCAGCGGGCGCGGCTCACTGGGCTGCGAGTGGATCGGCCAGCACCACAGCTGGGCGCGGCCGGCCGCGATGCGCTCGAAGCGGAAGACGCCGCCCGCTCCGCTGGTGGTGACGCGATACTGGCCCAGATCGTCAATCAGCGCGACCATCGCCGAGTAGCACGGCTCGCCGTTTTCAGCGTAGTTGACCACACCGTTGACCTCGCAGTTGAGCGGAACCAGCGCCAGATCGATCGCATAGTCCCCGCTCGCCTGCCTGGGATAGCCCTCCAGAGCCTGACGCAGCGGAGCGTGGTCGGCGCCATCGGCATGCAGATCAAGGTGCACATTGTTGGGACCGGCTTCGTAGGTCGTGCGCTCTTCGACGCCGATCAGCTCAAAACGGCCCTGCTCATCGGTGCGACTCGCCGGTGTGTCCCCGTCTTCGCGGAACTCCCAGTTGTCGGCCCAGACGCGCACTCCCGCGACAGGCCGTCCCGTCGCCTTGTCGAGCACACGCCCCCGCAGCGTCGCCCCGCGCGTCAGCGGCACGTCAATCGAACCGTTGCCGCCGGCGATGAGCGCGCGCTCGAGCACGACATGTCCCGGTCCGTGATTGCGGCCTCGCGCCCAGACCTCGATCACCTTCCAGCCCGGCTGGGTCTCCAGCTTCCACACGCCGCCCTCACCGCTGCGCGCGGTGAGCTGCTGATAGTTGCCATCGTCCTTGCGCATCGCGACGGTGACCCCGACGCTGACCTTGGGGGCCTCACCGGAACTCGTGAGGATCCGGCCTTCCACGCGGGCCGTGTCGGGTCCTTGAGATGCGAAAGTCAGCAGCAGTGCGGCGAGTGCGGTCCACATACAAATGCAGGATCCTACACCAGAGCGCGGGTTCCTGCTTGGAACCCCACTGCGCGCTTGGCAGTCTCATGCCATGAGCCGCCCCCTGATCCCCTGGTCGCGATTGTCGCAGCTGGACCGACGCGAGCAGGAGGCTTGGAGCAACCAGCGGCTCGTCGAGCACGTGCGCCAGCGGCTGTATCCGTTCTCCGCGCACTACCGCAAGCTCTTCGACCAGGCCGGCATCCGGCCCGAGAAGGTGCGCTCGATCCGCGATCTCGCCTCCCTGCCGCTGACCACGAAGAAGGACCTCATCGACGCGCAGATGGATCCGGAGCGCAAGCGCGACTTCGTGCTGATTCCCACGCCGGAGAAGATCCGCGCGCACTGGAGCCTCGGGCGCAAGCTCGCGCTGCTGCTCGGCGGCGAAACGGCGCGCGAGGCGCTGCGCCGCGAATACACGCCCAACTTCCTGACCTTCACCACCGGACGCTCGGCGGAGCCGGTCGGTTTCGCCTACACGCCGCACGATCTGGATCTGCTCGGCGAAGTGGGCGGACGCATGCTGGATGTGCACGCCATCCACGATCCCCAGGCGCGCATTCTCAACTGCTTTCCGTTCGCGCCGCATCTGGCCTTCTGGCAGACCACGTTCGCGGGCTTTGAGACGGGCCGCATGATGCTGCCGACCGGCGGCGGCAAGCTGATGGGAACGGCGGGCAATCTGCGCCTCGCCGAGCGCATGAAGCCGACCGTGATCATCGGCACGCCGGGCTTTCTGTATCACATGCTGCGCGAGGCCGAAGCGAAGCGCAGCGATCTCTCCGCGGTCAAGCTGGTGATCCTGGGCGCCGAGAAGGTCACGCCCGGTCTCAAGCAGAAGATGAGCATGGCACTGGAAGCCTGCGGAGCCCGCGAGGTCACTATCAGCGGCACCTACGGTTTCACGGAAGCGCGCATGGCCTTCAGCGAGTGCCCCGCGCCGCATGATGTTTCGCCGGGCTATCACCTCTACCCGGATCTGGGCATCTTCGAGGTGCTCGACCCCCAGACGCTCGCGCCCGTGGGTGAGGGCGAGAGCGGCGAGCTCGTCTTCACGCCGCTCGATGGCCGCGGAACGATGGTGTGCCGCTACCGCACGGGCGATCTGGTGGTCAACGGCATCGTGCACGAGCCCTGTCCCCACTGCGGCCGCAGGGTTCCGCGCATCACCAGCGAGCTGCGGCGCGCCAGCGACCAGAAGGACATGAACCTCACCAAGATCAAGGGCACGCTGGTCGACCTGGCGCACATCGGCTCGGTGGTCTCCGACATGATCGAGGTCGAGGAGTGGCAGGTCGTGCTGAAGAAGGTCAATGACGATCCGCACGAGCTCGATGAGTTCATCCTGCGCGTTTCGCTCCGAGGAGGACTCGAGCGCGGCTTCGGCGAGAAGGAGCTGCGCCAGCGCATTCTCGACGCCACGGAAGTGGCCCCCTCGCGCATCGAGTACCACACGACGAAGGAAATGCTCGAGTTCCTCGGCATGGAAACCGAGATGAAGGAGAAGCGTTTCCTCGATACGCGCCCCAAGTGAGCTCCCAATCCCAAGATCTGGTTCTGGCAGCCGGTGTCCGCACCCCCTGGGCGCGCGCCGGCGGTGCCTTCGCACGCGAGGATGCGGGTCACCTCGGTGCGCTGGTGACGCGCGAGCTGCTGGCGCGCACAGGCATCCGCGGGCAGGACGGCGGCGGGATCGCGGAGCTGATCGCAGGCTGCGTCGGACCGCCGCATGATCAGGCCAATGTGGCGCGCGTGATCGCCCTGCGCGCCGGATTGCCGCAGGCCATGCCCGCGCGCACCGTCGCGCGCAACTGCGCCAGCGGCATGGAGTCGGTTTCCTGCGCGATCTCCGCGCTGCGGGCGGGCGAAGGCGAGGCCTTCCTCTGCCTGGGCGTCGAGGTGATGAGCCGCTATCCGCTGGTGATGAACGACGCGCTGACGGGCTTCTTCGACTCGCTTTCGCGCGCACGCACGCCAATGGCGAAGCTCAGGAGCATCGCGCGCTTCCGTCCGGCGATGCTCGCGCCGCGCATTGCGCTGCTGGAAGGGCTCACTGACCCGGTCAGCGGCCTGATCATGGGCCGCACGGCCGAGATCCTGGCGCGCGAACAGGGCATCACGCGCGAGGCCGCCGATCAGTACGCGCTCGAAAGCCACCGGCGTGCGCTCACCGCCCGCATGAGCGGTCGCTTCGCGCGCGAGCTTGTGCCGGTGCTGCCGCAGGGTGCACGACCCGGTCCGCAGCCCGGTCCGCAGCCCGGTACGCAGCCCGGTACGCAGCCCGGTACGCAGCCCGGTGCGCAGGCGCTGGCCGAGGACGATGCGATCCGTGCGGACCAGAGCCTGAATGCGCTCGCCAAGCTCAAGCCCTACTTCGAGAAGCCCGACGGCCGCGTCACGGTCGGCAACTCCTGCGGCATCACGGACGGAGCCTGTGCGCTGCTGGTGAGCACGCGCGCCAAGGCGCAAAGCCTCGGCCTCAAGCCGCTGGCGCGCATCGTGGCGCACGCCTGGACCGGCTGCGATCCGGCGCGCATGGGCCTGGGCCCGGTGTACGCCAGCCGAGAGGCGCTGCGCCGCGCAGACCTCTCCTGGAAGGACATGGATGTCGTCGAGATCAACGAGGCCTTCGCCGCGCAGGTGCTGGCCTGCCTGCGCCTGCTGCCGGAGCTCGATCCTGCGCGCGTCAATGTCAACGGCGGCGCGAACGCCCTGGTACACCCGGTCGGGGCCACGGGTTCGCGTCTGCTGCTGACGCTGGCGCACGAACTGCACGAGCGCGGCGCACGCTATGGGCTTGCCAGCCTGTGCATCGGCGGCGGTCAGGGCGGAGCCTTCATTCTGGAGCGCTGCGAATCATGATCGGCACGCACGCCACGCTGGAAATCGTCGACGGCCTCGCCTGGATCACGCTGGTCGCCCCGCAGCGCAGCCTGCCGGTGCTCGACCTGGCGCTGATCGCCGATCTCGAGACGGCCGTCACCGAGCTGGAACGCCGCAGTGACTGGCAGGGCCTGGTCGTGCGCGGCCGCGAGGAGCTGGTCTTCGCCGCCGGAGCTGACATCGACGCGATCGCGGGGCTCACCGACGAGCTTGAAGCGCGCGCGCTGATCGAGCGCGGACAGCGGCTCTACGACCGCATCGAGGATCTGCGCGGCCGCATGCGCGGGCGCATGGTCGCGGCGATCGGCGGTGCGTGCGCGGGCGGAGCCTTCGAGCTCTCGCTGGCGCTGGGCACGATCCTTGCCGTCGAGGATCCGCGCACGAAGATCGGCTTGCCGGAGGTGATGCTGGGCATTCTGCCGGCCTGGGGCGGCTCGACGCGCCTGCCGCGCCGCATCGGCGTGCCGGCGGCGCTCGAGGTGATCCTGCAAGGGCGTCTGATGGGCGCGCGCGAAGCGCACAGAAAGGGCCTCGTCGACCGGCTCTGCGCCAAGGAAGACCTGTGGCGCATCGCGGGCGAGCTGGCGCGCGGCACGCTGCCGCTCGCACGGCGCACGCGCGGGCTGGCGGGGCTCTTGGTTGATCGCAACCCGGCCGCGATCGGCGCACTGGCGTGGCTCGCAAGGCGGCAGGTGCGCGCCCGCACCGGCGGGCACTATCCGGCACCGCTGGAGATCGCGCGCGTGGTGCCGCAGGCCGTGCTGTCCTCGCGCACGAGCAGTCTGCACCTTGAAGCCGAGCTGGCGGCGCGCCTGGTGGTTTCGCCCGTCACCAAGCACCTGATCCGCATCTTCCGGCTTTCCGAGGAGGCCAAGGGCCTCGCGAAGTTCGCCGACGGCACGCGTGCACAGTCTCCGCGCGTGATCGGGGTGCTGGGTGCCGGCGTGATGGGACGCGGCATCGCGAACATCTGCGCCGAGCGCGGTCTCGCAACGCGTCTTTTCGACATCGCGCCCGCGGCGCTCGACACGGCGCTGTTCGAGCATCGCGCCGCCGTCGAATCCAAGCTGAAGAAACGCCGCGTGCAGCGCCACGAGGCGCTGGCGCAGCTTGATGCGCTCGACACGACGGCGGAACTCGCCACGCTCACCCGCCAGGAACTCGTGATCGAGGCGGTGGCGGAGAAACTCGATGTCAAGCGCAAGGTCTTCCGCGAGCTCGCCGCGCGCCTGCCGGCGGATGCGATCCTCGCCACGAACACCTCATCCCTGTCGGTCAGCGCGATCGCCGAGGGTCTGCCCAACCCCGAGCGCGTCGTGGGCCTGCACTTCTTCAATCCGGTGGCGAAGATGCCGCTGGTGGAGATCGTGCGCGGACGCGCCACCAGCGAAGCGACGCTGCGCCGCACGGCCGCCTTTGCGCTCTCGCTGGGCAAGACGCCGATCATCACGGCGGACTGTGCGGGCTTCCTCGTCAACCGCCTGCTCGGCCCCTATCTCGACGAGTGCGTGCGGATGCTGGAGGCGGGCGTCGATCCGGCGCGCCTGGAGCGCGCGCTCAAGCGCTTCGGCATGCCGATGGGACCGCTAGAGTTGCTCGATGAGGTGGGACTGGACATCGCCGCTCATGCCGCGCAGTCCTTGCACAGCGCCTACGGTGCGCGCATGCAGCCCTGCGGGACGCTTGAGCGCATGCTGGCAGCCAAGCGCCTCGGCAAGAAGAGCGGACTGGGCTTCTACAAGCACGGTCCGCGCCGCCGGCTGGCCAAGGATCTCGCGCGTTTCGTGACGCAGGTCGACCCCGCGCTCGCCCGGCTCTCCGAAGCGGCCATCGCCGAGCGCGCCCTGCTGGCGATGCTCTGCGAAGCGGCGCGCGCGCTCGAGGAGCGTGTCGTCGAGAGCGCGCGCGAGCTGGATCTGGCGACGATCTTCGGCATGGGCTTCCCGCCCTTCCGCGGGGGCCTGCTGGCCTGGGCGGATGAGCTCGGTCCGCGCGAACGGAACGCCAGGCTCGCCGCGCTGCACGGCGGCGCGAACCCGCGCTTCGAGCCTGCGGGCCGGATCCTTGCAGGGTGCATGTTCCACGCCGGATGAACGCGGAATCGGAAAAACGCCGCTTCGAATCGGCGATGGTCTGGAACTTCGCCAGCCTCGCCGTGCTGGGCGTCTCCGGGATCGCACTCAACCTGCTGATCGGTCGGCTGTATGACGCCGCGACTCTGGGCGTCTTCAATCAGGCGCTCGCGGCCTACATCTTCTTCTCGCAGGCCGCCGTGGGCGGCATCGACCGCTCCGCACTCAAGGAAGTCGCTGCGCACGCGCATGATCCGTCGCGGCTGCGCGGCATCATCTGGGGCGCGCTCACGCCGACGCTGCTGCTCGCGGCGCTGGTGACGCTGGCTTTCTGGCTGGCGCGCACCCCGATCGCGGCCTTCCTCGATTCGCCGGGCACGGCCACGGGCATCGCGGCCGCGACGCCGGGCCTGTTCTTCTTTGCGCTCAACAAGGTGTTGCTAGGCGTCGTCAACGGGCTCAACCGCATGCGCGCCTTCGCGATCTACCAATCGCTGCGCTACATCGGGATCCTGGCCTGTCTGGCGGGCTTTGCGCTGCTGGACACCGAACGCGTGCGCGGCAATGAGCTCGCCTTCGTCTTCACGTTCGCCGAGGCCGTGCTGTTCCTCGTCCTGGCGGTCGAGGTGGGACTGCAGATGCGCGGCTTCGGCCCTTCGCATGCGGGCGATTGGATCGGCAAGCACCTCGTGTTCGGCATCAAGAGCGCCGGCAGCGGCGTGCTGCTGGAGCTCAACGCGCGCGTGGATGTGCTGATGATCGGCTACTACCTCGAGGACCGCATGGTCGGCGTGTACACCTTCGCTGCCATGGTCGCCGAGGGCATGTACCAGCTGCTGGTCGTGCTGCAGAACATGTACAACCCCGTGCTCGCGCGGCATCTGGCCCTACGTAGCACGGGCGAGCTCGAAGCGCTCATCCGGCGCGGCCGGCGCAACACCTGGGCCGGCGTCTTTGTGGTGGGCGTGGCGGCGGCGTTCATCTACCCCTGGCCCTTCGACTGGCTGGCGGGCAACCCGGCCATCGGCGAGAGCACGCGCGCCTTCCAGGCGCTGGTGCTCGGCATCGTGCTCTGCGCCGGGCTGATTCCGTTTGCGCAGATCCTGCTGATGGCCGGCCGACCCGGCTGGCACACGCTCTACATGGCGAGCGCAGTGGCCTTCAACATCCTCGGCAACGCGCTGCTGATCCCGGTGCTGGGCATCGTCGGCGCGGCACTCGCCACCTCGGCCTCGATGCTGCTCTCGATCTTCGTGCTGCGTCTGATCACGCGGCAGCAGCTCGGCGTGCGGCTCTAGCTGCAGAGCTAGCCGCCGCGCTTCCAGATCTCGATCACCGGCCCCATGCGCTCGGCGCGCAGGAGCTCCAGCGCCCAGACCTTGCGGTGCGGGTACTCGTCATCCGAGTAGGTCAGCGGCCAATTGTCCGTCTGCGCGGCGCCGCCCGGAGCAAAGCGCGCCACGCGCGTTGCCAGCGCGGGCAATGTCGGATGGATGTTCGCGAGCACCAGCGGCTTGCGGCCGTCGCTGTAGACCTCGACCACGAAGTAGTCGGCGGAGAGCTCCGCGAGCCAGGCTTGTGTGTCCGACTGCGCGCGGCGGAAGTTCTCGGCGCCGGCGAGCGCAAAGGCCGTCATGTCGTAGCTCGGCTGCACGCGCAGCTCCGGCGTCAGCCCCCGTTGGTAGCGGAACCACGGCCGCTGGCGGTTGTCGAGCATCAGGGCATTGCGCTCCAGAGCCTGCGCCGTGTACGGCAGCGGCAGCTCGAAGCTCGGCAGGAACGCAATCCGCGCCTGCGCGGGATCGAGCTCGCGTGCGATCCAATCCGCGGCGGCATCGATCGTCGTGGGTGCAGCGTGCACGCGCGCGAACTGCAGTGACAGCAGCAACTGCGGCAGCAGCGCCACCCATACGATCCAGCGCGCGCGCGTGAAGGCCGACAGGCTCCAGCCGATGAAGAGCGCGAGGAAGGGCAGCAGCGGCAGCAGGAAGCGCTGGTAAGTGCGTCCGTAGAGCCCGAACACCAGCAGGTAGGGAATCACAAAGGCCAACACGATCACCAGCTCACGCCGCTCGATTCGCACGCGCCGCCCCCACGGACTGAGAGCGACAGCCACCAGCGCCAGCAAGGCCAGCCACAGGTCGTAGCGCCACAGGCTGCCCGCCAGCTCAAGGAATCCCGCGCCGCGGAACAGCGCGAGATCGATGCGGTGACCGAACAGCAGGAACTGGCCGTTCTCAAAGCCCAGCGCCGGTCCTGTCGCTGCCCCGGAAGCGCCTGCGCCCGAAGTGAACGCGAAGGGATGGAACAGCAACGCCAGCGCACCCGCGATGCCCGTCAGCAGCAGCACGCGCCACCAGCTCTTCATGCCGTGTGCGCAGCACAGCGCCAGCACCGCCGGCAACAGCGTGAAGACGCCGTTGGCGAGCGTGCCCAGCGCGAGCCCGCAGAGCACGGCGAGCAGCCCGAGGCGTGCCCAGCCAGGTTTCGCCGCATAGGAGAGAGCCGCCAGCACGCTCGCCAGCGCCAGCACCGCCAGCAGCGCATGCGGTCGTGCCTGCACCGCGAACCACAGGTGCAGCAGGGAAGCCCCGCTGAGGCCCGCAACCAACAGCGCCAGCCGCTCTTCCAGCCAGCGTCGCGCGAGAAGGAAGCTCAATGGCACGATCAGCAGCGAAAGCCACGCGCTCGTCTCGCGCACGGAGGCGTACTCCCGACCGGCTTCGCTGCGCTGGGCTTCGAGCCCCTCCACGGGACGCGGGCCGGCGCGCAGCGCCGACAGTCGAGCCGTGAGGTGCGGATAAAAGCCCCACAGCAGCGGTTCTGCTCCCGGATCGGCGCCCGTGCGCAGGAGCTGTGCCTGCGTGGCGATCACGAGGCCGTCGGGCTCGGTCTGTCCGGGCAGGCCTCCCGCATTGCCCCACAGCCGCGGGATCGCCAGCAGCAGCAGCAAGCCCGCCAGCAGCAACCAGGCACGGCGAGTGATGGCGGTGGAGCCCATGAGGTTGCGCCAAGGTAGGGTACGAGGCCCCTGCGCTCCAGTGCAGAGCCCCTTGCTGCCGAAATCGGCTATTCTTGGACACCTGCCCATGAACGCCGCCCAAAAGCCCCTCTCGGTGCTGTTCTTCGAGGTCAACGAAGCCGAGAAGTACTTCCTCGAGAAGTTCGTCGCCCAAGGCAAGCTGCCGAACTTCGCGCGCTGCATCGAGGGCGGCAAGCTGATGCGCACGCGCATTCCGACCTGGGATGCGGGCGCGGAGAAGGCCTGGCGTCACATCAGCCCGTGGATCATCTGGCCCTCGGTCTACACCGGCATGACTCCGGAGCAGCACGGCATCGTCGGCTTCGGTCAGGACACCGGCCGCATCCGCGGACGCTGCGTGTGGGATGTGCTCGACAGCAACGGCATTTCGGTCGGCGTGCTCGGCTCGCTGATGAGCTACCCGCCGCGCAGCGAAGGTCATGCCGCCTACTACGTGCCCGAATCACTCGCGGACGATCCCTCCTGCTTCCCCGAGGAAGCGCGCCCGCTGCAGGAGTTCTGCGTGTTCAGCGCCCGCAACTACTCGGAGAGCTTCGGTTCCAGCGCCGCCACCGCCGTCAAGCTGCTGCTGAGGACCAAGAAGAGCGGTGTCACGACGCGCAACATCTGGCGCACGCTCTCGCAGATGCCGATGGAGCAGGTCAAGGGGCCCTCGTTCTATCCGGAGCGGGCCATGCTGCACTCCTACCTGACCTGGGACGCGTTCCTGAAGCTGTATCCCACCAGCAAGCCGCGCTACGCCTCGCTGCACATGAACCATGTGGCGTACATGCAGCACCGCTACTGGCGCGCCAGCGAGCCGGAGCGCTTCTCGCCCGAGCTTTCCCCCACCGACCAGCGCTTCTTCTATTCCTCCTCCGAGCGGATGCGCTACGAGCAGAAGTTCGCGCACTGGATCGAGAGCGCCTTCCGCTACACCGACGAGCGCCTCGGCGAGATCCTGAACATCGTCGACGACGACACGGTGGTGCTGGTGGGCACGGCGCTGGGCGTGCGGCCCTTCGACCCGTCCAAGGGCGAGATCTACAACCCGGTGGTGCGTCTGGTGAAGGAGCGCGAGCTCTTCGACGCGATCGGACTCACGGGCTACACGGTGCTGCACCAGATGAACCCGGATGTCACGGTCAACTTCGCCGACGAGGCTGCCGCCGCGCAGGCCCATGCGCTGCTCGACCAGCTGCATGTCCACGCGCACGAGCCGCTGTTCACCGTGCAGCGCAAGGGGCCTCAGCTGTTCCTCGAACTCAACATGCCGCTGCGCGCACACAAGGAAGAGGAACTGTTCATCCGCTTCACGCCGCGGCCGGAGTTGGCGATCCCGCTCGGCCTGCACATCCACGAGCACTGCACCAACGACCAGTCGACCTCCCATCACAAGGACTCGGGCTGGCTGCTCGCCTACAGCAAGGGCGGGCGCATCACGGGCGAGCGCGATGTCATTTCCGTGACCGACATCGCACCCACGATCCTGAGCCTGTACGGGATCCAGCCTCAGGCCTGGATGGATCCCGCGGCCCAGATCGCCTTCCTGCGCGCCTCCTGAAGCTTTTTCCCGTTTTCGGATCTCTGCGCCTCGAGGCGGCTCCACCTTGGCGCGAGGGCATCCGATAGGGACACTACGTCCCCATGCAGTCCCTCGACCTCCATGGCCTCAAGATCGGGGTTGTGATCCCGGCATACCGGGTCGAGAAGCACATTGCCCAGGTGATCCGGGGCATCCCCCAGCAGATCCGCACGATCATCGTGGTCGTCGATGCCAGTCCGGATCGCACGCGGAGCGTGGTCGAAGAGCTCGCCGATCCGCGCGTCACCCTGATCGTGCACGAGCGCAATCAGGGCGTGGGCGGCGCGATGGTGACCGGCTTCAAGGAAGCGCTGCGCCAGGAGCTCGACATCGTCGTCAAGATGGACGGCGACGACCAGATGGATCCCGTGCACCTGCCGCGCCTGCTGGCTCCCCTGCTTTCCGGCGAGTGCGACATGACCAAGTGCAACCGCTACAGCTCACTGGGCTCGCTCAAGCAGATGCCGATCATCCGCGTGATCGGCAACACGGGCCTGACCTTCCTCGTGAAGCTCGCCAGCGGCTACTGGAACACCTTCGATCCCGCCAACGGCTACATCGCACTGCGCACACCGGTGCTGGAGCGCGTGGATCTCGACGCGCTGCCCAGACGCTACTTCTTCGAGAGCGGCTTCCTGATCGAGCTGGGCATTCAACGCGCCGTGGTGCAGGACATCGCAGCGCCGGCGCGCTACGGCGACGAGAAGTCCTCGCTCTCGGTGACCAAGACGCTGTTCGAGTTCCCGCCCAAGCTCGTGTACGGATTCCTGCGCCGGATCTTCTGGCGCTATTTCGTGCACGACTTCTCGGCGGTGTCGCTGTACCTGCTGCTGGGCCTGCCGCTCGTGCTGTTCGGAGTGGGCTACGCCCTGTGGTGGGTCGGCTCCCATGCCGGCGATGCCACCGTGGCTCCGGCCGGCGATGTCATGATGTCCGCCATGCCGATCATCCTCGGTGTGCAGTTGCTGCTGCAGGCTGCCGCCCTCGACATCCAGACCGCGCCCTCCCGGCCGATTGCTCCCCCGCTGCGCAGGCGGGAAACGGAGCAGACGAGAATCCCGCCCCGCACGCACCTACAATAGCCCCTGACCATGTGTGGAATCTTCGGCGTCGTCTTCGGCAAGGATCCCTCGATCAGCCCCGCCTTCGCAGGCAGCGTGATCGACAAGCTGTATCGCTTCTCGCTGACCCGCGGCAGTGAGGCTGCCGGTCTCACGAGCCGCAACGGCGAGACCATCGATGTGCTCAAGCAGGCAGGCTCTGTGGACGCCTTCCTCGCGAGTCCCAAGTACGCCGAGCTGCGCACGCGCGCGTTGGAGCTGTACCACAGGAACCGCGAGAGCAACGCGCCCACCGGCCTCGCCTGGACGGGGCACACGCGTCTGGTGACCAACGGCTTCCAGTCCAACGCCGACAACAACCAGCCGGTCGTCGCGCGCGGCACCGTCGCCGTCCACAACGGCATCATCGTCAACGACGCCCAGCTGTGGGCACAGCACAAGGACTGGCTGCGCCGCTCCGAGGTCGACACCGAGATCCTCGTCAATCTGGTGCGCCACCACTGGGACAGCACCGGCGACATGGTCAAGGCCGTCCAGCAGACCTTCTCGGAGATCTACGGTTCGGTCTCGACGGGCATGCTGTTCGACGAGCTCGACGATCTGCTGCTCGCGACCAACACGGGTTCGCTGTTCATCGTCACGAACGAGCGCCGCACCTTCCTCGCCTTCGCGTCCGAGCGCTTCATCCTGCAGTCGCTCGTCGAAGAAGCCGGACTGGCGGGCACGCTGGGCCGCGTGGAGATCCGCCCCGTGGGCGCCGGGCGCGCCATGCTGGTCTCGCTGCGCGATCTCTCGATCCAGGAATTCGCCTGCGTCAACCGCGACAATGCGCCCAACCCGCGCGTCGAGGCGCACAAGAGCACCCGCGATCTGCCGATCATCGACCACACCAAGACGGCCGCCAACCTCAAGCGCTGCACCAAGTGCATCCTGCCGGAGAGCTACCCGTTCATGCGCTTTGACGCCAACGGCGTGTGCACCTACTGCCGTCGCTGGAAGAAGATCAGCGTCAAGGGCGAGGACGCGCTGCGCGCGCTGGTCGAACCCTACCGCTCCAAGGACGGCAGCCCGGATGTGATCGTGGCCTTCTCCGGCGGACGCGACTCGGCCTACGGACTGCACTACGTGAAGCGCGTGCTGAAGATGAACCCGGTCGCGTTCACCTACGACTGGGGCATGGTCACCGACCTTGCGCGGCGCAATCAGGCGCGCCTGTGCGGCAAGCTGGGCGTCGAACACATCGTGCGCTCGGCCGACATCCAGCAGAAGCGCCGCTTCGTTCGCAAGAACGTCGAAGCCTGGCTCAAGAAGCCCGAGCTCGGCATGGTGACGCTGTTCACCGCAGGCGACAAGCAGTTCTATCACTACGCGCGCCAGCTGCGCAAAGAGACCGGCATCAAGCTGGTGATCTTCTGCACGGGCAACATGATCGAGGACACGCCCTACAAGACGGGCCTGTGCGGGATCATGGAAGACGACCACGGCATGACGCTGACCGGCCTCTCGTTCCGCAACGAGATGGCGCTCCTGTGGTACTACTTCAAGAACTACGTCAAGAACCCGTCGTACTTCAACGAGTCCATCTGGGACACGCTGTGGGCCTACTACGCCACCTTCGTCGAGAAGGACGACTTCCTCTACCTCTTCCACTACCTGCCCTGGCACGAGGATGAGATCGTCGGCACGATCCGCCGCGAGTACGACTGGGAGGTCGCCACAGACACCAAGACGACTTGGCGCATCGGCGACGGCACGGCGCCCTTCTACAACTACATCTACCAGACCATCGCGGGCTGGACGGAAGACGAGGTCATGCTCTCGAACATGATCCGCGAGCAGCACCTGACGCGCGAGCAGGCGCTGGCACGGGCCGCCGAGCTGGCGCCGCCGCGCTTCCCCTCGATCCGCGAGTACTCGCAGCTCGTCGGGTTCAACTGCGAAGAAGCCCTGACGATCATCAACGGCGCACCCAAGCTCTACTGAGCGGGTGAACGCGGCGATCGAAAAGGCTAGGATGGGCGCCTCGTGCGTGCCTGCCTGCCTCTGTTCCTGTTTGTCAGCGCCTGCTCTTCCGAGCAGGGCGGTCCTGCACCGTCTCCAGCACAGCTTCCGCCGACGGCGGCACAGTCCAATGCTCAGCCGCGCGAGGCCATCGCCGCGGAACTGAAGCCCTTCTACGCCGCCATTCAGAGCGGACAGCTGGGGCCCACTCGCGAGGCATTGGGCAAGCTCCCTCTGCCCTGGAACAAGGAGGGCGAGCGCAGCTTCCTGATCGGGCTTTCCTTCTACGAGGAGAAGCTGCCCCAGGAAGCGCTCCGGCACTTCGCGCGCGCCATCGAGCTCGCGCCGAACTTCCTGCCGAGCTACTACTACCAAGGCATGTGCGCGCTCGATGCGGGCGATACCGGCCTCGCCGCCGGCGCCTTCGATCGCTACCTCGCGGCCAAGCCGGATCATCCTTCGGCGCTGTTCGGCCGCGCACTGGTCGCGCTGGAGAACGATGAGCTGCTGCTCGCGCGCCAGCACCTCAGCCGCGCCATCGAGCTCACCGAGCTGCGTTTCAAGGTCGATTCCCAGCGCGCGGATGCCGCCAACGATCTGGGCCGGTATCTCGCTCGCATGGCGGATCTGTGCGTGCGCGAAGGCAAGCCTTCCGATGCGCGCGCCGCGCTGGAGCGCGCCGTGACGCTGGTGCCCGACTACCCCGAGGTCTGGTCCAAGCTCGCGAAGGTGGCGCGCGATGCGGGCGACGAGGCGCGCGCACAGGCCGCACAGGCGCGGGCCGACGAGCTGCTCGCCGCGCGCGGCAGATGAACC
>SXGR01067181.1_pt1 | contig 19316 bp, 12 predicted proteins | sample 3174711 | NCBI WGS metagenome assembly SXGR01 (sample SAMN11356860, study PRJNA531348) | freshwater metagenome | isolation source: freshwater sample F1-60 | place: China: Fuxian Lake, Yuxi | collected 2017-12-25
GCCCGGATTGATCGCCGCGTCGGTCTGCAAAAAATCCTCCGTGCCATCGTTCGCTCTGTCGCGACCGAGGGCGCTCAAAATTCCGCGACTCACGGTGAGTCCACTGCCGACGGGATTACCCAGCGCGAGCACCACGTCGCCGAGCTCCAACTGGTCACTGTCGCCCAGCGTGGCGGGCGTGAGGCCCGTCGCATCAATCTTCAACACGGCGACATTCGAGCGCAGATCACGCCCCACCACCGTCGCAGTGTATTCCTTGCGCGGATCGCCGAACGCGACCTTCACGTCCTCCGCACCCTCGATAATGTGACTGTTGGTGAGAATATAGCCATCGGCCGAAATCACCACACCTGACGCGGGACTCGCCGTCGGCGCGGCACTTTCCGCGGCACCCGGACGAGTCGGCACCGGCGCTGGTTGCCGCCGTGGACGCTGGCCCTGCCCGGGCCCTTGTCCCGGCATCCCCGGGAAACCGCGTTGCAACAACTCCTCGAGGCTCGGCGTGCCGCTCGCCGCCGGAGCCGCGCGCTCTTTCCGATTCGCGATGACGGCGACGACGCTCGGAGAAATTTTCTTGATCACGGCCGAATAACTCAGGCGGTCGGCGCGGTCGCGATTCGGCGCCTTCGCTTCGCTGACCACCACCAACGGCGCACGCAGCTCGGGCTTGTCCTTGTTCTTATCCTTACCCTTTTCGGCGGCGCGCAACGCGAGACCGGCACCGCCCACGAACGTCAGTGCGGCGGTGAGGAAGAGGGTTTTGGCGGCGAAGCGGGTGTGCATAGGGATCGAGGAAAGAAAGACGGACAGTGATTCGTCAAAGCGAAAGGCTGGACAGTGCAGCTCCGATTTTCGTTTCGCAACCCGGTTCCGGCGTTGGCGCGCTTTACGACCCCGAGCGCCAACGCCTCGAACGGCCCGACCTCCAAGCCGGTGGTCCGGCCCGCGGGGCCGCTATTTCACCGAAATCGATCTGGCGGCCCAGCACGTTGGGGTGGTGAGGCGAACGGCGAGCGCCACGCCGGCCACTCCTTCCGGCGTCAGCCCGCCATAATGGTTGGCGTGGTGGCGGCGGGGAAAACCCGGGTTGCCGGCCGTTCGCCGATTCATCTCTCAACGCCGGAATTGACCGCGGCCCGCGCGCTGCGTTATCTCTCACTTCTTATGTCCGCCGAATCATCCGTCACCACCAAACCCGCCGTCTCCATGGACAGCATCGTCGCGCTCGCGAAGCGCCGCGGTTTCATCTTCCAGTCCTCCGAAATCTATGGCGGCTTCAACGGTTTCTTCGACTACGGTCCCCTCGGCAGCGAGCTCAAGAAAAACATCCGCGACTGCTGGTGGAACGACATGGTCCACCGCCGCGAAGACGTCGTCGGCATCGAAACCTCCATTATCATGCACCCGAAGGTCTGGGAGGCCTCCGGCCACGTCGCCGGCTTCAGCGACCCACTCGTGGACTGCAAAGTCTCCAAACAGCGTTTCCGCGCCGACCAGCTCTTCTTTTCCCCGGTCACCGTAGACGGTGCGATCGTCGGCTACGTCAGCGCCCTGGAGAGCGAGGACACCGCGGCGAAGCTCCAGGCCGCCGCCGAGACTTTCAAGCGCAGGAAGGCCATCGTCGGCACCCTCGCCCCCGTGACGCCAAAAGATTTCACCGAGGCCACCCCCGACCAGATCCCCCTCATCCCGTCCCCCGGCACCGCCGAACCCGGTAGCCTCACCGAGGCCCGCGCCTTCAACATGATGTTCCAGACGAACGTCGGCGCCATGACCGATGGCTCGTCCGTCGCCTACCTCCGCCCCGAAACCGCGCAGGGCATGTTCGTCGATTTCAAAAATGTCTGGGACACCGGCCGCGTGAAACTCCCGTTCGGCATCGCCCAAATCGGCAAGTCCTTCCGCAACGAAATCACCCCGCGCTACTACATCTTCCGCTCGCGCGAGTTCGAGCAGATGGAGATGGAATATTTCATCCACGAGGACGCCGATTGGTCCAAGTGCCACCAAGAGTGGATCGAATGGTGCCGCCAGTGGCTCATCTCCGTCGGTCTCCCCGCGTCGAAACTTTCGCTCTACGCCCACAAAAAGGAGAAGCTCGCGTTCTACTCGAAGGGCACGACCGACATCATGTTTGAGTATCCTTTCGGCGTGCAGGAGCTCTGGGGCATCGCCGCCCGCGGTAATTACGACCTCGGCCAACACGCGCTCGCCTCCGGCAAGCCGCAGGAAGTGTTCGACGAAACCTCCAAGAAAAAATTCGTCCCGCACGTCATCGAGCCCGCCGTCGGCGTCGACCGCATTCTCCTCGCCGTCCTCTGCGCCGGTTACGCCGAAGAAGACGTCACCGACGACAAGGGCAACGTCGAGAAACGCACCGTGCTCCGCCTCTCGCCGCGCATCGCCCCGGTGAAGGTCGCCGTGCTTCCCCTCGTCAAGAACAAGGAAGCCCTCGTCGGCCGCGCCCGCGCGCTCTACAAAAAACTCCAGCGTCGCTACGCCGTCTTCTTCGACGACAGCGGCAACATCGGTAAACGCTACCGCCGCCAAGACGAGATCGGCACCCCGTGGTGCATCACGATCGACTTCGAGACGATCGAGCAACCGGGTGATACCTTCACTCTCCGCGAGCGCGATTCCATGGCCCAGCGCCGCATCACCGAGGTCGAACTTTTTGCTCTGCTCGAAGAACACGTTTGCTAATCCGTCGGGAGCGAGGGCGTCCTCGTCCGCCTGTTCGTTTCATTCCTTTCAGTCTTCGGACAACATCGTCCGCGCTCCGAACCATCATGTCCGCCAAACCTCGTCATCAGGTCGTCCGCAGTATCAAGACACCCGAGTCGCTCGCCGCGCTCCGCACGTGGCTGGGCACGTTTGAAGAGTTCGTCCGCAAACGGGGCACGAGCAGCTACGAAACCGGCCAAGTCACGGCTCTGCGCGGCAATGCCGACCACTACGTCGAGGCCGACATCACCGATGAAGAAAAACTCCTCATCACCCTCTTTCTGACGCGCGGCAAATGGACCTCCCGCTGTGCCTGCGAACGCGCGGCGGACTGCCAACACATCTACGCCGCCGGACTCGCTTGGCTCGCCGCCGCCGCCAACGAAGCCACCGCACCCGATCCCGACGCCAAGCCCGCGATTACGCTCGCCCCCATCTCCACAATCCCACCGCCGGTCGCATTCGCACCGCCGCCCGAAAAGAAATCTTTCCGCGAGGAGTGGACGCCCGTGCTCGCCGCAAAACTCGGCCGGGCCCTCACCCCCGCCGAGGGCACCCAGCTGGAAAATCTCGCCGCGCTCTACGCCGAATTTGCCCAGGCCCACGGCACGCTCTATCCGGGTGCCTTGCTGCGTCATGGCTTTGAACATACGCCGCCCCGCGGCGCCCCGCTCTACGCGCCCGCCTACCCCGGCTGGTGGGATCACGCGACCGCCCCCGCCAATCCCTGGGCACTCTGGCAATACATCGCCCACGACTACGAACTCGCCGGCCACACCCTCCCGAAAGTTTTCCGTCCCCTCACCCACACCGCCGCCACCCGCGCGACCATCGCGGAACACCTCCTCCAGCACGATCTCGCCACGTGGCAGCGCGCACTCGCCGCCTCCGACGACACCGGTACCCCCGCCCGCACCCATCCCGCCACCGTCGAGCTCGCCGGCCTCCGCGCCCGCGTGCGCCCCGAGGGCGGTCTGCTCATCGAAGTGCGCCCCGGCACCGGCAAGTCGTGGCGCTCGCCGCCGCAAAAATGGTTCGTTGCCCTCGCCTCCGCCCGCCCCGTCGACTTCGAGCACCTCACGCCTCCCGAGTCCGCCCTCGCCCTCGCCCTCTCCGCCGAATCCCGCGCCGGCCTCCAGCCACCGGCCCTGCGCCAACCCCTCGCCGCTGAGGCCACCGCGAATATTTTCCGCACCCGCGCCGCCCGCGAGGCCATCGTGCTCCCCGAAGGCCAGCCCTTCATCCTCGAGCCCGCCCCGCTCGTCCTCGAAGCCAGCTTCTCCGCCACCGCCCCCGAACGCCTCGATCTCCGCCTCGTCACCCCCGACGGCCGGGGTGCCGCTCGCGCCACGCTCGTGACGCTGCGGCCGACGCCCATCTACTATTTCGAACACCGGGTGTGGTCCGGTCCACCGCCCACCCCCACCACCCCGCTGCCGACCGCCGCCCTCGGCGATACCCGCCTCATGTCGCGCCTCCGCGCCGTCGGCCTGCGCCTCCCCGCCGCCCTCGAAAAAAACGTCCGTCGCATCCCGCTCCGTCCGCTTCTGAAGTGCTGGCTCACCCCCGCACCCGACGATGCCGACACGATGCTCTTCCACGTGCAACTCCTCGCCCGCGCCGACGACCACCCGTGTGAACAACACTGGATCTCCACTGGTTGGCAGTGGACCGCCCGCGGAGCGCCCACCCTTCGCCGCCCCGCCGACCCGCTGCTCGAATTCGATCTCGGCCCCGCCCGGGCCGCCACAGTGCGCCTCGCCGATTTCTCCCTCGTTTGGCAGGAATGGGCCGGTGATTGGTCGCGCCCGGTCACGAAGACGTTTCCCGAGGAATTTGTCGCCTGGCACGCCACGTTCCCTCCCGGCCTCGGCGTCGAAGCTTCGCCCGGCCTCGCCAATCTCCTCGGCCCGCCCCTGCGTGCGCACGTCGAATTTTCCGCCGCGCACGCCGAGAGCGCCGGCCAAGACTGGTTCAATCTCACCGTCAAACTCCGCGTCGAAGACAGCAAACTTTCCGCCGACGAAATCGCCCTCCTCATGAAAGCCCGCGGCAAATGGGTCAGCCTCCCGCGCCACGGCTGGCAACGCCTCGAGGTCGTCTCCGACGAGACCGACGCCTCCACCACCGCCGCCCTCGCCCGCCTCGGCCTCGACCCCGCCGACGTACTCGCCGACGGTCGCTCCGCGACGCACCGGATCCACGCGCTCCAACTTGCCGCGGAAGCCGATCTCCTGGAAACCCGCGACGCCGCCCTCGCCACGGCCCTCCGCCGCCGCGTCGCCTCCCTCGCCGCGCTCCCGCCGCCCCCGCTCCCCGCCGGCCTGCGCGCCACCCTGCGACCGTATCAACAAGAAGGATTCCATTTCCTCGCCCATCTCTCCGCCCTCGGCCTCGGCGGCATCCTTGCCGACGACATGGGTCTCGGAAAAACCGTCCAGACCCTCGCGTGGCTGCTCTACCTCGCCGACGCCCGGAGCGGTGAGCGCGAGCAAGCCGACTCCACCGCCACGCCCTTCCGCGCCCTCGTCGTCTGCCCCAAGAGCGTCACCCACGGCTGGCTCGTAGAAAGCGCCCGCTTCACGCCATCCGTCAACGCCACCGCCTTCAATCCTGCCCTCGCCAATCCCGACACCCAACTCTCCTCCCTCAAGCCGCAGTTGCTCGTCGCCAACTACTCCCAGCTCCGCATCAACTCCGAGTGGTTCCGCGCCCAAAAGTGGGACGCCGTCATCCTCGATGAAGGCCAGTTCATCAAAAATCCCGGCAGCCAAGTCGCCTCGGTCGCCCGTGCCCTCCTGAGCCGGCACCGTCTCGTCCTCACCGGCACGCCGATCGAGAATCGCCTCACCGATCTTTGGAGCCTCTTCGCCTTCGCGCAGCCCGGCCTTCTCGGCACGCAAACCTCCTTCCGCCGCCAACACGACCAGGCCGACGCCGAGGCCCTCGCGCGCCTTCACCGCCGCGTCCGTCATTTCCTGTTACGCCGGACCAAGGCCGAAGCCGCTCCCGACCTCCCCTCCCGCACGGAAGATGAAATCATCGTCGAACTCGAAGGCGAGCAACGCCGCCTCTACGACGCCGAGCTCAAACGCGCCCGTTCCCAACTCATGGGCGTGGACACCAACGCCGCCCTCGCCGCCGTCCGCTTCAACGTCCTCGCGAGCCTCCTGCGCCTGCGGCAAATCTGTTGCCACCCCGCGCTCGTCGATCCCGCCCACCGCGACCTCCCGAGTGCGAAACTCGACGCCCTCCTCGAACGCCTCGAAGAACTCCAAGACGAGGGTCATCAGGTCCTCGTGTTCAGTCAGTTCGTAGGCATGTTGGAACTCATCCGTGACCGGCTCGTCGCCGCGAATATCAATTTCCTGATGCTCACGGGTGCTACGGAAAACCGCGCCGAGCTCGTGGATGAATTCCAGCGCGACAAAACCAAAACCGTTTTCCTCCTCTCGCTGAAAGCCGCCGGCTTTGGACTCAACCTCACCGCCGCGAGCTACGCCATCCTCTACGATCCGTGGTGGAATCCGGCGGCCGAAGCCCAAGCCATCGACCGCACGCACCGCATTGGCCAAACGCGCCCCGTGATCGCCTATCGCCTCCTCGCCGAGGGCACGGTCGAAGAAAAAATTCGCGCATTGCAAAAAGACAAAGCCGCCCTCGCCGCCGCCGTCGTGCAGGAAGAGTCCCTCGCCAGCATCCTCGACCTCGACAGCCTGCGCTCGATTTTGGAGTAAGGCCGACGTCATTTGAGTTTTCGGCTACTGGTAGCCGCGAGCGTGAGCGAGTGGTATTTCGACTATCGTCCCAATATCACGAGACGTTGGTATCATACCCACGTCCTTTGAGTTTTCGACTACTGGTAGCTGCGAGCGTGAGCGAGTGGAGTTTCGGCTACCCCGGATATTTCACACCCCACTTGACCCCAATGCATTTTACAGAAGGCACGGAGCCCAACCCACAAAAGTCACTGAGCGGACAAGGTGTTTAGCTCCGTGACCTCGGTTCGGACCTCGGTGCGCTCTGTGAAAAAAGATTTTCTTCAGAAAAGTGTAATTTATGCGGGCTAAACGGAGAGGGCCTCTTCAGTTTTCTCTGCGTTCCGGTGTCGTCTCTGCGGTGCAAACGGATGGAAGTGGGGCGCATAAACGGAGAGGGCACCGCAGAGACGGACGGGGAATCTCGCAAGCGGGCAGCTGCCGGACCGCCATGACGACCCACCGGAAACCGCGAGGAACCCAGTTTTGCGCCTGAGCTGAGCGCCCTCCGCGTCAGCTGCTACTTCTGCTTCTTCTTCGTAGCAGCGGGCGGCTTCGGATCGAGATTGGCCGCCATGTCTGCGGCGGTGACGGTCGACGCCACGCCGTCCTTCGGCACCTCGACTTTGGCCAGCCAGAGAATCGCATTGAGGACGAGTTTGCGCTGATCCTCTTTTTGCCAACTCGCGTGATGGTGTCCGCCGGTGAAACCGAAGCCGCGGCTGCCGTTGGCGTTTTCCGTTACCCACATGACGTGCTGCGGCGTCTGGTTGGCGACCAGCTCGCGAATTCCGGGATTGCCCGAGTGTGCGCCGTCCGGCCGGCTCATCGTGCTCGGCGGCGGTACATCCGTGAGAATCGGCGTCACGCCTTTCATCCCGGCGCGGAAGCGCATGTTAAAATACCATTCGTCGTTCGTCGTAAACGGCTTCACGCCGCGGGTGACGGCGTGCACGGGCAATGCTTTGAAATTCCCATCCCAGTGTGGATTCACGGACCAATTGATTTCGAAAGCGCCGCCAATCCAATCGAGCCACTCCGCCTGACCTTTGTCCTTGGTCGGCTCGACCGCGTAGTGGATCGCACCCAGACCAGCCCCTCGTTTGATCTGGCGACCCAGCGTCGCGAGGTGCTCGCCGCCGAGGGCCGGATGTTTCGCCCCGCCATCGCTATAAATCACGATCGCATCGGCGTCTTCGAGGACGGCATCATTGTCCACCGTCTGCCCATCGACCTGCTTGGTCGGCCAACCGCCGTCGTAAACGAAGACTTTGACCCCGGGAAACCCTGCGAGGCATTTTTGAAGCAACAGACAACCGGCGCGATGCTCGTGCGCACCGGGGCCGTGGCTGGGCTTGCCCGCAATAAGCACGATTTTCTTATCGGCCGCCAAGGCGCCGAGCGGCCACACGCAGGCCGCAATCAGGGTGAGGGTTTGGAGCAGTTTCATCGGGGTCTTGGGGGTTGGGGTAAGAGCACGTCGCCGTTTATTTCAGCGCCTTGCGCAAGAATGCGATCCCGTTGACCGCGATGTGGTCGCGCTTCGGCTCGATCTTGCGCCAGATCGCGGCGGCGCGGGCGATGACCTTCACGTCGGTCGTGAACGATTCGATGACCACGTCGCCCTGGTAACCGATGGCCTTGAGCGCCTTCACGATTTCCGGCCAAGCGATGTGATCGCCACCCGGGGTGCCACGATCGCTCCCACAGGCATGGAAGTGACCGAGCAGCTTGCCGGCTTTGCGAATGGAGGCGGCCTGGTTCTTTTCCTCGATGTTCATGTGGAACGTATCGAGGTGGAGGAGCACCGCCTTGGAACCGATGGCCTTCACGAGTTTCAGCCCTTGGTCGCAGGTGTTGAGGAAATCGGTTTCGAAACGGTTGAGTGGCTCGATGCAGATGGTGACGCCCTTCGCCTCGGCGTGCTTCGCGAGGACCTTGAGGTTTTTCACGACCAGGGCCCACTCGATCTTCTGTTGCGCGGGTTCCACGGCGTCGGCCTTGCCCACCACGGAATAAACCGGGCCAATGAGACGCGGACAACCCATGACGGCAGCCTGATCGATCAACGCGACGCAGTAGTCCATCGCCGCTTTTTGATCGGCGTCCGAACCGCGAAAATCGCGACCGGGGCCCATGCAGGCACAGATACTGCCGATGGCGAGACCCGCCTTGTCCGCGGCGGCGCGGACTGCGACGGGGTCGATGTGGCTCGGGTCTTCAACGGGAATTTCGACCGTTGCGAAGCCCCATTTTTTGAATTTGGCGAAGAGCGAGGTGCTCTTGGTCGTGAACGGAGATGCGTAGAGGAAGGAATTGAGGCCGATTCTCATGGGAGGTTGGTGGAGGGTGACGGGAAACAAGACAGAACCTTAAAAACGAACGACCCTCTCCCCGGGCTCAAGCCTCAAACGCAGTGCGGGTTGGTTCTGCGGCGGCGCGAAGCGGTGTTTGCGGTGGGTAACTGGGGGGGCCGGGCGGGCGGCGTCCGGCGCGCCGCCGTAACGGCCGCTCACCGGCGCCCCGGGCAGATATTTTCCATCGTCGGCCATTTTTTGCTTGATACATGAGACATATTCTGTCTCATGTATCGATTATCCGCCGCAACCCTCCTCCCTCAGACTAAATCTAAAGCACCCATGTCCAAAGCCGCCCCCGCCAAAACCACTCCCGCCGCCACCTCCACCGCGGTGGTCGCGCGTGAAAAAAATATCGACCTCGCGCTCTCCGCTATCACGAAGCAATTCGGTGAAGGCTCGATCATGCGCCTAGGCAGCAACCACAAGATGAAGGTCGAAACGCTGTCGACCGGCTCCCTCGCCATCGACCTCGCCCTCGGCGTCGGCGGTCTCCCCAAGGGCCGCATCATCGAAATCTACGGCCCGGAATCCTCCGGCAAGACCACCTTTTGTCTCAGCGTCATTGCCGAAGCCCAAAAAACCGGCGGTCTCGCCGCCTTTATCGACGTCGAGCATGCCCTTGACCCGAAATACGCCAAAGTCGTCGGCGTAAAGCTCGACGATCTCCTCGTTTCCCAGCCCGACTCCGGCGAAGACGCGCTCAACATCATGGAGACGCTCATTCGCTCCAACTCGATCGACGTGATCGTCCTCGATTCTGTCGCCGCCCTCATCACCAAGGCCGAACTCGACGGCCAAATGGGCGATATGACGATGGGCAGCCAGGCCCGCCTCATGTCGCAAGCCATGCGCCGCCTCACCGCCGTCGTTAGCAAGACGAACTGCGTGTGTATTTTCACCAACCAGATCCGCGAGAAAATCGGCGTCATGTTCGGCAGCCCCGAAACCACCTCTGGCGGACGCGCGCTGAAGTTCTTCGCCTCCGTCCGCATCGACATTCGCCGCAAAGATCAAATCAAGACCCCCGAGGGCAAGGTCATCGGCAACCGTACGAAGATCAAAATCGTGAAGAACAAGATCGCCCCGCCGTTCACCGAGGTGGAATTCGACATCATGTATGACGAGGGCATCTCGAAGATGGGCTCGCTCATCGATCTCGGCATCGAGCACAAGATTCTCGAAAAGAAAGGCGCGTGGATCGCCTACGAAGGCGCCCTCGTCGGCCAAGGCCGCGACGCCGCGAAAGCCGCGCTCAAGGAAAAGCCCGAGCTCGCCGAGAAAATCGGTAAGGCCATCCTCGAAAAAGTAACCATCAAACCCGGCGAGCCCGTGCTCGGCGAAGGTTAATCGGCTCGCGCTCACGCTGGGTACCTCCGGTACCGAGCGTTTTGGTTCCTCCGCCGCATCGGCTCCGGCCGATGCGGCTTTTTGTTTTCTGCACAGGCGCGCCCTCGCCGAAATGACTGCCACCCACGTCCGTTGATTTTTGGACTATGCCGCTACGTGGCACCGGCGTCCCTCCCGTAAATTTACCGGTTGTTATCTGCGGACGGAGCCATGCCTCAGTTTTCGGCTAGCTCCGCACGTTTGCGCGTTGCCGTGTTCGGCGTGCAGCGGCTTCATCCACGGCTCCTTCATGTCAGCCGCAGCCCATCTCAACCCCCCTTCGTCCGCTCCGCCGGCTGGCGCCCACCGCGAACCCGTTTTTCATGTGCGTGGACTCGCCCGCGTCTATGGCGAGGGCACAGCGGCGGTCACCGCCTTACGCGGAGTCGATTTCGATTTCTTTCGCGGTGAACTCGTCGTCCTGCTCGGGGCCTCCGGGAGCGGAAAATCAACCCTCCTAAATCAACTCGGCGGCCTCGATTCGCCCACCCACGGCACCCTGCTCTACCGTGGTTGGAATTTGGGTACGGCCGATGAATCCGGCCTCACCCAGTTTCGCCGGGATGCCGTCGGCTTCGTCTTTCAGGCGTATAATTTGATTCCGAGCCTCACTGCCCGCGAAAACGTCGCTCTCATCACCGAGATTTGCCGCGATCCCATGGCGCCCGAGGAAGCCCTCGAACTGGTCGGCCTCGGTCCGCGCATGGACCACTTCCCTGCCCAGCTTTCCGGAGGCGAACAACAGCGTGTCGCCATCGCGCGCGCCATTGCGAAACGCCCCGCTGTGCTCCTGTGCGATGAACCCACCGGCGCGCTCGATGTGCACACCGGCATCACCGTCCTCGAGGCCATCGAACGCATCAACCGCGATCTCGGTACATTGGCCGTCATCATCACGCACAACGCCATCCTCGCCGATATGGCCGACCGCGTCTTCACCCTCTCCGACGGTCGGATCTTAAATGCCCGCTCCAACGCGCGTCGCGGTTCCGTCCGCGATCTCGCTTGGTAATACTGATTCAATTTCAAGATGAGCCCCATCTCCGTCTTTTTTCCGAGCCTGCTTGCAGGCGATTCACGACGTAAAAATCGCCCGCAAGCAGGCTCCTACTTCCCTGCCCAGCAAGCTCATCTTCAAAGTAGAGCGGACTAGAATGAGCCTCCTCGACCGAAAACTGCTCCGCGATCTCATCGCGTTGAAGTCTCAGGCGCTCGCCGTCGCCCTCGTCATGGCGTGCGGTCTCGCCATGATGGTCACCACCCGGTCGCTCATCCTCTCGCTCGAAGCGACCCGCGACACCTACTACCGCGAACACCGTTTCGCCGACGTCTTCGCCCGGCTGAAACGCGCACCCAACGCCGTGCGCGAACAACTCGCCGCCATCCCCGGCGTCGCCACCGTGCAAACGAGTATCGCCATTCAGGTGACACTCGACGTCCCCGGTCTCCCGGAGCCCGCCGTCGGGCTCCTCAACTCGCTACCCGAGCGCGGCGAGCCCGTACTTAATCGGCCCTACGTGCGCGCCGGCCGCCTCCCGCTCGGCCGCACCACGCGCGGTGAACTCGCCGTCGGTGAAGCGTTCGCAGAAGCCCATGGACTCAATCCCGGCGGCGCGATCTCCGCGATTCTCAACGGCACTAAACAAGACTTCCGCCTTTCCGGCATCGTGCTTTCGCCCGAATTCGTCTTTGAAGCTCCGCCGGGCGCGGCGCTCCCCGACAACAAAACCTACGGTGTCTTCTGGATGCCTTACAAAGATCTCGCGACCGCCTTCCAGCTCTATGGCGCCTTTAATAATGTCGCCATCACCCTCGCCCCCGGAGCCTCCGAAGGCGAAGTGATTGCCGCCGTGAATCGGGTGCTCGCACCCTACGGAGCCCGCGGTGCCTACGCTCGCGTCAACCATCCCTCGCACCGCCGCGTCGACGATGAAATCCGCGTGCTCCAAGGCCTGTCCCTCGCCTTCCCTTTGGTCTTTCTCAGCGTGGCCGCCTTCATGACGAATTCTGTGATGAGCCGACAGATCGCCCTCCAACGTGAACAGATCGCGATGCTCAAGGCGTCCGGATTTAGCAACCGCCAGGTCGGCGCACATTATTTCAAATTCTCCTTCGCCATCGTGATTGTGGGCGTGCTCTTCGGTGCGATCGGAGGCGTTTATCTCGGGCACCGGCTCGTGGAGATGTATCATTTGTTTTTCCGTTTTCCCCAACTGGACTTCGTGCTCGACGCTCGCGTGCTCGTGGCCGCTGCCGCCGTCAGCGCGCTCGCCGCCTTCACTGGGGTGGCAGGGGCGGTGCGTCGCGCCGTGCACCTGCCGCCCGCCGAGGCCATGCGGCCCGAGGCCCCGGCGAGTTTTCGCCCCGCGCTCTTGGAACGGATCGGTGGTGCCCGTTGGTTCAGCGCCTCGTTTCGCATGGCGCTCCGCAACATCGAACGCCGCCCCATTCGCAGCGGTCTCACGTGTCTCGCGCTCGCGCTCGCCACCGGGATTCTCATCGTGCCCAATTCGTTTCGCGACGGGATCGCCTACGTGATCGATTTCCAGTGGGACATCGTGCAACGCCAGACCGTGACGCTCACCCTCGTAGAACCCGGTCCCTCCCGCGCCATCGCCGATTTCCGGCACCTGCCCGGCGTCGAGCTCGCCGAGCCGTTTCGCTACGTTCCCGTCGAACTTCGCTCGGGCCCTATTTCCCGGCGGTTAACCCTCCAGGGCCTCCCTGAGCACGGAACCCTGAGTCGGGTCATCGACGCAGAACCCCGTCAACTCACCCTGCCCGCGCGCGGTATCGTCATCTCCAGCAAATTGGCCGACATCCTTCACGTGCGTCCGGGCGACGAGGTGATTGCGAAAGTCCTGGAAGGCCATGAGCGCGAACTCGCTGTCCCCGTGATCGGTTTGGCCGAGGATTTCGCCGGCATGGCCGCCTACATGGAACTGCACGCCTTGAACCGTCTGCTCCTCGAAGGCGATCGCATCAGCGGCGCGCACCTCGTCGTCAACGCGAGTCGCTGGAGCGATTTTTTGCACGCCGTGAAACACACTCCGCGCGCCGCCGGTTGTGTCATCAAGAATTCAATACGTGACGGTTTTCGTAAAACGACCGGGGAGAGCATCGGTCTGCTCCAGAAGATGTATCTGCTGTTCGCGATCATCGTGGCCTTCGGAATTATTTATAATAGCGCCCGGATTTCGCTCTCCGAGCGCACGCGCGAACTGGCCACCCTGCGGGTACTGGGCTTCAGCCGCGGGGAAGTGGGGGCGGTGCTGGTGGGTGAACTCGTGCTGCTCACCGTGGCGGCCTTACCACTCGGACTGGTGATTGGTTCCGGATTTGCGAAGGGCATTCTCTCTTCAGTGAACACGGAAACGGTGCGCCTGCCGCTCGTGCTGACCGCCGATAACTACGCGTTTGCGATTCTAGTCGTCGCTTTGGCTTCCGCGTTGTCCGCGTGGTTTGCGGCCCGCAAGCTCGCTGATATTAATCTGGTGAGCGCCCTCAAAGCACTCGATTAAGGTCCTGCGTTTTTTCGCCATGAACCCGGCTCTCCTCCCCTCCCCTGTCACCAAGAAGAACGAGACGCCCGCATGGCGACGTCGCCTCCCGTGGCTCGGCCTCGTGCTGCTGGCTACCTTAATCGTCGTCGGACTCTGGCCGCGGGCGGTCCCCGTCGAGGTGGGCAGCGTTTCGCGTGGCCCGCTCGCCGTGACCGTCGACGAAGAAGGCATGACGCGTGTGCAGCATCGCTACGTCGTGTCGGCGCCGGTGGCGGGCCAACTCCGCCGGATTGAGTGGAAAGCCGGCGCCGTGGTCGTAGCAGGAAGAACCGTACTCGCCACCCTCGAGACGAGCGGTGCTGACTTTCTGGATGCACGCGGCCAGGCTCAGGCGGAGGCCCGCGTGCGCACGGCCGGAGCGGCCCGCGATGCCGCCCGAGCTCAGCGCGAACGCGCTGTTGCCGCTTCGAAATTATTTTCGGCGGACCTCGAAAGGCTGCAACAGCTCTTCACCCAAAAAGTGCTTTCGGCCCAGGAATTTGACGCCGCCCAAATGCGCGCGACCACGACCCAGCACGACGAACGCGGGGCAGCGTTTGCCTTGCAGGTGGCGGAGTTTGAATTGGAGCAGGCCCAAGCGATTCTCTCGCGGGGCAAGAACGGCGGAACCGCTGGCGCGGAACCGCTCGCGATTACTTCGGCCGTGAGCGGACGGATTCTGCGGGTCCTGCAGGAAAGCGCGCGCGTGGTGCCCGGCGGCTTTCCTTTGCTGGAAGTGGGCGATCCGACTGATCTCGAGGTCCGGATCGAAGTGCTCTCGCGCGATGGGGTGGCGATTAAGCCCGGGGCACGCGTCATGCTTGAGCAGTGGGGCGGCGCGGAATCTCTGGCGGCTCGTGTGCGCCATGTGGAGCCTTCGGGATTCACGAAAATTTCCGCGCTCGGCGTCGAAGAACAGCGCGTTTACGTCATCGCCGATTTTACGGACCCTCTCGAAAAACGGCTGACCCTCGGCGACAACTACCGGGTCGAGGCCCGCATCGTCGTCTGGGAAAACACTGCCGCACTGCGCGCGCCCGCCGGAGCTTTGTTTCAACGCGCGGGTAGCTGGCAGTCATTCGTGGTCGCCGGGAGCCGGTCCCAACTCCGCACGGTGGAGGTTGGCCGCAGTAACGGTATCCAAACCGAAATCCTCGACGGCTTGAGCGAAGGCGCGCAGGTCATTGTTTATCCCGGCGACAAAGTTTCCGATGACATGCGCGTAGCGCCTCTGGGTGTGACGGCCCGCTGAGCGCAAGTTCGCCCCGGCCGCAGCGAACGCATGGCGTCCAGCGTGGCCGGGCGCAGGGTCAGCGGTGCGCGCGCGTTTGACTTGGTCCACGCCCCCGCGAAGCGTGACCCGCGATCCATGCCACGCTCCCCCGACACCATTGCCGCCCTAGCGACCCCACGGGGGACCTCTGCGATCGCGGTCGTTCGCATCAGTGGTCCGGATACGTCCAGATTGTGCGCGGCGATCTTCGGCGTCACTCCCCCACCCCGGGTCGCAACTCACACCGACTACCGAGACCGCTCGGGCAAACTCCTAGACGATGTGTTGTGCACATTTTTCCAAAGCCCGCGCTCCTACACCGGCGAGGATTCGCTGGAAGTTTCGTCGCACGGAAATCCCCTGATTGCCCAAATGATTTTAGAGGATTTGTTCGCGCGCGGCTGTCGTGCCGCGGAACCCGGTGAATTTACGCAACGGGCTTTTTTGAACGGACAGATGGACCTGAGTCAGGCCGAGGCCGTCATGGACTTGATTCATGCACGCAGTGAACGCGCCTTGGCCGCAGCCAATCAGCTGGTCCGGGGCTCACTCGGACGCCAAATGAAGGCGCTTATAGACCGTTTATTGCAGATTTTGGCCCGCGTGGAGGCCTATATTGACTTCCCTGAAGAGGATTTACCGGCCGAAGACCGCACGATCGTAGCCCGGGAGCTGACGCTTCTATCCCGCGCGACCGATCGCCTTCTCGCGACGAGCCACTACGGTGAGCTGCTTCGCGATGGCATCAAGACGGTGATTATCGGCGCGCCCAACGTCGGCAAGAGCACCCTGCTCAATCGGTTAGTTGGCCATGATCGCGCCCTAGTGAGTCCGGAGCCAGGTACCACCCGCGACTTTATCGAGGAGCGATTGATCGTCGGCCCACACTGTTTGCGGGTCATTGATACGGCAGGACTCAACCCCTCCCCTGCCCCCTTGGAACGACTGGGCATGGCCAAGACGCTCGAACGCGCGAACGAGGCGGACCTTTTTCTGTTGGTCTTCGATGTCACCGGACTTCCCCCGCCTGCACTACCCCTTGGAGTCAGCAATAAAGTGACGTCACAAAATTCTATAATTGTCCTTAATAAGAGCGACTTAGGTAACTCAAGCCCGACGCTTTCGCTTTCTTCGGATATCCCCGTTCGCCATGTTTCCGCCCTCACGGGCGAGGGTATCGAGGCGCTCATCGCCGAGATTATCCTACGCGCAGACTCCTTTCAACAGCAGGTGGGCACCGAGACGATTGCGATCAACGCACGGCATGCCGATGCGTTGGGTCAAGCTCGACTCTGTTTGGTTGACGCCCAAGCGAAGCTGGCGGCGAACGAGCCGATCGAGCTCCTCGCGAGCGATCTTCGCGGCGTGTTGGCGGCCTATGGTTCAATCTCGGGCAAGGTCGACAACGAGCGCATGCTCGATGCCTTGTTTTCGACCTTTTGCATCGGTAAATAGGACCCTTGCTCTCTCGCCGACTGAACTCAACGTCCCCTGCCCTCTTGACTCTCCCGATGTTTCAAAATGGAACCCACCATGATGTGATTGTGTGCGGCGCCGGCCACGCTGGTGTCGAGGCAGCCATGGCGGCAGCCCGGATGGGTGCGTCTACCCTACTCCTGACCGGTAATATCGATACGATTGCCCAGATGAGCTGCAACCCAGCGATCGGCGGCCTCGCCAAAGGCCAAATGGTCCGTGAAATCGACGCGCTCGGTGGTGAAATGGCGATCAACACCGATGTGACCGGCATTCAGTTTCGGCTCCTGAACGAATCAAAAGGTCCCGCCGTCCAGTCGCCTCGCGCCCAATGTGACAAGAAAGCCTACCAGTTTCGCCTGAAGCACACCCTAGAGCTCCAGCCTAATCTGGAGATCTTCCAAGCGACCGTCACCGGTTTGATCTTCGAGCACGGAAAAGTCGTCGGTTGCCGGACCAATCTGGATATTGAATTTCGCGGCCGAACGGTCGTTGTGACCACCGGCACGTTTCTGCGGGGCCTGATGCATATCGGCCAAAACAAGAACGAAGGCGGCCGCCTGGGTGATTTCAGCGCCAAAACACTGTCGGCCAGCTTTCTCGAGGCTGGGATTGAACTCCGGCGCCTCAAGACCGGCACGCCGCCTAGACTGCTGGGCCGGAGCCTCGATTTCTCGAAGATGACCGAGCAGAAAGGCGACCCCACGCCGACCCACTTCGCATTCCACGACACCCGCGATCCCTTGGATTTGTTCCACGTGGAACAAACCGGCGAACGCCGCCTAGGCTGGACGCCCGGTTGTGAACAAGTTTCGTGCTGGATTACCCACACCACGCCCGAGACCGCCCAGCTCGTGCGCGACAACCTTCACCTGTCAGCGATGTACAGTGGCGAGATAGGAGGCGTCGGACCAAGGTATTGCCCCAGTATTGAGGATAAATTCGTGCGGTTCGCCGACAAGCCGCGGCACCTGCTTTTCCTCGAACCAGAGGGCAGGACGACCAACGAATTTTATGTGAATGGTTTGTCAACAAGTCTGCCCTTCGAGGTTCAGCGCCAGATGGTCCACAGTATTCCTGGACTTGAACAGGCTCACCTGCTTCGTCCGGCCTACGCCGTGGAATACGATTTTGCTCCGCCGACCCAGCTTTTCGCCTCCCTCGAGTCCAAGAAGGTCGAAAACCTCTTCTTTGCCGGTCAAATTAACGGCACGTCAGGCTATGAAGAAGCCGCCGCCCAAGGCCTCGTGGCCGGCGTCAACGCGGTCAACAAGGTGAGGGGAGGGGGCCCGCTGATTTTGCAAAGGCATGAAGCTTACATCGGCGTGCTGATCGACGATCTCGTCACCAAGGGCACGGACGAGCCCTACCGTATGTTCACGAGTCGCGCCGAGCATCGCCTCCTTTTAAATCATGGCAGCGCTGAGGGCCGCCTCCTGCACCACGCTCGCGCCCAATCCCTGGTTTCATCCAGTCGAATCCAGCGCATCGAACAAAAACTCGCAGACATTGCCTACTGGGTCGCTTTCCTCGAAAAGAACCGCACCCACGGTGGCACTTGGGGTGATGCGATCCGCCGCGACCGACAAGCCGCGTCCTTACCCGAAGTGTTTCTAAAAGTACCCAATGCGATTCGTGACGAAGTTATTTATCGCGTTGGTTATCAGGGTTATCTCGCCCGCGAACAGCGCCACGTCGAAAAACTCTCTCGTATCGACAAAATCCGACTTCCTGCTAATATTAACTACATGACTGTTGGTGGCTTGCGCCGAGAGAGCGCGCTAAAACTTACGGAGATCAAACCGATGACCTTGGGCCAAGCCAGTCGAATTAGTGGTGTAAATCCCTCTGATATAGGGATTTTAATGATTCTTATCCAAGCGGGCAGGGGAGGGGAGTGATCCTGCGATCACTCCGCCCCACTGACGCACCCCTCTTACAGTGGAAAATCCCACCCGCACCGCCCAATATCTTGAACTCATGGCGAAGCGCCGACGCGACCTGCGCGCGTGTCACGCCCAGATCCTCGCACCGCACACTCGGTTCACTTGGGAGATCGGCAGTGGACACGGCCATTTCCTGGCCGCCTATGCGCAAGCCCACCCGAGCGAGCTCTGCGTCGGCATCGACATCATCGGCGAACGGGTCGAGCGGGCACAGCGAAAGCGAGACCGCGCCAGCCTCGCCAATCTCCACTTCGTTCATGCTGAAGCCCGGCTGTTTCTGGAAACTCTGCCCGAGGACGCGACGTTTTCCCGCCTTTTCATCCTTTTTCCCGACCCTTGGCCCAAACTTCGCCACCATAAGCATCGCATTATGCAGCCCGATTTCCTCGCCTCCGTGGCCGCTAGGGCAGGGGAGGGCGCACGCCTTTATTTCCGCACCGATTTCACCCCGTATTACGACGATACCAAGGCGGCGCTCAGCGGCCATGCCAACTGGGACGTAATCCCCGAAGGAGCCGAACCTTGGCCCTTCGAACACGAAACGGTTTTCCAAGCCCGCGCGCCGAGCTACCACTCGCTCATTGCGCGCCCCAAACAGCCTGCCACCACTCACACTCCACCGCTTACCCCGGCCCAGTAACCAAACATCTCCCTTGTTAATAGACCACACTGGAAAAACCCGCTGGGCCTACTTTGTAGTGCCCTCCTCTCAACGCAGCATTTCCGGGGTTGACGAAGTTTAGCTCCGTAGCCTTTGCTCGTGTTTTTCTTTTCGGTCCAAACCGTTTCACGCCGCATGTCACGAGGCACAAAATTCACCACTCTTCTCGCAGCACTCGCTCTTCCCGTCA
>SXGR01169522.1_pt1 | contig 19313 bp, 13 predicted proteins | sample 3174711 | NCBI WGS metagenome assembly SXGR01 (sample SAMN11356860, study PRJNA531348) | freshwater metagenome | isolation source: freshwater sample F1-60 | place: China: Fuxian Lake, Yuxi | collected 2017-12-25
AGTCGAGGCGGAACTCGCCGAGCACGCGCACGGCCTCGGCGCGACGCAGCCCGTCCACGCCGGCCAGCTGCCGCAGCCGCTCGAGTCCGCTGTCGTCGTCCATCCGGCGCAAGATGTCGCACACGGCGAGGAACAGCGCGTCGTCGGCCCCCTGCAACAGCCCGCGCAAGCGTTCCTTGGGCAGCCAATCGGGGCGCTTGACGAGCGCGTCCAGCGCGGCGCGAGTGCGTGCGGTGTCCTTGCCGTCGAGCAGCGTCGTCAAGCGCTCGAGGTCCTTGGCCTCGCCGAACGCTCCCACGAGTCGGATGGCAGGCAACGCGACGGAGATGTCCGCGCCTTCCGCCAAGTCCGCGATGGTCGCCGACAGTTCCGGCGGCACCCACGGCGCGCGCTGCAACAACATGTTCGCCTCGCCCAGCTTGTCCGGCGAAGCGCGCAAGAGTCGCGCCAGTTCGACGCCAGCCTGCGCCTCGCCGTTGGCGACGAGGAAGGCCAGCAGCCGCGCGCGTCCGGGATGCGTCGGGTCGACGGAGCACGCGCGCGCCAGCGGCACGGACTTGCCGTCCTCGACGAGCAACAGGAACCACAGTGCGTCGCCGACGATCTCGGGCGGCGTCTGGACCGCGAGGAGCTCGCGCACCAGCGCCACGACCGGCTCGGCGCGGATGCCGTGCAGCCGGTTGATGCAAGCACGCCGCAGCGGAATAGACGCGTCCTTCCTTCGCAGAGGTCCAGCGATGTGGGCGATGTGCTGCGTCTCGCCGGCGCGATGCAGCAACGCGGCCGCGCCCAACTCGACGAGCGGCGCCTTGGAGCCGAGCCAGTCGCGCAGCACGGGCAACTTGGCTTCGTCCGGATAGCTGGCGACGGCGTTCAGCGCTTGTCCTTGGCCTTCGACGCCGAACCCCGCGATCGCGGCGACGATGAGCGGCAAGGCGGCCGGCGGCTTCTCGCGCAACAAGACCATGTAGGCGGAGTTCGACTTGTTCCAGTCCTCGCCGCCGAGATCCGCCACCAGCTGCGCGAGCCGTTGGCGATCGGCGCTGGAGGCTTGTCGCGACACGCACGTGGCCGGTGTCGTCGATGCGGCTTGCGCAGTGCTGGGCGCCAACGCCGCGGCGATGCAGGCGAGCCATGGAGCTGCGGCGAACGCGCGCATGGGGCTGGCGAGCATGTGTACCTGCGCGTGCATGCGCCGCGTGCGCGCCGCGTTCGTCATCCGCCGGTCCTCGGACCCGAACCACCGCTCGATCCGCCGCCGCGCGCAGGTCGCGCACCACCGGTCTTGGGGTTCGCTTCGGTGGCGCCCTTGGACTTGGGTCGCACGCGCGTCTCGACCGACAGGCCGCTCCATGTCAAGTGGAAGTACGCGACGCCCGCGCGGTGCAGCGCGACGGCCCACGGACCGTGGGCGTGGCGCGACATGTACGCATCGAACTCGGCTTCGAGCAGCTTGAGCTCGGCGCGCACCTCGTCGCCGCCCGGCAAGCGTTGCGCGTGGAAGTGGTCGATGCCGTGGCACAGCGTACGGTTGTGCCACCCCGTGCCCACCACCTTGCCGCCGCCGATGTGCGGCGTCACCTCCGGTGGTTCATAGATCGCGTCTTCGTCGAGCATCGTCGGCGCCAGTTCGCGCGACCACGCCGCGTAGAGCAGCAGGTTCGCCTTCGTCAGGCGCAACATGACGCGCGTGTAGTCGGCGATCGCGCGTTGGCGCGGCGAGCCGGCGTCCGGCGGGATCTTCGCGAGGTCGGCCTCGAGCACACCGAGGATGCGCTGCGCGTCCTTGGCGGCCTGCTCGGCCTTGGCGGCGTTGCGCGCGGGGTTGGCTCCGCCGAAGAGCATTTGCCTCCCGCTCGCGGCCGAATCGGTGCCGACGGGTTCCGTGCCCTTGGGTGGGGCCCCGCTGACGAGCCCCGCCTTGAGGCTTGCGTTCCAAGCCGCCAGGGTGGCGCGGTGCCACGGATCCGCGGCTAGTTCGCGCACCACGTCGTCGCGGGCCGCCACGCTCGGCGCGACCTCGGCCAGGCGCGCGCGCGAGTAGACCTCGATAGGCGAGATGTGGTCGCCGCTGCAGGCCACGCAGATGGCCATCGGAGCGCACATGTGGCCGCCACCACTCGCGGCCGCATGGATGTGCACGCGGCCACCTGACACGGCCGCGAGGCGGTTGAGGCCAAAGGCCGCATGGCCGGCCGGCGTCACTTCGTTGGCTGCGGATTGCTGGAACAGCCATCCGAAGGGCAGGTCGACGACGGCGCTGTCGCCGCCACGGAACTCGGTGCCCTTGGGCTTGTCCGTGTCGCGGCGCCACGCCCAATACGTGTCGGCGACGTAGGCCTCTCCGGCGAGGATGTGCAGACGCACCCCGATGCCTTGCAGGCGCGCGGCCGTCGCCTCCACGTCGTCCTCCGCATCGCCGTTGTCGAGCGTCGCCAAGAGCACCACTTTCTCGCCAGAACGCGTCGCGAGGGGGCCGACGAAGTCGCGCAACTCGGCGTAGATGTTCTTGATGCGCTCGTCTTCGACTGCGAGTGCCTGCGCCACGGCTTGCTTGACGGCTTCGATGTCGCCGGTGTCGACAAGCACCGGCTTGTCCTCGCCTAGGCGTTGCACGGTGAAGCGCGTGCGCCCAAGTTTGTCGCCATGGCGATCGAGCGCCGCGGCGAAAGCCGACTCGAAGCCACTGGACTTCAATGTGCTCGTCGTGTCGAGCAAAACGGCCAGATTGCGTGGGGCGTCCTCCTTGCCGAGATCTGGCGGCAAGCAGCGATCGAACACATGCGCCAATCCGCGCCAAGGTTCGGTCACATCCGCGGCGGTGGCCTTGGCCTGTGCGTAGGCCGCGGGCATGCACAAGGCGAACAAGGCCAGCGTGCGGAGGAGCATGGCAGGCTCGCAGTGTAGCTGATTCGCCCTGACGCAGTTCTTGCCTGCTTTCCAGGACTTGCCTGCTGCCTGCGCCAGTGCGGCGATCGTCAGGTTGATGCCGGGGGATGCGGCGCAAGCCCGGTGGCGGCGCGCCTGCTCGAGCTCTGCTCCCTGCGCGCGTTTCGCCTGGCCGCCCTGCGTCCTCCTCCGGGAACCGGTCGTCCGTTGCGCGCCTTGGACCGAACCGGACGCGACGAAAGACCGCCTCCAGCCATGCCAACCAAGCAAGGAACCAAACCATGAAGTTCGATTTCAGCAACGTGGATGATGTCCAATCCTATGTCAGCGTTCCGGCCGGAACGCATGTGTGCCGGGTGACCGAGGTGCGTCCCGGCGTGGCGCGCGATGGCAGCGCACGCTGGACCTATCGACTCGAGGTGGTCGGCGGCGTGCACCACGGACGCACGGCGGCTTGGGACTCCCTGACGTGGAGCGATCGTGGCGTGGGGCGCGTGCGACATGTGCTCAAGGGGCTCGGTGTGCCGACGCACGGGGTGGTCGAGATCGAACCCCAAGATCTCGTTGGGCGCCGCGCGCAAGTGCAAGTGCAACTCGAAGAACGCGAGAATCCGCAGACTGGGCGCCGCGAGGTGCGCACCCGCGTGCCCTACGCCGGCTACGAACCTGTCGAAGGCGCGCAAGGCGAGGACGAGCACGCCGCGCATGGACATGCCGCGGTGCATCCAAGCAAGGAGGACTGCGTTGGACATGAATGCACTGCACAGCATTTCGGGATGCAGGCTTCGCGGCAAGCGGCCAACGACTTGCGGCAGTCATGTGATGGGCGCCTCGACGCCAGAGGGTCCGATGTGCACGCCGGACGCGACTTCTCGCGTTTCCTTTCCAATTCGAGTGCGCGCGAGGATGAGTGTGAACTGGATGCTGCGCTTGAGGCGAACTCTGCGCATGCCATGAACACGGACTCCGAGAGGCAGTCCAATGACAATGCGGTGCACGATCTCGACTTTGCTCGCCCCATGGATGGCCAAGTCGGAGGAGGCTCGCCCCAATCTTGTTTCGGACGAGCCATCGCAGGCGCCTATGACTCCACGGATCGTGCTGGCATGACGCAGCGCGCCCAATTGGTGTCGGAGTCGTCGCAGTTTGCTGGCGGGTGCGGAGGATCGGCCTGGATGTCCGACCATCAAGTGCTGCGCAGTTCTGATCTGGACACCGCGTCTGATCTGGACACCGCGTCCTCCAGCGACGGAATCGGCTGGAATCATGATCCGGCTGTGTGCGTTCCCGCCCCCGGCGATCCCATCGATGGCCAGGGTGCCAAGAGCGGCGCTGGCGACTCTGACTCTTGTGGGGTGCTCTCTACGGCGGGGGCGGAGGGCTTTGCCGTGCCGGTCAAGCGTCGTCCTGGACGGCCGCGCAAGCATCCTCTGCCCGTGGGTCAACCGCCTTCGTCGGTTGGTACGCGCTCCGCCGGCACGCAACCAGCCGGCACACAGCCGGCCTCGGCGCTGCCCGCTGGAACGCAACCAGCAGGCTCCCAAGCCACAGGCTCCCAAACCACAGGCGCAGCGCCCAAGCGCCGGGGACGCAAGCCGAAGCACCAAGGCCCCGCGTGATGTGCGAGCCAGCCGAGCGACGGCGGCGCAGCTCGGCTCCCCCGAACGAGTCACGAGCTGCGCAAGCGACTCATGCCACTGCTTTGAAAGGGGGGCCACGGCTTGATGATCTGCGGCGTGGACCGCCGCGCCCGTCGAGGGGAGGCGAGGCAAGGCGTGGCGGCGGTGTGTTGACAAGCCCGCCCTCTCCGTTGAGGCTCGTTTCTCCTTGGCGGCAATGTCGTCGACCACATCACCTGTGCCATCCCCAACGAGATCGCCATCCCCGACGAGATCGCTGGCGATCCGACACGACCGCCCCTTGGGTAGACGCTTGCTCAACCAGCGACCACCAACCAACGAGAACCAAGCTGCTGCCCCGCTTGGCCCGCCGAATCACGACTGGCTAAGCACAATTCGACAGGGACTGGAGGCGGAATGACCACTACGGCTCAGACCAACTAGGTATCGATGAATCCAAGAGTGTCGGGATAGGCCACGCGGGTGACAGTACTCACGAAGGGCATCGCCACCCCACAGGGCCTGAGCCGACCATTCATCGCAACTGTTCAAGACAACCCAAGGGCCACGAGCCTCCGCACCAGCCGCCTGGCCACCAATCTTGATTCCCAGGGATGCGCCACGGAGTGCAAGCCATGGTTGCATCCAGGACGGGTGCACCTAGGTTGCGCGCACACGGCATCGACACACCACGCATGAACAAGCCAAACATGGAGACACCCACAGTGGATGCCCAGCTCGACGCCGAGACCGAAAACCGTCTGGTCGCTGCCGCAAGGCGTGCGGTGCAGGCCGCGCATTCGCCCTACTCCGGCGTGTGCGTGGGTGCGGCGCTGCTCGATGATGTGGGGTGCATTCACGACGGTTGCAATGTCGAGAGCGCCAGCTACGGCTTGACGATTTGCGCGGAGCGAACCGCCCTGGTTTCGGCCGTCACGGCGGGGGCCAGGACTTTCCGTGCCGTGGCAGTCGCCTCCAACTTGCCGCGCTTGTTGATGCCTTGCGGCGCATGCCGTCAGTTCCTCTCGGAATTCGGCCCGCGGATGCAGGTGGTCGTCGTGGGACCTGGCGAGGAGCGCCACCGCACGACGATGGATCGACTCTTGCCTTCGGCGTTCAGTCCCGCGGACCTGAACGCACTGCCTTAGCCGTCGACTGGCAAGCCGCGAGGAGGGCTTGTGGCGCCTCGCACGACGACTTTTCGGGTCGAGTCGAGCTGGTTCAGGCTTGTTGAGCTCGAAACAGGTCGAAACAGGGCACTTCAGCTCAGTTCAGGTTCACACCACTCGATTGCGTCCAACCCGCAAGCGACCGGACGTCGCGGGTTCGGCGTTCAATGCTGGCGGGCCAAGTCCTGTCCGCCGCGCGCCAAGCTGCGTCCGGCAAGTCCGACATCCTCAACTTGCAGCCGAGGCGCTGTCCAACGGCCGCCTGTTTGGGATACTTCCAGCGCGTCACAGGCACTCTTCCGCACGAATCCATGGCCAAGTCTCCGCATTCAGGCAACTCAGCCCAGTCCGACGCACGCCGGCGCATGGAATCGCTCGTGCGCACCTTGCGCCATCACGACCACCTCTATTACGTCGAGGGACAGCCGGAGATCTCGGATGCCGAGTACGACGAGTTGTTTCGCGCGCTTGGCCAGCTCGAAGCGGACCATCCGGATCTCGTGTTGGACGACAGTCCCTCGCGCCGCGTGGGCGCGCCGGTGCCGGAGGGCCGAGGCTTCGCAGTCGTCGAGCACACGGTGCCGATGCTGTCGATCGATTCCCTGTTCAGCGCGGACGAGGTGCGCGACTTCGAGGCGCGCATCCTGCGCTTCTTGAACCTCGACGATGCCGACTTGGCGTGGGTGGTCGAGCCCAAGTTCGACGGCGTTTCGCTGTCGGTGGTCTACGAAGACGGACGCCTTGTGCGCGCCGTGACGCGCGGCGACGGCGAACGCGGCGAGGATGTGACCTCCAACGCGCGCACGATCCGCAATTTGCCGCTCGCCTTGGATGGCGTCACGCGCAAGTTGCCGCGTCTCTTGGAGGTGCGCGGCGAGGTGCTCATGGCCCGTGACCGCTTTGAACGGTTCAATGCCGCTCGTGCGGCGCGCGGCGAAGAGCGCTTCGCCAACGCGCGCAACGCCACCGCCGGCGCCATGCGCCGCAACGACCCGGCGGAGGTGGCGCGCTATCCGCTGGAATTCCACATTTGGGCCATGCCGCGCTGCGAGGGCGTCGAATTCACCACGCAAGAGGACGCCAGCAAGGCGCTGCGCGCATGGGGTTTCGCCGATTCGGGCCATGGGCGGGTCGTGCGCGGCCTCGCGGCTTGCCTCGCCTACCACGACGAGATCGAAGCTCGGCGCGACGAGATCCCGTTCGAGATGGACGGCATCGTCGCCAAGCTCGATCGCTTCGACTTGCGCGAGCGCCTCGGCACGACCTCGCGCTCGACGAGATGGCAATATGCCCACAAGTTCGCGGCGCGCGAAGTCTCCGCGACGCTGCGCGCGATCGAGACGATGGTGGGCAATGGCGGTCGCTTGACGCCGCGCGCCCATGTCTTGCCGGTCGAAGTGGGCGGCATCACCGTGCGCCACGCGACGCTGCACAACGCCGACTATGTCGCCGAGCTGGGCCTGTCGATCGGTGATCGCGTCTTCTTGCGTCGCGCTGGCGACGTGATCCCGCAGATCCTCGGCGTGGCCAAGGTTGCCGACGGCGCTGCGCCCGCGGATTGGGAGGCCAGCCTGCCCGAGGAGCTGCACGAGGCCGTGGCGCGCGGAGATGGATCCGTGGCGCACGATTGGAGGTCGAGCTGGAGCGTGCCCAAAGGTTGTCCCGCCTGCGGCACGGCGCCTGTCGCGGAGGGCAAGTACTGGCGCTGCCCGAATGCGGAGTGTACGCCTCAGCGCATTGGACGGACCCTGATCCTCGTCGGCCAAGGCGCCTTCGAGATCGAGGGCTTGGGGGAGAAGCAGATCGCGCAGCTGTACGACGCGGGGCTGCTCCAGGGATCCGCCGATGTCTTCGCGCTCGACGCCTCGGACGAGGTGCGCGCGAAGCTCTTGGCGTTGGATCGTTGGGGCAGGAAGAGCGTGGACAACCTGCAGGCCGAACTGGCGCAGCGGCGGCGCGTGCCGTTGGCGCGCTTCTTGGTGGCTCTCGCCATCCCCGACGTGGGCCCCTCCACGGCGCGGGTCCTGGCCCAGCACTTCAAGTCCTTGGAGGCGATCGCATCGGCGAGCGAGGACGAGCTCATGCATGTAGACGGCGTGGGGCCAGAAGTCGCGGCCAAGGTGGCACGCTGGTTCCGCGACGAGCGTTTGTCGCGCACGGCTGCACGGCTGCTCGAACTCGGCGTCGTCATCGAAGCGCCAGCACCGAAGGTCGTCGACGGCCCCTTCGCCGGACAGACCGTGGTCTTCACGGGCACCTTGGAGCGCATGGGCCGGGGCGAAGCCAAGCAGCGCGTCGAGGAATTGGGCGGGCATGTGGCCTCCGCGGTCAGCGTCAAGACCACCATCCTCGTCGTGGGCGGCAAGCCCGGCAGCAAGGCCAAGAAGGCCGAGGAACTGGGCGTGCGGGTGATCCTCGAGGACGAGTTCCTGCGCTTGGCCGAACGCGGCTGATCCAGCCTCGCGGTCGAGGTGCGCGCGTTAGCATCGTGCGCATGCTCCGCTCGTGCCGCTCGCGCAACCCCCTCCGCCTCGTCCCCGCCCAGCCCAACGCGCCTTGTCGCCGAGCCGCGAGACGCACCTGGCCCGGACCGATGGCGTCCTTGGTGCGCGCTTCGGCTTGCGCCGCCTTGGCGGGGCTCGCCGCTTGGTTCGCTGCGTGCCGAGCGACGCCGGCCGACCAGATCGCCGCTCCGGGCGCACCGACCATGCCCGTCGGCTCCGCTGGTGGTGCGTCGGCCTTCGGCGGGCGCGACTCGACTCTCGGCTCGAGCGCCGAGGCGGCCCCCGCTGCGCGGCGGGAGCTCGATTTCGATGCGCGGTACTCGAGCTCCAGCGCATGGCTCGCATCTGCCGCCTCGGATGGTGGAGCGCCGTTGCTCGTCGTGCGCGCCGCGCGCGTGCTCGATGTCGAGAAGGGCGCGCACCACGCGCCGGGCGAGGTCGTCGTGCGGGGCGACCGCATCGTCTCGGTCGGACCCGCTGGCGACACGCCCGTCTCGGCGCGCGTGGTCGATCTAGGCGACCGCACGCTGCTGCCGGGATTGATCGACTGCCACACGCACCTCGCCTTCCAGATCGACGAGCAAAGCGCCTTGCGACCCGTCCTCGAAGGACCAGCGGACGCGGCGCTGCGCGGCGCGCGCCATGCCGAGCGCACGCTCAAGGCCGGCTTCACCACCGTGCGCGAGCTGGGTTGCGACGACTTCGTCGATGTGTCGTTGATGAAGGCCATCGAGCGCGGCGACATCGTCGGCCCGCGCATCATCCCCGCCGGCCACGCCATCTCCATCACCGGCGGCCACGGCGACACGGGAGGCTTCCGTCCGGGGCTCCTCGTGCAGTCGCCCTCGTCGGGCGTGGCCGACGGTCCAGATGAATGCGTCAAGGCGGTGCGCGAGCAGATCAAGCACGGCGCCAAGACGATCAAGATCATGGCCACCGCGGGCGTGTTGTCCTTCGAGGAGTCGATCGGCGCGCAGCAACTCGACTCGCGCGAGATGCAGGCGATCGTGGAGGAGGCGCGTCGCCACGGCATCAAGACCGCGGCCCACGCGCACGGCACCGATGGCATCCTCGCGGCCGTGCGCGCCGGCGTGGACTCGATCGAGCATGGCAGCATCCTGTCCGACGAGGCCATCGCGCTGATGAAGGAGCGCGGCACCTGGCTCGTGCCCACGCAGTACTGCGTCGAGCGCCTCGAGCTGGCCAAGCTCCCGACTTTGTGGCGCAGGAAGGCCGAGGCGCTGTTCCCGCTGCGCAGCGAGTGGCTCGCGAAGGCCATCGCGGCGGAGGTGAAGATCGCGCTGGGCACCGACGCGGGGGTCCATCCGCACGGCGAGAACGCGCGCGAGTTCGCCACTTATGTGCGCCACGGCATGGCTCCTGCCGACGCGCTGCGCACCGCCACGGTCAACGCCGCGCAGTTGTGCGGCACGCCGGATCGCGGCCGCCTCGCCCCTGGCTTGCTGGCCGACATCGTGGCGGTGGATGGCGATCCGCTGCGGGACATCTCCGCCATGGAACGAGTGTCGTGGGTGATGAAGGGCGGAGTCGTGGTCGAGTAGGCGCGGGCGCGCCGCATCCGCTTGGCGGCGAGGCGCCCAGTCGACGCTGTTCGCAAGGCTCGGGTAGCCAAGCGGCGCGTCGGCGGCTAGTCTCGGTGCAGATGGCCGGCGACCAAGCAGACGACCAGCAGGGAGCCTTCGACCTGCCGGAGGGCTTCCAGGACGACGCGACCGCCATGCTCGTGGCGCGCGCCAAGGGCGGCGACACGCAGGCGTTGAACGACTTGTTCGCGCGCTACCACGCGCTCGTGCTCGAGACCGCGCGCCGCCGCATTGGTCCGCGCTTGCGCCTCAAGGAGGATCCCGACGATCTGGCGCAGACCACCTTCCGCGAAGCGACGCGCGACCTCGCCAACTACCAGTATCGCGGCGAGGGTTCGCTCGTTCGTTGGTTGATCCAGATCCTGCAGAACAAGATCCGCGACAAGGCCGAGTTCTACGGCGCGCGCAAGCGTGACGCGGGGCGCGAGCGCCACTTGGCCGGAGCCGGAGACGATCCGGAAGAATCGCGCGGCGTCGAGCCCGCCACCGCGGACATGACGGTCACGCAACACGTGTCGCAGCAAGAGTCGTGGTCGCAGTTGCGCGGCGCGCTCGAGCACCTCTCGCCCGAGCATCGGGCCGCGATCACGGCGGTGTTCTTCGAAGGCAAGTCGCTGCGCGAGGCCGGTGCCTTGCTCGGCGGCAAGAGCGAAGACGCGGTGCGCATGATGCTGCGGCGCGCGGAGGCGCGGTTGCACGACATCCTGCGCGGCACGCTGGGCAAGGATCTCGAGTAGGGCCGCGCGGCCCGTCGGTGCTGCTTGTGGCCTGGCGTCCAGCGCGCGCCCAGCGCTTTGCCCAGCGCCTTCTCCAGCGCCGCGCCGATCCGTCCACTCCGCGCCGGTCCGGTCTCCCTTGCAGGGGGCCTTCCGCGCCGGGTTGGCGCGTGGCGCGGGCCGCGCCCCTTGTTTCCCGAGGCTGCAGGCGCTATGTTCTCCGCTCCAAACTGGGCTAGTAACTCAATGGCAGAGTGCCATGTTCACATCGTGGAAGTTACAGGTTCGAGTCCTGTCTAGCCCACCAGCTCGTGCTCCGGCCGCCTCTTGCGCGGCCGGAGTCGTTGTCGCGCGACTTGGACCGCGGCGTTGTCGTAGACCGCTTTGTCGGCGTGGATCGCGCCGTCGAGACAGCCTCGCCATGCACGCGTCGTCGAGATCGCGTTGGTGGCCGTGGCTCTCTTCGCGGGTCGATGGCCAACTCCAGCGGCGACGGCCGAACGCGTCGTGCTCGAAGCCGCATCGAAGGCCTGCAGGAGGATCCAAGTGAACGAGTTCCAAGAGCTGTCGCTGCAAGATCGCCACGCGCCGCGCAACACTTGCTTTGGTTGCGGGCCCGCCAACGACAAGGGCCTGCGCATCAAGAGCTTCGTGCAGGGCGACGAGTTGGTCGCGACTTGGCTTCCCGAGCCGCACCACGAGGCCTTTCCCGGGATGCTCAACGGCGGCATCACGGGTGCGTTGCTCGATTGCCACGGCAACTGGACGGCGGCGTGGCACCTCATGCGCCAGTCCGGCGCCGTCACGCCTCCGTGCACGGTGACCGCGGACTTCCACGTCAAGCTCAAGCGTCCGACTCCGACCAACGGTCCCATCCACTTGCGCGCCAAGGTGGTCGAGTCGAGCGAGGACCGCGCGGTGGTCGAAGCCACGCTGGAGGCCGGCGGCAAGATCACGGCGACCTGCCGCGGGACCTTCGTGGCCGTCAAGGAAGGGCATCCGGCCTACCACCGCTGGTGAGCGCGGCGCGATCCACGGCCGCGGGGCAGGGCGCCCTCAGTCCTGGAACAGCTGGCCTTGGCGCTCGTGCTTGTCGCGCGGGCGCGCGAGGCGCGCTTCGCCATCGTCCATGCCCAACCGGCGGCAGGTGAGCTGGAACAGCGACTCGACCATGCGCCAGCGCTCGCCTTCGCCGCGCATGCGTCGTCCGAAGTTCGCCTCGTTCCACCGGCCTCCACGCATCTCGAGGATGGCGTGCTCGATCTTCTTCGCGCGCTCGGGGAACGCCGCGGCGATGCGCTCGCGGAACACGGGCAAGACGCTCGTCGGCAGGCGCAGCATCGTCATGAACGCGCGGCGCGCGCCGTTCGCGTGCGCCGTCTCGAGGATGCGCGGCAAGTCGCTGTCGTTGAGTCCCGGGATGAGTGGCGCGCACGACACGCCCACCTCGATGCCGGCCTCGCTCAGGGCGCGCATGGCCTCGAAGCGCGTGCGCGGCGAGGGCGCCAAGGGTTCGACCGCGCGCGCGACCGCCGCGTCGAGGAAGGGCACGGTGATGTTGACGGTCGCGCCGCCCTCGCGCGCGAGGCGCGCGAGGATGTCGATGTCGCGTCGCACGAGCGCGCCCTTGGTGATGATGGCCACGCCGACGCCGCGCGCGCGACACACCTCGAGGCAGCGCCGCGTCAGGCGGTAGTGCGCCTCCAGCGGTTGGTAGCAATCGGTGTTGCCCGACAAGACCAGCGGCTGGCCGTCGAGCCGGTTGGTGGCGAGCTCCTTAGCCAAGACCTCGGCCGCGTTGATCTTGACTACGATCTGCGTGTCGAAGTCCGTGCCCGCCCCGAAGTCGAGATGCTCGTGCGAGGGTCGCGCGTAGCAGTACGCGCAGGCGTGCTGGCAGCCGCGGTAGGGGTTGGCGCCGAAGCGGAAGCCGATGTCGGGCGAGTCGTGCTCGACGACGAGGCTCTTGGCCTCTTCTTCGTGCACCTTGAGGTGCGCCGGCGGCGGCGCGTCGATCCACTCGACATGCGCGCCGTGCCAAGGGTTCGGCGGGTTCGCGACGACGCGCAGCGCCATGGTCGAGGCTCCATGCTCAGTCCGGCTCGCCGGCGCGCGGGCGCGGCTTGGCGGCGAGGTACTGCTTCGGCCATGGCATGTCGTGGCCCGCTTCGGCCGCCGCGCGCAAGGCCAAGTACGGATCGGCGAGGTGCGGACGCGCCATGGCGACCAGATCCGCGCGCCCAGCGGCCAGCACCGTGTTGGCGTGGTCGACGCCTTGGATGGCTCCTACGCATTGCACGAGGATCCCGGCGCCGTGGCGGATCGCGTCGGCGAAGGGCACCTGGTACATGCGTCCATGGTCGACCCGCGAGCGCGGCGAGTTGCCCGCGCTCGAGACGTCGATGCAGTCCACCCCGCGGCGCTTCAACTCGCGCGACAGGACGACCGCCTCGTCGCAGGTGAAGCCACCCTCGGCGTCGAGCCAATCGCTGGCGCTGATGCGCACGAAGAGCGGCTTGTGCGCCGGCCACGCCGCGCGCACGGCCTCGACCACCTCCAGCGGATGGCGCATGCGGTTCTCGAGGACCCCGCCATGCTCGTCGACGCGCTTGTTCGAGAGCGGCGAGAGGAAGCTCGACAACAAGTAGCCGTGGGCGGCGTGCACCTCGAGCAGGTCGAAGCCCGCGTCATGCGCGCGCTTCGTCGCCGCCACGAAGTCGTCGCGCACGCGGTCCATGTCCTCGCGCGTCATGGCCTTGGGGATGCGCCAACCTTCCTTGAAGGGCTCGGCCGAGGGCCCGATCGTCGGCCAGGCGCGCTCGTCGACGAGCGGCGCATCGCCTTCCCACGGCGTCGAGCACGATGCCTTGCGGCCGGCGTGGCCCAGCTGCAGCCCGATCTTGGCGCCGCTCGTCGCATGCACGAAGTCCACGATGCGCTTCCAGGCGTCGCGCTGCGCGTCGTTCCACAGCCCCGTGCAGCCGGGCGTGATGCGTCCGTCGCTCGAGGCCGAAGTCGCCTCGGCGATGACCAGTCCGGCCCCGCCGATGGCGCGCGAACCGAGGTGCACGAGGTGCCAGTCGCCGGGCACGCCGTCGGCGGCGCTGTATTGGCACATGGGCGACACGACGATCCGGTTGGCGAGCTCGAGTCCGCGGATCGCCAAGGGGACGAAGGCCGGCGGGGTGGTCGCTCGGCCGGCGACCACGGCGCGACCGTTCGCGCGCGCGTACCGCTCCGTGGCGCGGCGCACCAGTTCCGGGTCGCGCTTCCTGAGGTTCTCGTAGGTGATGCGCTTGCTGCGCGTCATCAAGTTGAAGGTGAACTCGACCGGATCCTGGTCCATGTAGCGCGCCGAGTTCTCGAACCACTCGAGGCTCGTCTGCGCCGCCTTCTGGAGCTTGAGCACTTCGATCTTGCGCGACTCTTCGTACTTGGCGAGCGCCGCGGGGATGTCGTGCGTGCCGTGGCGCACGAAGGCGTCGCGCAGGGCGCTGGCGTCCTCCCTCGCGAGCTGGGTGCCCGAGCCGATGGAGAAGTGCGCCGTGTGCGCGGCGTCGCCGATCAGCACGAGGTTGTCCTTGGTCCACGCGCCGCAGCGCACGGTGGGGAAGGAGCGCCAGATCGAGCGGTTCGCCACCAGCTGGTGGCCGCGCAGCTTCTTGGCGAAGACGCGCTCGCAGAACGCGATGGTGGCCGCTTCGTCGGCCTTGTCGAGCCCCGCGGCGCGCCACGCCTCCTCGGTGCACTCGACGATGAAGGTGCCCAGCTCGTCCTCGAACGGATAGGCGTGGACCTGGAACACGCCGAACTCGGTGCGCTCGAACCAGAACGTGAAGGCGTCCATCGGCATGGTGGTGCCGAGCCAGGTGAACTTGCATTTGCGCCAGTCGAGCGACGGCTGGAAGTGCGCCGCGTGGCGCGCGCGCACTGCGCTGTTGATGCCGTCGCAGGCGACCACGAGGTCGGCCTGCACCTGCGACTCGTCGACGACCTCGCTCTCGAAGCGCAACTCGACTCCCAGCTCGCGGCAGCGCGCATGGAACACCTGCAGCAACCGCTTGCGCGACATGCCGCAGAAGCCGTGGCCCGTGGAGCGCACGACCTCGTCGCCGAGGTGCGTCTCGATGTCGCCCCAGTAGCGGAACAGTCGCCGGATCTCCTTGTAGGTCGGCTCGTCGGCCGCCTCGAAGTTGCCCAGCGTCTCGTCCGAGAAGACCACGCCGAAGCCGAAGGTGTCGTCGGCCTTGTTGCGCTCGTGCACGACGATCTCGGCCGCGGGGAAGGCCTTCTTCATCAGGATGGCGAAGTACAGGCCGGCCGGCCCGCCCCCTAGGCACGCGATCTTCATGGCGCACGAGGATACGCATCCCGGGCCCGCTCCGACGCGCTATCCTCTGCGTCCAGCCCCCATGGCCGAGCTCGCCCACGACCGACCGCGCGACTGGATCGAAGCCCTGTCGAGGTTGCGCGACGCGCGCACTCCGTGCGCCTTGGTGGTGGTCGCCGGCCTCGTGGGTTCCGGCCCGCGCGAGCCGGGCGCGCGCATGGTCGTCGCCGCCGGGCGTCCCGTGCACGGCACCATCGGAGGCGGTCGGCTCGAGCAGATCGCCTGCGAGCACGCCATGGCCCAACTGGCGCGCGGCTCCGCGGTCGAGACGATCGAGGTGCCGCTGTCGGACGCCGCCGGCCAATGCTGCGGCGGCAAGGTGCGGCTGCATGTCGAGACCTACGCTTGGCGTCGTCCGCGCGTAGTCGTCTTCGGCGCCGGCCATGTGGCGCAGGCCCTGGCGGGCCTGGCGCCTTGGTTGGGAGCCGACATGGTGCTGGTCGATCCGCGACGCGCCGAGGAACTGGTGCCCGAGCCGCCTTCCGCGCGCTCGTGGGACCTGTTGCTCGTCGACGCGCCGGAGGCCGAGGTCGATGCGCTGCCATCGGACGCGCTGGTGCTCGTCATGACGCACAGCCACGCGCTCGACCTCGAGATCCTGGCGCGCGCCCTCAAGCGCGAGTTCGCCTACCTCGGCTTGATCGGCAGCGAGCGCAAGTGGAGCAAGTTTCGCGCTCGGCTGCTCGCGCGCGGCGCGACCGAGGCCCAACTGGCGCGCGTGCGCTGTCCCATCGGCGTGTCCAAGCATTCCAAGGAGCCCAACGCCATCGCCTTGTCGGTGGCGGCCGAGCTCTCCGAGCATCTGGCGACCGCGGCCGCGCGCTGAGCAACTCGCTCGTTCAAGCGTCGAGCTGTTCGCCGAGCTTGGTCGCGAGCGCGGAGAGCTGCGACTCGAGCTTGGCGACGCGCGTCTCCAGCGCGCCGATGCGCGCCAACGGATCGACCGGCCCGCCGGACGGCGCGGGGGCGGCGACGGGCACCACGGTCGGAGAGGCGTGCAGCGTGGCCTCGCGCGAGGGCAGGGGGTGCGCCGCCGGGGCGAGGCGTTGCGACCAGTACTCCGCGCGCGAACCGGGCGGTGGGTCGTGGCGCTGCGCCAGTCCCTTGGACTCGAGTCCGCGCAACAAGGCCATCAAGGCCTCCTGCGTGGCGATCTCCTTCATGCGGGATGCGCGCGCGCGCATCTCGCCGGGTTGTTGCGGCCCGCGCAGCAGGAGCTCGGCCAGCACCGCGACCTCCTGGTCCGACGACGACAAGCGTTCGCGCACGTTGTGGCGGTACTTCTCAACGCGGCTTCCGGCGGTGGTCACGAGCCCCGCGTAGCCCTTGATGATCAGCTTGGACAGCGCTTGGTGCACTTCGCCGTCGAGCAACTCGGTGACCGGATCGCGGTTGCTCTTCTGGTTGCAACCCACGGTCGTCGAGTTGAGCGAAAGCGGATACGAGTCGGGCGTCGTCAGTTGCTTCTCGACGAGCACGCCCAACACGCGGGCTTCGATGGGATCGATCTGGTCTTCGGGCTTCATGGATCGGCTCGCGCGCCCGCCTCGAGGGCGCGCCGTTCGATGCGACGCGCTAGTTCCGCATCCAGGCGCGTCAAGCATCGCGCACCATGGGTGGTCAACGCAATCGCCACGCGGTTCCAGCTGTTCGACCAGTCCGGATGGTGGTCGAGCTCCTCGGCGTCGAGCGCCACGAGGCGCATGAAGGCGAAGGCCGCCGCGAAGTCGTCGAAGCGCAACTCGCGCACGACCGTCGCGCCTTCGCGTCGCCAGCCCGGGAGCGACGCGAGCAGGGCTTGCACTTCGTCCTCCGACAAGGGCGCGCGATCCATGCCAGCGACTCTAGCCAGCGCGCTCGGCGGGTGGAAGCCGCGAAGGCGCTCGTCAGCGCAAAGTCCAGGGCTCGCGCCGCGCGTAGGCGGCGGCGCGCGCCTCGAGCTCGGGCACGGCTTGCGCGTAGCCGAGCTCCTTGGCGCGCGCGATGGCGCGAGCCTGCGCGACAGCCGCCTCTTCCCAGTCCCCGCGCCGCGCCAACGCCGCCGCGCGCGCATCCAGCCAGCGCGGATCTTCCCCCAGCGCGCGTTCGTGGCTCGCCAGCACGCGCAGCGCCTCTTCGGCATCGTGCAGCGCGGTGTCGGGGGCCACGACGAGCCACCAAGCCAACGCCAGCGCCTCGTCGGCGCCCGCTCGCACCCGCCACGCCTCGCGCAAGTGGCCGACGGCCGTGCTCGCATCGCCGCGCGCGAGGGCCACTTCGGCGAGTCCCGTGCGCGCTTGCGCCAATCGTTCGTCCAGCGCCGCGGCTTGCGCGAACGCAGCCTGCGCCGCGTCCAGTTCGCCCAGGGATAGCCGTGCGCGACCCAGATTGGAGTGCGTCGTCGCGTCGTCTGGAGCCAACGCCAACGCGCGCTCGTACAGCGGCAGCGCCGAGCTCGGATCCCCGCGTTGCACATGCGTGTTGGCGAGGCCCGCCAAGGCCTCGGCGTCCACGGCGTCGACGCCGAGCACCGCTTCGAACTCGCGGGCGGCTTCATCGAGCCGACCCGCTTGCGCCAGCGCCACGGCGAGGCTGCGCTTGGCGGCGAGGTCGCGCGGTGCGCGCGCCACGGCGGCCTGCGCGGCCTGCAGCGCATCGTCGACGCGGCCTAGTTGGCGCAGCATCTCGGCCTTGGCCGCGCTGGCGAGGCGCGAGCCTTGCCGCTCGGCGCGCTCGAACTCGGCCAAGGCTTCGGCGTGCCGACCGAGTTGCGCCAACGCGACGCCGCTGTTGTGCAGGTATTGCGCCCGGAACGCCTCCGGCGCATCGGCGCCGGAGCTGCGCAACGCTGTCGAGGTCAGCACCGAGGCGACGAGGCTCGCCGCCACGGTCGCGCGCAGCAAGCGCGGCGTCCCACCGTCGGCGAGGCGCAACATGCACCATGCGCCCGCGACGGCGGCGAAGGGCGCCATGGGCAGTCGATAGCGCGGCGAGTACCAGAACACGAGCACGACGAGCACGGTGGCCAGGAACATCAAGAGCTCCGGCGCCAGCCCGCGCGGACGGCTCGTCGCGGCGAGGAGCGCCACCAGCAGCGTCGGCAGCGTCCACCAAGCCAGCGGCATCGGCGCCAGCCACAGCCACGCCTGGCGCCCATCTTCGCGCTCGAGTTCGGGCGTGTACACGTCGCCATAGACGCTTCCGCCGACGAGCCACCACAGCTTGCGCGCTTCGAGCTCGAGCGTGCGCAGCGGATCTTCGCCCAGATACTCGAAGGCCATGCGCCGGTACTCGCGATCCGTGGCGCTCCAACTGCCGTCGGTGCGCTCGCGCACCGCCTCGCGCGCCATCAAGGTCTGGCGTCCGCGGTCCATCGAGACGCCTTCGGCCGCCTGGTAGATGCCCGTGGCGCCTGGTTGGTTGCCGTGGTGCAGGCCGAGGCCTGATTGCGCGCTCAACGGGATGAGCTCGCCGGACGCCAAGACGTTGTGGACGGTCGCCGGCGCGATGCAAGCGAGCGCCACCGCCGCGGACGCGAGCGCGTCGGAGACGCGGCGCGTGCTCCACGCGAGCCATGCCGGCAGGAGGGCGACCAGCGGCGCGTAGACCGGATGCGCGAGGACCGCCACGCCGAGCGCGAGTCCGGCGACCATCGCGCTGGCGCGCGTGCGACGCTCGGCGGCCACCATCCACGCATCCCACGCCCACGCCGTCGCGGCGAGCTGCAGCGTGGAGTTCAAGACGCGCGTGGTCATGTACGCGGGATCGCGCAGCACCAAGTACAGCACCACCGCCAGGCACGCTCCGACTTCGCCGAGGTGGCGGCGCGCCACGCGCGCCACGAGCCAAGCAGTGGCGACCTGCAGGGCCACTTGCGCGAGCTGCAGCGCGAGCAGTCCACCGCCCAGGGCGCGCACCAACCCCACCACATACGGGTAGAGCGGCGCCGACATGAAGGGCGTGTCGTCGACCAGCCGCCCCGCGGCGATGCGTCCGCCCCAGTCCCAGTACACCTTGGCGTCGTTGATGGGCGACAAGGACAGTGGATCGCCGGCGCCGCCGAGCACGATCGCCAACTGCGCGGCGGCGCCCAAGGCGAGCACGAGCGGCAACCAGCGGCGCGGCAAGGAGGACACGCGGCTAGCCTAGCAGTCCGTCGCGGCGCGCAGGGCCTCCAACGACGACGGCCGCTCCAACGCGGAGCGGCCGTCGCCGCGTCGAGCCGGTTGGGCTCGACTTCGATCCGTGCGCGGGCCGGCGACCGCGCCTGGCGGTCAGCCCTTCTTCGCCGCGGCCACCGCGCTTGTCAGGGCGGGCAGCACCTCGAAGGCGTCGCCCACGATGCCGTAGTCGGCGACCTTGAAGATCGGCGCGTCGGCGTCCTTGTTGATGGCCACGATGACCTTGGAGGTGCGCATGCCGGCGAGGTGCTGGATGGCGCCC
>SXGR01268968.1_pt1 | contig 19313 bp, 26 predicted proteins | sample 3174711 | NCBI WGS metagenome assembly SXGR01 (sample SAMN11356860, study PRJNA531348) | freshwater metagenome | isolation source: freshwater sample F1-60 | place: China: Fuxian Lake, Yuxi | collected 2017-12-25
ATGAAAAGAGAATTTAAAGTAGAAGCCAATGTGGGCAAACCCGAGGTAGCTTATAAAGAAACCATTAAAGCTACGGCGGAAGCAGAAAGCAAATACATTCGCCAATCTGGTGGTAAAGGTCAGTATGGCCATGTGTATTTGCGTATTGAACCGCTCGAGAGAGGTAAGGGTTATGAATTCGTAGATGAAATTGTGGGTGGGGCTATTCCAAAAGAATTTATTAAACCAGTAGATAAAGGCGTGCAGGAAAGTGCAGCCAATGGCGTAATAGCTGGTTATCCTTTGGTTGACTTTAGGATTGCGCTTTACGACGGTAGTTACCACGATGTAGACTCCAGCGAAATGGCGTTTAAAATCGCTGCGTCTAAAGGCCTGCAAGAAGTAGTAAAACGCGCTACGCCCATTATTTTAGAGCCAGTTATGAAAGTGGAAGTAATTACGCCGGAAACTAATATGGGTGATGTAATAGGCGACCTGAATTCCAAACGTGCGCAAATTAATGAAATGACCGACAGACTTCACTTAAAGGTGATAGATGCCCATGTGCCACTTAGCGAAATGTTTGGTTATGCCACAGCCCTTCGCAGTATGACGCAAGGTCAAGCTTCTTACACCATGGAATTTGACCACTACGCCGAAGTGCCAAAAAATGTGGCGCAAAAAATTATTGAAAGCCGAGCGGGGATAAATGTGAGAAAAGGCATGTAAAATCACAGATACACTGATTAAAGACAGATAGCACAGATAAATATCCTAAAGCCTAAAGTCTTAAAATCTAAATCCCTAAATAGAAAATAATTTTTGGCAGTTCACGATTTATTATTAATATTTTGTGATTTGTTTAGAGTTTAGAATTTAGAGATTAAATAAAGTATGGTAAATTTTCAAGACATAATTAATTTAGCAAAAGTTGATGGAGGCAAGTTTTTTGTTATAGATGAACAGGGCGAGGCTAAATTAGTAATAATGTCTGTGGGAGATTATCAAAAATTACTTTTGGGCAAATTGCAAAGACAAGTAGAAGATATAGAAGAAATCAATCAGGAAATCATTAAGGCTCAAATGGTAGAGCCAGACATTGAAACTTTAATCCCCAAATTAAAATCCAGAAAAGCGCCAGCCATTCCCAGAGTGGATATGAGGCAGGAGGTTATTGACCCAAGTTTTGATTTTGAAGGTCCAAAAATTGATTTTGAAGATTTTTAATTCAAACCGGCAATAAAGATATATCTTTGATAGCTTAATATAAACCTAATTATCATAAATAATGAGTATCCGAATTAAGCTAAGTAAATCTGTGTATGAATTTTATAATCGCTGTAAAAAATATTTTAGAGTGATTATATTAGTTGGAATTTTTATTGGAATAATCGTGTCATTTAAAAGTGGAAGTCTAGAGATTTTTTTTACTAAACGTCTAATTTCAGATTATAAATACACTCCTTGGTCTGATACAAAAATTACAAATTCACAGCAACCCAATAATTCTGAAATAAGTCAAAAAAATGAATTATTTCAAAGGTTTACTTTATTGGTAAGCCCCGATTTAGAGGGTTATAATTTTTTTCATGAAGGGCTGGGGTTTCAGTTAAAATTACCAAAGAGCTTTAAAGTAAAAGTTGAAAAAAATATAGAAAATAAAATTAAACAAGTTCATTTTGTTGATGAAAAATCTGGAAGAGTTATTAAATTAGGCAGTATGGGTGGGTTTCATAGTAGTATGGTTTTTCGTGATGCTTGCGAATCCCTCGCCATGGAGGACGGTAGGGGCCTAAGTCCATTTGAAGAAAAGGGTTGTCATAAAATAAATAATGCTCATGCTTTAAAGTTTTCATATGGTCATCAAAAAGGTGATTGTTTAGGTATGGGTTGTGAAGATGGAGAGGTTGATCCATCGGTAACAACTACAGAGATTTATGTAGAGTGGACATTAATTAGGAATCCTTACGATAGAAATTCAGTAAATTTTAGTTATAGTACAGAAGGTGACGATTTTAGAAAACAACAAATATGGTTTGATGACATTGTGAAGACTTTTAAATTTTTGCCCGATTTTACTCAAGAAGATATCGGAATAAAAAATTCCATATTTAAAAATTCTCAGTTTAGTTTTGAATATATTAATAAATTGCCATTATTTTTATCAAATAAACATTCACCCTTATCTTATAAAAATTTTATTGAAGGTTGTGTAGGGACTATTGATAATTATATTATTGATGCAGATTCAGTATGTTTATATTATCCAAATAACGATGAAACAATGGAGTTGGGTTTTAAGGGAGGCGGGTTTGTTGTTTCAAGGCTTATTTATACTTTCGACAATTATAGTGATAAAGTTGAAAAGTGTTTATATGAAGCTAGTGGTTCTGGGACAGCATCTGATAATCATTTTTTCAAAGAATTTCCCGCAAGGGAATATGTGAGTAATTTGCCAGATGCTAAAATTAAAGTTTATGCAATTTATGCTCACAATCATTGTTATAAAATAACTCAGAGTATGTTTTTTAACGAAAATAAAAATCAAAACCAGACCAATCAAAAATTAAGTGAATATACTAGCACAGTATTGAATGAGTTAGATGAGATTTTGAATACATTGACTTTTTATGAATAATTCTGGTTTTAGTGGTATTTGTTAATTTGGGCACTAATAATAGGCGTTTGTATTAGCTTGTATAGTTTAAAGTTTTGACAAAAATGTTGTTTGGTTTTATAATGTTTAGACAAAATTATTAATTAACTTTTTGCTCTGGATTCTGTATGTCCCGATGTAAATAATTGGGACGCGGAGAAAAGAGAAGAGCCCTTGGTGTTGTATCTGGATCGAACGATATAGCACTTAGGGTTTCTCGAGCAAAAGAAAGAAAAAAACTATGGCAGATAAATTTGACCGTAGTAAGACCCACGTTAACGTAGGTACCATAGGTCACGTAGACCACGGCAAAACTACCTTAACCGCAGCTATTACTACTGTGCTCGCCAAAATTGGCGGAGCAAAAGCCAGGGCGTATGATTCTATTGACAACGCTCCTGAAGAAAAAGCTAGAGGTATTACTATTAATACCGCTCACGTAGAATACGAAAGCGCAAAAAGACATTATGCGCACGTGGATTGTCCGGGTCATGCTGACTACATTAAGAACATGATTACCGGCGCTGCTCAAATGGATGGTGCCATTTTGGTGGTATCCGCAGCCGATGGTCCAATGCCTCAAACCCGAGAACACATTTTGCTTGCCAGACAAGTTGGTGTGCCTTACATTGTGGTCTTTATGAACAAGTGCGATATGGTTCAAGACAAAGAGCTTTTGGACTTAGTAGAAGAAGAAATTCGCGACTTGCTCAACAAATATGAATTTCCAGGTAAAGACACCCCAATTATTCGAGGGAGCGCACTTAAAGCTTTGGAAGGGGATGCTGAATACGAAAAATCCATCCATCAATTAGTAGAAACTTTGGATACCTATATTCCAGATCCAGTTCGCGAAACTGACAAGCCATTCCTAATGCCTATTGAAGACATCTTCTCTATTGAAGGTCGGGGCACAGTGGTTACCGGCAGAATTGAGCGTGGTCAAATTAAGATTAACGAAGAAATTGAAATTGTGGGTATTCGGCCAACTGTCAAAACCGTGGTAACTGGCATTGAAATGTTTAACAAGCAGTTAGACAGCGGTATGGCTGGGGATAATGCTGGAATTCTGCTTCGGGGTACCAAGAAAGATGAAGTAGAAAGAGGGCAAGTGCTCTGTAAGCCAGGAAGTATAAACCCACATACGGAATTTGAAACCGAAGTTTATGTCTTAACCAAAGAAGAAGGTGGTCGTCATACTCCATTCTTTAAAGGTTATAAACCACAATTCTATGTCAGAACCACAGATGTGACTGGGGATGTGACTTTGCCTGAAGGTCAGGAAATGGTTATGCCTGGTGATACTGTGAAGTTGGTAGTTAAATTAATTACTCCAGTGGCTATGGAAGAAAAAGGTAAGTTTGCTATCCGTGAGGGTGGTAAAACTGTCGGCGCTGGTGTTGTGACTAAGATTATAAAATAAGTCATTTGAAAAACCCCCTGCTAACCACCTTGTTAGCAGGGGGTATAAAATTAAACCACAACATAAATTGTTTATTTTGTCAAAGGTGGTGATTTTTCTTGACATATATTTAACTTTCATATAAACTATTGCAAGTGTTTAACAACACGGAAAAATCTTGAAATTTACGCTGAAATATGCGGAAGTAAAATTAGAAAGATTAATTAATAATAATTTTTAGAACCTTCAAATGCAGAAAGATAAAGAAGTTGTAAGTGTGCCAAAAATTCGCATAAAGATTAAAGCTTATGACCATAAGCTGATTGATCAGAGTTGCAAGCAAATTGTAGATACAGCCAAGCGAAGTGGCGCCAGCATTTGCGGACCCATTCCACTTCCGACTGACAAAACCAAATACACAGTCCTCCGTTCTACTTTTGTGCATAAAGACAGCAGAGAACAGTTTGAAATGCGCGTGCATAAACGATTAATTGATATTGTAAATGCCACTGCCAAAACCATTGATTTACTGACTAATTTAAACTTACCAGCTGGTGTGGATGTGGAAATTAAAATGTCTTAGTTCATGAGTTATGAAGTATGAGTCATGAATTAAGCAAAATAAGTGGATTAGTTCTGTTATCGTAACGAGTCTAATGGACTTAAGGCAACAGAAAACGGTTCATCAACATTAGTACAGATAGAGTTATCTATATGTATTTATGCGGGTGAATTGTCACCGGCATTTTTTTTATTATCGCTGAACTGACGCTGAAAATAGAGAAACCGCTGAAGGAATGCGGAAAAAGTATTTAGCGAAATATCAGCGTAATAATCAGCGACCTTTCAGCTTTTATAAATATGAACTTTGCTATTGGAAAAAAATTGAATATGAGTCAAGTTTTTGACGAAGCCACCGGAACAGTAATCCCTGTTACGGTTATTCAGGCTACACCTATGACTGTGACTCAAGTTAAAAGTCTGGAGAGCAAAGATAAGTATAATGCCGTGCAAGTTGGTTCGAGGATTAAGTCCCGCGGAGCGGGATCTATCCGAGCAGAAAAAAATATCTCAAAGTCCGTAAAAGGACATACCAAAAATTTGGGAAATTTTTCCCTGCTTACGGAATTTAGAGTGGCTGATACAAAAGATTTTGTCATTGGCAAGCTTTTGGATTTAAGTGGATTTCAAGTGGGTGAAATGGTAAAAGTTGTGGGTACCTCTAAAGGCCGAGGGTTTCAAGGTGCTATAAAAAGGCACGGGTTTGCTGGTTTTCCAGCGAGTCACGGCCACGATAAGCCTAGAAGCGTGGGTTCCATAGGTCAAAGATGGCCCCAGCACGTGAGAAAAGGTATGCGAATGGCTGGGCATATGGGCAATCAACAGGTGACGATGACTAATTTGCAAGTTGTGCAAGTAGATAATGCTAAACATTTGATTGCTGTTAAAGGCGCAGTGCCCGGAGCTATGAATTCCACGGTTAAAATTATTAGCACAGGGAAGGTTAAACCTTTAGTTAAAGTGGAAAAAGTAAAAGAAGAGAAAAAGAAGAAATAGGCTTTACGAACTACCAATTTTTACGAAAATACGAAAGCAGAATTTTAGAGAATTAAAAGTAAATGACATTTAGCCATATAGAGATTAGAGAAAAGAGAATAGGGCAAGATGGTATGTATTATCCTAACTCTCTATTCCCTAAGCACTTAGCACTATGAAAATCTCAGTTTACAATCAACAGGCTGAAGTAGTGGGAGAAGTGGATTTAAATCCAAAGATTTTTGAAGTGAAGTTAAAAGAGCATTTGCTGGCTGAAGTATCTAGAATTCAACTTTCCAATGCCAGACAAGGCGGGGCAAATACTAAAACTCGCGGTGAAGTTCGTGGTGGCGGAAAAAAACCTTGGAAGCAAAAAGGCACAGGTAGGGCTCGCGCAGGTTCTATCCGAAGTCCAATCTGGCGCGGTGGGGGCATTACTTTTGGGCCTAGAGCGAATAGGAATTGGGAACTGAAGATTAATAAAAAAGCCAAACAACAGGCTTTATTTATGACTTTATCGGATAAAGCTAAAGACCAGCGTTTTATAGTAGTGGATAAAATTGAATTACCAGGGATTAAGACTCAAGCTTTATTAAAAATAATTTCTGGGTTTAAACAATCGGTAAAAGCTATGGGGAAAAGTCAATTATTGGTTTTAGCCGGTAAAGACGAAAAATTGGTAAAATCAGCTAGAAATTTGCCAGGGTTTGGAACGATTTTTGCCAAGAATTTAAATGTTTTAGATGTTTTGAATGCAGATAGTCTAATAGTTTTAAAAGATAGTTTACCAATTATTGAGAAAACATATTTGACTAAGTTAAAAAGTTCGTAAAGTTATCAAGTTTATAAAGTTGGATTCAAGTATATTTGACTTTATGAACTTTAAGGACTTTATAACTTTATAAACTCACTTTTATGGGATTATTTACTACAAAAGAAGATAAGCAAGGACATTCAGAAGCAAAAGCTTCTGAGGTTAAGGTTGCTTCGTCTCCGACTAATTCCCTAAGTTTGCCTTTGAATTTGCTTGAGCCGAGGGTTTCTGAAAAAGCTGGCTTAGGGGTTAAGCTGAACAAGTATGTGTTTATGGTAAAACCTAAGTCCAATAAAGTAGAAATTAAGAAGGCTGTGGAAATGAAGTATCAGGTAAAGGTTGTTCAGGTGAATGTTATTAATATGCAAGGTAAGGCAAAACAATTAGGCAGGTTTCCAGGCAGAACAAAAAATTTCAGAAAGGCGATTGTAACCTTAAAAAAAGGGGATAGCATTAAAGGCTTAACAGACACAGTATAAAAATCAGCGAATAGTGAGTAGCGATTAGAGAATAGGAAAAAACAAAAGCATTATTCTATTCACTAAGCACTAAGCACTAAGCACTAATTCATATGGCAGTAAAATTATACAACCCAACTAGTCCCGGAAGACGCATTCACAGTGTGTCGGATTATTCGGTTTTGCATAAAAAAGTTAAAACTCCCAGACATCTTTTAAAGAAAAAATACCGACCAGCGGGTAGAAATAATTCAGGAAAAATTACCGTCCGTCACCAAGGTGGGGGTTATAGAAGGATTACTCGCTCTGTTGATTTTTCTAGAGTGGACAAAAAAAACATTCCTGCCACAGTTCAAACTATAGAGTATGATCCAACTCGAACGGCGTTTATTTCCTTAATTGCTTATAAAGATGGAGAAAAAAGATACATTTTAACTCCTTTGGGTTTAAAAATTGGGGACAAAGTTGTATTTAGCGAAACAGCGGAAATTTTTCCCGGAAATAGATTACCTATAAAAAATATCCCAGTCGGCACTTTTATTCACGATATTGAATTAGTGCCTGGGGCTGGTGGAAAAGTTGCTAAATCGGCTGGGGCTTATGCTATACTTCAGACCATAGAGGCTGGCTTTGCTTTACTCAAGATGCCCTCGGGGGAAATTAGAAAAATTCACGATACCTCTTTGGCTTCCATTGGTCAATTAACTAATCAGGAATGGATGAATGTCCGAATTGGTAAAGCCGGCAGAATGAGACATATGGGCTGGAGACCTACAGTGAGAGGAAAAGTTATGAATCCGGTTGACCACCCTCATGGGGGTGGTGAGGGTCATAACCCGATTGGTATGAAGTATCCGAAAACTCCTTGGGGCAAGCATGCTTTGGGAGTTAAGACTAGAGATAAGAAAAAATATTCCAATAAATTTATTGTTAAAAGAAGAAGTAAATAAGTTCACAGATACACAGATAACACGGATAGCGCAGATTTATATTAAGAAGTATTTAAATAAATTTGTATCCGTGATATCAGTGAAATCCGTGAATCAGTGAACATATGTCACGATCATCTAAAAAAGGACCATATATAGACCAGAGGCTTTTGAAAAAAGTCTTAAATGCTAAGCGAGGCGCTCAAATTAAAACTTGGTCGCGGGCTTGCACGATTGCTCCGGAATTTGTGGGCTTTACTTTTTTAGTGCATAACGGCAGAAAGCATTTAGATGTTTATGTTACGGAAAATATGGTTGGGCATAAATTAGGCGAATTCGCTTTAACTAGGAAATTTACCAGACACGGGGGTAAAATGGCGAAGGAACAAGAAATGGCAGCTGCAGCAGCTGAAAAAGCTAAGTTAGATGCCAGTAAGGAACCGGTGAAAAAATAGTTTATCAAGTTATAAAGTTCTTAAAGTTTATAAAGTAGGTAAGTAATGAAATTTAATCAGATAAACTTTATGTGTAACTAAATCATTTTTATGGCAAAGCAAGTATTAAAAGAAAATAATGGTAAACTTGTAACGGCATTTGCTCGGGATCTTAGAATTGCTCCAAGAAAAATTCGTTTGGTGGCTAATTTGGTTTCAGGTATGAATGCCACGGATGCTATGGTTCAACTTCAGCATATGCACCAAAAAGCTGCCCCCATCGTCGCTAGGCTCATAAAAAGCGGGATTGCAAATGCTAAAAATAATTTTTCTTTTGACCCTGAAAAATTGGTAATCAAAAGTTTAACTGCAGATATGGGTAAGAGTATGAAAAGATATTTTCCTAGAGCCAGAGGCAGTGCGTTTGTAATTCGGAGAAAATTGTCGCATTTGAACTTGGTGTTAATGGAAAAACTTGGCGGGAAGGTAAAAAAATCCAGATTAGACATATTTAAAAAGAAGGCCACAGCAGATGGAGTAGAAAATATAGACAGGCAAGAAGCGGTAAATATGGTGCCACCTAAAGTTTTAGGCAAAAAGAGCGAAGTATTTAAAACTGAACAGCAGGTGAAAATGAATCAAGCCCAGAATAAACGAAGATTATTTAATAGAAAGAGCGGAGAGTAATTATTAGTTAAATATTTATAAAGTTATCAAGTTTATCAAGTGGCAATAACTTTATAAACTTTAAGAACTTAATAACTTGATAAACTATTTTTATGGGTCATAAGATAAATCCAACATCAATGCGAATGAAAATTACCGAGGACTGGAAGTCCCGGTGGTTTGCTAAACCCGCACAGTTTGCTAAAGTGCTTCAGGAAGATTCTAAAATTCGTGAGTATTTGGAAAAGCATTTAAAGAAAGCCGGTTTGGTGAGGTTAGATATTGAACGAACCGGTAATGGCTTGATTACAGTTACGGTTCGGACAACCAAACCTGGATTAATAATCGGTAAAGGCGGGGCAGGCATTGAGGAGTTGAAGAAAAAGATTAAGCAAAAACTGAAGATTAAAACCGAACTGAAAGTAAACATAGAAGAAGTTCGGGATATAAATTTACAAGCCATGGCCATTGCTAATTCTATTTCTGAACAAATAGAAAAACGGGTGGCGTTTAGAAAATTGATGAAACAGTCCTTAGAGCAGATTATGAATGCTGGAGCTAAGGGTGCTAAAGTGGCAATTGGCGGAAGATTGAACGGTGCGGAAATTGCTAGAACTGAGCATTTGTCCCAAGGAAAAATTCCCCTCCATACGTTAAGAGCGAATATAGATTTTGCCAGAAGCACAGCCTTTACCACTTACGGCACAGTTGGAATTAAAGTTTGGATTTATAAAGGCGATGTGTTTGAAGAGAAACAGACGCGGAAAAATGTAGAATCTAACGCAGAAGTACGCAGAAATTAATTTTTAATAATATTGCAGAATTCGGCGTTATTCCGCGTTTAATTCCGCACCATTCATCGATATATGTTCATCCCGAAGAAACTTAAACACCGCAAGCATCATCGAGGGTCTACCAAAGGTCAGGCCAATGCCGGAGCCACTATTGCTTTTGGGCAGTTTGCTTTAAAGGCTATGGAAAGCTCTTGGGTTACGGCTCGGCAAATAGAAGCTGCCCGAAGAGCTATGACTCGGTATGTCCAAAGAGGTGGTAAGATTTGGATAAGACTCTTTGCTGACAAACCGGTTACTATGCACGGAAACGAAAGTCCTATGGGTGGGGGCAAAGGCGCGGTTGACCACTTTGTGTGTGTGGTGAAAAAGGGTAAAATCTTATTTGAAATGGATGGAGTCACTCGGGAACAAGCACAGGAAGCCATGAGACTCGCAAGCTTTAAACTTCCGGTTAAGACAAAGTTTTTAAGTAAAGAAAAACACGGGTGAACCGCTGAAAGAACGCGGAAAAAATCAGCGATATATCAGCGTACTAATTAGCGATTTAATCAGCGAATAATATGAAATTTAAAGAATTAAAAAATCATACCGAACAAGCTTTAAGAAAGATGCTTTTAGATTTAAGAAACGAAGCTCACGAGTTATCGGTAAAGCTTAAATTAAATCAAGAGAAGCAGAATCATAAATTAAAGTTTATTAGGAAAGATATTGCCAGAATTATGGCTTATTTGCACCAACAAGTAGTCAACAGTAAGTAATAACTATATGACAACATTAATTATAAAAAAACAACAGATGACTGGCATTGTGGTGTCTGATAAGATGGATAAAACCGTTGTGGTTAAAATTGACGTAAAAAAACGCCATGCCAAGTATAAAAAATCCTACACAGTTTCCAATAAGTTTAAAGCTCATGATGAAAAGAATGAATATAAGATTGGGGATAAAGTAGTAATTGAATCGACTAGACCCATAAGTAAAGATAAGAAGTTTAAGGTAATAAGTAAGGTTTAAATAGATAAAGATAAACACGGATAGGGAAACGGATAAACACAGATCCGCGTTCATCCGCAAAGATCAGTGTTAATCAGTTTGATTTAATTTTATGTTACAAGTTCGAAGTTGGATTAAAATAGCAGATAATACAGGCGCGAGAATCGTGAATCTTTTTAGCGTGAATGGAAAAAATAAGAATCGTTATGCTAGAATTGGTGATATTGTAGCAGGTAGTGTTAAGGCGTCTGACCCAAATTGTGGATATAAGCGTGGGGATAAAGTTTATGCTCTAATTGTCCGGACCCGAAAAGAAAGTAGGCGAAAAGATGGCTCTTATATTCGGTTTGATGAAAACGCGGGAGTTTTGGTGGCTAAAGAATCAGGTGAGCCTAAAGGCACTCGGATTTTTGGACCTATTGCCAGAGAAGTCAAAGACAGCGCGATTGGGGATTATGAAGATGGACTTAAGAAAATATTATCATTAGCTCCGGAAGTAATTTAAAACGCTGAAATGACGCTGAATTCAAGAAACCGCTGAAATAACGCGGAAAAAATCAGCGACATATCAGTGTACTAATCAGCGGTTAATTAGCGGTATAAATATGAATAAATTAAGAATAAAAAAAGGTGATACAGTGAAGGTGTTGTCTGGTAAAGACAAGGGTGTGAAAGGCAAGGTTTTGGAAGTTTTACCTAAAATAAGGAAAGCAGTAGTTGAAAATGTCCATATGCATACGCGGTTTGAGAGAAGTAAAAAAGCTGGACAACCGGGGAAAAAAGTTGTATTTTCGGCTCCCATTCCGGTTTCAAAATTGCAATTGGTAGACCCCAATTCCGGCGAGCCAAGTAGAGTTGGTTATACAATTTTAGAAAATAAGACTAAGCAGAGAATAGGTAAAAGTTCTGGTAAGGCGTTGTAAGCTCTACTAAATACTAAAAAGGACGAAAATACGAAAAGGGGGAATTAGAAGTTTAGTATTTTGGTGAAATTAGTATTTAGTAGAAAAATTTATTTATAAATTTATGGAAAGATTACAAGTACAATACAATAAAGACATTGTGCCGGCGATTAAAACCCAGTTTGGTTTTAAAAATGTTATGCAGGTGCCTAAAATTTTAAAGGTGGTTTTGAATGTGGGTTTAGGAAAAGTTAAGGAAGATAAGAAAAAAATCGAGCAAACTTACGAAGATTTAAAAAAGATTGCTGGTCAGGCTCCGGTAAGAACTCATGCGAGAAAATCTATTTCCGGATTTAAAGTTAGAGAGAATCAGATTGTGGGTTTAAGTTGCACTTTGCGGGGGTTTCGAATGTATAGCTTTTTGGATAAATTAATTAATGTGGCCTTGCCGAGAGTTAGGGATTTTCAGGGAGTGTCAGCTACCGCATTTGACGGCAGAGGGAATTATCATTTAGGCATTAAAGAACAAATTGTTTTTCCAGAAGTGCCGGCTGAGTCATTAGAAAATATTTTTGGTTTTGAGGTTTCGGTTGTAATGAATTCTGGAAAAGATGAAGTATCCAAGGAAATTTTAAAATTAATGGGATTTCCGTTTAAGAAAACCGCGGATTCACGCGGAAATTAAAACGGAAAGTCGCGGAAAAGGCAGAAAATTCTGCATAATTCCGCTTTAGACTCCGCATCATTCAGCGATTATGGCTACACAAGCACAAATTGTAAAATCTTTTAGAAGCAGGACAAAAGCTAAATTTTCTTCCCGAATTGTTAGGCGGTGTTTCCGTTGCGGGAGAAAAGCCGGCTATATGAGAGATTTTAATATGTGTAGAATATGTTTTAGAGAAATGGCGAGTCGGGGAGAAATTCCGGGTATCGTCAAAGCCAGCTGGTAAAATAATTAAATTAAATTAAGTAAAATTTAAGAATTATTTAAAAAACAACTGTAAGCAAATTTTATTTAATTTTACTTAATCAAATCAATTTTTAAATTTATTTATGTTCACCGATCCAATTTCCGACATGTTAACTAGAATCAGAAACGCCGTAGTCGCAAAGAAAAGCGAGCTGGTTTTGCCGTATTCAAAATTTAAAAAAGCTTTAGCCGAAGTCTTGGTTCGAGAAGGATTTATTAAATCGTCAAGGGAGTTGTCTGGCGAACATAAAATGATAGAAATTCAATTAAAGTATACGCCAGAAGGCGAAGCAGTAATTTCCGGCATTAAACGAGTAAGTAAACCAGGACAAAGAATCTATTTGCCAGCCCTCAAACTACCTAGAACAAACAGCGGTTTTGGTATAACAGTAATTTCAACTTCCAAAGGATTATTTACAGATAAAGAAGCCCGAAAGCAGAAAATGGGTGGGGAAGTAATTTGTCAGGTTTGGTAATGCGTAGTTTATCAAGTTTATCAAGTTATCAGGTTCATCAAGTGAAGAATAACTTTATAAACTTTAAGAACATTATAACTTTATAAACTTAAAAATATGTCTAGAATAGGAAAAAAACCAGTAGTTATCCCGAGTGGGGTTAAAGTAGAGTTTAAGACTCCGACTTTAACTGTGTCTGGCCCCAAAGGTAATTTAAAAATCGACATTCACCCAAAAGTTATAGTCGCGGTAGGGGAAAAAGAAATTTTGGTAAATGTTGCCTCGGAAACCGATAAACGACAAAGAGCCTTATGGGGTTTAACTCGGTCCTTAATTCAGAATTTAGTGGAAGGGGTAACTAAAGGTTTTGAAAAGAAACTGGAAGTGAATGGGGTAGGCTTTAAAGTTGCAACTGTGGGACAAAAAATCACTATGGCTTTGGGTTTTTCTCATCCCATAGAAGTGTTAATCCCCACAGGCCTTACAGTGGCCGTAGATAAGAATGTGATTACGATTTCAGGTTCAGACAAACAACAGGTCGGGCAGTTTGCTTCTGAAATTCGGGAGTTAAAAAAACCCGAACCTTACAAAGGTAAGGGGATAAGATACATAGACGAGGTAGTGAGAAGAAAAGCTGGTAAGGTAGTTAAAGTGGTGGGAGGCGGAAAGTAGACAAGAGAACACAGATATAGAAACGGATAAACACAGATCCGTGTCCATCAAGTCTCCGCCTGAGGCGGACAGGTATAAAGTTATCAAGTGCATCAAGACAGCAATAACTTTATAAACTTTAAGAACTTTATAACTTGATAAACTAATTTTATGAACAAGCATAAGCAAAAAATCATCAAGCGAAATATTAGACATAATCGCGTAAGAGCCAAAGTTGTTGGAAGCAGTCAGGCCCCGAGATTGTGCGTGTTTAGGAGTGCTGGAAATATTTATGCACAAATTATAGACGACACTCTGGGTAAAACTTTAGTTGCGGGCTCAAGTTTAAAACTGAAAATTGCGGGTAAGAAGTCAGAGATAGCAAAGATTGTGGGTAAAACTCTTGCAGAGCAGGCTTTGCAAAAAAAAATTAATACAGTAGTTTTTGATAGAGGTGGGTATAAATATCATGGTCGGGTAAAAGCTTTGGCTGACGGAGCCAGAGAAGGCGGGTTAGTTTTTTAATTAATCAGATAAACACAGATAAAGAAACTGATAAACACAGATCCGTGTCAATCCGTTCTAAATCAGTGTTCATTTGTGAATTGTATGGAAAAAAGACGAAGACAATCAAATAAAGATGGAGAAAATTCTCAAGAACGCAACGAATTTGACCAAAAGGTGGTAGAAGTCAAGCGCGTGACTCGGGTGATGGCTGGTGGAAAAAGGATGCGTTTTAGAGCCTTGGTGGTAATTGGCGATCATAAAGGCCGAGTAGGTGCTGGACTCCGTAAAGGCATGGATTTTTCCGATAGTGTTGCCAAGGCTGCGACAGCTGCCAAAAAAGAACTGATTAGTTTACCGTTGGTTAATGACACAATCCCTCATATGGTTAAGATTAAGTATAAATCCAGTAGGTTGTCTTTAATGCCAGCTAAGCCCGGTAGCGGTGTAATAGCCGGCGGGGCGGTCCGAAATGTTATGGAATTAGCTGGGGTAAAAAATGTAGTTTGCAAAATGTTCGGTTCTAGTAATAAAGTGAATAATGTCAAAGCGGTGTTTGAAGCTTTTAAAAAAATGAAAAGCAAAGCCGAGATTGGCAGAATGAGGAAGTAAAAATGCGGAAAAACGCGAAATTTAACGCAGAAGTACGCAAAAATTAACAGTGTGGTTTTTCCGCATTATTCCGCGTAAAATTCTACAACATTCAGCAATTTTATGATTAAATTACACAAATTAAAAAAACATCCTAAATCTACCCATAAACGAAAAGTGGTTGGACGGGGATTAGGTTCTGGTCACGGCACTTATTCCACTCGGGGTGGTAAAGGACAAACCGCAAGAACTGGGCATAGTAAAATGCCTGCCAATTTTGAAGGTGGTCGCCAGCCCTTGGTAAGACAAATGCCAAAATTAAGAGGTTTTCGGGCTTTGACGGGTAAAGCTTTAGCTGTGAGTTTGTCTGAGTTGAATGTTTTTCAAGATGGTGATACAGTTGATTTAGGTGCGCTTAAAGCTAAAAACATTGTTGACATAACAACTTTAAAGGTAAAAATATTACAAGGCGAAATAAAAAAGCAGTTAAACATCAAATTACCCATCTCTGCATCAGCTAAGCTCGCCGTAGAAAAACTGGGTGGGAAAATACTTTAGTTCATAAAGTTCATAAAGTGAAAAGTTCATAAAGTGAAAATATTAAATACTTTATAACTTTACAAACTTTACAAACTTTACAAACTTATATATGAACAAACTCTCTCTGATTTGGAAAACCAAAGATCTTAGAACTAAAATTTTTATAGTTTTTTGTTTGCTTTTGGTTACCCGAGTTTTAGCCAGCGTGCCTATTCCAGGGATAGATGCTTCTAACTTAAAGGCCCTGTTTCAGCAGAGTCAGTTTTTAGGTCTTTTAAATATTTTTTCTGGCGGAGGACTTACGAATTTTTCTATTGCTATGATGGGCGTTGGACCGTATATCACGGCCTCCATTATTATGCAGTTAATGACTATAATTGTGCCTTCGTTGTCGGAAATGCAAAAAGAGGGTGGGGAAGCGGGTAGAACCCAAATCAATATGTATACTCGTTACTTAACTATCCCGCTCGCTATTTTACAGGGGTTTGGCACCATCCGGCTTCTACAAAGTCAAGGCGGTTCTGCAATTTTAGGCAATTTTAATCCGTTTCAGTGGTTTATTACCCTCTTGTCTATTACCGCTGGCACTTTGTTTTTAATGTGGCTCGGGGAAATTATGTCAGAATATGATGTGGGTAATGGCGTATCCCTAATTATTTTTGCTGGGATTGTTGCTCAACTGCCTTCCAGTATAATTTTCTTAAAAGGTTGGTATGACCCCAGTAAACTGCCGATAGTTTTGGGTTTTATTGCAGTAATTTTAATAGTGGTGGCAGGAGTGGTTTTGGCAACTGAAGCTCAAAGAAATGTGCCGATTGCTTATGCTAAAAGAGTTCGGGGCAATAAGCTGTTTGGGGGCGTGGATACACATTTGCCTTTAAGACTTAATCAGGCTGGCGTAATCCCGATTATTTTTGCCATTTCCATTATGCTGTTTCCAGCCATGATAGCGCAATTCTTCTTGAACTCTAAAGCTCCTTTTTTGGCAGATAATGCCCAGAGGATTATTAATTTATTTAATTCTCAAGGTTGGTTTTACGGGATTACTTATTTTGTGTTAGTTATGGCGTTTACTTATTTTTATACCGCGGTAATTTTTAATCCCACGGAGATTGCGGAAAATGTGCAGAGAAATGGCGGATTTATTCCAGGCCTACGCCCGGGCACCCAAACTGCGGAATTTTTAGACAAGGTTTTAAATAGAATTACTTTGGCAGGAGCTTTCTTTTTAGCCAGTATTGCGGTTCTGCCTTTAATTATGCAAAACCTAAGCGGGGCTCAAGCCTTAAGTTTTGGTGGCACTTCGCTCTTGATTGCTGTGTCAGTGGTAATAGAAATTATTAAAAAAATCGACGCCCAATTAACCATGCATGATTACGAAGGGTTTTAGGTCCACAGATCACAGATAAAGATAGATAACACAGATGTAAAATTAATTTACTTTCAAGGATAAACCTGCCATAATATTGGCAGGTTTTTATGACAAAAGAAGAATTTGAAAATTTAATCACCGATGCGGTTAATGCACTCCCCAAAACTCTCCAAGAAAAAATGAACAATGTAGAAATTGTTTTGGAAGAAGGGGAGTCGCCCAATAACAGTTTGTTTGGTTTGTATCATGGCGTGTCTCAAATTGCTCGGGGTTCAACTTATGGCGTTAGTCCAACTTTGCCAGATAAAATTACTATTTACAAAGGCACCATAGAAAAGTTTGCCGGTAATGAATCAGAAGTTCCAAATTTAGTTCGTCGGGTGGTGTGGCATGAAATTGGGCACCATTTTGGGTTTAATGAAGATGAAATTAGAACGCTGGAAAAGAAGTGGGAAGAGGAAGGTAAGGTTTAGTGTTACAGGCTTTAATACCCAAGGTGCTCTTCGTCCCGCTTTGCGGGACGAAGAGCACCTTGGGTAAGTTAGGTAAAGATTGACAAGTCAATAAAAAAAGTGTAAAATTTTTAGTTAAATCATCGCAGTATGTATGCAGTATGCAAATAATACCGATGCTATGAAAATTCTTAATTTTGTGGTATAATTTTATATATGCCTGAACCAACAAAAGTAAAACTAACGTCAGAACAAACGCCAGCAGAAATAGCAAGAGAAAGGGCTAATGCAGCAAATCTTGGATTAGAAGAGGCGAAAAATCCGTTAAGTCTTGATGCCCTTGTAGTTAAAGGTGGTGAATCTTTTCAAGCAACTGCACCATCAGTTATTGAGGGTGGTGGAGAACCCGCAATGGTAAGCCCTGAAACTAAAAAAGCCATTACGGGATTTGTAGAATCAGGACAAGTTATTGACAATGGTGTGTTAACAGGTTCAAAAGGAAAAGCTGATGCATTTTTTGCAGAATTAACGCATGGTGATTTTAGTGGTCCAGATGCTGGTACGAATGCAAGAGACGCGTTAGATCGACTTTTAGGAACATTATAGTTAGTTTAAATTTTGAAACAAAAATAATGCTTCTTGGTTTAGATGCAGTACAAATTGCTTTTTTTATTTTAATCGGACTCTCCGTTGTCTTTGGTCTGGTATTTTTTTATTATTTCAAATTGCATATTTATCATAAAGGGCATGTTATCCCAAGAACTTTGGACTGGGTGTTTTTAGAAATTCAAATGCCCAAAGAAAATAGCGAAGACAAAGACCAGCAACGGACTAAAACCGAAGAAGAGAAAAAAGCACTCATAGCCGTGGGTGAGCAATTATTTACTACTTTATCGGAAAGTGGTCATAGCAAGGGGTGGCTAAAGGGCAAGGATTATTATAGTTTTGAAATTGCTTGCACAGATAAAAAAATTTCCTTTTTTATAAATTGCCCTAAGCATTTACAACAGTTAGTGGAAAAACAACTTCAGGCCCAATATCCGCATGCTTTTGTGGAGCAAGTAAAGGGCTATAATCCTTTTCAAAAAGGTGCGCAGGTGGAAGTGAATGAACTACAGTTAAGTAAAAAATATGTGTATCCTTTTCGGACTTATAAAAACACGGAAACCGACCCTTTGAATTCTCTTACCAATGCTATGAGCAAAATGCAGGAAGGTGAAGGTATGGCTATACAGTATATCATCAGCCCAGCTGGCACTAATTGGCAATGTGCTCCTCGGCATATGGCTTTAGAAGTTCAGCAAGGGAAGAATCCCGAGCTGATAGAACGGGGACATATTTTCCGGTTTTTTGTCGGGTTTAGGCGGTTTTTTGCTGGAGTTATTACTGGCACAGCCGGGCAACAGAATCAAGGCTCCCATATTCATAAAGATTTAACTGGTTATGGTGCACCCATTCAACTTACTCCGATGCAACAGGAAATAGTTAAAAGACTGGAAGAAAAAGCGAGTCGGCCGGGTTATAAAGTTAATATTCGTTTAGTCACCTCATCAACCATTCCGGGGAATGCCAAGACCAACATGCATAATTTACTGTCCAGTTTTTTGCAATATAATTTTCCTCCGTTTAATGGACTCAGAGTGAAAAGTAGAAGTTCTTCCGATGTTTTAAAAGATTATATTTTTCGGGTGTTTAGGGATTACGGCAAAACCAATATTATTAACACGGAAGAAATGTGCTCTTTGTGGCATTTGCCCACGCCCTTTATAGAAACCCCGAACATTAAGTGGTTAATTTCCAAAAAAGCCCCTCCACCAATTAATATTTTAAAAGAAGGTTTGTTAATAGGAAAAAATATTTATAGAAATACGGAAACTCCCATTTTTATGGGCAGGGAAGACCGCCGTCGCCACACTTATATTTTGGGACGCACGGGGAGTGGAAAATCGGTGTTGTTGTCCAATATGGCAATTCAGGATATTAAAAATGGCGAGGGTGTGTGTGTGATAGATCCGCATGGTGATTTAATTCAAGATATTTTGCTTAATTGCCCTAAAGAGCGGGCAGAGGACATAATTGTTTTGGAGCCTTTTGATATGGACAGGCCTATTGGGTTAAATATGTTAGAGGTGGACAGTGAAGAGCAAAAAGATTTTGCAGTGCAGGAAATGATTTCTATTTTTTATAAATTAGTTACTGACCCGGCTATGCTGGG
>SXGR01622206.1_pt1 | contig 19311 bp, 17 predicted proteins | sample 3174711 | NCBI WGS metagenome assembly SXGR01 (sample SAMN11356860, study PRJNA531348) | freshwater metagenome | isolation source: freshwater sample F1-60 | place: China: Fuxian Lake, Yuxi | collected 2017-12-25
TCCTGTCGTGTACGCGTCAGGCGTCCAAGGGAAAGCGGGATTCGAGGGCGATCTTTCAAAGATGACGGACATTATTCCGGTGTTCGATACGATTTTAAAAGTAGTTCCGGTTGCGCAGGCGGAGATCGATAAGCCTCTGCAGATGCTTACGGTCAATTTGAGTTACGATAATTTCAAAGGAAAAATCGCGGTCGGTCGTTTGTACGCCGGTAGCATCAAGAAGGGGATGGAGGTTGCGCACATCAATCGCGATGGCGTCAATAAAAAAGCGAAGATCACCGCAGTGATGTCGTTCACCGGCATGAGTCGCAACGAAGTCGACGAAGTGTTTGCGGGTGACATCGTTGCGATCGCGGGCATCTCCGACGTGTCGATCGGTGAAACGATCGCTGATGTTGCAAATCCCGTTGCGCTTCCGACGATCGCGATCGAAGAACCGACCGTGAAGATGACGTTCGGCGTGAACACCTCGCCGTTCGCTGGTCAGGATGGGCAATACACCACCTCGCGGCAAATCAAAGAACGGTTGGAGCATGAACTCGAAACCGATGTTGCACTTAAAATGTTTCCGACCGACTCTGCAGAAAAATGGGAGATGGCTGGTCGTGGTGAACTTCATCTTGCGATTCTTATTGAAAAAATGCGACGTGAAGGATACGAACTCCAGGTGTCGAAGCCACAAGTGATCATCAAAGAAGTTGGCGACAAAAAAATGGAGCCGATGGAACTTGTTACAATCGAAGTACCGGAAGAATTTTCTGGTTCGGTGATCGAGAAGATGGGCAAGCGTCGTGGTGAGATGAAAGACATGAAAGTCGAGAACAAAACTGCGTACGTAGAGTTTGTGATCCCGACGCGCGGACTGATTGGCTACCGCTCGGAGTTGCTTACTGATACGAAAGGTCTCGGTATTATGAATTCGCTCTTCCTCGAGTATCAGGAATACAAAGGTGATTTTGAATCGAATCCGCACGGGTCATTGATCGCGTTCGAGCCTGGTGTGACGAAGACGTATGGTCTCGTTGCTGCCCAAGAGCGCGGACAGTTATTCGTGGGCCCCGGTCTCGAAGTGTACAGTGGGATGATTGTTGGGCAGAACGCGAAGGCTGAAGATCTCGAAGTGAACGTGTGTAAAGAAAAGGAACTGTCGAACATGCGCTCGAAGGGGGACGGCAAAGCTGAGCGTCTCGACACACCGCGCACACTTGCACTCGAAGACGCGCTTGAATACATCGGCGACGATGAACTTGTCGAGATCACTCCAAAAAATATTCGCCCGCGAAAATCGTTACTCTCTGCGATCGATCGCAAGCGACAACTGCGCAGTGATAAATAGGAATCCTCCCCAACCCCTCCTTAACGCTTCGCGTCAAGGAGGGGCTTTAAGGTGTTGCCCCTCCTCGCCCGGAGGGTGAGGAGGGGTTGGGGAGGAGTACAAAAGACTAGAAATGCTATACTTTTTGTACTATGCGACGTTTCTTTATTGCAACAGCAACAGCTTTCGCGATGTGTGCACCAGTAGTCGTCCGTGCGGACGTTACTATTCAACAAACATTGTCGAGGAATACCGTGCAAGTGATTTGCGCCGATCGGCAGGGGAGCGGCGCCTTGATTCACAATGGTGAGGGTGGCGCATACGTTCTTACCGTTGGCCACCTCCCGATCGATACAGTTACCGCTGCACAAACCAACGATTGCCGTGTCGGATTTGTGCCGAATATCGAACAACCTCCAAACACATTTTTTCGTGCATCAGTAGTGCATGCGATTTTTGACCATCGAACAGATCGAGATTTTGCTGTACTAAAACTCGGACAGAAAATGTTTGGGAACGGCGCGATTCCCGACACGCCATTTAAGACCAACGAATTCGCAATGATCGGCGATGCAATCGGTGTTCTCGGTTTTCCTGGCGGACATAATTCGAAACTTGAAGGGTCTGACGGGCATATTCTCGGCTACTCGCGAGGTATACTTCGTAGCGATGCGCCGATCAGTCAAGGATTTTCTGGCGGACCTGTGCTGGATACAAACGGCAACATCGTTGGTGTCGCATCACGTATTAATACGGCGATCGATCCACAGACCGGTACAGAAAAACCGATCGATTTTGAAATGGGTGACGTACTGAGTTTAACGAGCTGGCTTGATAGTTTTGGCATCGGAGAACACGATAAGTTTTTGAGCCATGCTGATCCCGTGCGTTTTGATGGTGCGCCGTATGTCACGAGACTCGAAGGGTCGGGCTGTGCCTTTCTTGTGCGCACAAAAATGTCACCGACAGTGTTTTGTTTACTCCAAGACGCGTATCGATTAGTGTTTCCTAATCTCTCCACGTTTTCTTCCTGGTATCCGTCAGAAACCGCGGTGATGTACATCGCTTCGACAAATCTTGCGGACTATCGGTTGGTCGGCAATGTCACGATGCGCGCAGGATCGCTCGTGAAAATACAGACCGATCCGAAAGTCTACGTGGTCACTGATAGTTTTGGTACGCTGCGATGGATTCAGACAGAAGAACGTGCGCGTGCATTGTTCGGTGAGCACTGGCAGTCGCTCGTTCGTGATATCCCTGACGTTTTTTTTACTGATTATCATATCGGTCCACCGATTCTTTGAAGATGGACGACATCGGTGGAGTTGCGATAGTATAGCGTTGAAAAGGTTAAGAGGTACGAATCTTTTAACCTTTCCACCTTTCAACCTCTTAACCTTCTTTGTTATGATGCCAAAAAAAGAAGTTCCTCACATTACCTGCGAACATTTGCTCACGCTCCATGCGTTGGAGCAGCGTCCTCATGTGGTCGTTGATCTTCGCGATCGTCTCGAATGGGAAGCCGGCCACATTAAAGGTTCGTTGAATGTTCCGCGCAAAGAGATCGAGACGAACATTGAGACGCTCCTCACGGACAAGAGCAAAAAAGTGGTGGTGATCGTTGGACCAACACAAGAAGACGACATTCACGAAGTGCATAATATTTTGGATGAACTCGGTTACAAAGATGTTGAATTTCTTGCGGGTGGCATCGATCGGTTTTGCGAACTCGCACCACTTGAAATTGAAGAAGAGTTGCTCGAGATGACGCCGGAAGAACGTGGTGGTGGAAACGTCGGCGACGAAGACGCACAGATCGATCCGGAAGCTTCGGACAACGAACCGTTGTTCTAATGGCGTATCATTTCCGTACCTGGCACGCGGAGCATGCCGTGGTGATCGCTGTGCTTATCACGGTTGCAGTTATTTCCGGCAATAGACCGGTTGAGTGGATCGGTGTTTTTGCAGTGTATTTTACTTTCGGACACGCTGCCGTTTCAGATCGCCTCCAGGAACGCGAAGCGCTTCGTGTAAAGATGACCGGCAAAGCGGACGTACACTGCTATCGTTGGTCAACCAGATATTTTTTACTCAAGGAGGCGTGTTGGTTTTTGTATTTTCTTTTTGTGCACGCGTATTCAGCACTCGCGGGGGTAGTGATTTTTTTACTGTACCCTTACTGGCGAAAATATTGGCGACGAATTCACCCACTTGTGATTGATGGGAAAAATAGTTGAGACTTGACAAAAAGAAGATTTTTGGTAGGGTTGCGTCGTGATCCATCATCAGAAAAACGATCTGGTGAGCTCACAAAAGGAGAACGGCACATGGATATCGTCGGATTTTTTCGTGCGTTGCAGGGGGACCTCATCGGCATGTTCGTGGCGGCCCTCGTGCTGCTCGGGGTATATGCGCTCGCAGTGATTTTCCTCAGCTTCCACAGACGGGACAGTGCGCTCGAAACGGCGCAGATGAACTTCGAGGTGAGGAAGGTGATCGATCGCATCACCCTCGCGATCGCCGCACTCATCGTCGGCGGCTTCCTCATCCACGCCTGCAGTATGGCATCCACCAACCGGACGCCGCGTCAGGACGTCGATGGAAGCGACGTCTACAAACAGATGAACCACTGACCCACCACAACGAGACAAGGAGAACACCCATGAACAAGTTCCACACGCTTGCACTCTTCATCATCGCCGCTCTCGGCCTCATCGCCTGTGACAACAACTACCAGAACGTGCCGCCGAACGACATCGGCATGATGCTCACGCCGACCGGTTACGAGAACCGCGTGTACACGCCGGGACAGGTCAACCTCGGCGCAGACGACATCAACGGTTCCTACAACCGCCTCGTCCTTATCCAACGCAGCGCGATCGAGGTAAAGGAGCAGTTCCTGAACGCCGACGCGAACGAGGACAAGACCGATCATCGGTGTCTCCTCGGCGACAAGACCGCGGCCGCGCTCGACGTGCGGCTCGTGATGGCGATCCCAGACCACAACACGCCCGAAGGCATCAAGGATCTGAACCGTTTATTCCTTCTCGGTAACCCCAAGGCGGTCGAAGGCTCTAAGGACCATGTACTCCGTCTCAGCGCTGAAGCTGTCTACGCCGAGCAGGCACGTCAGCAGGTGCGCGGACGGATCCGTCAGATCTGCGCATCATACAAGGACTTCGATTCGCTGTTCTCTGCGTACAGCCAGTCAGGGCGGGACGGTCTGGTCACGCAGATGGAGCATGACATCACTGGGATTCTGAAGGACAAGAAGGTGCCGCTCGGACTCGTCAATGCATTCCCGAGCAACCTGAAACCTGACCCGCAGATCATGGCAGCGATCGCGACGCTCCAGGCAGCACAGAAGAGGACTGAGGCGATCAAGGTGATCACCGACTTCCTCGACGCCGATCGCACCGGTTCGCGACGGCTCGTGTACCAGATCCAGGCGATGCAGGAGCTCGTGAACACCGCGAATACGAACGGGCACAACACCGTCGTGCTCGGCTTCGGTGCGAATAGTGGTAGCAGTACGACGCTCATACCGATGCCGAAGGAGACGGTGATCGTGAAACAGGCGCCCGCTCCGCCTCCTGCGGATACGACCAAGAAGTAACGAATGCCGGGCCTCACATTTCAGGTGTGAGGTCCTTTTCATTTTGACGGCACAGAAAAAATGCGTAATGCTACTAATGGTTCATTTCCAAAATGGAGAGTGCGTCGTGAAAAAAAGTATACGCGCAGTGATCGATGGATTACGCGAGAAGAAGGAGCGGGTTGGTGCAACCGACCGCTCACGGCAGCGAGCTTCATCGCCGATGTACTCTCGTGCTGCGGTACATGAGTCTGGACACACCTTGCTTGGGTGGTTTTCCCTCTACGCGAAGAATGTACAGAGTGTCATTATCCATGGTGATGGTGGCGGCGCGACGCATTTCGCCTCTCGCATCGATCGTCCCGCTGCGTGTTGGGATATGATCGTTGTTGTTCTCGCGGGCGTTGCTGCAGAGATGGCGGTGTTCGGGAGCGGTGGTCGTGGTGCGAAAAAAGATTTTGAGACCGCGCGTACATTTGCACAGAAAATCATTGCCGAAGAATCCGCGAGGGTGCCGGCAGTGTGTCCATGGAAGCATATAAAAATGGACAAGTCGTTGGACTTTCGCACCGTCTTCTCTCCTGCTCCGTCAAAACGTGAATGCGAGATTCTCCGTATTTGTTACGATCGTGCTCGTAGTCTTCTTCTCACTCATTGTGCCGTGCTCGACAAACTCACTGCTGAGCTTGATAAAAAAGGTTCGCTCACTGAAGCCGATCTTCTTCGACTTCTTGGGCCGCGACCATGGACGAGGCTTGGTCGTTGAGATGGAGTAGGCAGAACATGGCGTAATGTCAAAGACTCTTGACAAAATTGCGGAAATCTGCTAGGATCAATCCGAGTGCAAAAAAATTTGAGGGACGGCAGAAATGCCGTCTTTTTATCTATATAGAGCCAAAAAATGGCTTTTTGAGCAAAAATCGTTTAAGCGTGGTATGCTGAATTATCTATGGCTGAAAATACTACGCAAGGACTCGGTTATTTGAATGAGTTGCCGCAAGCGCGTCCACATATTCACGAAACCAGGAAGTTTCCTGAAGGATTTCTTTGGGGTGCCGCGACTTCGTCACATCAGGTTGAGGGCAGCAACAGCAATAACGATTGGTGGGAGTGGGAGAAGGCGTCCGGCCATATTCTTGATGGTACGGTGTCTGGTGCGGCGTGCGAGCAGTACACACGTTATGAAGAAGATCTCGATATCGCAAAGTCGCTGCATCAGAACGCGCATCGACTGTCGATCGAGTGGAGTCGTATCGAACCCGAGGAAGGAAAATGGGACATCGATGCGACGGTGCATTATCGCCGTGTAATCGAAGCGGCGAAGGCACGCGGCATGCAGGTGATGCTGACCTGCTGGCACTTTACTTTGCCAAAGTGGTTCGCAGCAGATGGTGGTTGGGAGTCACCGAAAGCACTTGATCGCTTTGAACGATACGCGCGATATCTTGCGACAGAGTACGGCGATCTTGTTGATCAGTGGATCACGATCAACGAACCGATGGTGTATCTCGCGCAGTCGTATGGTTTGGGTGTGTGGCCACCAGGTGTACGAAGCCACTTCAAAAGTGTGCACGTGTTCGGAAAGATGTGTCTCGCGCATCGCCGCGCGTACAAGGTGATTCATCGTGTGCTCGATGGGCGTGGTGCATCGGTTATGGTAGGGATCGCACAAAATGTGATCACCTTCGAGCCGTACCGCAAACAATCACTCGCAGACAATATTTTTGTGTGGGCCGCAGACCGCATGTTCAATCACCAGTTTTTTCTTTGGACGCGCGGCCTGCATGATTTCATCGGCGTCAATTATTATTTTCATTACCGCGTGAAATATTTGCCCACGAAAGCATCGCAGTTTTTTTATGAAGTGCATGCGGAGAATCGTGAAACGAGCGATCTCGGTTGGGAGATCAATGCGCCGGCGATTTTTGATGCGATCATGGCGATGGCACGATACAGGCGACCGATCTACATCACCGAGCACGGCGTGGCGAACGCGGACGACGGCAAGCGACCTCGTGTACTCGTTGCGGCGCTCAAAGAGGTATACCACGCGATCAAAGCTGGCGTAGATATCCGCGGGTATTTTCATTGGTCACTCATCGACAATTTTGAGTGGGAGAAAGGCTACTCAGGACGATTCGGACTTGTCGCGATCGACTACGCGACGCAAAAACGGACGCCACGTCGAAGCGCATATGTGTACGCAGATATTTGTAAAGAAAACGGCATCCCGCACACGTTGTTACGATTCATGGGGCATGGGGTTCGGTGGTAGCGTAACCTTGACATTCGCCTATCTTTATAGTTATCTTAGTTTGTCATTCTTCAACGGATGGGAATGGCGGAAAGAAGGTGTCCAGTGAAGGTTTTGGTACTCAGCCTGTGTCTCGTGCTTGCTTCTGTCGGATGCTACACTGCGGAGGAGCGAAAGCAGGAGAACCGTTCGTACGCGGAAAAGATTCGAGAAAACATGGTCTACTTCCGTGACACTGCAACCAATCTCTGTTTCGCCTACTCGAACACGTCCGCATTCCATCCACAGACCTCGGTGATGGCAAATGTGCCTTGCGAGGCGTTGCGTCACGATCAACTCATCGATAAGTAACCAGCTCGACGCCCCGATACCATGGGGCGTTTTTTTGAACGAGTTTTTAGGAAGTTGAAAAACCATCCCGCAGTATTGCGGGATGGTTTGCATCAGATGAGCATCGGCCAGATGAATGGGAGCTGCAGTGTCTGAAAGATACACGTGAGCACGTAGTAGCCGGTTACGATGCAGAGGCAGTACCATGGGAAGCGTGCTGCCCGAGATCGCCTGCCGAGTGCGACAGCGACCCAGATGATCGCGCACATTTTGATTCCGATGAACCACCAGGGACCAGCGTTGATCATCCAACGTACGGAAGGCATGAGTTCGACTCGAGTTCCGAAGATATGCGTGACCATGAGTGTCGTGCACGCATCGAACACATTCGCAGCAAGAAGTAGGCAGCATACGAGAAAGATCAGACGGTTCGATGGGGGCGTCCACCCAACACTTTTTTGCATCGTTTTTTCCTCGGCAGAGAGCTCATAGATAGCTAAGCAGTGTGTCGTGTTGGCGTCAATGCGGTAAAAAGAAATCGCCCCGCAGAATTGCGGGGCGATCGTCTAGTGAAATCCCGAAGGGGGAACGAGCAGGAGAAGCGTTGCTTGGTATGTGACGAGGATCGCGTAGATCACCGTCACTGCACACAGGCCGATCCAGGCGAGGCGACGATGGTTGGACTGCCAGGCGAGCAGTGCGGTCATGCAGAGCATGTGTCCGATCTTTACTGCGGCGAACCAGCCTGGTCCCGCCGCGAGCAGCGCGTACATGAGAGGGTTGAGCTCTTCGCTGATCCCCACGATGCGGGTGATGGCGAGAGTGGCGAAGGTGTCGAACACATTCGCCGCGAGCAGCAGGAAGGAAACGAGCAGGATCAGGCGAACGCGCGGTGGCGTCCACGGTTTTCGTAGCATGGGTGTTTCGCGCACGGCGTCTACTCCTTGGCAAGGAAAGGAACTGTGCATATAGCTGACAACATTTTTGTCATGTTGTCAATTGTCCCTGTATACTTCACTCGATATGAAAATCACTTTTTGCGGTGCGGCGGGGGAGGTGACGGGCTCTTGCACGCTTATTGAAACTCCCACGACGCGTGTGCTCGTGGACTGTGGATTGTTTCAGGGCAACGGGAATTCTCGTGAGCGCAATCTTGCGTCGTTTTCTTTTGATCCATCGACGATCGATGCGCTCATTGTGACGCATGCGCATATCGATCACATCGGTCGGCTGCCGAAGCTTGTGAAGGAAGGATTCAAAGGACGAGTGTTTGCCACACACCCGACCCGTCTGCTTTCGAAGCTCATGTGGCGCGATGCGGCGCAAGTGATGAAGGACGAAGCGCGGCGATTCAAACGTACCGCTCTTTACACTCCAAAAGATATCGCGCCTTGTTATGATCTGATGCACGGCGTTCGTTATGACACGACGGTGCGGGTGAGTCAGGATTTTTTCTTTCGGTTCCGTGAAGCCGGCCACATTTTTGGTTCGGCGTTTGCAGAAATTGATGCGCATGGAATTCGCATCGTTTCTTCTGGTGATCTTGGTAATGATTACGTACCGATTCTTCGACCGACCGCACGCATCGTACGCGGCGATGTGGTGATTATGGAATCCACGTACGGTGATCGTGTGCACGATCATCCGAAGGAGCGTTTGGCGCGGCTCAAGGCCGCGGCGCTTGATGTGATCGGACGGAAAGGAACGCTCATGATCCCCGCATTTTCACTCGAACGTGCACAGGAAATTTTGTACGAGTTGAACGGATTGGTTGAGTCCGGGCAAATGCCGCGTGTACCAACGTTTCTCGACAGCCCCCTTGCGATTAAAGTGCTCCCGATTTACCATCAGTTTCCCGAATATTATGATCAGGAAGCGAAGCAGATTACCGATTCCGGTGATGACTTTTTTCAGTTTCCTGGACTGCAAGTGACAAAAAAACCAGCCGAGTCTCGAGCGATTCACCAAGTTGCACCACCAAAAATTATTATTGCAGGAAGTGGCATGATGCACGGTGGTCGCATTATGCATCATTTAGTGGATTATCTTTCGGATCCACAGAATACCGTGCTCGTCGTTGGATACCAATCTCACGGCACAGTCGGAAGAAAAGTTGCGGAAGGGGCGAAGTCGGTAAAAATTGAAGGCCGTGAGATTCCGATTCACGCAAAAGTCGATGTGATCGGTTCATATTCTGCGCACGCCGACCGTGACAAGCTGCTCCGTTGGGTGATGAGCGGAAAAAATCCGCCAAAGAAAGTGTATTTGAATCACGGTGAATCTGTTGCTGCAGAATCACTTGCAACGACGCTGCGCGAACAATATAGCGTTGATACGACCGTGCCGAAGTTTGGTGATACATTTACGCATCCGTGAATATGCACCGGAGTGAACACTCTCGCATGTCGGAAGAAGAGGAGAAGAACGGTGGTGAGGCGAAGGAAGGAGAAACAGCGGCGCAACGTCCGCATCTTTCTTTTGAATCTGTAGAAAAATCGCAAGCGGAGTTGGAGGGGGAGGCGTATGATCTTTCCGCAGCCATCGATCATCCGATGGTGAAACGTTATGAACCGAAATTTCTCGCGCTCGGCGGCGAGCATATTGTGTACGAAATTCCTGAGCACCCTGATGTTGTTGTGAAAGTCGAAGCGGAAACGATGCGTAAAATACAACGGAATAATACAGAGAAAGGTCTTCCGGTTGCAGCGATGGATCCAGAGTTGCTGCCGAGCGTACAGAAATTTTTGAGCGAAGGTCGGAGGCGACATCGACGTCTCGTGGATTATTTTGGTCGCGAACATGTGCTCGGGTTAAAACAAGAACTTGTGCAGGTTCCTGTTACGTCTGCTCTGCTCACCGAACTGCATGGCGGCACTCCTCCGGACGGCGCTCGCGAAGCGAAGGATGCTTGGGCGGTTGTGCGAGTGCAGAAACGGGCGCCAGAGTTTTCTGATCCGGAGAGACAAACGGTGGTGGCGGGGTATGCGGAATTTCGTGAGCCTGATCCCGAGACCTATGGTCGTATCACTGCTGCGCTTGTCGAAGGGAACACGGACGCGCATTTTACTTCAAAGGAGTTCGCAGAAATTTTTCCGGGGTTGATGCAGGATCTTCTTGCAAAGATTGATGGTGATAAGGGATTACAGGAAATGCTCAAGGATTTTGTTCGAAGAACAGCGAAATACACTTCGGAGACAGGAGAGATTCTCGATCTTGCGGGAAGGGATAACGTGACAGTGTTCAAAAAAGACGGAGAATGGAAGTATCGGCTCGTGGATGCGTTGTATCCCGGTGGTTCGAGACGCAACATGATCGAGGTTGCAGGCACGGCAGCGGACAAGTCGGCGCGAGGTGAGTCGTTAGATGAAGGTGAAAAGAATGTGTTGCTTAACACGATCAATTTTGTGAGAACGATGAACGGTCTCTCTGAACGGCTCGGGATGAAAGAGCGGATATCCTTTATTCCTGACAGCGCGAAAGGAAAGATTGATTTTCTTACGCTGCTTCAGCGATCTGAAAAAGGCGATTGACCTTCGCGACTTTTTTTGGTATCGTCAGGATACAATTTGATGCCTCCATAAGTCCCTAGTGGGTTACTCGTGGGGGATTTTGTGCGTAGACGATGCAATTCAAACTTACCTCAAAATATCAACCGAAGGGGGATCAGCCCGACGCCATCCGAAAGTTATCGGACGGTGTCGCGGCTGCTTCGCGTTATCAAACGCTGCTCGGCGTAACCGGTTCTGGAAAAACATTCACTATGGCGAATGTGATTGCGAAGTCGGGGAAGCCCGCGCTCATCATCGCACATAATAAAACGCTCGCTGCGCAATTGTGTAATGAATTTCGCGAATATTTTCCGAAGAACGCGGTGGAGTATTTTGTTTCTTACTACGACTACTATCAACCGGAGGCGTATCTTCCTACGTCCGATACGTACATAGAGAAAGAAGCGATGATCAACCAGGAGATCGATCGGCTTCGACACAGTGCAACGCAGGCGCTGCTCACGCGTCGCGATACGATTATCGTTTCGTCGGTATCATGCATCTACGGTCTCGGTGCGCCGGCGGCGTACGAAGCGATGCATATGCGACTATCTGTCGGTCAGATACTCACACGTGGTGATCTTCTTCGGCAACTGGTGCAGATTCAGTTTGAACGCACGACTGCGGATTTGAAGCGCGGATCGTTTCGCGCGCGGGGCGACGTGCTCGAAATTATGCCCGCGAATGAAGAGCGGATTTTTCGGATTGAAATGCCCGGACAGAAAATTACACGGATCGAAGTGATCGATCCAGTGACGAGGAAATCGCAAGGGAAGACGGAGGAAGCCTGGATTTTTCCCGCGAAACATTTTATTACGCCGCCAGCTGAACGCGAACGAGCAGCGAAAGCGATACGCGCCGAGTTAAAGGAACGTCTCGAGTACTTTACCAAGAAAGGTCTGCTCCTTGAGGCCGAACGTCTTGAGCGAAAAACAAATTTTGATCTCGCGATGCTTCGTGAAGTTGGATATTGTCACGGGATTGAAAATTACTCACGCCATCTTTCAGGGCGGGATGCTGGTGAGTCGCCGGATACACTGCTTGCGTATTTTCCGAAAGACTTCTTGTGTTTCATTGACGAATCGCATGTGACTGTACCGCAACTTCAAGGAATGTCGAATGGGGATGCGGCGCGCAAGCGCACGTTGATCGAGTACGGCTTTCGTTTACCGTCAGCTGCGGATAATCGACCGCTGCGATTTGAGGAGTTTCTTGAGCGTGTGCCGCAGATCGTGTTTGTGTCCGCGACGCCGTCGCCGTTTGAAATACGGGAATCGTCGCAGGTTGTGGAGCAGGTGATCCGTCCGACCGGGCTCGTCGATCCGAAGGTCACCGTTTGCCCGGTCACGGCAAAAAACGGTGCGAAGGGGCAGATCGATGACCTCATAGAACGCATTGAAAAAAACACCGCTGCCGGCGAGCGTGTGCTTGTGACGACACTCACAAAGAAAATGGCTGAGGATCTCACGGAGTTTCTTAAAGAAAAGAAACGGAAGGTCGCATATCTCCACAGTGACATTCTTACGATCGACCGTGTGCGCATCCTTACCGACTTCCGTCGTGGGACCTATGATGTACTTGTTGGTGTGAACTTGCTTCGCGAAGGACTGGATCTTCCTGAAGTCACGCTCGTCGCGATTCTCGACGCAGACAAAGAAGGTTTTTTGAGGAGCGACACCTCGCTCATACAAACGATCGGTCGTGCGGCGCGCAACGTGAAGGGCGAAGTCGTTCTGTATGCCGATGAGATCACCGGTTCGATGCGACGTGCGATGGCGGAGACCGAGCGGCGTCGTGAAAAACAGATTGCGTACAATACTGCGCACGGGATCACGCCGCAGACGATCAAGAAAGCGATTAAAGATATCATAGCGGGGATTATCAAAGATGATGCAAAGAAAGCGAAAGATGCTCTGAAGTTGGAGCTCGCCGCGGAGACACGCGACATCGCGACGGTGATCGCGGAAAAAGAACGGCAGATGCGACAAGCGGCGAAAGATCTGCAGTTTGAACTCGCCGCGGTGCTGCGTGACGAAGTGAAGGAGTTGATTCGAGAGAACGAGAAAAAAACCAAAGAGTCGATGCCAAAAAAGCCGCGGCATCGTGCACGGGGACGGATGAAGTAAATTTTTTCATTGTCATTCCGGGCTTGACCCGGAATCCAGAACAAAAAGTTTTGCCAAACGTTTCTGGATTCCGGCTCAGGGCCGGAATGACAGGATGTGGGGCGGATGAAATAAAAAAGACGCCCCGCAATATTGCGAGGCGTGCGTCAGATGTGGTGGGGCGTGAGGAATGCGTTGTCCTCAGAAGGAAAGGTGCCGGTCGCGGCGCAGAGCGTTCTCGCGATGATCGCCGAGAGCATTAGCGCCTTGTACGCATCGTCGGGTGGCAGCGTCGTTCGGGTTTCCTGCGCATGACGCGCACGAACGATGAATGATCCGAGATGCTGAATCGGCGGGCTGACCATCATCGTGATGCTTTCGCGTGAGATACATGTCCCACTCTCATCCTTTTTTGTGGGAAGTGCGATCACCTCGCCGATCTTTTCTATCGCCTCAGCGAGATGCATTGCCGCGATGCGGTGCGGGGTGAGACCACACGCCTGCATTTCCTCAGTCCACTTCGGTGTTTCTTTGACGGTATCGCGTACCTCCATGAACACCGCGAGTACGAATTCGGCGATCGGAATCGCTTTTTCTACGGGAACTTCCACTTTTTCCATGTACGCACCTCCTAGGATCGGACGCGAGCCTGCCACGTGAGCAATGCCGAAGCATTGCTTTTACGTGGTTGACCGCGCCGACAAAAAAACGTACACTATATCGTCGCTTTATGCAAGAACACATCATCATCAAAGGCGCGCGCGAACATAATTTGAAAGATGTCTCGCTTACGCTACCGAGAAACAAAATGATCGTCTTTACAGGACTGTCCGGTTCAGGCAAGTCTTCGCTTGCTTTTGATACGATTTTTGCGGAAGGGCAGCGCCGGTATGTGGAATCACTTTCTGCATACGCACGGCAATTTCTTGGGCAGATGCAAAAGCCAGATGTTGATGATATTCAAGGATTATCACCGGCGATTTCTATCGATCAAAAAGCACATTCAGCAAATCCGCGCTCGACTGTCGCGACGATCACCGAAATTTATGATTACCTTCGTGTATTGTACGCCCGCGTAGGCAAGCCGCACTGTCCGAATTGCGAGACGCCGATCCGTAAGATGACCGCTGAGGAGATGGTGGATTTTATTTTAGAAGAAGCAGCCGCGGCTTATAAGGAACCTTTAGTTGAAGATGCATTTGGAAAGAAGCGCCGTGAGTACGGTGACACTTTGATTCTTGCTCCGGCAGTACGTGGTCGAAAAGGTGAATATCATCAGATGTTGTACGACTGGTACAATGCGGGGTTCTCGCATGCGCGCGTGAACGGTAATGTTCGCTCGCTTCGTACGCGTCTTGTGCTTGATGGCAACATGAAACACGTGATCGAACTCGTGGTCGATACGTACAGCCCGACGTATGTAAAGAAAGGTGGTAAGGAGTATCGTACGCGACTCGCTGAAGCGGTTGAGTCCGCTCTGGATCGTGCTTCGGGTGTCGTCAGTGTATCGTTTGGGAACGGTCACGAGCGTACGCTCTCCAGTCAATTTTCGTGTGCGACATGCGGATTTTCTTTTCCAGAAATCGAACCGCGACTTTTTTCATTTAACAGCCCTTACGGTGCGTGCGAAGCGTGTCATGGACTCGGTGTGAAGACGCTGTGGTCGGATGAGCTGTGTGAATCATGCCAAGGAAAGCGTCTCAAACGTGAAGCGTTGCATGTGAAGTTTGGTACGAAAAATATTGTGGAACTCACATCGATGCCGATCGATGCGGCGCAGGCGTACATCAGTGACATGAAACTGGAGGGTCGTGACGCAGAGATCTCCGTACCGGTGATGAAAGAGATTCGCGGACGGTTGCAGTTTTTGCTCGATGTCGGTTTGCATTACCTGACGCTCGATCGCCGCGCGGGTTCACTTTCTGGTGGTGAAGCGCAGCGTATTCGTCTTGCGTCGCAGATCGGTTCGGGACTCGTCGGCGCGTTATACGTGCTCGACGAACCTTCTATTGGATTGCATCAGCGTGATAACGATAAGTTGCTCGCGACTCTGAAACATCTGCGTGATATCGGCAACACCATTATTGTGGTGGAGCATGATGAAGATACGATTCTCGAATCTGATTACATGGTTGATTTCGGTCCGGGTGCGGGGAAGCACGGCGGTGAAGTTGTTGCGGCCGGTCCGATTCCGGAGATTTTCAAAAATAAAAATTCGCTCACGATTAAATACTTGCAGGGTGAGCGTAAAATTCCCGTGCCGGCGATTCGTCGTACAAAGAGTAAACACGTCATAAAGATCGTTGGTGGAACAGAGAACAATCTCAAAAACATCACCGTAGAAATTCCGCTGGGCCGCATGGTGTGTGTAACCGGTGTTTCTGGTTCAGGAAAATCGACGCTCGTGCAGGATATTCTTTATAATGATGCGTCGAACAAGTTGAACGGTTCGAAGTTACCGGTCGGAAAATACAATGCGATCACCGGACTCGAATATCTCGATCGCGTGGTGATGGTTGATCAAGGTGCGATCGGGCGTACGCCACGTTCGAATCCCGCAACCTACACCGGCGCGTTTCAATACATCCGCGAAATTTTTTCCGCGACTGAAGAAGCGCGGTTCCGTGGGTACAAACCGGGTCGGTTTAGTTTCAACGTGCCTGGAGGTCGTTGCGAAAATTGCGAAGGTAACGGTCAGATCGCAATCGAAATGCATTTTTTACCGACCGTGTATGTGTCGTGCGATGTGTGCAAAGGACGACGATTCGATCGCGAGACACTCGAGGTGAAATATCGCGAGAAGAGCATTCACGACGTGCTCACCATGACTGTCGAAGACGCGGCAAAATTTTTTGAGGACATCCCGTACATCTACGACAAACTGTCAGTGCTCGACGAAGTCGGTCTTGGGTATCTCGAGCTCGGACAATCCGCAACCACGCTTTCCGGCGGCGAAGCGCAGCGTGTGAAGCTCGCGTTTGAACTTTCAAAACGCGGCGGAGGAAAAGCGCTGTACATTCTCGATGAGCCGACAAACGGTCTGCATTTCGAAGACATCCGCCGATTGCTTGAGGTACTCAGCAAATTGGTTGAGCGAGGCAATTCGATTTTGATCATCTAACACAATCTCGATGTGATTAAATCCGCCGATTATTTGATCGACATGGGCCCCGAAGGAGGGGACAAAGGCGGCAAAGTGGTCGCGGTCGGTACCCCAGAAGAAGTTGCGAAATATGGGAATACGCATACCGCACATTATTTGAAACGGGTTTTGAAATGAATAAAGTCAATAAGTATTGACAAAAAGATCATTTTAGACTAGGCTGGGTTAATGCTCTCAAGGTTTTTGACAACGAAAGGAAGGCTGGTCATGGATAAGGCGAAAGTGTTGGAAGAGGGTAAGGCCATCATGTTGTCGTTCGACATCATGACCGCACTTCGGCGGCAGAAGGAGAAGGTTCGTGTGGACGGACGCGGGCACACTGTCGGCGATCCGTTCAAGGGATCGTCGCTTTTTTCCCACGGAGCAACATCGGCAAGCCTTTTCAGGCTGGCCAAAGCGGTCAAGGCGGGTAACCGGCTCGGTCACCACGTCAAGTTGGGCAGCGCAGTCGGCTATCGCTGCTCCTACTGCGGCGAAGAGTACGTGTGGGAAAGCAACGGCAAAACCCTGCGCACGACTACCGCATGTCCGCATCCGAACGGACTCGAGCTCACGTTCGAGCTGAACGTGCCGTCAGGCGTGTTGATCGTCGCGAACGATCTCCGTGGCCACTTCGATGTCGAAGGGGACTATGACATCAACACCAGTCTCGGCTGCGTCAAGACCACGCTCGCCATGGCGAACATCGGTTGCGCACACGCGTTCGTCGGCAACACCTGCCCGGGCGTGTACGCACAAGGCACGGATCGCTTCATCGTGGTGAACCCTGCGCAGGATGCGGAGTACGAGGAGATCCCACTCCCGAACGCGCGCCAAGTCGCCTCGATCTGCACCGACCTCTGGTGGTACTCGATGGTCGATGGCGATGAGTATCGTCGTCGCGGCTGCAGAGGGAAGTACGAAGTCGATCGTGTAAAAGTTCGACCGGGCGTCTACCGCTTCACGCATCATGTTCACCAGAAGGGGTTCGATCGTGATGCGGAAGGAACCCCCATCATCTTCTCGACGATCGAGTGGGTGCGCCCGCCCGATCCGGTCAGGGACTTCAAGGCCGAGGCGAGGGCGAAGAACTTCACCGCCGGTCAGGTGATCGCCTCGTCGATGCGACAATACCCCAGCCTCTACGACGGAGAAGACGCAGCGATGAAGGTGGCCAATCACATCTTCTGTGTGATCGGCGGCGGAGGCTCCTGGCATCCGAACGGGTTCGTTCAGTACGACCCCGACATGACGCCAAACATGCCGGAGGCTCCGATCCCAGTGTTCAACCAGGCGTTCAACTGGTACCCGATGTGCGAGTACAGCGGGCTGGTCAAGGCAGCGAAGGGCGAGATTCATCTCAATCCGTCGTTCGTGAGTCTTGCGAGGAACGTCTGTGCCTGCATCATCGAGCACGGTTCCGGTGATCGCAAGGAGAGCAAGGGGAACGTAAAGATCGCCAGGCAGTGCTTGGCCGATCTCGAGAAGCGTTACGACGAGCAGGGTAACCCATCGCGCCACACCGCGAAGAAGCGGAAGTAACTATTTCGTTCAAGGCATCCGATGCTCTCGGGTGCCTTTCTTAATACACAGAGTTGCAGAGCGAGCGAGATTGTCGCATGATGAATTGTTATGGCTTTCCCAAAAAATATCATCATTAAAAATGATCGTCTTCCGCCGATGCCAGGGGTGTATTTCATGAAGGATGCGAGCGGGAAGATTATGTACATCGGCAAGGCGACTTCGCTCCGCACGCGCGTGTCGAGTTATTTTTCGCGTCCGCAGGATCCGAGGATCGCTTTGATGGTCGCGAAAATTCGACGGATCGACTACGAGGAAATGCCGACTGCGGTTGAGGCTTTGTTACTCGAGTCGAAGTTGATTAAAAAACATCAGCCGCCCTATAACATTGATGAGAGGGACGACAAAAGTTTCGTGCATCTTGTTTTTACACGCGAATCGTTTCCAAAACCGGTATTGATCCGCGGGCATGAGTTCGCTCGGATGCCAAAGCGGCAATTTTTACGAACGTTTGGCCCGTTTAGCTCTGCTGCGTCGCTCCGTGCGGCGCTCGACACGCTTCGCAAATCTTTTCCTTGGACGATGTGCACCACCGGTCGTAAACGTCCGTGTTTTTATCGCCATCTTGGATTGTGTCCTGGGGTGTGTACCGGAGAAATTTCTTCTGCGGCGTATAAAAAAATTATCCGTCAGTTGGTGCAATTTTTTGCGGGGGATCGCTCTGGTGTCGTGCGGTCGCTGCGCGCGGAGATGCGGCGCGCAGCGAAAGCTCGACGGTATGAAGAAGCGGCCGCGCTCAGAGATCGGCTTACCGCGCTCAAGCATGTTCGTGATTCATCGGTACTGAAACGTGACGAAGTGGGACTCGGCGATTTCATCGACTTGTTCGGTCGGATCGAAGGCTACGACATCTCGAATATCTCTGGGACCGATGCGGTGGGAAGTATGATTGTGTTTGAAGATGGTGAGCCGAAGAAGAGCGAGTATCGGAAATTCGCAATCAAAACCGTTGTAGGACCAAACGATTTTGCGATGTTGCATGAGGTGCTGCAACGACGGTTCGCTCATTCTGATTGGCGAATACCTGATTTGCTGTTGATCGACGGGGGAGTCGGCCAGGTGAACGAAGCGAAAAAAGTGCTCGATGACGCCGGTTTAAAAATTTCGGTCGTTGGTATAGCGAAAGGTCCGGACCGAAAGCGCGATGAGTTGATTTACGATCGTGCGGATCACGAACTGTCGCGTTTAGTCACCGCGTTCCGTCCGCTCTTGCAGCGCGTGCGTGATGAGGCACATCGATTTGCCGTAGCGTTTCATCGCAATCGTCGTGGACGATCATTTATTAACCTCTAAACCCCCAGCGAAGCTGGGGTGTACGTTTGAAGGCGACGCCATATACGAAAGCCGCCCGGCAGTGGCGGCTTTCGTAAAAAATTTCCACGTTCTGTCATTACACAAACGTAGGATACCCACGTTATTATCCGAAGACAACATCCTCTCA
>SXGR01461574.1_pt1 | contig 19305 bp, 20 predicted proteins | sample 3174711 | NCBI WGS metagenome assembly SXGR01 (sample SAMN11356860, study PRJNA531348) | freshwater metagenome | isolation source: freshwater sample F1-60 | place: China: Fuxian Lake, Yuxi | collected 2017-12-25
TCACAAACACAGAATTACAAATTAGATAGCCTAAGGGTCTTGCCCTTGTAGCTCAGTGGATAGAGCACCGGACTTCTAATCCGTTGGTCGTAGGTTCGACTCCTACCAAGGGCGCCAAAGATTAAACGGTTCTGCGTTCGAAAGTAGTAGAAAAACAGAGATAAGCACACCCCACTATTAACAAGCAATCCCAGTCAGTTGTATAAATTCTTGTGCTGTGTACTGAGATTTTCGGGCACACTTAGGTTATGGACGTTGACGGCTACAAAATGGAACCGCGAGCAAACTTGAAAAATCCATTCCTGCCGACACAAACCTGTCTGGCGCAAAAATAGCCCGTGCACAACTGAAGAAAGCTCAACTGACTTACACAGACCTGTTTGGCGCGAGCCTGTCCTTGACCAGGTTCGTCAACAACGGGGATCGCCTCAGTGTCTGCGTATAAATAACGTACCAGAGTTCATTGCCGAAACTCTGCGCGACTGATGCAAAGAACAAAACATTCAGGACAACTATTGCGACCCGGGTTCACCATGGCAAAACGGTCGCATCGAATTATTCCTCTCGGGACTCAGAGACGAGCTATTGACCCATGAAGGCTTTGATTCGATGTGGGAAATCCGTTTTATGATCCAAGAACACCGCAACAACTTCAACCACTACCGGCCACACAGTGCGCTTTTCTATCTAAGCCCTGGCGAGTACGCCACTAAATGGCTCACCAAAAACACTGTGTTAGCCTCAAAGCATGTGGCCCAGCAAACGGGGTTTAGTACCATTACAGTTTTTCCGTGTAACAAACGATTGTTATATATAGTATTGATGATTGAAGGAGGTCTTTAAGTGTCGGATTTTGAAGACCCCATGGCTATTCCCATTGGCTATTACTCCAAAATATTTGACCTATCTGAACGTGTTGCGGTTGTTACAGGGGGCAGCAGTGGCCTAGGTGAGGCAATTTCCATCGGACTGGCGCAAGCAGGTATGAACATTGTTTTGGCAGACATCAATGTGGAAGGAGCTGAGCGAGTCGCAACGACTATTGGCGACCAGGGAGGAACAGCAGTTGTAAAGGAACTCAATGTGGTCGACAAAGATTCCTGTGATCGAGTAGCCGATGAAGTTTCAGCGCAATTTGGACACGTAGATGTTTTAGTCAATAGCGCTGGATCGGCATTTCGATGCCCGGCTGAAAACTTTCCTGAAGACAAGTTTGATTTCATCATCAACCTGAATGTGAAAGGAACATATCTCTGTTGTCAATCATTCGGTCGTAAAATGCTTGCCCAAGGAAAAGGGAGCATTATTAATATCGGATCGATTGGCGGATTTAACGCCTACCCGTTAGCAAGTGCGTATCTTGCTTCAAAAGGCGCGGTCGTACAGATCACTCGGAGCCTTGCTTTGGAATGGCGCACCCGAGGCGTGCGAGTTAATGGAATCGGTCCAACATTGATGAACTCACCGCTGACAGAAGCCGCGGGTAAAACAACTTCTATTACGGCTGATTTCATCAAGGCCAGAATGATTCGTCCTCGACTTGGTCTGCCCAAGGAGTTGATCGGTGCGGCAGTATTTCTGGCGAGCGATGCGTCGGAGTTGGTAACGGGGCACATGTTGATGTGCGATGACGGATACTTAACGTCATGACAAGTACACCGATTATTTCTCGAATTCGATCAGCACGAGTGCTCTATGAGCTTGAGAATCCAATTGTTTATGGCGCTTGGGTTATGCGTCACCGCGAATTTGTTCTTATACGGATTGATGCAGATGATGGAACGAAGGGCTTTGCTTATTGTTTAACAAGAGATGGACCGATTTCGGAAATCGTTTCTCGCACTATTTCGCCGCGTTATGTCGGTTCTTCGGCAATCGATCCTGAGAAGTCTTTCTACGGTGCGCTGTATTGCAACCACGCCGTGCATGCCGCTGGCATTGGCATGCGGAGCCTTTCAATTGTTGATATTGCAGCATGGGATCTTTCATGTAAAATCAAGAAAATATCGATTGCGCAAGCCTTGGGTAATGCGAATACAGTTCGACTTCCAGCAACTGCGATTATTGGTTATCCACCAACTCTCAGTGCAGATGTTGTCGCTGATCAAGTTCGAACATTATGGGATCAAGGTTGGCGACGATTTAAGCTTCCTATTTCTCCAGACATTGACGCAACGGTTGACCGTCTTCATGCTGCAAGGCAAGCAGCTCCTGAAGGGTGGATCGGGTTTGACGCAAACATGGTGTTTAGAACACAGACTGACGTCGCAAACTTTGATTCGCGCATCCGTGATCTCAAATTGGGATGGATAGAAGACCTCGTTCCGCCTGGCGACGCAGAACTTGTTGCACAATGTCGTTCCACCGCCTCGACTCCTGTGGCAATGGGCGACGAGCAAGGTGGCTCGTATTATCCTCAGACGCTGTTAAGTCACAAAGCCGTTGATATTTTGAGAATTGATCTTACTACCAATGGTGGGATTACACAAATGCCGCAAGTATTGGCGATGGCTCAAAGACACGGAGTACGAGTTGCTCCCCATATGTATCCGCACCTACATTCACGTGTTCTTCCAGCTCTTGGAATAAGCGACTGCCCAATTGAGTGGGGAATACCTGGTTCAGGGGTACATCCAATGGACGACTGTATCGAGCAACCGGTTGTTACTAACGGACTCATGGAGCCGTTGGCACAAGGTGTTGGTCTTGGGAATCTCATCAATTTGGACTGGATTTCCCAACAGCAAGTGCATGACCCTGATGGGTTACTCGAGGATATCTAGGAGGAATTATGGGACAAATAACAAAGGCACATCACACGGGACTAACCGTTCGATCATTAGAGCGATCCGTTCATTTCTATAACGAGATTCTTGGTTTTGAAAAAGTGTTTGCTTGGAATCCTCGTGAACCGTATATTGCGGAACTTGTCGGATATCCAACAGTCGATCTGCATGCGGCAATCATGCGAATTCCTGGCTCAGATGTATTCCTTGAGCTGCTCGAATATCGCAATGTTGAGTCTCTTGAGGTCGACAGCGGGAATGCCAACATCGGTACTGCGCACGTCGCCTTCTTCGTTGATGATCTTGACTCTCTTTATGCAAGTCTTACCGAACGCGGTGTGAAAAGTGTTTCTGCGCCAGTAACTCCAACGGTTGGACCAAACAAAGGAGGAAGGGCTGTTTACATGATTGATCCGGATGGTTTTCGAGTTGAACTGATTCAGTCAGGAATTACGTTTGGTGACTATCAGCCTGAACAGGTTTCAGTACCATCGGGTTGTTGCTGAGATTGCGATGAAGTTCTCTCTCCCGTTCAATGAGGATCAATAACGTGGAATTCTTGGTGCACATTCGTGTTCATTGGCCCCCAGATGGCGACACTGTCGAAAGGGATCGGTTGGCTAAAGCTGAATCAATGCGTGCAATTGAACTCATTGAATCTGGAATTATTCAAAGACTTTGGCGCATACCAGGTCAGTGGGCCAACTACGGCGTGTGGTGCGCGAAGGATGCAACTCAGTTGCATCAAGCCTTGAGTTCACTGCCGTTCTATCCATGGTTGGAAGTTGAAGTGATTCCTCTTGCAGAACATCCTTCTGATCCTGGCGGACAGACAAGGACTGATTCGAATTGATTTCACAGTTGTTTCGTACGTTGTTTGGTGCGTCCTGATGTCAAGAATTTTCAACGCACGCAATATCCGATTTGGTGGCTATCTCGAGGATTATCAGGTCGGAGACCTTTATATCCACTGGCCCGGAAAGACGATAACGCAAGCAGAAGACCATATGTTTTGCATGCTAACGATGGCCGCTAGTCCGATTCATGTCGATAGCAACTATGCAAAAACAGAGATGGCAGGTGGAGCCAATTATGTAGTCGGTACTTTTATCTATTCTCTTTTACTTGGTATGAGTGTTCCGGATATTTCAGGAAGAGCAATTGCGAATCTGGGAATTGAGGAATTGCGTCACATCTCGCCACTATTCCACGGGGACACACTGTATGGAGAGACAGTGATTCTGAGCGCCCGACTGTCGAAATCACGGCCAACTGCAGGAATTCTTCAAGTTGCGACAACCGGTTACAACCAAGAGCGGATAGTTGTTTGCACATTTCGACGTTCAGTGCTGATTCCCACAAGAGCAGGTGTAGCCGATAAAGGCCGAGATAATCAAGCAGTGGAGAAATAGCGGTGGACGCTCTCAGTGGATTGAGAGTCGTAGACATGGCGACTGTCGTTGCGGGTCCTGGCACCGGAAAGTACTTTGCAGATTTCGGCGCTGACGTTGTCAAGGTGGAAGCACCCGGTGGCGATCCAGTTAGACGCATGGGTTGGACAGCCGAAGGCGAAGTTGATTCGTTTTTTTGGAAGATTCTTGGGCGTGGGAAGCGATGCATCACCCTTGATCTCAAGGAGTCTGAGGACCTAGCCCGCATGAGGAAACTTCTCGATAAGGCGGATCTTCTCATTGAAAATATGCGTCCAGGAAAATTAGAGGCACTCAAGTTGGCTCCCGAATTGTTGTGGAAAACAAATCCAAAACTCGTGATATTGCGTGTAACGGGTTTTGGACAAGATGGTCCGTATGCGCAGAAGCCTGGCTTCGCGACACTCGCTGAGGCGATGAGCGGTTATTCAGATTTGACTGGTGAACCCGACGGAGCCCCACAACTACCGCCAATTGCTGTGACTGATGAAGTGACTGCGTTAGTTGGGGCGTTTGCGGCGATGACCGCGATTCGACACGCAGAACGCACCGGCGAGGGTCAAGCAATTGACGTTAATTTGCTTGAATCTGTTTTCCAATTAATGGGACCATTACCCGCGGCATTCGTAGACAGTGGATATTTGCAACCACGACTCGGATCAGGAATTCCGTATTCGGTTCCTCGCGGTACATACCTCTGCTCGGATGGTGTCTGGGTCGCAATCTCGACGTCGGCTGAAACAGTCGCGGCGAGAGTCCTTGGATTATTAGGAATTCAGGACGACCCACGATTTAAGACATTTCAGGATCGATTAAATAACCGAACCGAGCTCGAAAAGCTCATGAAATCATGGGTTGAAGCTCTGCCATCAACCGAAGTCTTCGCAATGTTTGAGCAGGTGGATGCTGCTATCGCCCCGATACTGAATATGGAGACAATATCTCGAGATCCCCACTACATTTTTCGAGAAACTCTGATTGATGTGGATGGCGTTCGGATGCAGAATGTCATTGCTCGTTTATCCAAGACTCCTGGTCGAATACGATTTGCTGGTAAGCAACTTGGAGCAGACAATGAGTTGGACATTTGGGAATAGAAATCGAAATTTGGGTCTCAGTAGCAATTCAATCGTTTGACAAAATTCATTGGATATGACAATCTTTGTTTTTGCCCATATTAAGGAGATAAAAGTTGGAAGCAGTGATTCGCATACCAAAACTGGGGGACACAGTGGATTCCGTACTCGTCCTGCAATGGCTTGCATCGGTAGGCGACGCGCTACTTCCAAATACGCCTCTGATTCGAGTCGAAACAGATAAGACCGAGGTAGATGTCGATGCTGGGGTCACGGGAGTGCTGCGTGAGCAGCTCGTAAAAGAAGGTGATGATGTTGCAACGGGCATACCAATTGAAAATGGCAACAAGCTACTTAATGAGGAGAATTGATGAAGACAACATTGAGAATGAGGCAGGCAGTAATCCAGGCTTTGGCTGACGAACTTGAATTTGATGAGAGCGTTTTCTTAATTGGAGAAGACATCGGTGCGGCCGGGGGTGCATTCAAAGCCACAGAGGGTCTTTATGACCGATTCGGTGGAAAACGAGTCGTGGACACGCCGATATCTGAAATGGGGTTTCTAGGAGCCGCGGTAGGTGCTGCAGCAACAGGATTGCGACCAGTAGTCGAGATTATGTTTATCGAATTCATCGGAGTTGCGTTGGATCAGTTGACTACGGAGGCCGCCAAGTTTCGGTATCTCAGCAGAGGTCAGTTCAAGGTTCCAATCACTGTCCGCGCGGCAGCGGGTGCCGGACTTGGATTTGGATGCCAGCATTCTCAAATGCTTGATCAATGGTTTCGTGGCACTCCTGGGATGAAGGTAGTCGTACCCTCTGGGGCGCGATCTGCCTATGGACTGCTGCGAGCTGCGATTCGTGATGATGATCCAGTTGTTGTACTTGAACACAAAGCCTTATATGGCGAACGTGAGGATCTTGAAGTCGGTGTGCAAGGAATAATGGAACTTGGTAGAGCTAATATTAGATGCAGCGGAACTGATGTCACCATAATTGGACTTGGAAAGACGACCACAACCGCTCTAGAAGCTGCCGTGATTGGGGCACCACAATGGTCAGCCGAAGTAATTGATCTCTTAACTCTTGTCCCATGGGATCGAAAGACTGTGATTGAATCTGTGAGTCGCACAAAACGATTGGTCATTATTGAAGAGGCACCGCAAAGCGGTGGCTGGGGAGCTGATATCTCTGATGAAGTTTCTGCTGAATTGTTTGGTCAACTTCTTTCCCCAGTACTTCGAATCGCAACACCAGACGTACCGATTCCTTATAATGGCGATCTTGAGAGCAAGTTTTTGCCAACCGCAGAGGTTGCAGTGTCGCAAATTAGTGAGTTGATTCGGACGGGAAAACGTCCAAGTATCTGGTGGAAATTGGAAGTTGGGCAATGAGCAATCTCTCTCGTCGAGCAGACTTGGCGACGATGCTAGGTCGACTCGAACGAATGATCGAGATTCGGTTCGTTGAAGAACGAGTCCAAGGCTTGTATAACGATGGATTCGTCAGGGGAAGTACCCACTTGTGTATTGGTCAGGAAGCAGTGTGCGTAGGGATTGCCGCGGCTACTCGTGCGACGGACATCGTAACCTGCACATACAGGGGGCATGGAGTCGCACTCTCTCTTGGAATCAGTCCAGAGGGAGTTTTAGGAGAAATCTGCGGGCGGGTCATTGGATGCGGGGGTGGACTTGGGGGGTCAATGCACATGGGAGATGATGAAGTTGGGTTGCTACCCACATTTGCGATTGTTGGTGCGGGCCTACCAGTAGCGGCCGGAGCAGCGCTATCAGCGAAGTATAAGGGAACGGACGGTGTTGCAATTGCTATTCTCGGAGACGGCGCCACCAATATCGGTGCATTTCACGAGACGCTTAACATGGCTGCTATTTGGAAATTGCCATTGATAATTGTAATTGAAAATAATCTCTATGGTGAGTACACCCGAATCAATTTGTCAACCCCTTCAGAGGACTTGGCTGATCGTGCAAACGCGTACGGCATCTATAACGAGATCATCGACGGTCAAGTAGTCGCACATGTTGAATCAGCAATGTCGGGTGCTGTAGCGAGGTGTCGAGCTGGTGATGGGCCAGTTGTATTGGAAATGAAAACCTATAGGTATAGCGGCCATTCACGTGCTGATCCAGCAACTTATCGACCGATTGGAGAACTTGATCTGTGGAAGAAGCGGGATCCGATCAACTTGTACTCAGAAATGCTAATGAAAAACGGTGATCTTTCGGCGAGTCAATTTGAAGCTTTAAAGACGAGCGTTCAAAGTCGTGTCGAAGCTGCAGTGGGAAATGTCTTGAAGTCCCCGAGCCCAGCAATTGAGGAGATGTTCGCCCACATATCGGCATCTAATTAGTTCTGTATATGCTTGCTAAAATTTTTGAGGTGAAGCAAGTTTGGATGCGAAGGTGAAAGGCGAGAAGGCCCGACGACCGACGTTACGCGACGTAGCTAACTTGGCGGGCGTAGATCCAAGCTTGGTGTCGCGAGTTGTCAGCAACGACCCTCGATCCACGGCGTCTGCCAAAACCGCAAAGAAGATATTGGAAGCGGTTCAAGTACTCGGGTACAAACCAAACCTCATGGCACGCGGATTGCGAATGTCTCGCACCCTGACCTTAGGTCTTTTACTACCTAGCCTAAATAACCCAATGTATAGCGATGTAATTCTCGGCGTAGAGGAACGCGCACTTGAACTGGGTTACGGAGTCGTCATCGGAATACATCTTGAAGGAGCATCAGTGCGCTCATTCACCCGGCTGTTGGAACAAGGGAGAGTAGATGGATTACTAATTGCGAGTGGAGTCCTCAGCGACGAGTTCATGCGTGACATCTCTCATAGCGACCATGGCCCAGTAGTGATGGTAAATCGTCGGGTGCAAGGTGTCAAAGCGAGTGTCATCGTAGATGATGCGAGTGCCGCAGCAATGGCTACAGCGCATCTCGTGGGAGCTGGGCACAAACATATTGCTGGTCTTTTTGGTGCTTCAAGTATCGACACCACAAAACGTAGACGCCAGGGGTATCAGTCACTAATGAAAAGACATAACTTGGATCCAATTGAAGTTGAGATGCCATCGTGGGGGATACGAGATGGACATCGCGCGACAAGCGAACTACTTTTAAGTCATCCTCAAACGACGGCGCTGTTCGCCTCAACGTTTTTGATGGGTGTCGGAGCTATCCGTGCGTCGTTCGATCTTGGCCGCAAAGTCCCTGACTCGGTTTCAGTTATTGCACTTCACGACTCAGAAATAGCAGGGTTTTTGAATCCTCCATTGTCAACAGTTCGTCTTCCATCGAGAGAAATGGGGGCTACCGCCGTAGACCTCGCACTTTCAATGATTGAGGGTGGAGAAGCAAGGTCGATCATGGTTAAGAGCCCTATGGATCTGGTAGTCCGAAAGTCGGTCCGCTGGACCCAATCCACACTTAAACACGGGTCATGAGTGGGAAATGTAAATAAGAAGAAGTGCCAATCAGGACCAAATAAAGCAGAAAAAACAATCGTTTGACTTCTGTGTTCTACCGTGCTTATAATCCTGTTTGTGGGATTACGTGAAACTTTAATTTATTGGGTTTCACTTTATCTCAAGACTTCGTTTGCGATGAGACTAAAGAATTGACATACACCTCATTCGACGACAGGTAGTTCAAGAAAACCCAACAAATTTATAACGAAAGAGGTAGGGACAAACTATGAAAAAACAACGGATCACCGGATCACCGAGATCGGGTCGCAAGGTTTTGATGCTCGGGGTAGTTGCAATTGGTCTCTTGGCCGCTTGCGGCGGAAGCGGAGATGGAACGGTGTCGTCAGATGCTCAAGTCCAGACGTCGGAGCAAGAACCGATAGCTACAGAACCAATCACTCTGGACTATTGGACGTGGAATAACGAAGGTGATTACGTAAAGGTTGACGAAGATGCAAAGGCTCGATTTGAAGCAGCGAATCCGAACGTAACTGTCAACATTGTCTATACACCGTATGCCGACTATATGACCAAGCTCAAGGCAACGATCGCAGCAGGTGAATCGCCCTCATTGTTCCAGGTTCCGTGGGACAGCCAGTTGCATGATCTCGCTAGAAGCGGGACATTGGAGCCGATGAGCGGAGTCCTTGCGTCAGGTTTTCCAGCGATTACTGACAGCGCCAAGAGTTTTGTTACCGTTGATGGAGAAGTTTGGGCACTCCCACTCGACCTCAACACACTGCAAATTGCATACAACAAGAATGTCTTCGCTGATCTTGGTCTTTCTGCTCCAACGTCAGTTGACGATCTCAAGGCAGTTGCAAAAAAACTCAAGTCGAGTGGAAAGTACGGAATAGCTCTCGGAACGAAAGATAAGTGGGCGGGTGGCGACACTTGGTACGCTCAAGTCGCCTACACGGATAGTTCTGGAGATCTCTTGGCTCGGGCAGATTCGGGCGATGCGAAATGGGATGACCCAGCTTTTTTGGCTGCCGCTGATCAACTGGCTGACCTAGTCAAGTCGGGCGTATTTGCACCCGGCGCAAACTCAATGGGAGCCTTCAACGAATCACTCGACCTGTTCGTTTCTCAGAAAGCTGCAATGTTTTACCCGGTGGGTAACTTCATTTCGGGTGGAATCAACGACAAAGTGGCTGGTACCTTTGACTGGGATCTTTTCCCTTTCCCTGGTAAGGCGGGTCAAGACCCCGTTCCGACAGGCGGAATTGCACGAATGTTCGCTCTTCCAGCTGGTGGAGTTAAAAATGAAGTTGCAGCAAACTTCCTGCGTGTGTTGACCGATCCAGATGGAGCGGCAACACTTATGAAGTACAACTATATTCCTTCATGGCCCGCAGATGTTCCTGCTGATGCAACACCCATCTATAAGAATTTCTTAGATGCCCAACCAAAGGCACGAGGTCGGTCAATTTTTACGACGTCTGTAAACGTGGCTCTCCTTGATGGAATTCAAGCAATTTTTGATGGTGGTAGTGGCAAGGACTTGATTTCAGGGCTTGTAAAGGCCAAAGGTTAGTTAAATCCAAAAATGTTGATTTTCGGTCGGTCGGCTCCACCTAATGGGCGTCGACCGACCGATTCTCTCCTAGGGGTTTCTATGGTCGCACCGGCCATCCTCATGTTTTTGGGACTTGTAGCAGTTCCCGTGCTTGGTGTCATCGTTGCTTCGTTCACGGAGTGGACGGGATTTAGCCTTACGCAGATCCGTTGGCTCGGTTTAGGAAACTACGTGAATCTCTTCGGAGATGAGACCTTTCGCCAAGCCTTTATTCATACTGTCGTCTTTGCTGCTTCGACAGCACTGCTGCTCAACGCGGTTGGTTTTGCTCTCGCACTCCTTATCAGTACTCGAGTGCGGGGTACAGGACTTCTCAAAGGAATTCTGTTCCTGCCGGTTTTACTATCACCAGTCGTTGTGGGATTGATGTGGTCAAGTCTGCTCCGCGGAGTGGGCGGTGGTTTAAACGTCTTACTCGAAAAGCTCGGAATTATCACTCAGCCAATATTTTGGTTGGGAGACCAACGGTTTGCACTTGCCGCCGTGATTCTTGCGACTGTGTGGCAGTTTGCGGGATACGACATGATCTTGTACTTCGCTGGTCTGCAAAATGTGCCAAAATCTTTATTGGATTCAGCAGAACTAGATGGCGCCTCCTACTTTGCCCGTCTTGTGCACGTAATTCTCCCGTCGCTTTACTCAGTCATTTCGGTCGTTGTGCTTCTTAACATCATCGGAGGTGTACGAATTTTCGACATCGTATATGTAATGACAAGAGGCGGACCGAGTCGGAAGACAGAGGTGTTGGGAACATACATGTATGAACAGGCCTTCCAGTTAAACGCAATGGGATATGCCTCGGCGATTGCTGTCACTGTCGTTTTAATGGCCGTGGGGGTAAGTATCTTGAGATTAAGGGTGTTAAAGCGTGTCGGCTAAGGCAAGCGAAGACGCGGTGGGCCGCAAGCCCAGCGGTCTTTCAGGAGCTCTCTTTTCGTCAGCTTCGGTCATCTTGGCCTTGGTCTTCCTCCTCCCGTTATTTTGGATACTCAGCCTTTCGCTAAAGACAAATCGGGAAACTCTCAGCCCCGCGCTTTTTCCTGAGAGTCCGCAGCCCGGAAATTATGTCAGTGCATGGAAGCAGTTCGGTCTCGGTCAGTTCTTTCTCAATAGTTTTGCTTTAACGGTCTCCTCAGTCGGCGTGACCGTGCTTGTCGCAATGTTCGCAGCGTACGGGTTCACAAAACTGCGTTTTCGCGGTAGCGAAACATTATTTGTCACGCTTCTTATGGGAGTGATCATTCCACCGGCAGCACTGGTCGTCCCGCTCCTCATTGAGATGCGACATCTGGGGCTTTACAACTCACGTATTGGATTATCGCTGGTTTACGTTGCTTTGGGTTTGCCAATCGCAACTTTGATCGTGCGTGGATTCTTCGACGGAATCTCTCATGAACTAGTCGAGGCAGCTCGGCTTGACCGATGTTCTGAGACGAAGATACTGTTTCGCGTTGTCGCTCCGCTGGCAAGAGGCGGGATCGTCACCGTTATAATCCTTTTATTCCTTGCGAACTGGAATGATTTCATCCTTGCATTTGTAAGTCTCAAAGACGAACAAAAATACACCTTGCCCGTGGGGATTCAATCGCAGATCGGACAATATACGAGTGAATACCACCTCATCGCAGCGTCGTCTGTCATCGCATCAATTCCAGTATTTGCGGTCTATCTAGCATTACAACAACAATTTGAGCGAGGGATCGCCGAGGGCGCTTTAAAGGCATAGGAGGGGCAATGGGAAACTTAAACGGAAAAGTGGCATTTGTGACAGGAGCTGGATCTGGGATCGGCAGGGGGTCCGCGGTTGCCCTCGCTGCCGCGGGGGCAGCGGTCGTAGTTAACGATATTGATTCCGTAGGACTTGAAGAGACATGTGCAGTAATCAAACGAGCAGGAGGACGATGTGAATGCATCTTGGGTGATGTCAGCAAAACGGCGGAAGTCAATCACGCAATCCAATTCACAGTCAGTCGAATGGGGGGACTTGACATTGTTCATGCGAATGCAGGGGTTGAACGTTATATCGAACTAGAGAAAATGGACGACACCGATCTCAACTTGATTTTGGATGTTGACTTGAAGGGGGTTCTACTGTGCTTTCGCGCAGCAATTCCTGAGATTAGGAAGCGTGGTGGTGGTGTGTTGCTTGCGACTTCGTCGGTTCAAGCCACTCACAGTCTGCCTGGATGCGTGGTGTACGCAGCCGCAAAAGCAGCTGTATGTGCAGCCGTCCGAACACTTTCTCTCGAAGTTGGACGTGACGGTATCCGAGTGATTTCGATTTCACCAGGAACGATTGACACGCCGATGCTGACTCGAGATCTGGAAGACATGAATGTCTCAGATGCAGAAAACTTCCTGGAACGGGTGAAGAATGCGAATTCATTACGTAGTATCGGAACCTGCGCTGATATAGGAAATATGGTAGTCTTTCTCTCCAGTCCAGAAGCCGCCTATGTCACGGGCACAGATATTGTTGTGGATGGCGGGTTCACCGCAGTGAAGCAATTCTGATGGGAACAATAGAACTTCGCGGTGTTGGGAAGACTTATCTCGGCGGCACGACGGCAGTTTCCGACGTTGACCTAGAAGTCGGTGATGGTGAATTCATAGTCCTTGTTGGACCTTCGGGGTGCGGTAAGACAACACTGCTCCGAATGATTGCTGGATTGGAAGATATTACAACCGGAACAATCTCGATTAACGGTCAAGTTGCAAACCGCATTCGGCCGCGGGATCGCGACATTGCAATGGTATTTCAAAATTATGCGCTTTATCCACATATGACCGTGGCCCAGAACATCGGTTTCGGACTGAAGCAGAGAAAGATTCGCAAAGATGAGATTCAACGACGAGTTAATGAGGTGGCGAAATCACTAGAGCTTTCGGAACTTCTAGATAAGAAACCAAAACAATTGTCGGGCGGTCAACGACAACGAGTCGCTATGGGTCGAGCAATAGTTCGCAATCCACAGGTATTTCTTCTAGACGAGCCGCTCTCAAATCTCGATGCAAAGTTGCGAGTCCAGATGAGAGCAGAACTAGGACGACTCCATGAGCAACTTGGTGTTACAACGCTCTACGTTACCCACGACCAGACTGAAGCCATGACACTCGGACAGCGAATTGCAGTGTTTGCGTACGGAAGACTGCAACAGTATGACGCTCCTCGAGCGGTATACGACAGACCAAAGAATCTGTTCGTTGCGGGGTTTATCGGAAGTCCGTCGATAAATATTTTTGATGCGGTCGTGCACGCACGCACGCAAGGAGGAATTACTCTCAAGATTGGAAGGTGGAAGTTAGAAATACCATCGTTAAGACTGAAGTCCTTTATCGGCGATCGGGTCCTTGTCGGGATCAGACCGGAGGACTTAAGTTGGGCGACAACCAGCGGGGCTCAAGTTGGACTCACAGCGCGGGTCGAGTTGATAGAGCACGCCTCTCCTGACTGTTTCATCATTCTCGCTCCCGAGGATCCTGAAATAAATATGGGTTCGTCCTATGGTGAGCGCGAGGCCTCGAGGAGTGAACTAGGAACGCCCATACAAAATAATCTCATCACAATGCGCGTACGACCCGAGGGAGCTCCGGTGAAAGGTCAGATTGTCAGCATCCAAGGCGACCTAAACAAACTCCACCTGTTTGATTGTATTACTGGTGAAAGTCTTGCAAAGGAGTGAAACTATGACTACAACTTTGTTCCCTACTGAGCCCGTCGCACTTGATCGACTTGAGGTGTTTGCCGTCGGACTAGACCACTCTGAGGGAATTACTGTTAGCCCGACAGGGAAGATTTACGTAGGCGGTGAGGCGGGGCAAATATACCGTATTGACGATGACAAGCCCGTCGAAATTGCCAACACCAAAGGCTTCCTACTGGGTTTAGCGTCGGATGCGCATGGTCGTATTTACGTAATTGACTCAACGCATCGTAAGGTGTGGCGTTACGACGAGTCGACCGGTGATCTAGAAACATTCTCAACCGGAATCCCCGGTATTGGATTCAAGGTGCCCAACTGGGGTGCCTTTGACGCCCTCGGAAACTACTTTCTCACCGACAGCGGTAATTGGATGGCCAACGAGGGACTCATTTATGTTGTGCGACCCGGAGGGCGTGTCGAACTCTGGACCGACGAGGTCACCGCTTTTCCAAATGGATGCTGTGTCTCGCCTGACGGCTCCACGTTGTATGTGGTTGAGAGTGTCCCTGGCGCGATAGTCGAAGTACCGATAAGCAAATCTGGTGTTGCTGGCACTCGTCGGGTTCTGTGCGAACTGGGCATGGCCGTTCCAGATGGGGTTGCCGTTGCATCGGATGGCTCGTTGATTGTCGCCTGTTACCGCCCTGACGTCATTTATCGTTGGCATCCATCCGATGGCCTCTCTATTCTCGCAGCTGATCCGCGTGGAACGATTCTTGCGGCTCCAACGAACGCGGTATTCACAGGTCCAAACCTTGAAATACTTGTTGTCCCAAACCTGGGTCGTTGGAACTTGACTCGAGGTAATCTCGGTATTACAGGTATGCCGCTCCATTACCCGGATCGAGTCGCCATTGGATCATGATTCATGATGGGGCGGCGTTGATATGCGCCACCGAATTAAGAGGCCAAAGCTTGGCGATGCCATTGAAAGCATCGTCGTCCTTGAGCATCGTAAGCAGAGTGGTCCTCGATGATTAGGGTAGGTGTAATCGGTTGTGGATTTCAAGGTCGTCTTCATGTTGAATTTTTGCAATTGATGAATGGCGTTGAGGTAGTTGCAGTATGCGATATCGATAAAGAAAAAGCAATGGAAGTTGCACGCAAGTTCAATGTCCCACATTGGTTTGACAACTTTCGAATGATGCTCGATGATCTTGATTTTGATCTTGTGACGGTGTGCACAATGCCGATACACCATGCGGAAATGACCATCGCTGCACTCGAGAGAGGCGCTGACGTTTTATGTGAAAAACCCCTTGCGATGAATGCTCAAGAAGGAGCTCTGATGGTCGAGGCGGCTCGACGAACTGGGAGAAAACTTGCGGTTGGATTTAACATGCGATTCACACCAAATGCGCGTGCAATTGTCGAATATGTTGGCCGAGGAAAACTTGGGCGACCCGTTTACACCAGGGCATGGGCTAAGGCTTCCCAAATCCCGTGGTGGGGTGAACATTATCGGCGAGAGGTGTCTGGTGGCGGAGCCCTAGCGGCAACTGCGGTGCACTTTCTTGACCTCGCTCTCTATTTCGCTGGGTTTCCGGAACCCGAGACGGTCTCAGCGAGCATGGCGCAGATATTTCCCCGCAAACGCGGAAATACCGCGCCGTCTCCTGAAGCCATAACTCGTTACACCGCTGAAGATATCTTTAGTGCCCACATTCGATTCCATGGCGGCTTTTGGATCTCGCTTGAGGGCTCATGGGTTGACAATCAACCATCAGTCAACGGCCTTGCATCATGGAACTACAGTCTGGATGCAGTGGGTGAAAGTGGACAAGTGTGGTTTGATCCCCTGGTCATTCGTGGAGAAAACGAGCTGGGTGAGATTATTGATGAGATCCAACCGGGTACCGAATCAGATGTCTCATTCCCGCCGTCTGTGAACGCGCTCCTTGTGGACGTGGTCTCCTCGATTAGGGAGGATCGTCCCCCGCTTGTTACCGGCGAGCAGGCGCTTGTGGTCCAGAAGATAGTTGACGGCATATACGAATCTGCTCAATCCGGCACCGAATACCTTTTTAAGACTTAAACAAAATTTGTGATGCTGTGCCCGAGGTCGCCTGAGTCGTGTGATCAGATTGTCGGTTCTGGCAAACTCGAGTGTGACTACACGGTCATCAACACCGATGTTGAGAGTGGCAAAGATATGTGCGAGTTTCGTCAGAGCACGATCATTCGATTAAATGTCATTCGGCACGATCCATCCGAAGTTCTTATTGAGTTGTGGAAGAAAGTCCAATTTAAAGCCGTGTCTCGACGTGTATCTTCAACTGCAGATTACAAAACTATTTATGACACACCAAGATTAAAGTATTTGTAAAGTCGACCAATGGCAAGGCAATTTCGGATGGGCTCAGTAACATGAACATAGAAACAACAATTGTCGATATCAGTTGTGCGTTGATTCAAGCAGAACTTCCCGCACCAGTTATTTTTGGCGATTGGATCATGAAGCATCGTGAATTTGTCGTCGTACGTGTTACAACTAGTTCGGGTCATCATGGTTGGGCATTTACTCTGACTCGAGACGGTGTGGTAGTAGAACAGATTCTTAAAACAATTTCAAATGTATATCTAGGCCAATCGCCAGATGATCGTGAGCACCTTTTTCGCGTGGCATCCCGCCGTAGCCTTGCTTCTCATTCCGCTGGTGTTGGGCTACGTGGACTTTCATTGGTGGACCTTGCTGTTTGGGATGTTGCAGCAAAAATTCAGGATGTTTCTATCGCTGGTCTGCTTGGTGGTCGAAATCAAGCAATGCCAGCAACGGCGATAATCGGCTACCCTCCGGCCCAAATAGGTCTGGTTGAGATCGAAAAGCAAGTTAGAGACTTATCTCTGTCCGGATGGAAACGATTTAAGGCACCTGTTGGTGCATCGCCAGAAATATCTGCGGCACGACTGCGATCGGCACGAAGGGCGGCTCCCAATGCATGGATCGGCTGTGATGCTGCATGGATTTATGACGATGTCGATTCTGCTGCAGAATTTGTGAATTCAATTGACGATGTAAAACTTGGATGGTTCGAGGATGTGTTTCCACCTGGAAATGCGGGACTAGTTCGGGAATTGCGAGAGCGCACTCCAGTACCAATCGCTATGGGTGATGAGCAAGGTGGCATTTATTATCCTGAAGCCCTAATTCTTGCCAAGGCGGTAGACGTGGTTCGAATAGATCTCACGTGCATGGGGGGTATAACTGGTGGACGGTTGATTATTGACCGCTGTCTGGAGGCAGGAGTTGACTTTGCCCCACACATGTTTGCCCATGTTCACAGCCAGGTATTTTCGGCTCTAGGGTTTCCAAACGTGCCAGTCGAGTGGGGGGTCCCGTGGACAGGTGTGGATCCGTATGCAGACAGCCTCGAACAACCAAATATCCAAGAGGGGCTGATGTTGCCATTTGAGGAGGGCCCCGGCTTTGGCGATCTTTTGAATAAAGAATGGGCCCTGACTCAAGAGGTCACTGATCCAAACGGGATTCTGGAATTGAATTGATCTCCACCTAAAGGTCTTAAATAGTGCGGTGAGCTAAACCTGTGCCGAAAGATTATAAAAGCAAGGAAAGAAACCAAACGGCAGACGGTAGAAACCTAAACGACAACATCGGTAGACCTTGGGTGTGCTCTGACTGTGGCACTTACACGCTTACTAATCCAAAAAAGTAGCTTTGCTGATGCTGAGCGCTTGACTTGGGCACAGGGGTAACGATGAAAGTCGTCAAGAAAAAACACTTTTATTTAAATAGGAGCACAAATGATTGAAGACGGATACTTTGTACAGTTCTTTTCAGATGATGAGGCAAAGCAACAAGAGCCACGCAACATTATTGTAATTCAAAACAGAAAAGTTTCTTTTTACATAAAACCGCAAAAGAACATGAAGAGACTAAAGCATGGCTTTATAGCCCAAGTCTACCCCAATGACTGGAAATATTTAAAAGAGTTCGCCAATTGTCACGATTAATTGATAACCTGACTACTGTGAAATTTAATAATCATGAACTCTGTCCAAAAAGATGTAAAAAACATCTATCTGGAGGATTTCATGGGTCGAAAGTCATCGTCAAAGGTTCCACAGCGTAAGAAGCCTTATCGTTCAAAAAAAGGTAACCGTCGGCAAAATATGGGTTGCCCAAATGGACGACGTTGGTGCCCGTGGAATTGCAGCGTAAGAGCTCATTTAGAGCCTAAATTGCGGCGATTCATCAACGACCAATTCACGCCTCTGAAAGGTCAAAGCACGGCGTGCGCAAACGAGTGCGAATGCCTCATTTGCGTAGGAGATAGTTTTGTTGTTTTGACGCACTGGCATTCCGTAACCGGTTATTAAGTAATGCGTAGCTCGTGATAGAAGCGACTGGTATTTGCCTTACCCGCTTCCGGAGTGGCAGCCACTTCCCGAGCGGACACCTGGTGGTAACCCTCAATCTCCAGGGCGGCAGAAAGTCAGCATTTCTCGTGTCATCGTTTCGAGTGAAGGTAAAAATACATCAAGGATTGAGGCCGCTATTGATGAGATTGTGAGGATATCGGGTGGTATCAAGCGACTGCCGCCAAGGCAATCACCTTTGTCAGACCCGTCAACGCAGGACGGAACAATCCACAACTGATTAACACCGATCAGCGCCGATCAGGCACATTTGGGTTATGACCGTATACAACTACACCTGCATTTTTGAAGAGGGATACGAAAAACACGCCGAAAGATTTGGTAAAAAAATTACTGAAATGGAAACCCAAGGTTGGCAAATGGTTACTATTTTGGATTCAAACTGGGGTGGCAAAATTCATTGGTCTTGTTGGCTTCGCAAACCAAAAAATTAGTTTTGCTGACGCTCAGCGCTTAATCTGGGCACAGGGGTAACAAGTTTTTAAGCACAGAAAAAACAGCGTTGCTACCTTTGCGCTACACAAATCTTTTTTGACTGTGTATCTACGCAATTAGTTAGAGGTTCGACTCCTACCAAGGGCGCCATAAAGTGTTCAGTTAAATGCTGGCAGACTCGCCGCGCCGAGTTGGGCAGATGATCTTGATCCGTATCTAGCCTGTTTGTTTGAATCCTTTAGGACATTTCGGATTCATCGCCGTAATTGTTTTTGAAACTTTGCCTTTTGTGCAGTTAATTGTTTTTTGCCCGTGGCACCCGTAGTTGTTGTCGTGCTTGGTGGAGCAATCTGCAAACTTGCAGGAACAACAAACTCCGTGGTCCCTGAACCATCGCTCCAAATACGCAA
>SXGR01568665.1_pt1 | contig 19299 bp, 17 predicted proteins | sample 3174711 | NCBI WGS metagenome assembly SXGR01 (sample SAMN11356860, study PRJNA531348) | freshwater metagenome | isolation source: freshwater sample F1-60 | place: China: Fuxian Lake, Yuxi | collected 2017-12-25
ATCTGCTGTCGTCGTTTCTGGCGGCGATACCAATCATGACTGGTGGCGAGAAGGCAAAACCGCTCCGTGGTCCTTCGGAGTTCTGGACGCCGATGGCGATGGTAAGGTGTCGGCACACGAAATGGCAGATGCGCAAAAACAACTGTCGGTTGCGATCAAAGAAACTAAATCCAGCCTTGTCGCTGCCGTCGATCTGGATCACAGCGGTAAACTCTCGCGCTATGAATCCGCCGAAGGCATGCAACGCTGGGTCAGCCTGCGTGAACGTACTCGTGAAATGGTGATTGCCGCCAGCGATAAAAACGGCGATGGAACTTTAACCGAAGACGAATCACTGGGACTAGAACAACGTATTGGCAAGGTTTTCGTGAGTTACGGTGTCGCTGGTGTTGATAGCAATAAAGACAAAAATTTCAGTCGCCCTGAAGTACAGGCTGCCATCAAAGCGATCCGCGATGGCAATGGTAAACTGTTTACGTTGTGCGACTTGACAAATGATGGACAGTTATCAACCAAGGAAGTCGCTCTGGCCTTTGATTTGCTCTCTGCTGCCGCAGGACTCTAAGCTATTATTTTACTTTATTAGAATTTATTAGAATTTAGCTGACCTTGGTGAGTGGATGTGCGGATTAAAATTACGCATCCACTCACCATTTTTTTTACCCATATAGACCAGCATTTTCACTCTTTCTCTCGTAAATCTCTCTCCATGAGCAGATTTACGTCAACCACCACGAATGAGTTTACGGCTTGGGCGCATATAGTTCTTCAAGTTTTCCCAGCGCGAGCCGCCCTTCTTTGATTTCTGCTTCCAAGGTGGTTCGTTCCGCAATCAATTTAATACATTCGTCAACCAACCCCCGAACAGCCGTATTGCTAAGACCTGTGCGCGGTAAATCGACCTGCCTTTCAACCAGGAAAAGATGCTCTGGTCGTTCAGCAGAATAATATTGCCCTTCTGCTTGTGCGCGTGCCTCAAACTGTTTACGAAACGTCACAACTTTACGCTGCGTGCGTTCCAATTTAGATTGGATATTTTTTAACTCTATTGACTTCCGAGCAATCCAAGCCGCTTGTTGTTCGATTAAAATCTTATTCGGGTCGACCGCTGCCGGAGCTGGTTTCTCTCCGGTCTTTTCGCCTTCGCCCTCACCTTTCGCAACCTCTTTCTCAGGATTCGCAGCCGTTTTTTCGGCTGGTTTTACAGCTGGTTTCGCTGCTGGTTTTGCAACAACAGCTGGCGCTGGTTCGCGCCTAAGGATATCTTCTTCCTTAACTGAAACGGCACCTTTAATCGGCCCAACAAAGGACAAGACTTGCGTCCTCTTGTCGTAAACTCCCACTAGCACGCGACCATCAGCGAGGGTGAATTGTTCCACTTCGACACCAATCACATCATTTCGCACGACGAGAACGACCAACAATAATACAAACATCCGATACGACATATTGCCTCCCCAGCAGGCGGGCGATGCTGCAGAAAACGACATTTGATGCAACTGCGAAGTAAGATGAGCACGAAAGTCGTCAACGCATGGTGCAGAGCACCTCAAAGAGACCTTTAAGCGCGGTTATTTCGTCCGCACTCTTGGCAGGGATAAGCCACTTTATCAACACCCAGGAAAGTAGATTACGTGATAAATAATTAATATGAGCCACTGATTCGCGCTCATGCTCATTCAATTATTTTAGCGTTTCCCAGCGGCCCACAGACAGATCTGTGTGCAAATTTCCACATTGTCGTGCTCGGTGATTGCCACTTTACCAATACCTTTCCCACTCAGCGCACTGGTAATGACCCATCCAGAATCAGTCACTAATACGACATGACCTTTGCCAGGCGTCGACATCGACATCAAGACACCAGGTTCATCACGCGGACCACCGAGCGCTTTCTGCGCGAGATCATTAACGACAATCGGTTGTGGATTGGCTTTATGTTCAGTTTGCAAAACGATTTGATTACCGGTGTAATAAGCCCATTTCTTGCCGCCAATAATTGGCGCAGATTCTGGAATGATCAGTTGCTTCGCATCTGTATATTTATCGACAAACTGCATGCCAAATTTCTCTAGCAGGACATTCATATCCTTGGTTTCATAATTATGTTTTTCCTGATTACCCATAACAATGAATCCGCCTCCACCTTCGACGTAGTTTACTAGATTAATCACATCCTCAGCTGAACAATGTGGCGGAGCAGGATTGTCCCCAAACGCTTTATCGCTGGGATTCGCAATGAGTACCACCGCAACTCCCTGCAAAGTTTGTGCGTTCAACGATTCAGCATTTACCCGCACCACGAATTTATCTTCTAGTAATTTCAAGATGTCTTTGAACGTACCATCCGCCGTATAACGATTCTCACCCTGAGCATTGAAATAGCGGCTGTACAGTAAAATCGGCTTTTCGTCTGCCGCGTGCACTACTACATTGAGCGGCACTAACAGCAGTGCTGCCATTAAAATATTTAGGGAATATGTTGATACTTTTTTACTGTTCATGTTGGTGCCTGTGATTTCCATGGGAAGAAAATATACGCTGAGGACTTTGGCACACTGTCGCGCAAAATCGACCGAAGCAACTAGGAAGATTTACTCAATGCTATTCGGCTAAAGGGATTTCTAAGAAAAAATTCACAGGAGGCAAACCCATGCCTCTCACTGAGCGTGATCACATCCTGCTTAAAAGCCTTGGTCTATTAACGGCGAAAGAGGTTGGGGTTTGGTGTACTCATGTTCGGGATTGTCCTTTACCTGGAGTCCAACAAAAACGAGGCAAGATCATTCATTATTAATGAGTCATAAAACCCTATAGTACCGCCCGAACGAATGCGTATCCGGCTATTATTTACTGTCCTTGGCGGCATCACCAGGGTCATCGGTTCCTACGGGTTGATTCTCTTTTATCAGATCGATTTTATGCCTTATTAATCGTGTAAAAATGAGTTGCACTTGCGTCCCAACGAGCGGTGTGTTTTCACTATTAACTTCTAATCCTTGATCTTCTCCCTGATATGGGATGCCAAGATGTCCTCTAAATTGAACCACAGAGGCACCAACTGGCGTCACGCCAATAACCGCACCGGTGGAATCCGCTGCGTAAAATTCTTTCCCTTCTTGTTGATAAAAAGCTGAACCAGCGAATGTCCAGTGATCAGGGATTTTTCCGCTGGCTTGTTCTCTATTTTTAATAAAGGCGCTCAGTGGCTGACGCGTCAACACATCGTCCACGGTATATTCAATCTCAATGGTAATTTGCGATGGGGTGTGTGCGCTGGCACGTTGCGGCCACTCTAAATCAAATTCATAAGCAAATGGTTCGAGACCAATCACTAACAACGCTAAGTGTAGTTGCGATGATTTGCACTTGGTAGAAAAAATTGATTCATGTTCAAACGTCTGTGCACGACACACTAAATATTCTAAAATGCCACGACGCAAACATACCACCGCATCCATGCGCACCTGATGATTTTTTGCATCGACCGACAAACCTTCAGCCAGCACGGCCACGGAAGTATTCGACGGCGCTTCCTCTGCTGCCATGGCTTCACCGTACGGCATCGTTAACACAGCCCAACAAGCCAAGGGCATGACCAACGCACTCACTGATAACAGCCGTCCAAGCATAACTATACTCTCCGCAAAAAATAACTGAGCTGTATCGATGCCATTTTGGCGTCTCTCATTTCACTATCCTGCCTTGTCTTTAAGATGCCATGGCACTCAACTGTAGACATTTACTGATGCACTTTGGCCTCCCTGAATCAAAATTTTACGACCGCAAAGTCATGACATGCAAGACAACTTCCTACCTTTTTGGGACGAGTTACCAACTAAACTGCCTCGGACGGACGGTTAAAGCGAACCAAAGAGGAGTACCATATAGGTCGTTTTTCACACAAACACGGCCAGAGATTCCCCTGTGACGATCGATCGTTAAAACCATGAAGCACGGTATTGCGCAGAGCTCTGCCCCAATAAATTCACGTCAATAGGTACCACTTTTTGCGATACCTCAATTTTAGGATGCCACTATGGGTCGTAAACGACGTGTCGCGATAATGATTGGTCTGGAATGGCCAGTTGGTCATCATTATCAGGTGTTTGCCGGCATCCAACGCTATGCGCAGACCTGCGGTCAATGGGAATGTTTAATTAACCCCTATGTCGATCTGTTATTCAGCAAAGCGAACCGGCCAATCGACCTTGATGGCATCGTCGCCAGAGCCACCGCTAATTTAGTGACCGCCACAAAGAAAGCCGGTATTCCGGTCGTTAATGTATGGCATAATTCTCCTACCATAGGCGACGTACCTAGCGTTTGCCACGATGCAAAAGCATCTGGCCGTATGGCCGCCCGACATTTAATTGAACGTGGGTTCCGTAATTTTGGTTTTATTGGCTATGACAACAATACCGCATCTCAATTACAATTAGATGGATTTAATGAGGTGATTGGCACCATAGGATTCACTGCTACTACTTGCCACGTTAATCAACTCTACGACCAAAGCGCTGAAAGCTGGCAGCTATCACAAAAACAAATTGGCACCTGGATAAAAACCTGGCAAACACCGATCGCAATCTTTGTCACCTCAGATTTGTTATGTCGCTATCTCGCTGAAGCCTGCCGAGAACGCGGGCTCGCCATTCCCCATCAAGTAGCCTTAATTGGGGCTAGTAATGAATTAATCATCACAAATTCAATCCTACCAACGCTGACCAGCATAGACTACGGTTTCGAGCGCATTGGCTACCGCGCAGCCGAATTACTTGATGAAATTATGAATGGGGCTCGGCCACCAAATGAACTCCAACGCTTAGAGCCGACGGCATTGGTCATTAGACAATCCACTGACGCATTTGTCGTTGATGATCCCTTAGTCGCCGAGGCCCTGCGTTACATCACGGAAAATTTGCACGTTGGTATTAATGTCGATAAAGTTGCCACCCATGTTGCCACCACTCGACGCACTCTGTCACGGCGCTTCCACAGCAGCCTGGGACAAACCATTCACGATGCAATAACCCAATTACGTTTAGAACGAGTAAAACGTGCCCTGATCGATTCTAAAGATCCCCTGAAGAGCGTCGCCGTCGCCAGTGGATTCCGCGATGCCATTCATCTGTGTAAAGTATTTCAACGAATTGAAGGTATTTCGCCAAGCGAATATCGTTCAGCTCGAACCGTTCAGCATTGATGAATTATTTATTGGTGGAAACCGGCATTAAATGTTCATCTAAATAACGAGTCATGAGATTGTAAAAATGTGGCACCGTGTTGTCGCCTTCGGATATGGCGTGTGAACGTGCGGGATAGGGCATGACGGTAAAATGTTTATGCTGAGCGATAAGCAAATTCATCAGTTGTTCGGTGCCCTGATAATGGCCGTTATCGTCTCCCGTTCCATGCACGAGCAATAAATTACCGCGTAATTGTGCCGCGTAAGTAATTGGTGACCCGAGGCGATAGCCCTCAGCATTATCATCGGGCAAACCCATGTAACGCTCTTGATAAATGGTATCGTACAACAATTGATTCGCATTGGGGGCAACCGCGATTGCCGTACTAAATAGATCAGGGAAACGGAAAATCGCGTGCAGGGTGTTGCTGCCACCACCGCTCCAGCCCCACACACCAATACGTTTGGGATCAATAAATTCCCACTGCTTTATTAAAGCGCGAATGGCAGCCGCAATGTCTTCTGGTGCAATTACGCCAATTTGTCGGTAAATTGATTTTCTCCACGCACGTCCTCGCGGAACATTGGTGCCACGAGGATCAACACTGATCACGATGTAACCACGTTGTGCTAGCATCCAGTGCCACAGCCCAGAAGAACCACCCCAACTATCGCGCACACTCTGGCCGGCTGGTTCTCCATACACGTAGAATAAAACTGGATAGGTACGCTTTGGATCAAAATTAGGCGGACAAATGCGCCAACCATCAAGGGTAACCTCATCATGAATTGCAATTTTAAAGAATGACGATTGAGGCTTCGCTAACGTTCCAATTTTTTCCTGTAACATCACCTGATCAGGAAAAACATGTGCAACGCCATGATCTGACAATGTAATCAGCGAAACCACCGGCGGAGTCGAGAACGTCGAATACGTATGAATAGCCCACCGTGCATCAGGCGACATGCCGTACGTATGCCAGCCTGGTTGAGAAATAGGTGATAAACGTTGCGCGGGACCGCCATCAACATGCACACGGTACAGGTAACGCTGCGTCGGATTATCTGGTGATGCCGAAAAATACACCCAATTATTGACGCTATCAAAGGCTTCAATCGCCAGCACGTCGTAATTACCAGGCGTCAGTAGTTTAGCTGATGAACCATCACGATTGACGAGATACAGATGATCCCAGCCATCGCGTTCACTCATCCAGAGAAATGCTTGGCCATTACGAATTAACGTCACGTTATTATTAGATTCAACCCAGGCGGCATCCTGTTCGGTCATCAGTAATTGTACGGTACCTTGACGCGCATCGGCTAAAAATACTCGATTCTTATTCTGCAATCGATTTAATTGATGCAAAAAAACGGCCGCGCTATCCGGCATCCAATGCAAAGCTGACACATAATGCTGACGCGGATCCCCAGGAAGCGCTAACCATCGTACCTCACCGCCACGAACACTCACGATACCGATGCGCACCGCAGAGTTCGTCTGCCCAACTTTTGGATAAGGAAACGACGTAATGCGCGGATAGAGCTCTGCGGCATTATCAATGAGATGAAATAATGGTACGCCAGCCGTATCGAACTGCCAAAAAGCAATCGACTGTCCGTCAGGACTCCAACGAAAACCATCACGAATGCCCAATTCTTCTTCATTAACCCAATCACCTGTACCATTAAAACAGGAAACACTGCCATCACTCGTCAATGCGGTAATGTGATTATCACTTACCTGATGCACATAAATATTTTGTCCCTGGACATAAGCGACGGCGGCTCCAGCGGGAGAAAATTTGGCAAACATGAGCGTCGCTGGAGCCGCATCCAACATTAGTCAGCATCTTGGTCTGCAGATCAAATACCCAATAATCACCTCGTGTTTTCTGACGCCACACTTTCTGACTATTGGTGTAAATCAGCACCTTCGTCTCATCGGCTGAAAACTGTAGTCCTTCTATTTTAATTGATGATCGACTGCCCGACAAAACTAATGCCTGAGCTTCTAATGTCTGAGCATCTAGCACGATGTCGTGTTTACCCGTGAGTAAATCCACACGAACTACATCATAACTATGACTATCATTTTTCGCTTTACCTGATTTCGTTTCACCGGTTTCACTAAGAGAAGGGACCACTTTTTTCGCCGGCATCAACGTATAATAGGATGCCGATAATTTGCTCCAGACGCGCAACGGAGGCGCCTTTTTTTTAAAATCTAACGATGAGAATATCTTCTCGTTACTCAGCATAAAACCTGAATCGCTATCTTTCTCTGCCGTGTAAACGCAGCCAACCGTCACCATCAAGCACATGCTTATCCGAATTAGCCATTGGCTTCCCCGTTGGTTTACATTCATTAATTTATCGACAACGCGACAACTAGCTCGGACAATCTCCTGCTTTTTTAGGACGTGAATAGGTCCTATCCGTCTTGAAATTACCTAATTTTGTCCATACAGAATCATCCGAATATAGCATAAAATCAATGCGTTATACTCATATTCAGTCAATTCTACCATCTCGAAAAATACCAGACCGACTTCAACGCACTCAGTCTAGAATCAAAATAAGTAATAAATTCCCATTTCCTGAATCGACACATGAATACGCGTAAGGGAAACACGAAAATAAATAATGAAACCGCATTGTTGCATCAGCAAAAAAAATGCCCGCGAAGTAATAATTCATAATCACATAAGACTTCGAACATCAGACAACGGACATCCCTGCCCATTCCAGATCACTCGTCTAACGAGATTTCGTATCACGCTGCTTTGCTTGTTCACTAATCAATTGCTTAGCCTTTAAAAGCCGGGCCGGCCAAGCAAATGTAGGCATCGCCGATGGGTCGTACCCAGCCATATGTCCAGTTAATCGCGTGGTCGGTTTGGTGTAAGTCAATTTTGTCTCGCCAAAAACCTCCCGACACATCGATGCTAAACCGGGATCATAATCCAATAATAAAACCCGTGTATTCACATGATTGTGGTCATGGTCGTTAATGCGATTATTGTCAAACCACGACTGTACGCCTTCGGCAAAGTATTCGTGATGATTGACGGACGCATATTTTCCTTTCCATAATCCGCTATTCATGGCTGCGTCATAAGTGGCGCGCAAACGCACATCGAACGTTGGGTCCACATTTAACATGCCGCGCAAATGAATATTATGCGCGAATTCGTGAATCAGAATGCAGTCTTTTGCATATGGATCACCATGAAAGCACAGCAGATTTTCTTCTGCCACCGAACAATATGGATCAGTCCGACTACCGCCCAGCCCACGGGCACGTGCGTCATAATAATCTTCTCCAGTAATACCTTCAATACCATGTCCCTTGCTCTGCTTTAACCGGAAAAATTCAGGCAGATCGGTACTGTATTCATTGTAGGCCATAATACACATACGGGCACCACTGGTAATCATCGCCGTGCGAACATCCGGACGATTTGCGAGCATTTGATTGGCAAGAAATTCCGCTTCCTTCAAGGCATAGGGATTGACCTTCGCAGAAGCGACAATGGGAAAACCGTTCGCGCTAACGCTTTGAGTGTAAAATGCGGGAAAACCATTTTTATCCTGCGGCGCAAAACGCACCGCCTGCACCAACACCTCACAAGTGGCGATCATTTTACTTTGATCACGTCGGCCAATTATTTCAAAACGATGTCCGATAGAGGTGGTAATTACGGTATCCATGGCCGCCTCAAGCGAACCATTGAGAACGCGTTCGGTTTCTGACTTAAGCCAGAAAATATCAATGGCCTGCGTGCTACCATTGATGATCTGTAATTGCGGCTTCGACGACTCAATGGCAGACAAGCCATTCATCGGCAAGATTAACCACATAACCGCAGCAATGAACGTGAGCAAATTATTATTCATGATCATACGTGGTGCCCTTTGCGCTTAATAATTCTAGGTGAACCGATGAACTGGAAATGGTGTGAACTTGTTACGACTACTGCTTACCATGCTCCGATTTACATTACTACTCTTACTGTTGCTTATCTTAATTTTTATTTTTGCTACAAGCTACAAAAGGCATACCCAGGAAAAGACATACCCTTTATCCAAAATAGGCGCAACGTGGAGCGTTTTCATAGAATCATGACCGCCATCAACAACTGACCACGAGTACAAATCCCACCGAGAAGGAATAGCCCTGCATTGAGCCTTCCAATTGAGTCGAAGATCTTCGGAACAGCACATAGACGCCAGACGTTTGCCATACAAGATCTTCTCCGTTCATTCGCGGAAAAATCCCACGAACGCAATCCGGACTATCCGGTAATACGTTCCTCAGCTTCGTTCACGCATCACGATCAAGGAACTGCTCATGCCGCTATGTGCCGCCCGCGCTGTTTTTACCTGTTCACTTATGCTTGGCGGCCTATCGCTGCACGCGGCTGATTTAGCTAATAGCTGGCCAAACATGCGTGGGCCACTTTCCAATGGCTATGCCAATGATGCGAAGCTCGCCACGACATGGAGCGAAACCGAGCACATCACCTGGAAAACCCCCCTCCCTGGCGAAGGTTGGTCGTCGCCGGTCATCGCTGATGGTGCCATTTGGCTCACCACCGGACTCGATGACGGCAAATCACGTCACGTCATTAAACTCGATGCCAAAAGCGGTAAAATCATACTCGACCAAGAAATCTTCGCACCGGAATCACCGGAAAAGAAACATGCGCGTAATTCCTTCGCCTCACCCACGCCGTTAATTGTTGGCGATAAAGTCTATGTCCATTTCGGCACGATTGGTACCGCCTGCCTATCAACCAAAGACGGCAGCGTTATTTGGAAACAAAATGACCTCAAAATAGATTACGATGTCGGCGCGGGGGGCTCACCCACGTTATACCAAGATCTTATTTTATTAACCTTCGATGGCATGGATGCCCAATACCAAGTTGGCCTAGATGCAAATAACGGAAAAGTCCGCTGGAAAACCGAACGCTCCGGTAGCGCAACACGCCTCGCCAGCATGAAACCAGATACGCAAAAATCTTTTGGCACACCATTTATCATGAATATTGCGGGCAAAGACCAAAGTATTAATACGGCTGCGCACCGCTTGTACGGGTATGAACCATTGACCGGCAAAGAACTCTGGTTCGTTGATTATCCAGGTTTTTCAAGCGCCGCATGGCCTGTCACCAACGGTAAAATAGTGGTGGTCAACACTGGCTTTCCACGCTCGGAACTATGGGCCATTTCTCCCAACGGTGCCACCGGCGACAGCACCAAAACGCATGTCAAATGGACCGCAAAAAATCCTACCGGTGCCCAAGCCTCACCAATTATCGTCGATGACTTACTCTACGCCGTCAACGATTCGGGAATGTTGACCGTGTTTGAATTAGAAACCGGAAAAGAAGTGTACAAAGAACGCCTCGGCGTCGACTTCGCCGCCTCACCCATTTATGCCAGTGGTCTATTATATTTCCCAGACGCCCGCAATAAAACCACGGTGGTGAAACCAGGCCGCACTTTTACCGTCGTCGCCACCAACGAGCTCGAAGACGGTTGCATGGCCAGTCCCGCCGTACTCGGGAACTCGCTATTTATCCGCACTAAAAAGGCGCTGTACCGTATTGATCCGTAACTAGTCATCCAACGGGTTGCACACTAAAAAACCTGCTGTTGCCAAAGTAATCACGCCAATCATTACTGCAGGTTGCAATTGCCCGATCATTGTCGGAGGCACTTTATCGCTCAAGTGCCTGCGATTAACTATTTTCAGTAATAGTCGCCATTGTTCCTCAGATTAACTCTTCATGTCATTACTCATCAAGGGTTTCGTCAGGGTGCCTCACCAGTCGCTCAGTGGGAACGGATCACATCTCTGTTGCTTTTATCTCACTAATTCGTCTCCTTCATGATCATTATACCAAATATAATTCCATCATGAAATACGCACTACTAATCACACTTGGCCTATTTTTTATTGTAGCGGCCTACATTGCGCTGTGGTTTTCTTTTTATGATCTCCGCGAAGTTAAATATGAATCCATCGTAATAAGCCGTGAAAACGTGCGTTATGACTCGGGTTATTCGTATGATGTCGTAATAAGCCATAATGTACCGATATCTTATTTTCCTCGCGCTTGGATCAAAGACATTGAAATTATCTGTCAGTCTTCTTGGGTGCATTCACTCTTTTACCCATTGCATAAAATCAGTTTCTTGGTTAACGGAGAAAGATCATCCGAACCGAGAAAGATTGTGAGTAATATATCAGGAATAAAATGACATTATTTAAAGCGTCGATGCATGGCATTGGACGACAAGGTTTTCCTCGTTTATCTCTCTATTTCGTCCGCCCCAGGACCGCTCTGCCAAAATACAACCAGACCCATTCATCATTTACGCTATAAAAAAGAGCCGCATGTATGTCATCAGAAATATCAATTTGGAATAGAATTATTCGTTATCTATTAATAAGTTCTCTATTGCTTGAAATCGCAATAATACTGACCTGTGTGGTCCTCAGCGACCTCAATGATAAGGCAGGATACCTGCTGCACCGCGTTCCAGCTTTTCTATTCTGGGTCTATGTGTGGGTGGGAATCAGCGCTCCAATCATCGCGATCACAACATTAATTACTTTGTGGGCGAAGAAAAAATCCGTTTGGAATGTTGCCAGCGATGCCAACAAGAAAGCATTACGACAGTTGATTGTATTATGCGTCATAAATGCATGTGCTTTCGCGGTGTGGTTCGTGTTTGCAGGCCTAGTTTTCTTTGGTGCTGGTGGTAATCGATGAATTAAATGACGTCAAAAAACGTTTCCTGATACTCTTTGTCGACCACTTCGCATTGTCTTGAGCCGAAAACTCACCGATTCAAAGTACTAAAGATTCACCTTCTGTGATTAGATGAGAAATCAGTTCTAATTCTCAAGTAATACACAGATTTGCGTGTTAATTTTGCAAAAAAATGGCGCGCCGGAGAGGATTCGAACCTCCAACCCTCAGATTCGAAGTCTGATGCTCTATCCGGTTGAGCTACCAGCGCATGACCAAAGACGTGCGTAGTACATAACGATCTAGGAAATTGGCAAGTAGGGGCACGACATGAAACCGCCCTGCTCTGCTTTGGTGCTCCAGGACCAATGTTATCGCGTCGATCATGCGTTTTTTTGGCTATGGTACTGCTATACGACGTGTGGTGTGTTCGATAATAAACGTCACCACCGGCGTCGGATCATCTAGGCCGTGTGGATGAGGGCCAACGCCTGGTTTATGAATGACTTCTATGGTACCGCCTAGGGCCTTATAGCGGGCTTCAATAATTGCGGTGTTTTCTGCCACTGGAACCACGTCATCAGCGTCGCCCACGGTATGAATAATAGGAATGCCAGCGTCGAATAACGTTGACAGAATATCAATTGGATTGCCTAAATATTCCTTGGCGGCTTCGTCGTCTGGAAAGTCGTATAATTTTTTTAAGGCTAGCCAATCTTTTGGGCTGCCTTTTCCAGCACCTTTCCCGCCTGGCCAACTTTTAAAATCGCACACCGGTGCGTCGCCATAAATAACGGCAACGTGTTGCGGAAATTCCGAAGCGAAACGATAGGAATATAAACCACCTCGACTTAATCCAATAAGCGCCGCGCGCGAAGCCAAACCTTTATTCGTTAGAAATTCATGAAACGCGGCAAAATGTTTGACTGCAGCTGGACAGCCAAAGGTATTGCCGACCACGATATGAACGTGATAAAATCCAGCATCAATTAATTGGATGGCAGCACAGCGCTCGGTAAAAGCATCTGGAAATTCCATACACCACGACCAAGGCCGACCGGGTAAAGCGGTTTTCGGTTCCACCACCCAGGCCTTACATCCATCGACGGTCATGGTGTGGCGGGTATATCCGTGCCACACATCTGTTTTAGCGTCAGGCCATTGAATAGCTGGCGGCGCCTCCGCCTGGGCTGTGCTAAACAACAGAAAAATCAACGCTATCGCACAACACCAAGTCTGGCTCAAACGTAAAAGAGAAGTATTTCTGCCGTGAAAATGAATCATAGATTAATCTTTTGTTTAAGTTCTGGAATAAAACCCCAGACAACGGACATTGTTGTGGATGAGCGCATTGATCAAGTGACAAGGCAATCGCAATCAGCTTTCGGAAAACTATCCCCTGGAAAAACACGCCCGCCGAGTGGCGGTCATCGGGCAAAATGGGAGCACAGCGACCGCCCGATGATTTTTTGCGTAGCGTTAGCGAAGTAAAAAAGCCACGACAAAGGGTCGCGGGGCCTGGGGCAGAGCCACAAAACAAAGAACTACCGACGGCGCACCAATAAACTATCGGTGGCGGCGCCAGCCAAAATGACCACGCCCATGACGGCAAAAGTCAGCGATGTATCCCAACCTAAGAGATTGACGAAATTGGGAATTAATTGAATGAGGACCACCCCAAGAACGATGCCGATCATGGAACCTTGGCCACCGCGCAGACTGCAACCGGCGACCACGGCAGCAGCGATGCCGTATAATTCATAGAAACTGCCGTGATTACTTGGCGTAATTCCACCGCTATCAAAGGCGAACAAAATCGATGACAATGCGGCTAACACACCGCAAATCACGTACGCCATGGTGATGACAAAATGAGTGCGAATTCCCGAATGACGCGCTGCCTCTTCGTTGTGACCAATCGCATAGAGGTGTCGTCCATAAACCGTCGCATGCAGTAATATGCCGCCCATGGTTGCGACCATCATGAGAATCCAAAATGGTACTGGTATCCATAATAATTGCCCAGTTAAAAACGACTGAACACCGGCAAAGCCTTCACCATTACCAAATCCTTTACTGTTATTGTCTGCAATAAACTGTGCTGTTCCACGATAAATAAGTAACCCACACAAGGTCACCACAAATGGCCAGAGGCGTAGACGCGTAATCAACAAGCCGTGACCCAATCCAATGAAGGCACCACCAGCCACAATGGCGGGCAGAGCAATCCACCACGGCACCTGCCAATCGACCAACATAAAACACTGTAAAATACCAAGCAAAGCGAGCAGAGAGCCAACTGATAAATCAATGCCACCGGTGATAATAACAAAACCTAAACCAACGGCAAAGATACCACTCATACCGATTCGACGAGCAAGATTCTGAATATTTTGACCAGATAAAAATTGTTGATTCATCACAGTTAAAACTAAACACACAACGATAATTAATAACAATACCGCAATTTCACGTCGCCAGGGCGCTAGTCGCATACCCCAGGTTGGGCGTAAGGTCATCATTGGAATATCGCTCATGTTGCTAATCCTTCCGCGACTTGGCCAACCGCCAAGCGCATCACCGCTTCTTCGTTAATTTCTGTGCCGGATAATATTCCGACTAAAGCGCCTTCATGCATCACCGCGACGCGATCACTTTGGCCAATGACTTCTTCCATGTCGGAACTAATCATTAATACCGCCGTTCCATTTGCCGCCAGCGCACGCATGATGGTGTAAATTTCTTGTTTGGCACCAACGTCAACTCCACGCGTCGGTTCGTCTAAAATCATGACCTGCGGCTTAGTCGCCAACCATTTCGCCAACACTATTTTTTGCTGATTACCGCCACTTAAGCTGGAAGCCGATAATTCTCCTGAAGCCGTGCGGATGCCTAAATCGCTAATCGCTTTCGTCGTCGCAACGCCTTCACTCTGACGGCTAATTAATCCGCTACGCACATGTAGCGGCAACGTCGCCAGCGTCGCATTTTCGCGCACGCTCATGTCGAGTACCAACCCGGCTAATTTGCGATCTTCCGGCACCAATGCGATACCCGCACGAATGGCATCAGGTGGGTCGTTAATGTGCAGCGGTTTACCGTCCAAGGTTAACGTCCCTGCGAGTGCTCGATCAATGGAAAAAACAGCGCGTGCGAGCTCACTGCGCCCTGCACCAACTAAACCTGCCAGTCCTAAAATTTCACCACGCTGCACCTCCAGATCAATCGCATGTTCGGGCCATGCGCTGGTGCGAAATCCACGCAGTGACAATCCTCCGCGATTAGTCTCGATGGCGGCACGAGCTGGCGCAGGCGGCAAATCGCGGCCCACCATTAAGCGCACTAAATGATGATGCGTCAATTCAGCGCCAGCTAAATCACCAACATTTCGTCCATCGCGCAAAACGGTCGCACGCGAACAACACGCCATTAATTCTTTGAGGCGATGAGAAATATAAACCACGGCATGACCTTGCCGAGCGAGATCAGCAATGATGGCCAATAATCGTTCTGATTCACTGAGCGTCAGCGACGAGGTTGGCTCATCCATGATAATAATGCGCGCATTCAATGAGAGCACTTTGGCAATTTCTACCAATTGACGCTGCGCTAACGATAATCCCACCAATGGGGTTGACGGGTCTAGATCTAAACCCACCCGTTTTAAAATCGGCGCTGATTCGCGACGCATCCGCGCACGATCCATCAAACCAAAAGCTGTACGCGGTTCGCGGCCTAAAAAAACATTGCCTGCAATATCTAAATTTTCGAACACGCTGAGTTCTTGATGGACAAAACCAATGCCTAAAGCCGTGGCCTCAGCGACTGAAGTGATGGAAACTGGATTACCAGCCAACGTAATCGTTCCCGCATCCGCCTGATGAATTCCACCCAGGATTTTCATCATCGTCGATTTACCTGCACCATTTTCGCCAATCAAACCGACGACTTCACCCGCTGAGATTGAAAAATCGGTGCCGTGCAGCGCAAACACGCCACCAAAACGCTTGGCGATGCCCGACATTTCTAACAGTTTAGTCATGGTACGGTTACCAACCGATCCACCGCTATCACTGGCCGCGTTGTTGCTTGAGCTTAGCCCAGAACGCATCAACGTTTTCAGCTTTGATCTTTTGCGTTGGAACAAACATTAATTTATCTGCTTTGAGAAAGCTCGTGTCGCCAGCTAAATGTTGCGCCATTAATTTCATCGATTGATAGCCGAATTCATACGGCTGTTGCACCACAGTACCAAAGACACTCCCATTTTTTACGCCTTCTAACGTTTGATCTTCTTCATCAAAAGCCACCACTTTGACTTTACCTAATTGGTTAGCGTCTTTAATCGCCCCTAATATGGCCGGTGCATTATATGCCCATAATCCAACCAGGCAGCCAAGGTCTGGATATTTAGTCAGCGCATCAGCTGCATTCGATTTCGCACGGGCGCGATCACCATCATCAGCACGTAAATCGAGGACCTTTATGTTACTGTCTTTCAATGCTTCATTGAGACCTTGAAATCGTTCCTTGGCATTTTGCTGATCTTTTTTACCGACAAATGCCATGACTGTGCCGCCGTTAGGCAAGGCTTCTTTCACCATCTCACCAGCGGCGCGACCAGCGGCGACATTGTCGGTACCTAAATAAAATGCGCGCTTAGAATTAGGCGCATCGCTATCTTGGCAAATCAATAACGCTTGCTCAGCCGCTTTATTCAGCATGACGGTTTGATTTCCAGCATCGACGGGACTGATCGCGATTCCAACCACGCCTTTTACAATTAAATCTTCAACAATTTCTTTTTGTTTTGCCGCCGTACCATCACCGACGCGAAATTCGACCGTGTAATTTGGCAATTCCGCATCTGCAGCTTCAATGCCCGCTTTTGCAATATTCCAAAAATCAGCGGGAACATTGGTCACAAATGCGAGTTTACGCACAGCATCCGACGCCGGTTTAACCGACACGGATGGTTGTTTCTCGCCACTGTCACCACAACCCGTCACAGCTAACGTCCCCGCAATGCCGGTGATGAATAAGGTTAACGTGGTGAAAGAGGTGAGCGCCAGAGAGGTAAGCGATAGATGTTTTGGTTTCATGTCTTGCTCCGGTTATCGGTGATTATCTTTTCACTATGCGGTCTGTTGCGACACGCTAACCAACTATTGGCGAACGACCAAGTACCAGCTCGCCGATCCTTTGAGATCCGCAGCAAACACTCAATCGTCTTTATCACGTAGGTCACGCGAACACTTTCTCAAGCGCTTGGCGCATAACGACAGCATTTGGCGTAATTCCCGTCCAATATTCAACACCAATTATGCCTTGATTGACCAACATGCTCAATCCATCAATCACTTGGCAACCGCGCGCACGCGCATCGTGCAATAATTTCGTATCTGGAGGATTAGGAATCACATCTGCCACCACCATCGCTGAGGTGAGCGATGATGTATCTAAAGATAAGCGCGCAGCGATATCTGGATACAAACCAATGGAGGTCGCATTAATCACGACATCGACGCCGCTTGGCACCACATATTCATCACGCCATGCCACCAATTCCACTTTCGCCTTAACTGCCGCGTTCAATAAAGACACCAATGCCTGTCCACGATTCACATCGCGATTAACGATGATGATAGAAGCCGCACCAGCGAGCGCCAATTCCACACTGATGGCGCGCGCAGCGCCACCCGCACCAAAAATAACCACTCGCTTTCCAATCGGGTCCATCATGGTCCTCAGTGACTGTAAAAATCCTTTGCCATCCGTATTCTCGCCAATGAGTTGATCGCCCCGGCGCACCACACAATTAACGGCACCCATGACTTTCGCTGAATCACCTAAACCATCAAGAAAAGGAATCACCGCCACTTTGTGCGGAATCGTACAATTAAAACCACGGAAACCCATGGCCCGCGCGCCCATCACGGCATCGCGCAATTGTTCGGATTTCACTTCGACGGTTAAATAACGCCAATCTAAACCGTGATGACGATACGCCGCTTCGACAATCACTTGCGATGGATTTTCGGCAACGGGAGAGCCAAAAACGGCAGTCAGTTCTTGTTTAAAATGAAGCGGATCTGACATGTGTAACTCGATACTTCCTTTGGTTATAGACCTGCCACACGAAAACTTCGGCATAAGATTCGGGAATTTACAGTGGGTACCGTACGTACCACTCCACGAGGCAACAAGATGGAAATGAGTGCGCAATTGCGCTCTAGGTGTGTTGTATTGCGCACCAACCGAGCTCTCATCAATGTCTTTTAAGCTCGATTTGCCACCCATATCACTAATCAATCCACTGAGTCATGAGCAATGCAACTCTAACCAAACCAACACCAACGTCATGAAAACACCGTCCTAGGTAACACCAAGAAGAGCAAAAATGCTGCGTACCGCGACCATCCTAGGAGTTGCTAAGCCCTAAAGGTGAAACATGGTCACCCACGGAAATGGAAATGGAAACACCACCGTACCCGTGCTTTTTGGACGTCGAAGCCTCAGGCTTTGGTGATAAATCATATCCCATTGAAATTGCCTGGAGCAACGAAGCCGGTGAAATTCAACGTTATTTAATTAATCCCGCATCATGCGCTGACTGGGTTTCGTGGAATGCCGACTCAGAAAAGATCCACGGCATTGATCGACCACGTTTAGAACGAAATGGTTGGGACCCTGAATTTGTTGCCACCAGACTAACCGAAGATTTACACGGAAAAACCGTCTACACGGATGCTCCCGATTTTGATGATTCATGGGTGGCTAAATTATTTACCGCAGTCAAACAACCAAAACCGTTTCACTGTGAGCACATTGATGAACTTTTGCTAACCGTTTTACGCAAACCAGATGATGCCATATGGCAAGCGATGTTACACATTGAACGCATTAAAAATGAGCTCACCGAGTTCCGTTCCGGCACTCATTCCGCCGGTTACGACGTGGGATATTTATTACAATTATGGCGCAAAGCCCATGGTGATGCGGTTAAGATGAATCATGGCATTGGCCCCTTACCTTTGACTACTGCGACTGGCACTTTTATGCGGCTTAAATCGAATAAATAAATTCACACCGACTAGCCGAAATCAATTAGGCTGGTCATTGGTATTATTGGATGGTTCTGCCTATTAACTTTTCTCTCAAACCGTGTTAACCACAGAGTTCACAGAGCACATGGAGTGGGGAGTTCAGCCAATGGCGTGAACTTAAGAAGTACCTTTAGTTCTTCGGCTTCCATACGCCGTTTCTAATTTTTCATCAGTATTTCGCTGGTTTTCGCCAATGATCTCTAACGTCCTACAGGTACCTGAAGAAGATATTAACCAC